>Ga0180217_1001536_pt1 | contig 24606 bp, 24 predicted proteins | sample eDN3rd37CBELigOP_FD_128521 | JGI IMG/M metagenome (GOLD analysis project Ga0180217, IMG submission 128521) | Enriched Organic Plus compost microbial communities from Emeryville, California, USA - eDNA 3rd pass 37_C BE-Lig OP (version 2) (version 2) ... | reverse complement strand
TTGGGCGGTGAGCGGCCGCAGCATCTTTTCGTGGACAGGGTCGTTCCCCTTCAGAACGGGGGACAAGAAGAGAATCTGCTCCTGGATGTCGGCGGCGAGGTGCAGCAGGTTCATGATCTGGGTCATCCGCGGCTGGGTGACCTGGGCCAGCCGGGCCAGCTCGCTCTGGTCGGAGACGACGCCGGACCGCAACAGCCCGTCGAACCGGATGGCCAGCGCCATCAATTTTGAGATGCGGGGAATCCGCCCCGCGGGCGCGGCGGGGCGGGCGACGGAGGCGATGGCGATCTGCTTGCGGCCGGCGTTACCGCGAACGATCTCGACCTTCTGCTTCACCTTGATCATGCGGCTTCCTCCAGTTGGCGTTCCGCCAGCGCCTTGATGCCGGCGGGGTGATAGGTCACTTCGACGGTGCTTTCTTCAGCGTCGAATTCGACCCGCGAGATGAGGAGCGCCAGCAGCCGCGCCTGCTCGCGAAGGCTGAGGGCTTCCCAAACGCCGTCGAAGTCGGCGAACGCGGCGTCGATGTCTTCCGGCGCGAGTCGCTCCTGGTCGCGATCGGCGATCTCGTTTTGCAGTTCGGCCAGGCGACTTTCACCGCGGGCGACGTGTTCGTGAAGGTCGGCGATCCGCGCGGTCGTCGCCCCCGAGGCGGTTCCAGCGACGGCCAACTTGCAGATCTCGGCGTGCTGCCAGGCGACTTCTTTTTCCAGCCGGCGGCGCTCGGCCTGGAGTTCCGCCACTTCCGCTTCCAAATGGGCGGTCGCCTGCCGCAACACCTCGTCGCGGAGCGCCGCGTCACCCGCAATGCCGCGAACCTGATCGACCACCACCCGTTCGATCTCGGCGGCGGGGAGCGACCCCGTGGGGCACGATTTCCGTCCGCTCTTGATGGCCTGGGTGCAGGTGTAATAGCGATAGCGTTTGCCGCCGCGGCCCGTGAACGAGTGAACCATCGAGCGGTTGCAGCTCGGGCAGAACATCAGGCCCTTCAGCAGGGCACCGTAGCGGTTGCGGACCTCGATGCCACCGGTGCGGCCGTTGCGGCGCAGCGTCGCCCCCACCTTGTCGAACAACTCGGGCGTGATAATCGCTTCGTGCTCGCCCTGGTACAGGTTCGACTTGTGCTTCACCTTGCCGACGTAGAGCGGATTGGTGAGCAGCGCGTAGAGGCTCCCTTTGTCGAACGCCCGACCACCCTTGTTGCTTCCCTTCTTCGTCGTCCAATGCTTATTGGTCCAGCCGCGATTGGCCAACTCATCGATGACGGGCATCAGCGAACCCAGGGAAAGGTACAGCTCGAAGATTTCGCGGACGCGGCGGGCCTCATAGGAATTGATCACTAGCTTGGGGCTGCCGCCGGAGCGGTCCACGTCGTAGCCCAGGATCGGAAAGCCGCCTGACCATTTCCCCTTGCGGCGCTGGGCAGCGATCTTGTCGCGGATGCGTTCGCCAATGATTTCTCGCTCGAACTGGGCGAACGACAGCAGCACGTTGAGCACCAGCCGGCCCATCGGCGTCGAAGTGTTGAACTGCTGGGTCACCGAGACAAAGGCCACGTTTTGCTGGTCGAAGACCTCCATGATCTTGGCGAAGTCGAGCAGCGATCGGCTGAGGCGATCCACCTTGTAGACCACGATGCAGTCGACTTTGCCCGCCGCCACGTCGGCGAGCAGACGCTTGAGCGCCGGCCGCTCCAGGTTTCCGCCAGAGAATCCGCCATCGTCGTAGCGTTCGGCGAGGCACTCCCAGCCTTCGTTCTTCTGGCTGGCGATGTAGGCCTCGCCCGATTCCCGTTGCGCGTCGAGCGTGTTGAACTCCTGCTCGAGCCCCTCTTCGGTGGACTTTCGAGTATAGATGGCGCACCGCACCGTGGGGCCGGCGGGCGTTTTCGGCTTCTTGGCTCGGCTCATCGGTCGCCCTCCAACTTGAAGAACCGGAAGCCGTTGCAATGCGTGCCGGTGATGGCCTTGGCGACGGCGGAAAGCGATCCGTAATGCTCGCCTTCGTATTCAAACCCGTCCGCCAGCACCAACACTCGCACCTGGCGGCCTTTGTACTTGCGGACCAACGCTGTCCCCGGGCGCGGCAGGCGGGCGTCGGCCGCGACGGCGGCGTCGGTGCGAATCGTGACGGGATGCGGCCGTGACTCCGACTTGGGCGGCATCACCCGCACCTCGGCGTCGTTGGCCAGTTCCTCGGCGCGGCGGCGAGCCCGTTCGCTGAGGTCGCCTTCGACCATCGCCTGCAGCCGCCACGCGATCTTGCGGATCAAATACGTCCTATGCCGGCTGCGAACCGGCTCGCCGAACAGTTCGGCGTAGCGCTCGCAGAGCTGTTTCGTTGACATGCCCCCTAGCGCCGCCAATTCGCGGTCAATATCGAGTTTCATCGTTTCCTCCAGGGTTCTCGACATCGTTAACCACCGATACAACGAGACACACTGAGCCTCGTTTTGCCGGGAACCTCAAGGCCGCGCGGCGAGGATTCGGAGGAAACTTGTTCGGGGGCAGACGCCGCGTCGCGGAGGCGGCGCTGGCAGCGGATGACGCCTTTTGCGAGAATGGCGGCGATTTGTTGGAATCGCTGCTCAGGCGTCAATTCATCGAGTGGCGTTTTGGGCATCGCGACAGGCTCCGAGTGAGTTGGCCTGTCGGGTTATGTATGCCAGACAAATGGTGGCTGTCCGCATCCAGTGCAACACATCCTCATACTTTGGTACTATCTAGATGACCACGACTGCGACCGTGTTGTTTGAAAAGCCGCAGCGCGAGATTGCATCCCTCATTCGCAATCGGATGTCGAACGCCGATGCAATCTGGATCGCGACGGGATTCGCAACCGTGGAAGGCGTCGAGTCAATTGCGCCGGCGATCCTTTCGAACCCAGCCCGCGTTAAGTCATTCGTTCTCGGAGCAGGGACTTTCCGGGGATTTGAAGCACTAGACCGATTGCTGGTTGGCGGCGTCCCCCAAGACAACGTCTTCATACATCTTGGGCATTCGCGTCCCACTGGCTCGGGCGCAAGACACCCGTTCTATCGCTACCATCCGATGTTGCATGGCAAGGTCTATTTGATGGAGCAAGCGAACGGGCAGGCAACGGCTTTCATCGGTTCACACAACGTAACTGGTTTTGCACTGCTCGGCCTGAATGGCGAAGCTGGCGTGATGCTTGAGGGCCCTGCGAACAACCCTGAGTTTCAGACAATCAAGAAGTACATTTTGGAATGCCAGCTTCAATCGACACCGTACCTGCCATCAATGAAAGAGGCCTTTACGTGGTGGACAAGCGAGTTCATCGACGGTTTGCGAGCGAAAGTGAATGATCAGCCGAGGGACTCCGAAAGCAAGAAGACAATCGTTATTTTGGGCGTGGCGAACAGCGGTCATGTTCCGAATAAAGGCGAAGTAATCTACTTTGAGATTCCAGAGGCGCTACGACAGATCAATGCACTCGATGCTGAGGTACACATCTTCATTTTCGACACGAAGCCACCGACTCCTTGGGAAGGGTTGAACTCGATCGACTCGGCTAGAACGTCGCTCTGGTGCACCGCGCTCGGATTGGAGAAAGAGCAAGGTGGCCGGGAGCTTGATGCCCAGTGGCACATACCCGATCGCCTAAATCCATCAATTGTTCCAGCGCCCCAACCCTTTCGCCCGCCAACTTCGCCGGGCATGCTTCAGGTGCGAGTCAAAGTGCGGAATAATGTCTGGGACCGTTTCGAGTATTTGTTCGACTTTGACAAGATTAAATGGGAGCCGGAATTCAATACCGAGGCGACGGTTAGAACTGACGCCGAAACGTCGCACTTCCTTGCGTCTTTGAAATTAATTCCTCCCGAGGATCGCGACTGGTTCCAGGTAAAGGCACTTCGCCCAGCCAAGAATGAACAAACGCCGTATCGCGTGGCGATGCGAGAGTCATCACCCGAGTCGGGCAGCTATATCCTTATGTCTCTCCGGCGGAGGAAACGTCAAGAGGATAAGGAGCCAAGGCATGACCAGGGGTAGACGCATCTGCGCGTTGGCCGACCAGCACGGCATCGCGCTTTCCCTCAGGGCCGAGCCGAATGCCCGAAAGACTGGACTGAAACAGGAAGAATTGGTTGCGTGGTTACCAGCGGGTTGGATTTGCAGGCGAGTGCAACAACATGATTCGCTCCCCACGCGATCCAGGTGGCAGCACATGACGGTTTTCATCGTTGGGGCAGGTTATCCGCGGGCGCGACAATTCGTATTTTCGCCCCGTCGCAAAAGTCTCGCTCGAAGACGGTGCCGCCCGCTCAACTTGTTTTTCCGGTAGCGAAACTGGCTACCGACGGGTTATACGAGAGGCCGGCGTCTTCGGATGCCGGCCTTTTCGCGTTCTATCGCGATTCCCCGCAAGAAGTTGCGACGATGGCGGGTAGAGCGGGCAGTCTCAAAGTCTCACGGTTTGTGCGATGCGCGTCACCCGTTGGCCGCCCTGCCAACGCCCTCCGGCACGGTCTCGCCGAAAACTCTCCCTTGTCTCTGAGAGTCGCGCCGTGTGGGTTAACGATGGTTGCGCTCGCCGAATCGCTCGGAATTCGCAAAGGCAGACTCCCTTTTCTGGCTAAATTGAGCCGGCTCGTAGCAGACGCAACCCATTGAACACTACGACCAATGACGCTCCCATGTCGGCGGCGATGGCGGCCCAGAGCGATGACCAGCCGATCATGGTAAGGACGACAAACAGCGCTTTGATGCCCAGTGAGAACCAGATGTTCTGCCGAATGATCGCCAAAGCGCGGCGGGAGTGGGCGACCAACCAGGGAATCTGCCCAAGGTCGTCCGACATTAGCGCCACGTCGGCCGTTTCGAGTGCGGCGTCACTTCCGGCGGCACCCATAGCGATGCCCATTGTGGCTCGGCCAAGCGCCGGTGCATCATTGACGCCATCGCCCACCATCGCAACGGTTCCGTACTTCGCAACCAGCGCTTCGATGGCCGCAACCTTGTCCTCGGGTAGCAACTCAGCGCGAAATTCATCAATGCCGGTGCTCTTGGCAATTTCTCTTGCGGTTGCCTCGTTGTCTCCGGTCAGCATGATCAAGTGCTGAATTCCCTGCCCTCGGAGCCGCTCCAGGATTTCGCGGCATTTAGGTCGCACCTCGTCGGCCAAGGTAATAAAGCCGCAGACATGCTCGTCGTTGCCAATTACGACGACGGTCCTGCCGGCTGACGACATGTGTTCTATTTGGGCGTGAACTTCCGGCGTCTCTTGCCCACGTTCTTCCAAGTAGCGATGCGAACCGAGCCAGAACGGCCGGCCGTCGAAAAGCGCGGATGCTCCTTTCCCAGGAAGGATCTGAAAGGACTCCGCCGGCGAAGGTGTGATTCCTTGCTCGGCCGCATGGCGGACAATCGCCTGCGCGAGTGGGTGATCGCTGTGCTGCTCCATCGCCGCCGCTCGCAGCATTAGTTCTTCGGCGCTGTGTCCGTTCAGCGGCACCACTTCGACAACCGATGGCTGGCCGATCGTCAATGTTCCTGTCTTGTCGAATGCGAAGGCACTTACGCTGGCAGGCACCTCAATGAAGATTCCGCCTTTCACAAGTACACCTCGCCGCGCAGCAGCCGCGAGGGCTGCGACAATAGTGACCGGAGTCGAAATCACCAGCGCACAGGGACACGCAATCACCAGGAGGACCAGAGCGTTATAGAACCAGACCTGCCACGCTGCACCAAAGGCAAGCGGCGGTACGATGAGCACCAGCACCGCGAGCAGCATCACGAGCGGCGTATAGTAGCGAGCAAATTTATCAACCCATTGTTCGGAGGGAGCACGTCGAGACTGGGCTTTGCCCACCATACGGATGATATTGGCGAGCGTCGTCTCGCCGGCCGCCTTTGTCGTGCGAATCTCAAGCGCGCCGTCGCCGTTGATCGTTCCGGCAAAGACCTCTTCGTCGGGCGACTTGGAGACCGGCACGCTCTCACCGGTAATGGGCGATTGGTTCACATGGCTTTGGCCGGAGATCACTCTTCCATCGAGCGGAATGCGTTCACCCGGTCGCACCAAGATCACCGTCCCGACGGAAACGCTCTCTGCGGGAACCTCTTGCTGCGTTTCCTTGAGGCGGGCTGTGGGAGGAGACAGTTCCATCAAGGCAGCAACCGCACGACGCGCTCGGGCAACGCTCCAAGATTCCAGGGCGAGCGAAACCGAAAAGAGAAAGCCAACGGTCGCAGCCTCAAACCATTCGTCGATGGCAATTGCGCCTAGCACCGCAACCGTCATCAGCAGATTCATGTCCGGACGAACCCGTACCAGCGAATACCAGGCCTTGGGCAAGACCACCCACAGGCCGGCAAGTGCGCTCAGAGCGAACATTACCTTCGTCGCCAGAGGAACCTCATACTCAACTTGCTCGTCAACAAGACCTAGCGACTCCCACAAGCTTTTGCTGATTACGGTATGCAAGATCACCGCGGAAAGGAGCAGAAGGCCGCTGCATGTTGTAAGCACCGTCCGGCCATTGCGCTGCCAAAACGTCCCTTCCTCTGAGCGATTGTCGCTTTCGTCCCAAGCCTCTGCCCGCATTCCTGTTCGTTCAACCGCCTCGATCACCGCTCGTGGTGAGACGGCAGGCTCGCCAGCCAGAACGGTCATGTGACCGTTTAAAATATCGAACGCGAGTCGCTCCGATCCGCCAACGAGCGGACCAATTTCTCGCTTAAGGATGGCAACTTCTTCAGCGCAGTCCATGCCGGTGATTCGAAAGCGGATTGCGCTACTGTTGGTCATATCGTCCTCATCTTAGCGACAGAACTATCGTCGTGGTCGGCTCGTATAAACGCCCTCGGGAGTCGCCAGCTGCACCGGTTCAATCTTGATCTGCGCGGCCGCGTCCCAAAGTCGCTGCGGGGATGGCACAATGTCCGACTGTTCGATGAATAGAGAGCGGCTCTTGTAATCGACGGCAACGCGCTTGACGCCGGGGATTCGCGAAAGTTCACGAATGGCCGGAACCGACTCTTTGGCGCAGCACATGTGCTTCACCGTCAACACGGCGGCATACTGGGGTCTGGGCTGTTGGGCAGTCGCGGGGTTGCTCGCCAACGACGTGGCGACGATCATTCCGACTGTGGCGAGAGCGACGTAGAGCTTGTTCATGATCTTCTTCCTTGAATAAAAGTGACGACACCCGAAAATGCAAACGAGATGTTGCGTTAGCGATTCTCGAGGCTACCCGACAAGAGCAGCCCTTCGATCTGCGCCTCGGCCGCCCGTAACTCACGCAGCGATTCGAGATAGTTCAAATTGGTCTGTGAAAACGTGCGCTGGGCGGTGAGCAAGCTCACGTACCCGCTTTCGCCCACTTCATAGCTTTGCCGCTGCAACTCCAGCGACTGCTGCGCGGCCGGCAAGATTCTCGTGCGGTACTTGGTGACCTGATGGAGTGCATTGGCATAGCGCTCAAAAACTGGAGCCAGGCGATTCTGAAGCGACAGCTCCAATTGTTGAAGCGCTTGTTCGGCCGCAGCTGCCTCCTGGGCGGCGCGCACGATGCCGCCTTGGTTGCGATCCCAAAGCGGAATCGGAAGTCCGACGGTGATGCCCCCGTCGGGATCTCCACCAATCCCGTTGTCACGCCAGTTCACCAGGCCTTGTACGGTCACATTGGGAGTTTTTTCGACCCGAGCTCGTTCAGCCGCCCACCGAGCGCGCTCAATATCCGCCACAGCAGCTGCGATTTCCGGACTGCTGCTGAGGAGTCGCTCAAGACTCGTTTGCCAGTCAAGCGATGGACGGACTTCGTCGATTTCACCATCCAGCGGTTGAGGACGAAGCTGTGGATTCCCAACGACAGAAGCGAGCGTTTGCCAGGCGGCGCGGGAACGATTGCGAGCGTTCTCGACGAGAATCTCAACGTTTTCCAGTTCGAGCTGGGCTTGCACGACATCCACCTTCCCGACCTCTTTTCCCCGTTGCAGGGCTTCCGCGGTCTTCACGCCTTCGGCAGCTATGTTCCGCAACTCTAGCGTTAGAGCTTCTTGTCGCTGCGCGATTAGTACCTGGTAAAAGGCGATTCGCACGTCGGTGAGAACACGCTGCTGTTGGGCCGCAAGTTGATGCTCGGCTCGAGCAACTTCCTGCGCGGCCACATTTCGGTTGAGCGTCAGCTTTCCTCCGCGAACGAACTCTTGTTCGACGAATACGCCGTCTTGTTCCGCGCGGCCACCGCTGCCAATCTGTTGCCCCTCGTAGCCCACCGAAGGATTCGGGGGCAGGCCGACTTGTACCCAGTTGCCGCGTGCTGCTTCGACCAATGCAGCAGCTCTTGCCACGGACGGATTGGCGGAGAGCGCCATTTGTTCAAGATCGGCAAGGGTGAGCGCACCGACTTGGACCGGCTTCAGCTTCGCCGGGGGCAATTGTACGGGCTCCGGCACTGGTGGCTGAACTGCCTCGATATGCTGCACCGGCTGTATAACCGGTTTCTGCATCGTCTCCTGTGCCGAGTCAGACAAGGAGGATTGCTTAGGCGCTGCGGGCAAAGCAGGCGTGCGCCGAACCTGCGGGGTCTGACAACCACAAAGGAGTGCCAGAGCACAAGTCACAAACAGGGTCGTCGTTCGCATCGGAGCCTCCTTGCTCTCGCATCGAAGCATTTTTCCACCATCAGTCGATCACACCACTCATCCAATCAAAAGTATGACGGGCCTAGGCCTGTCGTAGCGCCGTTACGATCTGCGTCCGCGCTGCCTGCCAACCGGGCGCTAGCCCGGCCAGGACGCCAACCACCAACGAAATTACCGCTCCTGAAATCGCCAGGTCCAGCGATGGATTGAAGGCAATCGTGACCCCTTCCGCACCAACCGCGAATCCACCCCAGGCAAGCAGGGCGAGACCGGCACCGATGCCGAGTAAGCCGCCAGCGATGCTCTGCAAAATGCTTTCGGCCAGCACCAGGCGAAAGATGCGCCCCGGACGCAGGCCAAGCGTTTGCAGAACGGCATGTTCCTTGATTCGATCCTGCACCGCCATGACGGTCGTGGTGGCAACCAGCGCCAGCACGAGCCCAACACAGGCATAGCCGAGCCAGTGGGCGAATCCAATTAGCTCCGCGAGGTCGGAAAGCGTGTCTCTTTGAAACACGCCCTTGGAACGTGTAGAAGTGCCAACCGGACCATTACGGAACTGGGCATCGATGGCAGCGGCCACCTGATCTGGATCGGCACTTTCGCTGACCTGCACTTCCAACTGCGTAACGGTGCCGACGGAACTCTGCCCCCGAGCACGTTGGAGAAAGTCCAGATGCGTATAGATGTAGTTGTCCTCCGCTGGAACGCTCGAACGGAAGATGCCGACGACGCTCACGGTCACTTCGCCGATCGTAAAGCGCTGACCGACCTTCAGTCCACGCCGCTGAGCGACAGCTTGTCCGACCACCGCCGCGTCTGTTTTTGAGTCAAACTCGCCCCAACTGCCGGAAAGCAACGTCAGATCGCGAGCCGCCTGCAGTTGGTCCGGCGGCATGCCATTGAACACCACAACGTCTAAGCTAGCCCGGCAGTTGTTTGTAAAAACCTTGATAGGGACGACTTCCTTCACGCCGGGCAATTTGGCGACCGTTCGCGCGTAGTCCTCGGGCAGCTTGCTGCTCGCCGGGCAGAATCGGTTTTCCTGAAAGACAATCAGCGTGCGGAGCGCCTGCTGGTCCTCGGTGAGTCGAGACAGACCGCGTTGCACGGAGCCAACGAAGCAAAAGACAAAGAGAGCCACGGCCGATCCGCTAACCGTCAGCAGCGTGCGGCTGCGGTGACGCCAGAGACTTTTAAATACATAGGGCGCGAATTTGAACATGCTTAGGCGCTCCGTTCCTGGAAATCCCCACCGACCAGTGCCACTTCCCGACCCTTTTCGATGAGCTTGCCTTTTTCCAGACGAAGCTGTCGAGGAGCCAATGCTGCTACCCTGGGATCGTGCGTCACCAACAGCAGCGTCATGCCGAGTTCAGAATTCAGCCGCTGGACAAGGTCGAGAATCTGCTCGGTCGTTTCCGAGTCTAAATCGCCGGTTGGTTCGTCGCCGACAATGATCGTCGGATTGGCGACAATCGCACGAGCGATGCCCACGCGTTGCTCCTGGCCTCCGGAAAGCTGCCGCGGATAGTGGTTGGCTCGGTCACGAAGGTTGACGGCGTCCAGCGCGATCTCCACCCGCTTTTGACGTTCTGCCGCCGACATGGGAAGCAGTAGCAGCGGAAGCTCAATGTTCTCGTAGGCGGAAAGTACCGGAATCAGATTGTGCATCTGAAAGATGTAACCGATGTTGGCGGCTCGCCAGTCGGCCAAGGCACCTCGCGAAAGCTTGGTGATATCCGATCCGTTGATGACGATTTCGCCGGAGGTTGGCCGATCAATTCCCGCAATGGCGTTCAGCAGCGTGCTCTTGCCGCTACCGCTTGCGCCCATCAAGGAAACGAAATCGCCCCGCTCGATGTCCAGATTCACTTCCTGCAGCGGCGTAATGACTTCATCACCTTTGCGGAACTGTTTTGTAAGTCTGCGAATTTCGACTAGCGCCATTCTGGAATCCCTTATTTGAATTGTCGGCTTAGTTTTGCCGTCTCGGTGCTGGCAGGCAGAGGCATGCGCATATTGCCGACCCCCATCGTCCGATCTGCGCCGGTGATTCGGATGCGGTCGCCGTCGGACAACCCTTCCCGCCCAGAAGCAATCAACTTGTCGAGGGCGTTCAACCCTTGGGTCACCTCGACAAGCTGATCGGTGCCTGCACGACCGAGTTGGATGGTTCGACGGACGGCAACTCCTCGACGTGCGTCGGCGACCCAAATGGTCGAACTGTTCTCACTCGATTCCACTAGTTCCTTCGGAACGAGCAAGCGAAGCGGGTCCTGTTCCCCTTCCGATTTGTCTCCTGGACGCTCAGGTGCGAGAAAGGTCACTTGAGCCAGCATCTCCGGCCGAATGACATCCGAAGGCCGCTCAATCGACACTTTGACCTGGAGCGTGTTCTTCTGAATGTCCGCTTGCGAAGTCATCGCGAGCACCTTTCCGACAAACGGTTCCTTAGCGGCCGCCGTGGCGATCTGGACCGGTTGCCCGACCTGGACCTGAGAAACGTCTTCCAGCCGCACATCCACACGGACTTGAAGTTGGCTCGGATCGTAGAGCGTAACCACGGTGCTCGCATCGCGTTCCGACGCCGCGTTGAGGCCCATCAATCGCTGTCCCGGTTGCGAAGTGAGTGAAAGAACCCGGCCGTTGATTGGCGAACGAACCGTCATCCTTTCCAGGCGCAACTGGGCCGATTCGACGGCCAGCCGTGCCTGATTCACCCGTGCTTCGGCTGCCGCTAAATTTGCGGTAGCCTCATCGACTGCCCGATGCTCGTCTGTTTTCAGTTTCAGCTTCGTGTGCAACGCATCGCATTTACGACGCCATGCCTCTTGCTGACGGGCCAGATTCGGTCCTCGCTGTCTCAAGTCGGCGAGGGCCGCCGTTGCCGCATCGAATTCGCTCTGCGCTTTTTGGATCGACCGCCCAGCTATTGAATCAGCAACGAGTGTCTTTCCTTCCAAGTCCTGGCGAGCCAATGTCAGCCGTGCTTCCGCTGCCTGGATCAAAAATGGAAGGTTCTTGATCTCGGTTTCGAGCGTCGCTAAAGCGGCCTCCGCCTCGGCATGCGCTGCTTCTAAGTGAACTGGCTGAGCCAGATTCTGTTTCGCTGCGGTCAATACTGCTTCCGCGCCATCTCGCTCAGCCTCTCGCAATTTGAGGGTGGATTCCGCTTCTCGCAGGCTCAAGCGAACGTCCGCATCCACCAGCCTCGCAACAGGCTGGTTAACTTTAACTTCCTGGCCTTCCACCACAAGCAACTCTTCAACCACTCCTTCGACAAGTGCCGAACACATCACGGCAGTAGGCCGAGGCTCGATCCAACCTGCGGCCTGAAACAGCGGCGTTCCGGCATCCTGCACTTCGGCCCGCGTCAGGATCACGGGCACCACCGTCACCGGCTTGGCTGGTAACCAGTAATCACGCGCTGACCAGCCCGTAATCGATAGGAAGCCTGCAATGATCGCCAGCGGCAGGCCCCAGCGCAGTAACCATGAGCGCTTACGGGCGAGCGGCGCAGCCGCTTCGCCCGAACGCTCGACGGCGAGTTGTCGGAGGTCAACTTGAGATGCCATATGAAACCTCGTCGATGCGATCTTACTTGCGGACATAAATGCCATCGGCGAGCACCGTGAGATTGCCGGCCTCATCGCGCTTGGCCTTGCCGTGGACAACGACCGTTTGCAGTTCTTTCAGGCCAAGCAGCTTGCGGGCGTCGGTGGCGACCGTCTTACCCTCGGAGTCCACGATTTTGACCATCGCCTTGTGTGTGGGAAGTGCGTCAGCATCACAGCAATAGTCCCACGGCGATTCGCACGCATCGTCTTCCCTTTCGTTGCAAGGCTTAAGCGCGTTATCGACCACCAGGAAAGCTGCTTGACCTTCAATCCAAGGATTTGTGTCGCCGCCGATGCGACCAACGACCGTGACTTCATCCCCGTCCTTGGCATCCGCGCGAGCGTCCTTCACTCCCTTGGCCGCCGCCGGCTCAGCGTCCAGTACAAAGGCTTGGCCTTCGGCCGACGGGCCAGAGGCTGCCTCGGGCGCTGGCGATGTGCCGCAGCCGACAAACACAAAGGGTGCCGCAACCAGGCAGGCAGTCAGAAGTTTGCACAGTGAATTCATGTATCTGATCTCCGAAATGGGGAATGAATCTAAATGGCCTTCAGGCCTTCCACGATCTCGTAACGCATGGCCTTCATGGCCGGTGGAATGGCTCCTAATACACCAAGCAAAAGTCCGGTGCCGCAACCCACCAAAATCGCCAAACTATCGACGCGAAGCGCGAAGGCACCCATCGTGAAACGCACAGCAGTCCCGTTGACGAGGAACAAGGCAATGGCGGCAGCGATCAACGAAGCAGTCATCGACAGCAGCGTCGCCTCCTGGATGAGACTGATGACGATAGACCGGCGTCGAAAGCCGACCGCTTGCAGGGTCGACAGTTCCCGCACGCGCCCCACCACCGCACCGTACATCGTGTTGAGTCCGGCAAAGACGCCTGCGCCCGCAACCAGCAGCACGACAATCCAGCCCAGCATCCGCACGGGCTGATAGTGCTTTTGCAGCGCCGCGTAGTACGCCGCTTCGCCAACCGCTTGAAGCTCCAAATCGACGCGCTCCTTGCAAAACATCTCAACGTCCGCCGGCGAAGCGCCGTTCGAAAGACCCACTGCAACCAAGCTGATATCTTGCCGCTTGAGGGCGCTCTGCAAATCCTCCAGCGGTGCCCAGATCTCGGACTCAAAGGCAGCGCCGCCCGCAGTAAAATGTCCGCTGATCTTCCAATTACGATTGTCGAAGCGGATCGATTGGCCTATCCGCAAAAGCGACGGGTCGCAGCCGAGTTTGGCGGCCGTCAGCTTCCCCACCAACACTTCTCCTGGACCTGGCCACTCACCGTCGAGCATCTGCACCTGGCGGCGAAGGAGCGGCGTCGCGGAGGTCACGCCTCGCACGATCCCGAACATTCCCGGTGCCTCCTCCGACGTTTGGACCTTCGTGCCGATGTAGAGCTCGGGGGCCACATGGCTTACTCCATACCGTTGCTCGACGCCGTCGAGGCTGGCCGACAGCAGCGCCGCCGTGCGAGCTGGTATCGCGGAGTTCTCAATGTCCGCGGCGGCACCGATGGAATACACGAGTACCACTTGCGGATCGCCACTGGTTGCCAGCGAACCTTCGAGCCCGCGAATGAACGCGACCACGACGAGCACCAGCAGCACTACTGTCGTGAGCGCAAGGAGCGTCAGGCCGCTTCGCGCTGGACGGCGAAACAGGTTGCGGACGCCGTATTCCCAAGGCAGTAGCCGAATTCGCAACACGTTGTTCTCTCGCTACACAAGAAACTCGGATCAAGCACCAGCCGCGTGAAGATCGGCAGCGCGTACACGAAAGCGTCGAACGCCTGGAGGGAACCATTGCCAAAAGAGCAATAGATCGGCCTCGAGGGAAGGCTCGGCGCAGGCAGAAGTGCGTTTACAGAAGCAGCGAGCAGATAGCGATGCGCATCGGCCAGCCCGCCATTGTTGGTGGCGGGGTGGAGCGCTCGAATCGCGGCGCGGTGGCTGAAATCGCTGAATACTCAGCTAAACCAGCATTCCCGATCCAAAGAGTGACCTGCACAGAGTCATCAACAAGCGAGCGGGCTCCCGCGTCGAACACGGCACCCTCGCACAAGCACCATCGGCCATCTTCATCTGGCGTGGGCGCGTTGGGGGTGGGATCACCGGTCGGCGTAGCGGGCCGGCGAGCTTCGCACTCTTCACAGCACGCGGCCTTCGCGTCGCTGCCGATCGCCTGCGCAGCCGCCAACTTGACCGCACATTCATACGGGCAAGCGAGGACCGCTGCGATGGAGAGCAGGACGACCAGATTCCGCATGCGAATCTTTTCCTTGTTGATTGACTACTATATAAGTCTATCCCTGAAATCAGCTTCGTGCAATGCAATTCCCGGCGTCGGCTGTCCCTGCGGCATTACCGACGCACAAAAATTCCCTCCGCAGCGATGGACACGTTGCCCGACTTATCGCGGCTAGCTACCCCCTGAACGATGACCGTCTCCTGTTCCTTGACGCCCAGCAGCTTCCGAGCGTCGACCGGAAGGACTTTGCCGTCCTGGCCCAAAAACTTGATCATCGTGCTGGCCGCCATCATTTCCTTCGCGCAGTCCGCACAGTCGGCCGTGCAATGGCCCGCGTCGTCGCAGCTGGGCAGGATGCGGGTATCGACGATTAGAAATGCCGCCCGCCCATCAACCCACGGATTCACTCCACCACCAAGCCGACCGACGACGACGACCGGCTCGCCATCCTTGGCCTGATCCTTGACATCGAGAACTTCTAGCGCACCCACAGGTTCACTCGTAAGCTGGAATTCCGACGACGCGACGACGGATGTGGGCGTTTCCGAAGCCGACTGGCCACATCCAATTGCCATCGGAAGCGTGCAGGCCAGAACGAAGAACAAAGAGCTGTAACGATGCATGGGTGAATTCCCTTTCATGAGCGCAAGGACAAACCGGTTCGAAATTCCGGACTGGTGCAAGTTTACCAGCGTCGACAACATGACGGCCGCTGGTATGCGTGTTCTCACGAGGCGATGGCCTCAGGAGGCGAGGCAGAGACTCACACAGTCACCATCAAGAGATGAACCGGCAAAGAAGCGCGCAGAGTTCCAGCGCAGTGAGCTTGGCAGAGGCGTGTGACCCAGCTGGACACGTAGGGGAGAGCTTCGCGTCAGGCGTCACACCAAGCATGGGCGCAACGAAGAACGCATTGATTGAGCGGTCGATCTTGACCTTCGTTGACTCGACGGCCGCTGCCTTGGCCTCGTGCTGCCATTGGCAGTCACAGTCGCTGGGGCAATTGCAGGGGCGGAGCCCGAATCCGAAGGAGGTCTTCGCAGAGGCGTCGTCCCTGGATGACGCTGTTTTCGCGTCATGAGCACCATTGCCTCGATGCTGGTGCTGATGACAGCCGTGTGAATTGTCATCATCATGCGCGTCGCATGTAGCCTCAGATTGTGAGGTGCAGCATGCCGCTTCTGGATTTGCATGGCAACTGCAGCCGCAATCGAGCGCGAGCACCGGCTGTGCGGGAACGATCCCGGCCATCAGCCAGACGAGGAGCTTCACGAATTGATTGCGCCAGAAGTTCATTATGTTGCTGCATACCGTGTCGCGAGAGACCTACTCGCTCTTATCGCTACCATCGGCAGATCTCGCCACCCCAGTCCACTTGAAATCGCCCACATCAATGACCGCTAGCGATTCACTGCTTGCAGTAGCTCGAAAGGTTTAAATGGCACGGGCATATCGGCCACCCAGGGCGTCCGGTGATTGGCCCGATACCACTCTGCAGTGCGGCCGTTTTCCCCCTGCTCGTAGCCGATGTTCTGGATGCGGCTGAGCGTCGGGAACACCTCGCGGCGGGTGCGGCGGTAGTGCTGTTTGAACTGGCAGGTGAAGCACTTCTTGTTGCGAGTACACCAGTTGGCGATCAGCCAGACGAGGCGGCGGCGGTCTACGGCCCAGCCCCAGGGCGACCAAATTGGCCGGGTCGCGCATGAGTGCGCTTGCTCGGGTCGCGGTTCCGATTTCGGCTTGTTGTAGCCTGACGCCAGCAGGATCTGGTGCCCATCGGATGACTTCACGTCGGGGATCAGCAGGTCGCGCACCGCCCAGTCGAAAAACCGCAAGGCGTCGGGGCTGGGCACCGTATCGTCTTCCAGATGGACGATCACGTCGGCGCGGAGCTGGAATGCGCGGAAGAGCGCGTCGTGCGTGTTCTTGTTCAGGCCGAGCCGGTTGCGATTCACCAGCAATCGCGACTCGCAAGCGCTGAAGTCGCGGAATGCCCCGATCACCGCCTCGTGACCTGGCTCGACGTTGGGCAAAAGAATCCAGTTGGCGATGCCGTCGCACTTCGCGAGCGCTTCGAGCACCTCGCGGGTGTAGGCGGGCCGGCGGTATGCGGTCATGGTGATCACGCGGAGCATGGTTTCTTTTCCTCCGTTGCATGAGCCTGTTGGTGCAGCGCGAGCCAGTCGTGGGACCAGCGAGGCGCGATCGTGGCGGCGCGACCGACGGCGATGCGTCCCAGCCGTTCGTAGCCGTCCTTGCCCATCGCCGAGATGTGCTGCGAATGGGCCGTGTACCAGCGATATACGTAGCTCGGCCGCGGATCGTGCTGGATCGGATCGGCACGTCGCAGGTTTGCCGCCTTGAACCGCTTGAGCAGCCCTTGGTCCTGGCCGCTCTGCATGAAGGGGTAGCCGCAGACGCGGTCGAACGCCTCGCGGCGGAATGCCCACGCACCGTGGAACAGATACTGATTGGACTTCCGCTCGAGGTGATTCCGTTTGTCGCTGTAGATGATGGTCGGAATCGTGTAGTCGGCGTCGGCCAGCGCTGCGGCGGCGGCGCTCATGTGCCAGGGGAGATAGATGTCGTCATCGTCCCACACGCAGTAGGCTTCACAATCGGCCGAGACCAGCGCCGCTGAGGCGTTCCGCTTTTCGCCCAACGTGCGAAAGCGGACCGGCAGCGAAACAACCCGCCAGCCGTCCCCACGCTGGTTGCCGTACTGGCCGGCGTCATCGAGCACGATCAGTTCGCGCAGCTCGGCCGGGTAGTCTTGCCGAACGAAGCATTCGATGGCCTCGCCCAATTGGGCGGGGCGCTTGTAAGTGCAGCAGATCGCGGCAAGTTTCATGATTTCCTCCTTTCGTCGCAGTCCAGCCATTGCAACAGCACCGCCTTTAGCTGGTGCTCACCTGGCGGCTTCGCCACATCAGGCGGCTTCGTGCGAACGGCCTGCTCCCAAGGAACCGGCTCGCAGCGTCGTCGCCCGGTCGCCTGATAGTAGTCGTGGAATTTTTCGGGACTCTTGGTATAGGCGGTCCAGATGGCTGGTACGCCGTAAGCTTCGGCGACGATGACACCGTGCAGCGACGAACTCAACAGCAAGCGGCATGAGGCGATTTCGGCGACGACCCTTTGCCACGGCCAAGTCGGTTCGATGCAAGCCAGTCCGCGTCTCTGCGCGAACCTTTGCCCCGCCGCATCTGCAAGATGCGGCATCAGGGCGAACTCGCGGATTGGTTCGACGCGGATCGGGTGGAACCTTGGCAGTAGGGACGCCGGATCGCCATACACCGGCGGACAGGCTCCACCTCTGTCGACGATGTACTGGCGCGTGATCGGCCCTCGCACTGCCAGAAACGTCCTTCCTTCAGGCGACCACGGCCGGTTGAGCCGCAAATTGTGGACGCCGCTCCCCCAGATCGTGTCGCCGGGCAGAGCATGGTGGATGATCGAGCCGATGGCCAGCAAGCGGGGCGACTGGTGTTGCCATACAGGGTTGCGCCCGCTGATTGCCGCCACGATCACCGGAGCCAGTGCATCTCCGAAGTTCGGTTGCTCGCGCCACCAATACATGGAAATCGTGGACATCAAGCCACCTCCAATCGGGACTCGATGTCGCTTCGCGAGTACTCCAGAATGCGACAATAGGCGTCCCACTCGCCCACGGAGATCAGCCAGCGGTCTTCGTCGAAGACCGCGCCCCCGGGAAACACGACATACGGCGTTTGCTCATCAGCGCGAGCCCCCGTGGGTGCATACAGTGGCATCCGCGCTAGCCGCGAAATCTCAAATGACGGCGCATCGGAAAAGGTGTATAGGCCCAGGCAATACAGGGGACGATCCGGCTTTTGCGGAATGTGTGTGTGAAAGAAATGGTGCCATTCGCCCTCTACGAGTACTGGCGGCGCGCCGCCTCGCACGTCGCCAAAGGCCCACGGGAACGCAGTGGGAGGCGTGAATTGGCGGCTTTCGCCGGGCAGCAGTTCCGCTCTGCCGCCGATGATGCGCAATAGCCGGTGCGGCGCGCCGTGGTAGACGGCATGAAGCTCGCCGCCCGACTCGAAGAAAACCCAGTTCTTCTCCCGCATCTGGCGAGCGGGAAAATCGGGAACCAGATGTTCGACCACCACGCCATCCGGCCTGATTCGAGCTAGCATGATCGTGTTGCGCGGCCGTGCCAGTCCGGTGTAGGAAAGCCACAACTCGCCGCGAAATAGAAACAGCCGCGGATCTTCCTCGCCGTCGCGGGACTCGGCGTGGGAGGGCAGCGCGAGCAGTGTCTCTGTGCGCGGACGGAGCGCATCGTCGAGTTCGGCAAGGGCGATACGGCTTTGGAGGCGGCCGACGCGATAGGCCATCAGCCAGCGCCCTGCAAAGCGGATCAGCGACGGATTGAAACGATGAATGATCTCACTGCGCGATTGAATCGGCGCGAGTACCTCATACGTTTGTCGAGGCGGCAGTGCGGCGGTTCGCGCCTTTTCCAACAGCGCTGTGCGGATGGGCGACCAGCGAGTTATCACGAGGCTACTCCTGTTATCCAGGCTTCACAGGCCCGCATCAGGCGGCTGCGATGGGCCAGATGCGCAGACCAGTTGCGACCGTGGATCGAATGCGGGGCTGGAAGCTCGGTGACCGACAGGCGATGCACACGATTCAGGCGGCCGGTGTAGCGCATCGCGGTGTAGCTGAAGAGAATGTCCTCGCCGTTGCCGGCCGGTTTTCCCTCACGCTGGATCGCCTCGAACTGGGGCGCAACGTCGAAGAAGTCGGCGGCGTAGCGCCGCGACGCCACGAGCGCCCGCGTCAGCACCACCGGCACGTCGCCATTGGCGACGTTCCGCGGGTCGTAGGCACCGTCCACCTTGGGGCGACGGCCGAAGATGCCGTGCAACACGTCGGGGTCTTGCCTCCAGGCGTCGTACAGACCACGCAACGTTTCGGCGGGCAACTCCAGATCGTCGTCCTGAATTAGGACGCATTGGTGCCGCGCCAGACATGCCGCCGCGAAGCGGGTATAAAGGCCCAGGTCTTGCTCTGCATTGATCACCGTAGCCCAGTCGTGGCGGAACCGCTCGGCCGGATTGTTGTTCCAGACGATGGCCTCGGTGACGATGCCACCAGCGCGCCAACCATCGACGATGCGGGTGACGTTCGCCGGGCGTTTCCAATTGAGAATGACAGCGGAAATCATGCGGCGGCCCTCCGTTCAACGGCGAGAGAATCAAACAGGCGCTGCCAGCCGGCCCAGATCACCTCAGGGCTGGCGAATTCATTGACGAGCCGCTCGCGGGCGGCGTGGACGATCCGCATCCGCAGGTCTTCGTCGTAGGCGAGCATGGCCGTGTAGTGGGCGAGTTCCTCGTCGCACTTGCCGAGGAATCCGGTGACGCCGTGCTGGATCATTTCCCGCCACCCCCACTCGTTCTGAGTGACGACGGGCACCCCCATCGCCATCGCCTCGAGGCCGACGCGGGGCCAGTTCTCGCGAGCGCCGCCATTGACCGGCAACGTGCAATGCAACTGGCGGAAGAAGTCCTGCGCTGTGATCGCCATCGGCTTAAGGCAGTCCGACCACGCCGGCGCTTTGCCGAGCTTGGCGTGCGTCTTCTCATCCATGCCGAGCATCAAGGCACGCTTGGGCCGATACTGAATGCGCTCGTAGATCGGCCAGGTGTTGCTCGACCATTTGTCGGCATCAGGGCGGGCGGCGCGGCCGACAACGAACGCTTCGCCGGGAGCGTGCGGCCGCGGGCTGAGGGGCCATTCCTCAGCGTCAAACGCACCGCGGATTAGATGCCCCTGCGATGGTTGATAGCCGAACTCGGCCAGCTGCGGTTCAAGCTGCCCGCGCTGGAACTCGCTCTGGAATACGAATGCGTCGAACGGGCCGAACCTGCGATAGAAGTCGCGCTCGGCGTTGAACAGCCACGTCATGCAGTTGACCCATACCATCCGGCAGCCGAGTTCGCGCAGCCGCTTGGCGTTGGCCAGAAACGCACTGTTGCAGAAGCTGACGACGATGCCGCCGGCCAGGCCCGCTACCTTTCCGAGTGTTTCGGCGGCCGCCTCGTGGGTGACGCAGCCGAGCGCGTCGAGTCGCGCCTTCCATTTCTCGTCGGCACCCCACGTCGGGATGAGGTGAACCTCAACGCCGAAGCGCCGCCAGATCTTCACCGTGTGCCAAGCCTCGGTGCAGGCCCCGCCGAGATCGCCGGGATAGCCCATCAAAAACACTTGCATCGAACGGTTGCTCCTTAGGATGACGAACTGCCGGGCGGCGGACCGCTCGACGGTGCAGAAGTGGGTGGGGTTGATGGCGTCGGAGGGCCGCTTGAGGGTGCGGAGCTCGTCGGTGGAGCTGAGGATGTTGGCGGACTCGACGGCCAGGAACTGGTCGGCGGGCTCGACGGTGTATGCCAATCGCTCGACGAGGACGAGCTTTCGCTGGATGAATCTTCGCCCGACGGCGTCGGGGGCGAACTGGAAGTTGGCGGCGTGCTCGGCGTCGGCGGCCCGCTGCTGGGCCAGCTGCTTGTGGGCGGCGAACTGCTTGTCGCAGGCCCGCTACTGCTGGGAGAAGAACTACCGCTCTCGCTCGGCGAGGACGAACTGCTACTGCTGGAACTGCTCGACTCGGAACTGGACGACGAAGGCTCGGAGGAGCTGGAGCTCGACGAAGAACCGGAACTCGAAGAGGAACTTGACGAAGAACTGCTACTCGACGAGGAGGAACTCGAAGACGACGAGCTCGACGAACTGCTGCTGGACGAACTGCTACTCGAAGAGGACGAGCTAGATGAGCTGCTCTCGCTGTCCGACGAACTGCTTTCGCTGGAACTCGAAGAGGACGGCTCGGACGAACTGCTGCTCTTCGATGACGATGACGAAGATGACGAACTGGAAATGGAGGAACTGGACGAGCTGCTCGAAGAACTGGAACTGCTCGAACTCGACGAACTGCTTTCGCATGGCTCGCAGCAATCCTCGCGGACCCATTCGCCATGCTCAACGTGCGTCGCGTTGTGGACCGTGACCGGCCGCTTCATCAGTTTGTTTTCCGCGAGGCACTGCACCTCGAAGAGTTGCATTGTGCTGTCGCTGCTGCTGCCGCTGGATGAATCGCAACAGACCGGCACCGTGCAGGGTGAGCCGGGTTCCACGCTCCGCAGTTGGCCGCAGACGAATGACCAGCGCTCGGTCGGGAACGTGATTGAGTCGCCGCTCCGCACAGGGCACGGGATCAACACCTCCAGCACCGCCGTCAGTCCCTGGCCGGGTGGGCATGGTCCGCTGCTGGATGGCTCGCTTGACGAAGGTTCGCTGCTGGACGATTCACTGCTCGAGGATGGGCCGCTCGAAGATGGCTCGCTGCTGGATGATGATTCGCTCGAACCACTGGACGAGCTGCTTTCGCTCGACGAACTGCTGCTCGATGACTCCGACGAGGACGAGCTCGAAGAAGAACTGCTCGATGAAGAGGAACTGCTGCTGGAACTGGAGGACGAGGAACTGGACGAATCGCAGCAACCTTCGCCCAGCTGCACGACCTCCCATTTCTGACTGTCGGCCAGCCACTTGGCCCAGCCGTAGGTTCCCGCGGGCACGCTTTCGGCCTCAGCGCAGCCGCAGTCGCCGCCCGACGTGCCGCCGGGCTGGCACACCTTGGGGCAGACGACGCCGAGCGAATCGTAGAGCGTGAAGGGGCAGTCGGCCTCGCACCACTTGGGCGTGCCGTCCTCGGTTTCGCTATATGCGATCCGTATTGCTTCGGCGCTGCCGCAGCGGGAAAGCGGCGCGAGCAGTTTGAAGCGGCGGAAGTCTTCGGGGAAGTTCGACAAGCGAACAACCGCCCATTGTTTCCCGAGCCCGCCTTCTCGCCACAGGATGCGGGCGGAACCAACGGGCCGGCTAAGCAGCACCGTTGGATCATCGTGCTTCACGTCGGCGAACTCGTGGCACTCATCCTCGACCTCGATGTACGCCGGGCAAGTGCCGCTCACCCAGGCCCGGCCGATCTTGCCGACACGCAGCGGGTCGAGCAGGATCATGAAGCGGCCGAAATGGTCGGGATGCTTAGGCTTCACGCCGACCAGCGCCACCTGGTTCTTAAACTCCCGCAGGTGCGATCCGGGCGTGATAATGGGCGACGAGATGCCCAGCACATGGAACCGCAGCCGGTCTTCGCCGCTGCCGTTCCGCATCTTGATGATGTCGGCCTGACGAATCTGATCGAGCGCGTCGGCCAGTTGGTCGTGCTTCTTACCCTTCTGCGCGCGAACCGTATCCAAGAAGGAGTTCCACACCTCCGAGGAGAACTCCAGCGGCTGGCCGGTCTGGGTTTTCTTGAAGCGGTCGCCCATTAGGTTCCGATCCCCAGGCCAGAGAAGTCGCCATACTCGTAGACCTGCTCGACATAGGCCGCGATCGGTTTCTTGATGAGCGTTTTGGCGGCGTTGTCCTCTTCGTCGGCGAACCGAATCCAGAGGTAATGCCAGCCCTCTTTGCTGGCGACCACGATGTTCCCCAGGTTGAGATCGGTGACGTTCGGGCTGGCGGCGAAGCGGAAGGTGATCTCCCAATCCTCGAAGCCGCGCTTCGCGCCGCTTGCGCCGAGGAACAACACCTCCCCGCGGGCGAAGCCTTTGAACGGCGCGTCATTCACCTTGCCGGTCAGAAAGAACAGCGCTGCCTTGTACGCGCCGGTGACCAGCGCATCGTCGATCTGGTGCGTTTCGGTGAAGTTGTAGACCGGGACAGTAATATCTGTCCCTTCGATCTGATCCTGGTTGACGCCAATTGCGCCCTGGAAGTCGGGCGCGATCTCACCGGGCGCGGCGTAGCGGCCGACCGTGGTGAGGCTCTGACTGATGTGCTGGGTGCCGCCGCCGGTGTCGAAGGTGAACTGCGACTCGTCTTCGAGCTTCACATAGCGGACCGAGCATTCCCACACGCCGCCGCCAACGGTGGAGATCGTGAAGCTGTCGCGCTTCAGCCCGTCGTAAAACGCCGGTGCCGTGGCCGCGACCAGCCCTTTGACGAGCAAATCGTCGTCGGTGCCCTGGACGACGTACAAGAGCTCCGTGTTCGGATCTTCGCTCTCGGTCGCCTCGCGGCTGTTGTATCGTTCGTCGATGGTGATGGGCATATTTCATCCGTGCTACGGCGCGAACACGAGCTTCCCTTGCTTGGCCTGCGCTAGCAGGTCCTTGGTGTTGACCACGATCTGCTCGGCGGCGCGGGCGGTGCGCTCGGCCAGGCTGTCGGCACCCAGGCCCCTCGCGGCGAGCGCGTTGAACGTTCCCTTGGCCTCGACCTTCCGCTGCTCCTCGGCCAGCACGCCGCCGCTGGTGGAAAGGCTGTCTTCGACCTGCTTGAGACGCTCAGGGTCGCTCGTTTCAGCGGCGGCCCGTTTCTTAGCCGCTTCGGCGATGGCGTCCTGCCATTCCTTCCGCGCGCCCGCGAGCTCGCCCTCCGTCTCGGCCAGATCGTCGGCGAATTGCTTTTGTCGGCGGGCATGTTCCTCGGATTGCATGTCGCCCAGCGTGCTTTCGACGCCGGCGCGATCCCGTTCGATCTGTTCGCGGCGATCCCTGCGTTCGCGGTCCCGCTGGCCGACGGCGTCGAGCATCTGCTGGTCTGCCGCGCCGGTCGCCTCGCTCACCTCGCGGTTGATCTGGTTCACCTCGGCATCGACATCGACCTCGTCACTGAACAGCGACTTGAGCCGCACCCAGGCCTTCTTGATGAAGCCGATGGTGTTGTGCCAGGTGTGCGTGAGCAGATTGGTGAAGACGGACCAGGCATCGGCGAGAAAGCCGACCGTTTCGGTCCAGCCGACTTCGATGGCCGCCCAGCCGTTATTGAGAATCTTGGCGACGCCGAACACCGCGTCGGTCCAGAGGGACAGAAAGAACTCCTTCGCCCCGATCCACAGTCCGTTGAGGAAGTGAATCCCGCGCTTCCACTCCATCTTGAGCGTGAGCCAGACGATCTTCGCCGCCAGCGCCAGATCGCCCGCCGCCAGCGCATCACCGATCCCCTGCCACGCCGCCAGGGCGTCGTTCTTGAGCGTCTCGAACCGTTCCCCCAGCCAAGCCAGCGCCTTGGCCCCCAAACCGGA
>Ga0180217_1001534_pt1 | contig 24618 bp, 30 predicted proteins | sample eDN3rd37CBELigOP_FD_128521 | JGI IMG/M metagenome (GOLD analysis project Ga0180217, IMG submission 128521) | Enriched Organic Plus compost microbial communities from Emeryville, California, USA - eDNA 3rd pass 37_C BE-Lig OP (version 2) (version 2) ... | reverse complement strand
GCAAGTCGGGAACACCCGACTTGCGGCGGGGAGGGGCAGGGGTGGGGGTGTGAGCGCTAGCTAACGAGGGTCTAGCGCCAGCACCCCCCCTCTCCAACTCTCCCCCACAAGGGGGGAGAGGGCGCCCCAGTGCTTCCTGAGCCAGCCGCCCAAGACGCGTCCAAGATGAGGGCAGCGTGCGAGGCGTCGGGATCACCGGCCCATGGTGGGTGATGACGTGGGCGAGGCGGCGGCGTTTGTTCGGGTGAGCGATTCAACCAGTCAGGCGCTGGTTACCTCTCCGGGCGGGAGAGGTCGCCCCGGGGCAGCAGCACCGATGATGGCGGGAGCGCTGGCGGTCACGCTCACTGTCTGACAGACATGGACAACCGCCCCGGGCCCAGGGGACCGGGACGGGGTCTGCCCGACGGGAGACAGGGTTGGCCGGGAGGCAGGGCCCGGAACGATCAGGCCCAGGCGCGTTCGGAGAGCTTCTTCTCGAAGCTGTCGATGGCCGTGGCCTTTTCGAGGGTCAGGCCGATGCCGTCGAGGCCGTTGAGCATGCAGTGCTTCTTGAACGGGTCGATGTCGAAGGTGATCTTGCCGCCGTCCGGGCCGCGGATCTCCTGGTTTTCGAGATCGATGGTGAGGGTGGCGTTCGCGCCGCGGCTCGCATCGTCGAAGAGCTTCTCGAGATCCTCGGGGCTCACCTTGATCGGCAGGATGCCGTTCTGGAAGCAGTTGTTGTAGAAGATGTCCGCGAAGCTCGTGGAAATCACGCAGCGGATGCCGAAATCGAGCAGCGCCCAGGGGGCATGCTCGCGGGACGAGCCGCAGCCGAAATTGTCGCCGGCGATCAGAATCTGGGCATTGCGGTAGGCGGGCTGGTTGAGCACGAAATCCGGATTCTCCGAACCGTCCTCGCGATAGCGCATCTCGGAAAACAGGCCCTTGCCGAGCCCCGTGCGCTTGATGGTCTTCAGGTACTGCTTGGGGATGATCATATCGGTGTCGATATTGATGATCCGCAGCGGCGCCGCGACGCTTTCCAGCACGGTGAACTTGTCCATGGTCCTCAAACTTCCTTCAGGGGCCTCAAGCCGTCATCACGGTGCCTCATATCAAAGGCCTTCCGAAAGGACCAGCCTCACCATGGTCGCGCTTGGCAAGATTTTTTCGTCTGCCACGCTTTCCGCGCAACCTTATGAGGCTACGAAGCGGCGGCCTCGATGGCCTCCATGTCCTCGTCCGAGAGGCCGAAATGGTGGCCGATCTCGTGGACCAGCACATGGGTGACGATGGAGCCCAGGCTCTCCTCGTGCTCGGCCCAGTAATCGAGGATCGGCCGGCGGTAGAGCCAGACCATGTTGGGAAACTGGCCCGTCTGCATCGTCCCCCCGCCCTGCGCCAGGCCGATGCCGCGGAAGAGGCCGAGCAGGTCGAAGGGCGTCTCGCAATCCATGGCCTCCATGGTCTCCTCGTCCGGAAAATCCTCGACGCGGATGAGGATGCCCTCGCACAGGGCGCGAAACTCCGCCGGCAGGCGCGCATAGGCGTCCTCGGCGAGCGCCTCGATATCGGCAAGGGAAGGAGCGTGGAGAGAGGCCCAGTCGGTCATCGGGTCCAGAGCATCGTGCGGACCCAGCGGGCCGCGTTAGCGACCCGTAAGGGCCACGTCAGTGAAAAGTGGATCCGGTTTTCCGCTAAAACGATGCTCTTGGCAAAGGGAAAGCATCGGATTGGATCCCAAAAGTGGAATCCACTTTTCCCGTCCGATGCTTTAGAGAATGCCAAGCTGGATCAGCAGCCACAAGCCGAGAAGCACGACGCCGACGAGCGACAATGAGCGCCCGATGCGCCGCCCCCAGAGTTCGACGGGGTCCGTCTCGCCGCCCTCGCCCGCGCCCAGGGCGTCGCGCGCCGAAAAATGATCCTGGGCCTGACGGCTCATGCGGGCGAGCGCCGAGGAGCCGACGGATTCGGAATCACGCTTGACGCGCTCCAGAGCCTCGCGGGCTTCGCGCTCTCGCTCCTGCTCGTTCATGACTCGATCCTCACCTCTGCCGCCACCATAGGCTGCGGCACCGCCCCACGCCAGCGGAACGCCTGGGCGGCTGACCCGTTGACCCCTCCGAATAAGCAACCCCAAGTGAGGCAGCAATGCGTAAGTTTCTAGGAGTTCTGGCCGTAGCCGGATTGACCGCGATTGGCATGGGAACGGCGTCGGCCCAGGGCGTGGGCGTTCGGATCGGCCCGGACGGTGTGCGCGTCGAACAGAACCGGCCGGCCTATCGCGAACGCGTGATCGAGCGCCGCGTGCGTCCCGAAAGGCGTGCCCGGACCGTGTGCCGGACGGAGTATCGTGAGCGTGTGCGCCGCAACGGCGACGTGGTGCGTCGCCCGGTCGAAGTCTGCCGCCGCGTGGTCGGCGGGCGCCGGGTCTACGTCGACTAAGCACCTGGCATCGAGCATGAAAAAGGCGGCGTCCCAGGGCGCCGCCTTTTCTTGTTTCTTTAAGGCCCGCGATCAGCCGAAGGTGCGGATGTCCACGAACCGGCCTGCGATCGCCGCCGCGGCGGCCATGGCGGGAGAGACAAGGTGCGTGCGGCCCTTGAAGCCCTGACGGCCCTCGAAATTGCGGTTCGAAGTCGAAGCGCAGCGCTCGCCGGGAGCGAGGCGGTCCGCATTCATGGCCAGGCACATGGAGCAGCCGGGCTCGCGCCAGTCGAAGCCGGCCGCCTTGAAGATCCTGTCGAGGCCCTCGGCCTCGGCCTGCATCTTCACGATGCCGGAGCCGGGCACGATCATGGCGTTGACGCGCTCATGGACGCGCTTGCCCTCGACCACCTTCGCGACGGCGCGCAGGTCCTCGATGCGGCCGTTGGTGCAGGAGCCGATGAACACGCGGTCGAGCTCGATATCGGTGATCTTCGTGCCGGGTTTCAGGCCCATATATTCCAGGGCGCGCCACTTGGAGAGGCGCTTGTTCTCGTCCTGGATGTCGTCCGGGTTCGGAACGACGCCGGCCACCGAGATCACGTCCTCAGGGCTCGTGCCCCAGGTCACGATCGGCGGGAGATTGGCGGCGTCGAGCCGGATCTCCTTGTCGAAGAAGGCGCCTTCGTCGGTGCGAAGGCTATCCCAATAGCGCACGGCCGCGTCCCAGGCATCGCCCTTCGGCGACTTGGGGCGGTCCTTCAGATAGGCATAGGTCTTCTCGTCGGGCGCCACCATGCCCGCGCGGGCTCCGCCCTCGATGGACATGTTGCAGATGGTCATGCGGCCTTCCATCGACAGCGAACGGATCGCCTCGCCCGCATATTCGATCACGTGGCCGGTGCCGCCCGCCGTGCCGATCTCGCCGATGATGGCGAGGATGATGTCCTTCGCCGTGACACCGGCGGGCAGCTGCCCGTCCACGGTCACGCGCATGTTCTTGGCCTTCTTCTGGATCAGCGTCTGGGTGGCGAGCACGTGCTCGACCTCCGACGTGCCGATGCCGTGGGCCAGCGAGCCGAAGGCGCCATGGGTCGAGGTGTGGCTGTCGCCGCAGACGATGGTCATACCCGGCAGCGTGAAGCCCTGCTCAGGGCCGACCACGTGGACGATGCCCTGGCGGGTATCGAGCTCGTTGTAATACTCGACGCCGAAGTCACGGGCATTCTGAGCGAGCGTCTCGACCTGGGTGGCCGATTCGGGATCCTCGATGCCGTGCGAACGGTCGGTGGTGGGAACGTTGTGGTCCACCACGGCCAGGGTCTTGTGCGGCTGGCGCACCTGGCGGCCGGCGACGCGCAGGCCCTCGAAGGCCTGGGGACTGGTCACTTCATGGACGAGGTGGCGGTCGATGTAGAGAAGGCAGGTCCCGTCATCCTGCTGATCGACGACGTGGTCGTCCCAGATCTTGTCATAGAGGGTGCGGGCTTTGGCCATCGGTATCTTCCAACAGTGAAAAGGTCTTCAGGTCGTTTCTAACGGCAGCCGCAAGGCAAGAAAAGGTGCCCTGAGGGCGCAGTGCATTGAAAGGATCGCATAGCTGATTGCCTGAAATGCGCAATAAAATTCTTGTTATCGGCATCAGCAGAAAGGCTTATCGCCATAAACGAAAAGCGCGGCCCCGAAAGACCGCGCTTTTCGAAACGGGAAAGAAACAAGCCTTACTCGGCGGCAGCGCCCGGAGCCTCGCGGCGCTCGGCGCGCTCGGCGATACGGGCCGACTTGCCGCGACGGTCGCGCAGGTAATACAGCTTGGCGCGACGGACGGCACCACGGCGCACGACCTTGATGGAATCGATGTTCGGGGAGTAGATCGGGAACACGCGCTCCACGCCCTCGCCGTAGGAAATCTTGCGGACCGTGAAGCTCTCCTGGAGGCCGCCGCCGGAACGGGCGATGCAGACGCCCTCATAGGCCTGCACGCGGGAGCGCTCGCCTTCCTTGACCTTCACGTTGACGATGACGGTATCGCCGGGCTGGAAATCGGGGATCGTCTTGCCGAGCTTGGCGATCTGCTCCTGCTCGAGCTGCTGGATGATGTTCATGTCTAACTCCTGCCGTTGCATGGTCCCGAGCGAGCTCGAGCCAGCGGGATTTCGGCGTCCTGTTTTAAGTTGAGGCCGCGCCTATACAGGAGTTTCGGCGGATTGTCGAGCGCTCCGGGAGCGGAACGGTCACTCCGCGGCCGCCGGAGCGATGGGGGCGAAGAGATAGCGCTCGAACCAGCCCGGAAAGGCCCGCACGAGCTCCTTCGGCCCCTCCAGATTGAGGCCCATCCGCTGGGCCTCCTGGAAGCCGGCATCGCCCCGCCACCAGGCCGCCAGCGCCGACAGGCGGCCACGGACGCGAATCGGCTCCGGGAAGCCGGGATTCTGCGTGCACAGGGAGACTTCCGCTCCCTTCAGAAGCAGGAAATGCGGCTGCCGGTATCCGTCGATCTCGAAGCGGATCACCAGCGGCTCCTCAGGGAGAACCGCGTGCCGGACGCGCCTCCGCATGTCCACGAGCAGGGGCTCGAGGTCCAGATCCTCGGCCTCCGCGTGCCGCGGCAGCCATCGCTGGCCCCAGGCGCCGAGGGCGCTCACCACGGAGAGGAGCTCCCGGCCGGCTTCCGTGAGCTCGTATTCGGGGCCCTGCCTGCCCTCGATGCGCGCCACGGCCCCGACATGCACCAGGTCCTGCAGCCGCTCCGAGAGCATGGTGCGGGAGATGCGCGGGATGCCGCGGCGGATGTCGTTGAAGCGCCGGCTGCCGCACAGAAGCTCGCGCACGACGAGCAGAGTCCAGCGCCCGCCGATGACCTCATGGGCGCGCGCCACCGAACAGAACTGGCCGTAATTCGACATGGCAGAAGGGCTATCACGCGGCCGTTTCCCGGAGAAGTCCGGATTTCGGACCTGACAGGATGCCTCCTCGCGCCTATCGAAAGCTCCGGATCATCCGGCGAGGATAGCGAGAGACCATGAGCGAAGGCCCGCAGAGCATACTCGATCGCATCGGCAACACGTCGCTGCTTGCCTTACGCAGGATCGTGCCGTCGAACGGCGCCCGCATCCTGCTCAAGCTGGAGAACGAGAATCCCACGGGCAGCATGAAGGACCGCATGGCGCTCGCCATGATCGAGGCGGCTAAGAAGGATGGGCGTCTCGAGCCGGGCGGCGCGGTGGTCGAATATACCGGCGGCAGCACCGGCGTGTCCCTCTCCCTCGTCTGCGCGGTGAAGGGGCATCCCCTCCACATCGTCACCTCCGATGCCTTCGCCCGCGAGAAGCTCGACCACATGCGCATCCTGGGCGCGAGGCTTCAGGTCATTGCGAGCGATTCCGGGCGTATGACGGAAAAGCTCACCAAGGACATGATCGCGTCGGCCGGCATCATCGCCCGGGATACCGGCGCCTTCTGGACGGACCAGATGAAGAACCGCGACCAGCTTTCCGCCTATCACAGCATGGCGGACGAGATCTGGAGCCAGACCGGCGGACGAATCGACGGCTTCGTCCAGAGCGTCGGCACCTCCGCTTCGCTTCGGGGCATCGCGGAAGGCCTGCGGCGGCACGATGAGCGCATCTCCATCGTGGCCGTGGAGCCCGCCGAATCCGCCGTGCTGTCGGGCGGCCCCTCGGGGGCGCACAAGATCGACGGCATCGGCGCCGGCTATGTGGTGCCGCTCTGGCAGGACGGCATCGCCGATCACATCGAGCGGGTCTCGACGGAGGCCGCCATGGCGATGGCCTTCCGCCTCGCCCGCGAGGAAGGCCTCTTCGCCGGAACCTCCACGGGCGCCAACGTCGTCGCGGCCCTGCGGCTCGCCGAACGGCTCGGGCCAGACGCCATTATCGTCACCGTGATGTGCGATACGGGGATGAAATATCTGCGGACCTTTGGAGCCAGGCTCGAAGAGAGCGTGACGGGCTGATTGGTCGCTTCCCTCCTCGTCATGACCGGGCCCGTCCCGGCCATCCCGATTGTTTGAAGCACGGCGCTCTTCTGATCGGGATCACCGGCACAGGGCCGGTGATGACGGGGGAGAGATTGTCTGCGCATGTCCGGCCAGACCCGGAGGGGCCTGCACAGAGGCGAATGCTTACCGCTCCAGCAGATCCGGCCTTCTCTCGCGCGTAATGCGCTCGGATTCCTCGCGCCGCCAGCGCTCGATGGCGGCGTGGTTGCCGGAGAGGAGCACGTCGGGGATGCTGCGTCCCTCCCATTCGCGCGGACGCGTATAATGCGGGTATTCGAGGCGGTTCGACTCGAAGCTCTCTTCGGTGCCGGACGCTTCCTTGCCCATGACGCCGGGGATGAGGCGCACGCAGGCATCGAGCACGATCATCGCCGCCATCTCGCCGCCGGACAGCACATAATCGCCGATGGACACCTCTTGCAGGCCGCGCGCCTCGATCACGCGCTCGTCCACGCCCTCGAAGCGGCCGCAGACGATGACCACGCCGGGACCGGCCGCGAGCTCGCGCGCATAGGATTGCGTGAGCGGTTTGCCGCGCGGGCTCATGAGCAGCTTCGGACGCGAATCGTCCGCAGGCACGGCGGCGTCGATGGCATTGGCCAGCACATCGCAGCGGATCACCATGCCCGGCCCGCCGCCGGCGGGGGTATCGTCCACCGCGCGGTGACGGCCGAGACCGTGATCGCGGATGTTCTTGGTCTGAAGCGACCATAATCCGCGCGACAGCGCATCGCCTGACAGCGACAGGCCGAGCGGGCCCGGGAACATCTCGGGGTAAAGCGTGAGGATGGTGGCGGAAAAGCTCACGCGCGGTCCTCGCCGGGTTCGGGCCTGGCCTTTTCGAAGAAATCGTCCGGCAGGTCTGCAACGACGCGCTTTCCCGCGATGTCGACCACCGGCACGAAGGCCTTGGTGAAAGGCAGAAGCGCCGTCGGGCCTTTTTGCGCAGGCGCGATTTCGAGAAGGTCGCCGCCGCCGTAATTGGGCACCGCGACGACGGTGCCGATGGAGTCGCCGGCCTCGTTCTGCACGGCAAGGCCGATCAGATCCGCCAGCAGGAATTCGTCCTCTTCGTCGGGCGGCGGAAGCCTGTCGCGTTCGACGTAAAGCTGCACGCGGTTGAGCGCCTCGGCGGCTTCGCGCAAGGCGATGCCATCGACGATCGCGATCAGAAGATCGGGCGCGCCGCCGGGAGCCTGACGGACAGATTTGAGGGAATAGGTTTTGCCGTTCGTGGCCAAGAGCGGCTTGTAACCGGCAATCGCCTGCGGATCGCCGGTATGGGATTTCAGCCGCACCTCGCCCTTGAGGCCGTGCGCGCGGCCGAACTCGCCCACGAGGACGAGGTCGTTTCTCTGCTGAAGGCTACGGAAACCCTCCCCTTGAGGGGGAGGGTCGGACCGCAGGTCCGGGGTGGGGTGGGAGCGCGACCTTGCAGGACGAGGTGTTTCCACCCCACCCCGCCGCTGCTCACGCAGCGTCGACCCTCCCCCTCGAGGGGAGGATGGGTTGCGCCCCCGTGCCATGATCTTTAAGCAGCCTCGCCTTCGCCGGCGGCAGCCGCGGCGGCCTTGGCCTCGGCGCGCTCCTGGGCCTTCTTGCCCGGAACGGCCTTCTGCGGGTTGTTGCGGGCCGGGCGCTTCAGGAGGCCGGCGGCATCGAGGAAGCGCAGGACGCGATCGGTCGGCTGGGCGCCCTTGGCGAGCCAGGCCTGGATCTTTTCGGCGTCGAGAATGACGCGGCCGGCATCATCCTTCGGCTTCATCGGGTCGTAGGTGCCGACCTTCTCGATGAAGCGGCCATCGCGCGGGGAGCGCGAATCGGCGACGACGATGCGGTAATAGGGACGCTTCTTCGCACCACCACGGGTGAGACGGATCTTCAGGGACATGGGTAACTCCTTCTGGTGTCCTGTGATCAAACCTGTGCCGCATCGGATCGGCCGATGCGGCGAAACTCATTTCTTCTTCCCGAACGGGAAGCCGCCGATGCCCGGCAGGCCCGGGATCTTCGGTCCGCCGAGGCCCGGCAGGCCTGGAACGCCCTTCGGCATGGGAGGCAGGGCACCACCCGCGCCGCCGGGGAAATCGGGGAGCTTGCCGCCCATCTGCTTCTGCAGCGCCTCGATCTGCTCAGGGCTGGGCTGGGGCATGCCGCCCATTCCGCCGCCGCCGAGGCCGAACATCTTGCCGAGCTGGCCGGCCATGCCCTTGGCCTTGCCGCCGCCCATCATCTTCATGACGTCGGCCATCTGGCGATGCATTTTCAGCAGCTTGTTGATGTCCTCGACCTTGGCGCCGGAGCCCGCCGCGATGCGCTTCTTGCGCGAGGCCTTCAGGATATCCGGGTTGCGGCGCTCGGCGGGCGTCATGGAATCGATGATGGCGCGCTGACGCTTGATGACCTTGTCGTCGATATTCGCGTTCTCGAGCTGCGACTTCATCTTGGCGACGCCGGGCAGCATGCCCATCAGGCCGCCGAGGCCGCCGAGCTTTTCCATCTGCGAAAGCTGATCGCGCAGGTCTTCCAGATCGAACTTGCCCTTGCGCATCTTGTCCGCGATGCGCTGGGCCTTCTCGTGATCGATGGACTCGGCCGCCTTCTCCACGAGCGAGACGATGTCGCCCATGCCGAGGATGCGGTTGGCGACGCGCGAGGGGTGGAACTCCTCCAGCGCATCGACCTTCTCGCCCGTACCGATGAGCTTGATCGGCTTGCCGGTGACGGCGCGCATGGACAGGGCCGCACCGCCGCGGGCATCGCCGTCCATGCGGGTGAGCACGATGCCGGTGACGCCGAGGCGCTGGTCGAAGGCGCGCGCGGTGTTGACCGCGTCCTGGCCGGTGAGTGCGTCAGCGACGAGCAGAACCTCGTGCGGGTTGGTGGCGGCGCGCACCTCGGCGGCTTCCGCCATGAGCGCCTCGTCCACGGTCACGCGACCGGCGGTATCGAGCATCACCACGTCGTAGCCGCCGAGACGGGCCGCCTCCATGGCGCGCCGGGCGATCTGCACCGCCGACTGCCCCGCCACGATCGGCAGCGTGTCGACGCCGACCTGCTTGCCCAGCACGGCGAGCTGCTCCATCGCGGCGGGCCTGCGCGTATCGAGGGAGGCCATGAGCACCTTGCGGCCCTCGCGGTCCTTCAGGCGGCGGGCGATCTTGGCGGTGGTCGTCGTCTTACCGGAGCCCTGCAGGCCGACCATCAGGATGCCGACGGGCGGAACCGCGTTGAGGCTGATCACCTCCGCCTCCGCGCCCAGCATCTCCACGAGCTGGTCGTGGACGATCTTCACCACCTGCTGGCCGGGGGAAACCGACTTGATGACCTCGGCGCCGACCGCGCGGGCGCGCACCTTGTCCGTGAAGGAGCGCACCACCTCGAGGGCCACGTCGGCTTCGAGCAGCGCGCGGCGGACCTCACGCAGGGCGGCGTTCACATCCTCCTCGGTGAGCGCGCCGCGGCGCGTCAGCGAGTTGAGGATGTTGGAAAGCTTGTCGGAAAGGCCTTCGAACATGTTCACTCAATTCCTTTTGCGATGAGTGGTACATCGCGATCCGCGATGGCCTTCTCAAAGTGACGGATGGCCGCCTCGAACTTGTCGCGGCAGCCGGGATTGCAGAAGCCGACGACCTCGCCGCGATAGAGGGTGAGCGAGTCCGCCGCGATCGGCTTTCCCGACCACGGGCAGGTCTCGTTGACCGCGTCCTCGATGCGCAATGCGTCGTTCGACATTCGTCACCATTCCCAACCGCGAAACCCAAATGAAAGCGCGCCCGAGGGCGCATCGCGCTGTCGGACGTTGACCTCCAGCCTCTCGGGCTGGTCGGCGGCTCAAAGGGGCTCGCTCTACAGATTTGCGGTCAGGCGATAGAGGAAAGGGGGCGCAGAGTCAAGGAAAGGGTGGAAAACGGAGACATTCAAGGAGCTTGGCCGTTCAGCCCGCGTCATCCCGAATTCTGCTGCATAGACTCCGGATGAGACCTTGGTCGTCATCACCGGCCTTGTGCCGGTGATCCCGATGCGTGACGTGCGGCGCCTTTCCAATCGGGATGGCCGGGACGAGCCCGGCCATGACAATGTAGGGCTCTTTGTGCCCTCTGGATCAAGCGCAGGGCTTCGACTTTCCGACCCCCTCGATCCCTCCCCGCCGCAAGTTGGGTGTTCCCGGCTTGCGACTGACAGAAGCCGATCTCGGGAACACCGGAGATCAGTGGGGAGGGAAGAGCCTGCGCCATCCTCGTCATGCGATCCCGGATCGGCTCCGCCGTCCGGGATGACGCACAGGAAACCCACGGCATCTTGCCGAAGCCGGTTTCACTCCCCACGCTTAAGGCTCCGCTGACCTCAGGATTCCGATGAACCGCCGCACTCTTCTGAAAGCCCTCGGCCTTCCCGCTCTCGCTGCCTTGGGCACCTTCGGCTGGATCAAGGCCGCCCGCGCCACGAACCGCTATTACCAGGGTCCCGTCACCGACCATTTCGACGGCGTGCGCTTCTTCACGCCCGGCCAGCCGCAGGACAAGGGATTGGCCGAGTTGCTGCGCTGGCGGCTCGGCGGCGGGCGGAGGGATTGGCCCGAGACCTATCCCAGCCCCTTTCGCGACAAGCCACCGAAGGAGGTGCCGGGTCTGCGGGTGGCGCTGATCGGCCACGCCTCGTTCCTCATCCAGGTCGCCGGGCTCAACATCCTCACCGATCCGGTCTTCTCGGACCGGGCGAGCCCCGTCTCCTTCGCAGGCCCTAGGCGGGCCAATCCGCCGGGGATCGCCTTCGAGGACTTGCCGCCCATCCATGCGGTGCTGATCACGCATAACCATTACGACCATCTCGATATCGACACCCTGGCAAGGCTCTGGCAGCGGCACCGGCCGCGCTTCGTGGCGCCGCTGGGCAACGATGCGATCATCCAGGCCGAGCATTCGGACATCACCGTCGAAACCCGGGACTGGGGCGGCTCCGTCGATCTCGGAAACGGCGTCGCCGTCCATCTGGAACCCGCCTATCACTGGTCCGCGCGCGGCATCAACGACCGGCGCATGGCGCTCTGGTGCGCTTTTCTGCTCACCACGCCCTCAGGCGTCATCTACCATATCGGCGACACGGGCTTCGGCGACGGAAAAATCTTCCATGCGGTGCGCGAGCGCTTCGGAAAAATCCGCCTCGCCCACCTGCCCATCGGAGCCTACGAGCCCCGCTGGTTCATGCAGCCGCAGCACATGAACCCGGAGGATGCGGTGAAGGTGTTCACCATCCTCGAGCCGGAGCAGGCCCTGGGCCACCATTGGGGCACGTTCCGCCTCACCGACGAGGGCATCGAGGAGCCGCTCGTCGATCTCGGCAAGGCGCTCCAGGCGGCGGAGATTTCACCGGAGAGGTTCAGGGCCTTGAGGCCGGGCGAAGCGTGGGCTGCGTCAGAGACAGAGCTGGATCTATGAGGTCGGCGGGCCGGTCCGCCAGACACGTCACGCCTGAATCCAGCAACTCCTGACGGGAACCGTAGCCCCAGGTGACGCCGATGCTCGCAATGCCGTTGGTCCGCGCGCCGATGGCGTCGTGCTCCCGATCGCCGATCATGACAGCCTGGGCTGGATCGAAGCGCTCCTGCTCGAGAATGTGCCGGATGAGGTCGCGCTTGTCGGCGTTTCGGTTGTCCAGCTCGGAGCCGTAGACCTCGTGGAAGAATTGCGACAGGCCGAAATGCTCGATGATCCGCTTGGCGAACACATGAGGCTTGGAAGTCGCGACGAAGAGGCGAGCCCCGGCATCCTGAAGCGTCGCGAGAACAGCCGGAATCCCTGCATAAACCTCATTCTCGAACAACCCGACATCGCTGAAGCGCTCGCGATAGAGCCGCACGGCCTCCGGAGCATCGTCAGGTGCCCCAAGAAGCCTTGTGAAGCCCGCGGCCAGCGGCGGCCCAATCATCCACGTCAGGGCATCCGCCTCCGGGACAGGGCGGCCCATCTTGTCGAGGGCATATTGGATGCAGCGGGTGATGCCGATCTTCGGATCGGTCAGGGTCCCGTCGAGATCGAAAAGAGCGATTGTCACTTCGGCTGAACGTAGATGTTCACCTCGAAATTGGTGTCCTGCGAATCCGTGAAATCGCCCACATATTCCTCGATGAAGGCGTCCTCGGCGACGATTTCCTTGATGTCGAGATAGGCCGTGATCGTCTCGTAGGTGCCGTCGATCTCGTCATAGGCGTCCTTGTGGACGAAGCGGAAGGCCTTGCCCTCCGGGGTCTTGCCGAACGTGATCTCGGGCGTCAGCTCGGTCTTGCCCTCCGGCGCCTGCGCGATCGGGATCATGGTCTTGAACTTGAAGCCGTTGTCGTCGGTGTCGACGAAGATCGTGACCGGACGCCCGGCGGGCGCGATGCCCGCCTTCTTCAGCTCGCCGTCGAGCTTGGCGACCGCATTCTTCAGGCTGGTGAAGGCCTCCTCCCAGGTGCTCGTGCCGGAGAACACCGCCGCGGGCTTTGCGGCAAGCACACCCTCTTCCACGCCGGTGGGGTCGCTCGGATTGGGAAAGAGCGTCGCGCGCGCATTCTGCTGGTCGGGCGCGGCCGGAGCCGGAGAGGCGGGCGCAGGCTGCGCCGTCGCGGGCGGCTGCGGCTGCGGCTGGGCCGGAGCCTCGGGTGCGGAAGCAGCCGGGGCGGGGGCCGAAGCATCGGGCTGAGGGGCGGATGCGGCGGGAGCCGGCTCCGCGGGCGCCGGAGCGGCGGCCGGAGCCTGGTCGGCCGGAGCCGGACTTGCGGCGGGCGGCGTCTGCGCCATGGCCACGCTTGAGCAGAGGGCAAGCACCAGAACAAAGTGGGAAGAGCGCAGCCGCATGGGAGAGTGCCTTAAAGCTTCGAATCACGAAATGGTGATGGGCAGAAGCATAAGGGGCTTTTGATCCGGCCGCGAGGTGCCCCAGAGGCAGCTGTGGAGGACGGATGGAAGCAGGCGGGTTCAAATCCTCTCGCGATTTTCGGCGGTTTCAGCCATATACGGCCCATGAACGCCCTGATGAGCCCCCTCGCGAACCACCGTTTCCTGAAGATGAACGGTCTCGGCAACGAGATCACCGTGCTGGACCTGCGCGGCTTTGCCCATGTGGTGAGCCCGGCCGAGGCGCGCGCCATCGCCGCCGATCCGCGCTCGCGCTTCGACCAGCTGATGGTGCTGCACGATCCGGTCACGCCCGGCACCGACGCCTTCATGCGCATCTACAACACGGACGGCTCGGAATCCGGCGCCTGCGGCAACGGCACCCGCTGCGTGGCCTGGGCGATGGTGAGCGATCCGGTCATGAGCCGCCCGGCCCATGAGGGGCTGGTGCTCGAAACCAAAGCCGCGCTTCTGCCCGTGACCCGCGTCTCCGACACGGTCTTCACCGTGGACATGGGCGCGCCGCGCCTGGCCTGGAGCGAGATCCCCCTGCGCGATCCTTATCCCGACACCAGCGCGATCGCCGTCGAGACGCGGATTCCGGAGCACCCCGAACTGCAGAGCCCGTCCGCAATCGGCATGGGCAACCCGCACGCGATCTTCTGGGTCGCGGACGCGAATGCCTACGACCTCGCCGCCATCGGCCCGAAACTCGAGCATGATCCGGTCTTCCCGGAGCGGGCGAACATCTCTTTCGCCGAAGTCGCCAGCCCGGACCGCATCGTTCTGCGTGTCTGGGAGCGCGGAGCGGGCGCCACCCGCGCCTGCGGCTCGGCCGCATGCGCCACCCTCGTGGCGGCGGCGCGCAAGGGCCTGACCGGCCGCAGGGCCACGATCGCCCTGCCCGGCGGCGATCTCGTGATCGAATGGCGCGAGAGCGACGACCATGTGCTCATGACCGGTGAAACCCAGCTCGAACATGAGGGCTTCTTCTCCCCTGCCCTCTTCGCGGGGGCGGCCTGATGAGCGTCGAAGTCGTCACCTTCGGCTGCCGCCTCAACACCTACGAGTCGGAGGCCATGCAGCGCCACGCGGAGGAAGCGGGCTTAGGCGAGGTCATCATCGTCAATACCTGCGCCGTGACCTCCGAGGCGACGCGCCAGGCGCGCCAGTCGATCCGCCGGATCGCGCGCGAGAAGCCCGATGCGCGCATCATCGTGACCGGCTGCGCCGCGCAGGTCGAGCCCGCAACCTTCGCCTCCATGCCGGAGGTGGCCCAGGTCGTCGGCAATCATGAGAAGATGAAGGCCGAGACCTGGAGCGCCATGCGCGATTTCGGCGTCGGCCAGAGCGAGAAGGTTCTCGTCAACGACATCATGGCGGTGAAGGAAACCGCCGTGCATCTCATCGACGGCATGCGCGGGCGCACCCGCGCCTTCGTGCAGGTGCAGAACGGCTGCGACCATCGCTGCACCTTCTGCATCATCCCCTATGGCCGCGGCAATTCCCGCTCCGTGCCCATGGGCGCGGTGGTGGATCAGGTGCGCAATCTCGTGGAGCACGGCTCCCGCGAAGTGGTGCTCACCGGCGTCGACATCACGAGCTACGGCAAGGACCTGCCGGGCGAGCCGAAGCTCGGCACGATGGTGAAAAGTCTGCTGCGCCACGTGCCGGAGCTGGAGCGGCTTCGCATCTCCTCCATCGACTCGGTTGAGGCGGACGACGATCTTCTGGACGCCATCGCCAACGAAAGCCGCCTGATGCCGCATCTGCATCTCTCGCTTCAGGCGGGCGACGACATGATCCTCAAGCGCATGAAGCGCCGCCATCTGCGAAACGACGCCATCGCCTTCTGCGAGCAGGTGAAGCGGCTGCGTCCCGACATGGTGTTCGGCGCCGACATCATCGCGGGATTTCCGACCGAGACGGAGGAGATGTTCGCCCGCTCCCTCGACATCGTCGACGAATGCGATCTCACCCATCTCCACGTCTTCCCCTTCTCGCCGCGCCCCGGCACGCCCGCCGCGCGCATGCCGCAGGTCGCGCGCGACGTGGTGAAGGACCGCGCGCGCAGGCTTCGCGAGAAGGGCGAGGCCGCCTTGCTGAAGCATCTCGGCGAAGAGGTGGGCGCGCGCCGCAACGTGCTGATCGAGACCAACCAGCTCGGCCGTACCGAAGGCTTCACGCTCGTGCGCTTTTCGGGCGAGGTCACGCCCGGCGAGATCGTGCCCGTCACCATCGCCGGTCACGACGGCAAGGAATTGCTGGCGGCATGAGCCTCTCATGAGCACACGCCGATTCCTGACCGTCTCCTATGCGCAGATCGCCGTGTTCCAGGCGTCTCTGCTCAATCCGTTCAGCGATTGGACGGACACCCACGTGAACCAGGGCTTTGCCTGGAGGCCAGGTTCCGTGTCTTTCAGAACAAAGGTGGACGATGGCCCGCATGAGGTGGTGGTTGCCTGCAAGGCGTATGCGGATGCTCCGGTCGAGGGTCTGCGGGTAATCGAAGTTCCCTTCAGCGTGACTGGATCCGCTCCGGTCGTGATCGCCAGCATCGGCGATGAGTTCACAGTCGATCTTCCAGAAGGCTCCTATGCTTTGCGATTCGCGATCGCAGCCGACGATGCTCGGTGTATCGAGCTGAGCTTTCTCAAGGTGGACGATCCCAGCTTTCGGGTTTTGAGGGCGGATGCGGATCTGAGAATAGACGGTCCTCTTCTGACTTCAGCAGAGCCGGCTTAGCCCTTTCCGCCACACGCCTTCACCCGCTCACGCATATGTTCCGGCACCGGAGCCTCCACGATGATCGGCGGCTTCTTCGGGTAGAGCGGCACGCTCACGCTTCGCGCATGCAGGTGCAGTCCCGGTCCGCCGAACCGCGGGGCGGTGCCGTAGATCGGATCGCCCAGAATGGGAAAGTTCATGGCCGCGCAATGCACGCGCAGCTGATGGGTGCGGCCCGTGATCGGGCGAAGCTCCAATAGCGTGAATCGCTTGCCACCCTCCCCACGGATCTCGGATGTTTCCGAGATCCGCTCATTCCTGCGCATATCGGGAACACCCTCCCCTTGAGGGGGAGGGTCGGAGCGCGTCAGCGCTCCGGGGTGGGGTGACGGCGCGACATTTGCAGATGTGGCGTTTCCCACCCCCTCCCGCGCCTGCGGCGCGACCTCCCCCCTCGAGGGGGAGGTGGAACGGCCGAGAACTTTCCACCTGGTCAGCGAGGGCTGGCCCTTCGGGTCCACCTTCATCCACCAGCCGCGATCGGGCGATTTCGGCGCGAGGGGCAGATCGATCTCGCCCTCGTCCGCTTCCGGCCCGCCCTCGACCACGGCCCAGTAGACCTTGTCGACCTCATTCCTGCGAAAGAGCTCGTTGAGGCGGGCGATGGCCTTCGGGTGACGGCCCAGCACGAGGCAGCCGGAGGTGTCCTTGTCGAGGCGATGCGCCGCTTCCGGGCGGCGCGGCAGGCCGAAGCGCAGGGCGTCGAGGTGGTGGAACAGGGTCTCACCGCCCTTGGGGCCCGGATGCACCGGCAGGCCGGCCGGTTTGTCGATCACGAGCATCAGGGCATCGCGATAGAGCAGACGGCTTACTATCTCTTCCGCATTCATGGTCCCTCGGCTAGAGCATCGGACCCAAAAGTGGAAGGCACTTTTGGGACTCATTCGATGCTTACCGTCGGAACCGGCGCATCGCCTAGGGCGGACCCAGCGGGCCGCGTGAGCGACCCGTAGGGCAGCGTCAGCGAAAACCGGATCCACTTTTCCGCACGATGCGCTATGAGGCATCAGCGTTCAATCAAGCACAAGCAGTCACGAGGCAAAGCGAAGCATGGCCGAGAACAAGCCCGGATTCTTCTCCCGTCTTTTCGGGCGCAAGGCGGAAACCCAGCCCGAGCCTGCGCCGCAGACGCCTCAGGAGACACCCCAGGCGGGGGGCGAGCCGGAAACCATGCCCTCCCCGCCCGCCACGGGCGCGGACGACCTGACGGCGGCTCCCTCGACGGTCACGACGGCCTCCCCCGATACGGCCGAGGAGGGCAAGGTCGCCCCCGAGCTCGCCGGCGCCGACCTGCAGCCGGTGGAGGCCCGCGAACCGGAAGGCGTCAGCCCGCAGGAACCGCTGCCTCAGATCGTCACCGAAGCCGGTCCCGAATTGCGTCCCGACATCTCTGCGGCGGACCTGCCTGCTCCTGAGCCCGCTCCCGCCGAGGTGGTCCCGCCGTCCGCTCCCGAAGCCAGGCACGCAGGGGAAGAGAAGCGGGGCTGGTGGCAGCGGCTGACGGAGGGCATGCGCCGCACCTCCACATCCCTGTCGGAGAGCGTCACCGGGCTCTTCACCAAGCGCAAGCTTGACGACGCCACGCTCCAGGACCTGGAGGACGCGCTGATCCAAGCCGATCTCGGCGTGCCCACGGCCATGCGCATCACCGAGGCGATCTCGGCCGGGCGCTACAACAAGGAAATCTCGCCGCAGGAGGTGCGCACCATCCTCGCGAGCGAGGTCGAGAAGACGTTGCAGCCCGTGGCCCAGGCGCTTCACATCGACCGCGCGAAAAAGCCCTTCGTGATCCTCATGGTCGGCGTGAACGGCGCCGGCAAGACCACCACGATCGGCAAGCTCGCCCAGAAATTCCGTCAGCAGGGGCTGAAGGTGATGCTCGCCGCCGGGGACACCTTCCGCGCCGCCGCCATCGAGCAGCTCAAAGTCTGGGGCGAACGGGTCGGCGCGCCGGTTCTCGCCCGCGAGCAGGGCGCGGACGCGGCGGGCCTGGCCTATGACGCTCTGCAGGAAGCCAAGGCGAACGGCACCGACGTGCTGCTCATCGACACGGCGGGCCGGCTGCAGAACAAGGCCGGCCTCATGGCGGAGCTGGAAAAGATCGTCCGCGTGATCAGGAAGTTCGACGAGAGCGCGCCGCATGCCACGCTTCTCGTGCTCGATGCCACCGTGGGCCAGAACGCGGTGAGCCAGGTCGAGCTGTTCCAGAAGGCGGCGGGCGTGACCGGCCTCGTGATGACCAAGCTCGACGGCACGGCGCGCGGCGGCATCCTGGTGGCGCTTGCCGCCAAGTTCGGCCTGCCCGTGCATTTCATCGGCGTCGGCGAAGGCGTCGAGGATCTGGAGCCCTTTACCGCAGGGGATTTCGCCAAAGCCATTGCCGGGTTAGAAGCAACCGCATGACCGACAAAACGATGACCGGCGAAAAGCGCCTTCCGCCCCTTCTGAAGCTCGCCCTCGAAATGGGGCCGCTGGCCCTGTTCTTCGTCGCCAATGCCTATGCGGACCGGTTCGGCTTCGCGGAGAGCCAGCGCATCTTCGTGGCGACCGCGATCTTCATCGGCGCGACGCTGGTGGCGCTCGGCGTGTCCTATGGGCTCCTGCGCAAGCTTCCGATCATGCCGCTGGTCTCCGGCGTCGTGGTGGTGGTGTTCGGCGGGCTGACCCTGTTCATGCAGGACGAAACCTTCATCAAGCTCAAGCCCACCATCGTGAACACGATGTTCGGCCTGATCCTTCTCGGCGGCCTCTATTTCCGCAAACCCCTGCTCGAGATCGTCCTCGACAGCGTGTTCGAGCTCGACGAGGAGGGATGGCGCAAGCTCACCTTGCGCTGGGCGCTGTTCTTCTTCGCCCTGGCCGCCATCAACGAGATCGTCTGGCGCACGCAGAGCACGGATTTCTGGGTGAGCTTCAAGGTCTTCGGCATCATGCCGCTCACCATCGCCTTCGCGCTCGCGCAGACGCCGCTGATCCTGCGCCATGAGGTGAAGAGGGCGGAAGAGGCCTGACGCATCAGCCACTGTCGGGTCCGATGCTTTAAGCCGGCCGCATCAGCGGCACGTTGCGGGTGATGCCGGGCAAGGGCTCGTGCGCCACCTCGACCCAGAGCCCCGCTTCGCCCGCCTCCTGCACCGTTTCGACGGAAGCCAGCAGGTCGCAATCCGTGTTCTTCGTCGCCTGCTCGATGCGCGAGGCGATGTTGACCGCCTCGCCCACCACGGTGAATTCGAGGCGGCTTTCGTCGCCCACCACGCCGCAGAACACCTCGCCCGTGTGAATGCCGATGCCGACGCGGACGGGCGGATCGAATTGCCGCTTGAGGTTCCAGCGCTCGATCAGCCGCAGCAGGGTGCGTCCGCAGGCGAGCGCGCGCCTGGCATCGTCGTCTCCCGCGCCCGGCACGCCGAAGAGAATGAGCGCGCCGTCGCCCGTGAACTTGTCGATGACGCCGCCATGGCGGCTGGCGGCGCGCAGCACCCGGCGGCGGAACGAGGTGATGAAGACCGCAAGCTGCCCCGGATCCATGGTCTCGCCGAAAGAGGTGGAGGCGCGCATGTCCACGAACATCACCGTGACGCGGATACGCCGCCCCTGCCTTAAGGAAGCGAAGGCCTGCTCCGTCAGCACGGGGGCGAGCTCGCGCGGCAGATAGCGCGTGAGATTGACGCGCAAGGTGGTCTCGCGCACGGCCCGCTCCAGCAGCACGCGGCCCTGGCGCGCGACGAGGATGAGGATCAGCGCCAGCGACAGGATCATCGCAAGGCGCACCAGATTGGCCTGGTCGGAGAACACGCCGTAGATCTGCGAGAGGTCCGCGCGCTGCGCGGCCGGGCTCAGGGCTTCACCGCTGAAGGCGAGCAGGGACAGGCCTACTGCGTAGATGAGGGCCACCATGATCTGCAGCCGGGGCTGATAATGAATGGCCACCGCGGCCATGGTGATGGGCACCACCCAGACGGCGGGAAAGACCGCGAACAGCCCTCCGGGAATGCCCAGACCCCAGTGGCTATAGGCAAGGTTTCCGAGAATCAGCAGCGCATCGAGCACCGCCGTGAGCACGGGCAGGCTCTCCACCGCGATGCGCTTCGAGGCGAGCCAGGCGCTCATCCAACCCGAAGCGCCGAACAGGGCCAAGGTCATCTCCGCCGCCGAGATCTGCTTGATCGCCATCGGGTTCACGAGATCGACGCGGCGGGTAACGAGCAGCACCGTCATCAGCAGGATGCACGCGACGATGACGCGCACGATTCCGGCGCGCTGCAGCGCCCCCGTATCCGCTTCGCGGATCAGGCGCGTCGTGACGTCGCTCGTCCCTCGCGCTCTCCGCCGGTTGCGAAGGGAAATCCAGGCGGCGCGAATGCGGGCAGTACGGTTCACGGGGTTCTTTTCGGCTGGTCTTTGGTTATCAACGGTGAAGGCCTGACGAGAGCTCCGCTCGCCCTTTCGGGCCAGGATATGCCCCTCTCAAGGAATAAATGGCCCATGACCGGAACCTCTCAAGCCATCGTGATCTATGTGGACGCCGATGCCTGTCCGGTGAAGAACGAGGTCTACAAGGTGGCCGAGCGCCACCGGGTGAAGGTCTTCGTGGTGGCGAATGCCTTTCTCATGGTGCCACAAAGCCCCTTGATCGAACGCGTGGTGGTGAGCTCGGGTTTCGATGCGGCGGACGATTGGATCGCGGAGCGCGCCCGGCGCGGCGCCATCGTGATCACCGCCGACGTTCCGCTGGCCCATCGCTGCGTCCGCGCGGGCGCCGACGTGCTTGGCCCCACCGGCAAGCCGTTTTCCGAAGCCTCCATCGGCATGGCGCTCGCCACCCGCAACCTGATGGAGGACCTGCGCGCCATGGGCGAAGTCACCGGCGGGCCTAAGCCGTTCTCGCAGAAGGACCGCTCGGCCTTCCTCTCGGGCCTCGACGTGGCGATCAACCGGCTCAAGCGCGCGGGATTTGGCGAAGCTTCTCCTTGAAGCTCCCGAGATTCTCCGACGTCAGCGGCCCGATATGCTTGTGGCGGATCATGCCGTCGGGGCCGACGATGAAGGTCTCGGGCACGCCGTAGACGCCCCAGTCGATGGAGGCGCGGCCGTTCGGGTCGACGCCGACGGCGGCGTAAGGATTGCCGAGCGCGCCCAGGAAGCGGCGGGCGTTGTCGGGATTGTCCTTCTGGTTGATGCCGACGAGCCGGATCGACGGGTCCTTCGCCAGCTCCACCAGCAGCGGATGCTCCAGCCGGCAGGGAGCGCACCAGGAGGCGAAGACGTTGACGATGGTGACGCGGCCCTTCAGGTCCGCGTTGGAGAAGCCGGGCACCGGCTTGCCGTCCGCCATCAGGCCCTCCAGCGGCGCGAGGCTGAAGACGGGCACCGGCTTGTTGATCAGCGCCGAGGGCAGCTCCGCCGGATTGCGGCCCGAGGTGAGCTGCACGAAGAACAGGCCCGCCAGGGCGACGAAGACGATCACCGGCAGGATGAAGATCAGCCGCGAGCGCGGCGCGGTTGCCTCAGCCACGGCGCGACCTCCGGCCGATGCCGCGGGATTCGAGCTCGGCGAGCGCGCGAAGCTGCGCGCGATGGTCAACGACGGCGCGCAGGATGAGGCCTGCGATCACCAGAGCCGTGAGGATGTAGGAAAAGGCGATGAAAAACCCGTGCGTCATCAGGCAGCCTGTGCGTCGAGGCGCTCGGCCTCGAGAATGGTGAGCGTGCGCACCCGGCGGCGCAGGATCTCCGTGCGGATGCCGGAGAGATGCAAGCCGATGCCGATGAGGGTGAAGGCCACGGCCATGACGAGCAGCGGCACGAGCATGGAGGGATGGATCGTCGGCCCGCCGAGGCGGAACACGGAGGCCGGCTGGTGCAGGGTGTTCCACCAGTCGACGGAGAACTTCACGATCGGCACGTTCACGGCGCCGACCAGGGTCAGGATCGACACGGCGCGGGCGGCGCGGTTCGGCTCCTCGATGGCGCGCCAGAGCGCAAGGATGCCGAGATAGATCAGCAGCATCACGAGCATGGAGGTAAGCCGGGCATCCCACTGCCAGTAGGTGCCCCACATGGGCTTGCCCCAGAGCGAGCCGGTGACGAGGCAGATCAGCGTGAAGGCCGCGCCGATGGGGGCCGCCGCCTTCTGCGACACGTCGGCCAGCGGATGACGCCACACGAGGTTGCCCAGGGCCGAAGCAGACATGATCATGTAGAAGAACAGGGACAGCCAGGCCGCCGGCACGTGGATATACATGATCTTCACCGTCTCGCCCTGCTGGTAATCGGCCGGAGCGACGAACCAGACCATGTAGAGGCCGACGGCCAGCAGCAGGACGGCCAGGCCCGTGACCCAGGGCAGAAGGGTGCCGCTGAAGCTCATGAAACGGGTCGGATTGGCTAAGTCACGGATCATACGCACGATGTAGCGGCCCTTGCACGCGCCTGCAACGAGGAGCGTGTCGCACGCCCAATAACGATTTCGCCAGGGTCGGCGTTCTTTAAGGCCCGGAGGCGCGGTCCGGCACTCCGGTATTGTCCTTAAAGCCTGCCCCGTCGAGGCTTTCAATCGCGGCGGGAGGGTTTATGGTTCTCGCATCCTTGTTGCGGAGCACGCCATGCGCCTTCCGGCCCTCAGCCTCATCGCCCTCGGCCTGTGCGGGGCCGCTGCTGCGCAGGAGATTTCGCTTCGCCTTCCCATCGACTGCGAGGTCGGGCGCTCCTGCTTCATCCAGCATTACGTGGACCGCGATCCGACCTCGGAAACCCGCGACCACCAATGCGGGACGCTGACGAATGACGGCCATGACGGCACCGATTTCCGCGTACCCAACACCGCCGCCATGAGGGCCGGCATCGACGTCCTGGCGGCGGCCGGCGGCATGGTTCTGCGCACCCGCGACGGCGTGGAGGACGTGTCCGTCGCGAAGCGAGGCCGCGACGCCGTCGAAAACGTCGAATGCGGCAACGGAGCCGTCATCGATCACGGCAATGGCTGGCAGACCCAGTACTGCCACATGGCCGAGGGCAGCCTCCGCGTGAAGCCGGGCGACGTGGTGAAGGCCGGCGCCAGGATCGGGCAGGTCGGATTGTCGGGCCTGACGGAGTTTCCACACCTGCACTTCACGGTTCGGAAGGACGGCCAGGTGGTCGACCCCTTCCAGCCGGGGCCGCCCGCCAAAACCTGCGACGGCCGGGGCCATTCCATGCTGTGGGAAGAGCCCCTGAAGGCGCAGCTCGCCTATCGGGCAGGAAGCGTCATCAACAAGGGCTTCGCCCCGGGCCCGGTCAGCATGGAGGCCATTGAATCGGGGGCGTCGGAGCAGAATGTCCCGACCACCACCTCCCCCGCCCTGGTGGCCTATATCCGCGCCATCGGCCTCAAGGGCGGCGACGTGCAGATCCTGACCCTGTTCGACACCGACGGAAAGCCGATGGCGCAGAACAGGACTCCGCCGCTCGAGCGCAACAAGGCGCAATCGATGCTGTTCACCGGCATCAAGCAGCCTGCCGGCGGCTTCCGCCCCGGGCTCTACCGCGCGCTCTATCGCGTGGTGCGGGACGGCAAGCCCGCCATCGAGCAGGCTTTCGGGATCAATCTTCACCCGTAAGGACCGGAGAAGCGGGCCGATCGTGCACGGCGCGGCTGTCCGCCGGCGCCTCCTCGCGCTCGTTCAGGCCGTAATCGCGGATCACGCTCGCGACGCGCAGGCGATAATCCCTGAAGATGCCGGCGCGACCATGGCCTTGCGTGGCGCGATGGGAGGGCAGGTTGCGCCAGGCCCGCACGGCCTCCTCGTCGCGCCAGAAGGACAGGGATAGGATTCGGCCGGGCCTGCTGAGGCTCTCGAACCGTTCGATGGAAATGAACCCGTCGATCTCTTCGAGGAGCGGTCGCAGCGATGCGGCAATCTCCAGATAGGCGTCGCGATATCCCTCACGCGGCTCGACTTCGAAGATGACGGCGATCATTCGGTTCCTCCCATAACTTTCGTTCCCATGCCCGTTGGCTGGCCGAACCTTCCATGAAACGACCCCGCCGTCGCGCCCGAACATTTCGCTCCCGGCCGAAATATCGACGGTGCCGCCGGCGGCCGTTGCTCTTTCGGCGCTTGATCTTTCGGAAGGACTCCCGGAAAAGGGGCGTCGGATCCGCCATGCCCCCCGCCTCCCCCGCCGCTTCCCTCATCACGCACCTGACGCTCCAGGATTTCCGCACCTATGCGAACCTGGAACTCGCAGTCTCGCGCCCGCTGGTGGCCCTGGTGGGCGAGAACGGCGCCGGCAAGACCAACGTGCTCGAGGCCATCTCGCTGTTCATGCCGGGGCGCGGCCTGCGCCGGGCGGAGCTCGCCGATATGGCCCGCCAGGGAGGGCCTGGCTCCTTCGCGATCTCGGTCGCCCTGGAGACCCCATACGGCGAGCATCGGCTCGGCACCGGCCTCGACCGGCCGGACGAGGAAACGCGCCCCTCGCGGATCTGCCGCATCGATGGCCTTCCGGCCTCCTCGCCAGCTGCTTTCGCGGAGT
>Ga0180217_1001529_pt1 | contig 24684 bp, 20 predicted proteins | sample eDN3rd37CBELigOP_FD_128521 | JGI IMG/M metagenome (GOLD analysis project Ga0180217, IMG submission 128521) | Enriched Organic Plus compost microbial communities from Emeryville, California, USA - eDNA 3rd pass 37_C BE-Lig OP (version 2) (version 2) ... | reverse complement strand
CCAGACCCGCCCGACAAACACTTCGGAGTCCACCTTCAAAAGCTGGCGGTCGCCGTCGTCGGAGAGCCAGCCCGTGGCGCGCTTGAAATTCTTGTGCGGTTGAAGAGCAAGGCGGCTGTCCACCCAGTTGAGAGAAAGATCAAGCCGGATCGCGGGAAAGCTGCCGGCGGGCACGGTGAGCCGTTCCCGGCCCACGACCCGCACCTGCGCCAGATAGGCGGCGGTATCCTGAAACACGAGAAAGCGCAACACGTCCCCTTCCCTCAGCGGTTGCGCCCGCACGAAAAGGAGCGCCGACTGGAGATCCAACACGCCGGGAAACTTGAACCCGAACTCCGATGTTGGAGCGGATGAGATTGTGCTAGAGCTTGGAGCAGAAACGGTTGAGGAGAAGTGAACCGTATCTTTACGATACGGTGAACTTCGACGAAGCCGTTTATGCCCGAGAAATTGCCCAAGATCGCCGCGAGCAACTTCGGAATTCGGGTTGAAGCGTTTTACTTTTGCGCCGGTCAGTTTGCGAAGCGTCTCGTGATCCGCCGCCGCAGGCGAAAAAAAGCCCGCGGGGATCGAAGGCACGGAAGAAGGTGAACTTCCCGAAAGCCGGTTCTTTGCATAGCTGACCGCACACGGCGCAAACTCGGCCGCCGAGGCCACCGTCCGTTTTCCGTACTGCTCGATCTGGCGCACCCGGAGAGGTCGCGAAGCCTCCAGATCGCTCATCAGCAGGACCGTGGTATCCATTCGCCAAAGCTTCCGGACGGCCCCGGTGGTGAAAAGGTTTACCCGGAGGCTTGAAATGCCGGGGCTGGGTCGGGAGTAGCTCAACTTCGCCTCGGCGGCGGTAAAGCGCGACCAGCCGAAACGGTATTCCGCCGTTCCCTCGGGCATCGGCAGGAACTTCACCGCTTCCGCTGGCGTCAAGGTTTTCCGCCATTCCGGGGCGGACGCATGCTTCTCTGGTTTCGGAATCGGTCCGGCAAAGACGAAGCCTCCTTCGGGAACCGCGGGGAAAAGCAGTACCAGCGCCGCCCAGATTTTCCAAGTTTTCCAGCTCATCCCACTTCTCCGCCCCTTACCGCGGATTTTATCGCGGATTTTACCGCAGATTTTTGCCAAGGATTTTGCGACGGGTTTGCCCGCTCTCGCGGCGGATCGTCACACCCAAACTCTACCCCTGGCCGGGAGAAGACGCGAGCGGATTTGCCGCCGGGGCCACCGGCTCGGCCGCCCCCCGGGCGATCCAGCCTCGGGAGCCGTCGGGAAGCACCGCGTAAAGCCATTCCCCGCGCTCCATCAGCAGCCGGACGAGGCTCCCCTGCGGGAGCGTTCCCGCGGCCTTCGAAGAGTCGGCGGGAGCCGTCCGGGCGCGCACGTCGCTGCCGGTCACGATCCACGCCGCCCCTCGCGTCGCCTCCCACGCGGCTGCCCCGCCGGCCCACGCCACGATCGTCAGCGCCAGAGCGGCGAGAACCCATGCCGGACGGCGCTTACCGAACACCGGCAAAAGGCTGAAGCATAAAACCCAAAACGCGGCGGCAGCCATCCATGCGGCGCGCCCGTGCGAAGCCTTCTCCGGCCAGAGAAGGGCTTTTTCCCAGAACGCCGGTTCCGCCACGCGGGCCGACGTTTCGCCCCGGAGCCGCTCGAGGTTCGCCTTGGCCTCGGGGTGGGAGGGGTCGAGCGCCAGCGCTCGCTCATAGGCAAGGATCGCCCTTCCCTTCTCGCCAAGGCGGTATTCGGCGTTGCCAAGATTGTAGAAAAGATTCGCGCTCCGGTTTCCTTCCTTCACCAGCGTTTCGTAACCGTCCCGCGCTGCCTTGAAATCCCCCTGGCTATAGGCCTGGTTGGCCGCCTCGAAAGCGGCGGGGGGCTGGGCAGCGCGTGCGGGCAGGGCGCAGAAAAGGAGGATCGCGAAGAAGGTCGTATAAAGGGTCGCACAAAGCATCCCAATCAACCTGGAAACGCCGAAGAGGCCCGAATTCATCTCATGCATGGCTTTTCTCGAATTGGGCAAGGGTTTTCAGAATCCGTTCGCGCCGGTCGGGCGAAACCGCCTCCGAGGAAGCGTGCGCCCCGGCGTACTGAAGCTCGTCGTGGGCGGCGAACACCTGCCGAATCTCCCGCGCGGTCTCGTCGTCGAGCTTGCGCGAGGAGCAGACCGCCTCGGCGTCGAGGCTCTCCGGATTCGCGGCGGAAGTCCCGAGCGCCGTTTCCAGCCGGAATGCGCGCACCGCCGCCGTGTAAAAACGCTCGGAGGAAACGGCCGCCTCGCGCATCTGCCGGACTGCCGCGGCTTTCTCCTGCCGGAGTTCGGAAACGCGCCGGTGATCGGCGTTGCCCAGCCGCTCCGCCCGCCACCGCCAGCCAAGGCCGATCAACAACGCCGTGAAGGGAGCAAGCTGGCCCAGCCAGAACCCCCGGGCGCGCCAGGCAGGCTCGAACGAGGCAGCCCACGAGTTCCAGCTGCCCGCGTCCGTCCGGATGAAAAGAATGTCGCCCGCTCCCTCGCCCGTCCCCTGCGGCTTCGGAGAAGCGGAGGTTGTCCCCGCGACCGCTTGCGACGGCGTGGCGGTGGGAGCCGGAGCGGCGGAACCCTCCACGACGAGCGGCACCGGATCGGCATTGAGGGTGACGTACTGCTCCTTCACCGGGTCGAAGTACGAGAATTCAATCTTGGGCAGCCCGGTCTGGGGCCGGTCGGGAATCATCGCGAATTCGAACGTCTTCGCGCCCGCCATCGCGAAATCATCCCCGGCCTTGAACTTCGCGCTCGGCGGGTAGGCACGCCAGCCGCCCCCGGTGTCGACTGCCGGGGCCTCCATCCGGTCGAAGCTGCCCATTCCCGAAACGGTGGCCGTCACGGTGACGGGATCGCCCACCTTGGCTTTAAGCGGGCTTGCCTTCACCTCCAGGGTGAAATTGCCGACGGCTTCCGAAAAATGTTTGGGCCGCCCGGCCGCGGGCAGCGGCTTGATCTCCATCGGGATCGCTTCCGTCGAGGCGGTCAACTCCTGCGTCACCGTATTGAAGACATCGTTGAAAAACGGATCGTCGAACGCATCCCGGAAGCCCCGGGGAACCGGCGGCCGGCGGCGCTGCACCTTCGCGAGGAAGGGGATATCCGTCGGCTCGATCGTGACCTGCCCCGGCTTCACGGCAGTCAGCGCGGTCTTGAAGATCACCACATTATAAATCTGCCCATCCCGCGTGACCCGCGCCTGCTTCGGCTCGTGGGGGAGCGGCAGGAACGTGAAGCCGTCGGCCTTCACCGTGGGGAGGCGCTGCATCCCGAACTGGACGTTGGAAGCGACGTAGAGCCGCAGTTCGGCGGGGATCATTTCACCAACATACGCCGTGCGTTTCGGCAGCGACCATTCCGCAAAGAAAGTGCGGCGATCGCCGGAACTGCCGCCGTCCGGCGAACCGGGCGAACCGCTTCCCGGCGAAGTTGACCCCGCGGTTCCGGTGCTTCCCGCGTTTCCCCCCGTAGCGCCGCCTCCGACCGTCAGCTTGAGCGGCCGGGTGGAAAGTTTTTTCCCGCCCGCCTCGATCTGGAGGGCCGGGATCGTGAAGGTTCCCGAGCGCTCCGGTGTCACCAGATAGGTGTGGGCGACACTCTGCGTCACCTCGAAATTGTGCATCTCGATCCGCGTCTGCGGGCCGTAATACTGAATATTGAGCCCTTCCACGCGAATCTCGGGCGGCTCGCCGCTCTGCCGCGAGCCGTTCACGGTGATCGTGAGTTCCACCCCCTCCCCCACCGTCGTCTCCTCGTGCGAAAGCGAAGCCGACGCGGTAACCTCCGCCGCGCGGGCGGATTGCGCCGGTGCGATCACGACCGCCATCGCGAGCCAGAGGATCGCGAGCCACCGCAAGCTGTCGATTCGATTTTGCATTACCAGTTTCTTAAGACAGGAGCACGGCTCCTGCGTTCGTTTTTGGAGGGATTTTCGTCATCTCCCCGCAGGGAGTCGAGCAAAGCCCTCGCCTGGTTTTCGGACATTTCGTTCGGGTTTTCAGGTTCTCCCGCCTCGACGGGCTGTTCGGAAGCAGGCTCCTGCTGCCCATCCCCTCCCTGAGCTTTGATTTCGCCGGAGGGCGCGGGCGTCGGTTCCGGGGTGCCGGAAGGCTGCTGAGGTGGCGAACCGGACGTTCCGGAATCGTTCTTCGGCGTGGGAGAAGGTTGCGGCTGTTGGTTTTTCTCCGAATCAGGCCGACCGGAGGAATCCTGCGGCGGGGACTTCTGCTCATTGTCCTTCTGCTGGTCGTTCTTCTCCTGGTCGCTCTTCTGCTGGTCGCCCTTTTGCTGGTCGCCCTTTTGCTGGTCGTCCTTCTGCTGGTCGTCCTTCTGCTGGTCGTTCTTCTGTTGGTCGTTCTTCTGTTGGTCGTTCTTCTGTTGGTCGTTCTTCTGTTGGTCGTTCTTCTGCTGGTCGTCCTTCTGCTGGTCGTTCTTCTGCTGGTCGTTCTTCTGTTGGTCGTTCTTCTGTTGGTCGTTCTTCTGTTGGTCGTTCTTCTGTTGGTCGTTCTTCTGTTGGTCGTTCTTCTGATCCTGATTCGGAGGCTCGGGCTTTTCGAGGGCCTTTCGGGCGATCTCCTTGTTCGCTTTGGCGTCCTCGCTTACGTCCGTGCTCAGCTTCTCCGCCTGTTCGAAGTGCTGAATGGCGGCTTTCAGATCACCGTCGCGAGCCGCCTCCTCCTTCGAGCGGTCGCGCTTCAATGCGCGCCTAAGCAGGGCGGTACCGAGGTTGTATTCGGCACGGCCTCGCAACCCGGCATCTTTGGCCGCCAGCGCACGGGAAAATCCGGCAATCGCGTCGTCGTATTTCTCCTGCGCGTAATCCACGGCCGCCTTGTTGAAGTGCAACGCGGGAGAGTCAGGCTGGAACTTCTGCGCTTTCTCGAAAGCCGCGCGGGCTTCGTCGAATTTCCCTTCCGCGTAAAGGCCGATTCCGTCCACGGCTGCCGCGTGGTGAACTCCCAAGACCATGCAGAGGCCCAGCAACGCCCGCGAGGCGTTCCCCGGACGTACTTCCGGCTTTCGCCTCGTACGGCGGCGTTCGTTGATAAGCATGGAGGCGGTCAACAACGCGAGCCCACCCCCGAGGGGCCACTGGAACCGCTCGATCGGCTTGCGCGACATCCGGGCATCGAACTCCGATTCCTTTAGCGGGGCGAGCCCCTCCTCCACGATTCGCCGCATTTCCGAAGGGCCGTTTTGAAGGCGAAGGTAGAAGCCGTTTGTCAACGCGGCGATCTCGCGAAGCCGCCCCTCATCGAGGCGCGATTTCACGAAATTGCCCTGCGGGTCCTTCACGAATTCCGTCCCGCCGTCCTCGCCCGGCACCGGAATGAGCGCCCCTTCCTCGGAACCAACCCCGACCGTAAAGATGCGAATCGTCCCCGCCGCGGCGCGAGCGGCTGCCAAGGCGTCGGCATCGAGCTCCTCGCCGTCGGTGAAAAGGATGAGGCATCGGCTCTCCCCCTCACCCTTCCCGAAGGCTTTCACGGCGACCCGGATCGCCTCGGCAATGTTGGTGCCGCCGCTGGGAATGATGTCGGTATCAAGCTCGTTGAGCGACGCGAGCACCGCGCCGTAATCGACCGTCAACGGAGCCTGGAGAAACGCCGATCCGGCAAAGGCGACCAACCCCACGCGGTCCCCCTGGAGGGTATTGATCAAGTCCTGCGCGGCGAGCTTCGCGCGCGTCAGGCGGTTCGGAGTGACATCGTTCGCCAGCATGGAGCGGGAGGTATCAATGGCAATCAACACGTCGCGCCCTTTCCGCTTCGCCTCCTCGAAGGTGTAGCCCAGACGCGGCGCGGCCAAGGCGATGACGAACCCCGCCAGCGCGCCCAGTAACAGCCCGAACTGAAGCCGTCGCTTCACCGCGCTGACGCTTCCCGCCAGCGTCGATTGCAGGCGCGCGGCGACGAGCCGCCGAAGGCTGTCGGCGCGGCGGCGCTCTGCCCAGACGAAGAGCAGGATGCCGAGCGGAATCACGGCCAGCCCCCAGAGCCAAAGCGGCTGCCCCCAGGAAAGCCCGCCCGCCAGGGAACTCGACAAATCGCCCGCCGGGCTGACGGACGCGGGCAGGTCGGTGGATATGGCCAAAATCGCGTTCATGGCACCTTCCTCCAGACGGTTTGCGAAAGGATCATCTGCAAAAGCAACAGCGCGGCCCCCGTGCCCACAAACCAGGCGTATAGGTCGCGGTAGTGGCTGTATTTCTTCATCTCGAAGGTGCTTTTCTCCAGCTTGTCGATTTCGGTGTAAATCCCTTCCAGCGAGCGGGTGTCGGTGGCGCGAAAGAACTGTCCGTTCCCCAACTCCGCCACTTTTTTCAACATCTCCACGTCGAGCTTGAATTGCGCCGACCGGTAGATCGTCCTGCCGAACATGTCGGTATCTGGGAAAGGCACCACCCCTTCGGTGCCCGCGCCGATGGTGTAGATCTTCAGCCCGAGCGCCCGCGCCGCCTCGGCGGCGGTGACCGGCGTGATCTTCCCGGCGTTGTTATCGCCGTCCGTCAGCAGGATGATTACGCGGCTTTTCGCGCTCCGGTCACCGCGCAGCCGGTTGGCGGCTGAGGCGAGGGCGGAGCCGATGGCCGTCCCGTCCTCCACCATGCCGATCTGCACGCGCTCCATGTTTTGCAGCAGCCAATCATGATCGAGCGTGAGGGGGCTGACGAGATACGGCTTCCCGGCAAAGGCGACAATGCCAATCCGGTCGTTGGGCCGCTGCTCGATGAATTTTTCCGTCACCTGTTTGACCACCGCGAGCCGGTTGGCACGGCGGCCGCCGATGGTGAAGTCCTCCGCGAGCATGGAGCGCGAGACGTCGAGCACCAGCATGATATCGATGCCGCTTGCCTCGACATGCGTGAGCGTCTTGCCCTTCTGCGGCCGGGCGAGACCGACGATCAACGAAGCGAGCGCAAGGTACGCCAACCCGGTGAGGAAGTTCCCCTTCCGGCTGGTCACGCGATTGCCCAGGGAACGAAGTTGCGCCGTGGAGGAAAAAATCACCGTCGGGGCGCTTCCGCGGTGGCCGCGCAGCCACGCAAGCAGCGGGATCGCCAGCAGGAGCAAAAGCAGCCACGGGTTCGCAAACGTGATGCCGTAATCCGCGAACGGGTTCATGCCGCGCCGCCCCCTTTCACAAAACGGAGCGCCTCTTCAAGCAGCCGCTCGCTGTCGGCGGAGGTGGCATGGACGCGGGCAAACTTGATCAAATCGGCCTTTTCAAGAAAACCGGCAAGCAGCTCGCGATCCGCCTCCGAGAACCGGCTGCCGCCCGACACGTCGGCGAGAAACTCCGGGGAAGTCTGCGCCGTCGCCCGGAGCTGGTACTCGCGCGTAACGTAGCGGCGGAGCACGTCGGACACCGACACGCTGAAGGGATACGGCTCGACCGCTTCGATCTCGCGGCGAAGCCGCTCCAGCGCCGCAAGCGCCTCCTCCTTCGCCGTGGGCGGCGGCGGGCCGGGGCGGCTGCGGAGAAACCGGATCACACCCCAGACGAGCAGCCCCACCAGCACCAACGCCAACACCCCGGCCGTCACGATCATCCACATCGGGTAGGGCAACACCGGCACGGGCGGTGCGATAGGGCGAACGGGCGGAAGCTCCTCCTCCGGCATCGGGATCGCCTGCGCCCAAAGGACAACGGGGGTGAAAAGCAGCGCCAAGGAAGATGCAAAAATTCCGGCCCTCATCGCGCCCTCCTTTCGCGGTTGCGGAAGAAGGTCCGCAGGGCGGGAATGTAATCACGGTGCGTCTGGATCGGAACGGAGTCGATCCGCTCCTTGCGAAAGCGATGCTCCAGCTCCTGGCGTCGCCTTTCGATCAAATGGGCGTAGGCTGCGCGAACGGAAGGGTCGCCCGTGTCGACCTCGATCTGGTCGCCCGTCTCCGCATCCTCGAAGGTGACAAGGCCCGCATCGGGAAGCTCCTTTTCGTGCGGATCGATCACCGGCATGGCAATCAGGTCGTGCCGCCGCGCGGTGATCCCCAGCTCGCGGTCGAACCCGTTGGCCTGGAAGTCGGAAATCAGGAAGACGACGGCGCGGCGCGTCTGCACGCGGTTGAGGTAACGGAGCGCCTCGGCGGGCAGCGTTCCCCTCCCCGCCGGTTCGTAGAAAAGAATCTCCCGCATGAGGCGAAGGATATGCAGGCGGCCCTTCTTCGGGGCGATGAAGAGCTCGACGTGATCGGAAAAGAGAATCAGCCCCACCTTGTCGTTGTTGCGAATCGCGCTGAAGGCGATCACACAGGCGACCTCGGCCGCCAGCTCCCGCTTGGAAAGGTCGACGCTCCCGAAGCTCCCGGAAGCGCTTACATCCACGACGAGCATCACCGTCAGCTCCCGCTCCTCGGTAAATTTTTTGACGAACGGATGCCCGAGACGGGCGGTGACATTCCAGTCAATGGTGCGAACTTCGTCGCCCGGCTGGTACTCCCGGACTTCCTCAAAGTTCATCCCCCGGCCCTTGAAAACGCTCCGGTACTGCCCGGCGAGCGCCGCGTCGACGAGGCTCCGGGTCTTCAACTCCAGATGACGGATTTTGGATAGGATGCGGTTGGCGTCCTGCATGGCGTGGCTCCCACCCCTTTCGGTTCGGGGCGAATCGAAAGTTCGGGAATCAGGGCACGGGGAGGCCCGCGAAAATCTGGTCGATGATCTTCTCGCTGGTCACCTGCTCGGCCTCGGCCTCGTAGCTGACCATGATGCGGTGCCGCAGCACGTCATGGCCGACGCTTTTGACATCCTGGGGCGTCACGTAGCCCCGCCCCTGAATGAAGGCCCGGGCGCGGGCGGCGAGCGTGAGCGCGATTGTGGCGCGCGGCGACGCTCCATAGCGGATCATCCCCTCCAGCGGAAGTTTGTAGACCTCCGGCTCGCGCGTGGCGAAAATGACATCGACGATGTAGTCCTTCACGCGGTCGTCGACGTAAATTTCGTTGACCACGTTGCGCGCATGGATGACCTCCTGCGGGTCAACCACCGCGGTCACGTCCAGTTTCGGTGCGGAGGTGCCCATCAGGTCGAGAATCTGCCGCTCCTCGGCCCGGGTCGGATAGCCGATCCGGAGCTTGAGCATGAAGCGGTCGAGCTGCGCTTCCGGAAGCTGGTAGGTGCCCTCCTGTTCCAGCGGGTTTTGGGTGGCGAGGACGAGAAATGGATCGGGCAGCTTGTAGGTGTGCTCGCCGATGGTGACCTGTCGCTCCTGCATCGCTTCGAGAAGGGCGCTCTGCACCTTCGCCGGCGCGCGGTTGATTTCGTCCGCAAGGATCAGGTTGGAAAACAGCGGCCCGTGCTTGACGGTGAACTCGCCGGAACGCGGGTTGTAGATTTGCGTCCCGATCAGGTCGGCGGGAAGAAGGTCGGGGGTGAACTGAAGCCGGGCAAAGCCGGTCTGGATGCCGGAGGCGAGCGTCTTTACTGTGAGGGTCTTGGCAAGCCCGGGGACGCCTTCAAGGAGGACGTGCCCGTTGGTAAGCAGGCCGATCAGCAATCCGTCGACCAGGTATTTCTGCCCCACCACCACCCGGGCCACCTCGGCCTGGAGTGGCCCGATCCAACGCCCGGCATGCCGGACTTCTGCCGTGATTTCTTCCGTCGTTTTGGTCATGTTCGTGTTTGAAAAATCCCCGCAAATCCAATCCCCCAGCCTCGGCCTGCGGTGTTGCTTGGGTTGCCTGAGCTAGCTGAGTTGCCTCAGCCGCAGGGCCCGTGGCTTCGGGGCGTCTGTTCAACATGCAGGGCGACCTCGCCGCCCGGCAAGCATTGAGACAGAATTTCCTCCCGGGCGTTCGAAAATTCCCCCCGGCCGGCCGTCCTACTGCTGCGAGCCTTGCTTGACCATTTTTTCCTCTTTCTCCCGGCGGTAATCGGCCATCAGCTCGGGCGGACGATTAAGTTCGGAGAGGCCCTTGAAACCGGCAATTCCAGCCGCGATTGATTTCGCGAGGTTTTCCCGCCACTCCGGCTGGTGAATCAGCTTGGCCTCTTCGGCGTGGGAGACGAAACCGCCTTCGATGAGGATGGAGGGAACCGTGGCCTGCCGGATCACGGCGAAGCGCGCCCGCTTCAACCCGCGGTCGATCTGGGGGAGGTGCCCAAGCATGGAGTGATAGACGCTCGAAGCCAGGGCCGCGCTGGGGACATCCACGGCATTCCCCGGCTCCTCCCGATAGTCTCGGGGGCGGAGCACCTTGTCCGCCGTGGAGGGTGCGCCACGCGGGGTGACGGCAAACACCTCGAACCCCCGGGCGTGCGGGCCTCCCGAGTTAAAATGGATGGAAACGAAGATCGAGTTGGGGATCTCATTGGCGATTTTCGGGCGTTCATTGAGCGAAAGGAATTCGTCGCGGTCGCGGGTCAGCACGACACGAAGCCCCTGCGCCTCCAGAAGCGGCTTGAGGCGAAGGCAGACATCAAGGGTGTAATCCTTCTCCTGCCCGTACTTGCTGGTGGCCCCCCGGTCGTGCCCGCCATGCCCGGCATCGAGCACGACGGTTTCCACCCGCTTGAGATTTTCGATCCGCTGCGGACGCAGCATCGGCTCGATGGTCTTGGCAAGATCAATGCGGGAAATCAGCAGCTTTTCCCCTTCCTCCATCACCGGAAAGGAGAGCCAGTGCCGGACGCCGTTGATCACCACCTCCCGCGAATTGGTGCGGATTCCGATCTCGGCATTGCCGTTGGCGAGCCCCGTCGCGTTGTTGGCGGGGGTGGGCTCCGGCTCGGCGGCGGAGGCGGGAACCGTCACGGCGGCAGGCGAAAGCCCGTAGAAGGAGGCGATGTTGTCGAGCGAAACGTAGTCGTGCCCATTGCGGCGGAAGAGCTTCCAGTCGCCCGCCGCTTCAACGGGAATGCGCGAAAGAAAAAAGGCCGCAAGCAGGACCAGTTTCGGGATGGAAAGATTGAGCCGCATAGGAGAACGGCTGACAATCTCGACGGATTTCCCCCTATCCGCAAATTGTTGTTATCCAGAGTTTTATAAAGAAATCATCACCCTGCGGCCATTCCGGGTGCCCATTTCGGGGTGGCCCCACGCCGCAGCCGATAGGCTCGGAGGCTCAGACCGCCTCGGGATCGCCACCTGCGACCCCTTCGGCACCCTGGATGCGCCTGCGGGCCTCGGCGACCGCCGCCGTCCGGCTCTCCACGCCCAGTTTAAGGAAGACGTGCTCAATGTGCTTGGCGATCGTCCGCGGCGAGCTTTCGAGGATGACGGCAATATCGCCGTTCGATTTTCCCTGCGCCACCCAGTGCAGCACCTGGGCCTCGCGCGGGGTGAGGCCGATCTCCTGAAGCCGCTCCGCCGTGAGCACCGCGGCGTCGGCAAGCCCGCCTCCCTTGGCAAGCACCTCGCTGAGTTCGAGAATCTTCCGGCGCGCCCGGTCGTGCAGATCGTATTGCGCAAGGGTGATGGCAATGGCCGACTTGAGCTGCACGGCACTGAAAGGCTTGTTGAGGTAGGCCTGGACGTTCAGCTCCCGCAAGGAGGCGAGCGCGTCGTTGTCGCTGCGCCCCGTGCAGATGATGACGGGGACGCTGGTTCGCTCCAGGATTTTCCGCGCGGCAGTCACCCCGTTCATCTTTGGAAGGTCGATGTCCATGATAACGAGATCGGGCGAGAGCTGGAGGGCCAGTTCCACCGCCTCGTGCCCCTCGTGTGCAACCGCGACCACCCGGTGCCCGAGAACCTTGAGCACGGTCGCCATGTACCTGGCGACCTCCGGCTCGTCCTCGGTCAGCAGAATGGAAAGCTCAGGCACTTTCGATGAGTTCACGGAGTTTGCAGGCGAGGATGTCACGGGAAAGCGGCTTGGGTAGAAATGTCGTTCCGGCGATCGGGCCGGTCTGCGCTCCGGGTTCGGAGGCGTAGCCCGAGGTCAAAACGATTTTCGCATTGGGTAACAAATGCCGAAGCTCCTCTGCAAGCTCCGTGCCGCTCATCAGCGGCATTACAAGATCGGTCAGAACGAGGCAGATCTCCGGATGCTCGCTCGCGATCCGCATCGCCTCATCGCCGTTGGAGCCGACGAGCACCTCGTAACCGAGCCGCCGGAGCATGGTGGTGTAGATCCGCTGGACGGCAGGATCGTCTTCAACAAAGAGAATCGTCTCCCCCTTTCCCTTGGGAAGTTTGCCCCGCGGGCGGCTCCCCAGCAGGTCGCCATGGGCTTCCTTGACTTCTTGCCGCTTCACCCTCGGCAGGCAGATACGGAACGTGCTCCCCCTACCGGGTACGCTCTCCACCTCGATCCGCCCGCCGCATTGTTCGACAATGCCATAACAGGTGGAAAGCCCCAGCCCGGTCCCTTCCCCGGGGCCCTTGGTCGTGAAGAACGGCTCGAAGATCCGCCCGAAAAGGGAGGGATCGATCCCGACCCCCGTGTCGCTCACGGCGATCTGGACATACGAGCCCGGCTTCCAGCCTGCAGCGACGCGGCGGTCGTTGGGGCGGATGAAGAAGTTGGAAGTCTCGATGGAAAGACGCCCTCCGTGCGGCATCGCATCGCGCGCGTTCACGGCCAGGTTGATGAGAACCGTCTCGATCTGCCGCGGGTCCGCGAAAACCAGTCCGACCCCGTCGGCCAGCGCCGTTACGAGTTCGATGTCCTCCCCGATCAGCCTCCGGAGCATTTTTTGGATTTCGAGCAGCACTTCGCCGAGATCCAGAAGCCGCGGAGTGGAACGCTGGAGCCGTCCGAATGCCAGCAACTGCGAGGTCAGCGCCACGGCGCGTTCCGTCGCCCGTTGCATTTCGTCCAGGTATTCGCGCTTGGGGTCTCCCCCCGGATACTCGCTGATCAATAGCTCGGTGTAGCCGCTGAAGACGGTGAGCAGGTTGTTGAAGTCGTGCGCCACTCCCCCCGCCAACCGGCCAAAGACCTCCATTTTCTGGGCGTGCTGGAGCTGGAGCGCGAGGCTCCGCTGCTCCGAAACGTCGAGCAACGCTCCGATCAGCCGGGCCTGCGTCCGACCGCCTCCGGCATCTCTTGCCGCGGCGCAGCCGTCGTCACGGACGTTCGCAATCGTGCCGTCCTTCCGAAAAATCCGGTACTCCAGGTGGTATGGCTTCCCGTCCGCACAGGTTTGAAGCCGCTGTTCGAGGAGGTGGCGGTCATCGGGATGTACCAACCGCTCCCAGAACTCCCATTCACCCGAAATCTCCCCGGAGCCGTAGCCGGTAAGATTCAGAACATCCCCCGTCAGCTTCAGTTCGCCGGTGGCGGGATCGAGTTCATAAAGCACTTGCCGCGTCGATTCGAGGATGAGCTCGTAGGCTTCCTTCCATTCCGGGGAAGCAGCAACCGAGGGCGAAAGCTCCTCCACGGCCAGAAGAAAAAAGGGCGGTTTCTGCGATCCTTCCCGGATGAGCGATGCGCGAACGCGCGCGGAAACCAGCCGGTCCTGGCTGGCGAGAAAGCGGCAGGTCCAGACGCTTTCGTTCGAATCGCCCCGCAAAAGTTCCTGGCGCGCCAGCCGCCCCGCCTCGGTGTCCTCCGGGTGGACGAGACTCTCCAGAGGGATTTTTTCCCCCGGTTTACGCCCGAGAAGGCCGCTCAGGCGGCGGTTCATCCGCAGGCAAATTCCGTCTTCGGATACCTTGGCCAGGTTGGTGGGCGCCTCCTCGAAGAAGATCCACTCCCTTCCGGTCGTCTCGAAAGGTTCGTGGCACTCTGTCTTTCCGGCACATTCTGAATGCAAACTCATTGGGAATGGGGGACGGCGAAAACGATCGATCTCCCTGGGGGGGGGAACGCGCTCTCAATCGTGCGAGCCTATTCGCTTTTGCAAAGGGATCAAGGAGTTTGGCTTCCCGATGCGTCCTGAATTTTAGCCCGTTTTAGGGTTTGCCAAAAGCCGAATCTCAGCCCACAAATACCAGCCCTTTGAGATCGCCGGGCTTCACGGCGCGGGGAGTTTCAGGCGAGACGAGGCGGAGAAAAGAACGGCGGAGGGATGGCAACCTCTATGCGGTTGCAGCAACCCTGTTCGGCAACCCCGAGTCTCGTGCAAAAATCCCCGGTCAGAAGCTCCAGAATCAAAGGGTGAGCCGGCATGAATCATCGTCGGCGATTGTTTTTTGGGAGGGGTGGCAGAGTGGTCGATCGCGCCGGTCTTGAAAACCGGAGTGCCGCAAGGCACCGTGGGTTCGAATCCCACCCCCTCCGCCACTTTACTGATACCGATGGCAGGGTTTGATGGATTGGCACCTGCACCGCTTCGGCTTATCTTGAGGGACGATGCCGTCCGCTGTTTCACCTTCGGGCCGTGGCTCCGATTGGCGAAGGGCGATGCCTCCATTTGTCCTCGCCGCCGCCGGGATTCTCTCGGGCGCGGGGATCGCGGCAGGCGCGCAAGCCGCAGGGCGGGAAGTCTCCCCGGTCATCTTCGGCCTGGTCCTTGCGGTGGGCATGCTGGCGTTGATCGGCCTTGTGCTCCTCCTGCTCCGGCTTCGAAGGACCGCGGCCCTTTATGAGGCAGCGCGGCAGGCGGGCCGGCGCGAGCGGCAGCTTCTCGAAAAAATTCTCGAAGCGCTGCCCGACGAAGTGTGCATCAGGGACGCCGAAGGGAGGGTCATTCTGGACAATGGAAGCCGCCACCCCGCGGGCACAGCCCATCCCATCCGGCTGGATGCCACACCGAACGCCCGGCTCGACGAACGGGAGCGGCGCATTTTGGAGACGGGCGAGCCGTTGATTGCTCGGGAAGAACCTTTGATCACCCCTGACGGACAGGTGGCGTGGTTCTCGACCGCTCAACTGCCGCTCCGTGCCGAAACCGAAGGATGCCGTGGCATTCTTTCCATCCGCACCGACATCACCGACCGGAAGGCCGCCGAGGAAAAACTGCGCGTCTACTCCCGCCTGCTGGAACAAAGCAACGTCGAGCTTCGCGATTTTGCCGGGGTTGCCTCGCACGACCTTCAGGAGCCTCTCCGCAAAATCCAGGCGTTTTCCGATCGCATCCGCCTCAAGTGTGGCGACGCCCTCGGGCCGGAAGGGCTCGATTCGCTCGAACGCATCCAGAACGCCGCCAGCCGGATGCAAACCCTCATCCAGGATTTGCTAATGCTTTCGCGCATCTCCAGCCGGGAGTTTCAGTTTGTCCCGGTTGACCTCGGGCAGACCCTCCACGGCGTCCTCTCCGACCTCGAATTCCGCATCCGGCAGACCGATGCGAAGATCGAGATCGGCCCCCTCCCGGTGGTCGAGGCCGATCCGCTCCAGATGCGCCAGATGTTCCAAAACCTCATCGGCAACGCCCTCAAATTCCACAAACCGGGGCAGCGTCCCGAGGTGACGGTGCAGGGCAAGATCCTCCGGGTGCAGGATTATCAGCTTCCCGGGGCCAGCCCGGGCGACGAAGTGGCCCGAATCATGGTCACGGACAACGGAATCGGCTTCGACGAACAATATGTGGAGCAGATTTTCACCCTCTTCGCCCGTTTACACAGCCGGGAGGAGTACGAAGGCACCGGAATGGGGCTGGCAATCTGCCGGAAAATTGCACAACGCCACGGCGGCAGTATTGTAGCGAAGAGCGCGAAAGGACAGGGAGCGACATTTATGATGATGTTGCCGGTAAAACAAAAGCTGCACCCTGAACCGGAGGGGGCGACATGACACTCAACAAGCAAGGCAGGCCGATTACGATCGTGATGGCCGACGACGACAGCGACGATCGCCGGCTCACACGGGAGGCACTGCTGGAAGGCAGAGTCGTCAATGACCTGCGCTTCGTGGAAAACGGGGAGGAACTGCTCGATTACCTGCGGCGACACGGAAAATACACCGCCCCCGTGGATGCCCCCCGCCCCGGGTTGATCCTGCTCGACCTCAACATGCCCCGCAAGGACGGGCGCACGGTGCTCAAGGAGATCAAGAGCGATCCGGAACTGCGGCAGATCCCCGTCGTGGTTCTGACCACCTCGAAGGCGGAAGAGGATGTCTTCCGCTCCTATGACCTGGGGGTAAACTCCTACATCGTCAAGCCGGTGACCTTCGAGGCGCTCGTCGACATCCTCCAGACGCTGGAAAAGTACTGGTTCGAAATCGTCGAGCTGCCGCCGGATCACCGCCTTTAAGCCCGAATTCCGAAGTTGCTCGCGGCGATCTTGCGCAATTTCTTGGGCATAAACGGCTTCGTCGAAGTTCACCGCATCGTAGAGATACGGTTCACTTTTCGTTAACCGTTTCTGCTCCGAGCTCTTGCACAATCTCATCCGCTCCAACGTGGGAGTTCGGTTAAAAAGCGGCACGCCCGCGCCGCTCCCCTGCCGGGAGGAGAAACGCGGGCGCGCCATAACCAGGGCTGTAATGGGCTGCAGTGGGTAACCGGGCTACCGCCGCAACTGCTCGAGTTCCGCGCGCAAGGTGGCTCTGCGCTTTTCAAAAAACCCGAGGAGGCTCCGCGCGAGGGCGCGCGCCTCGCGGTGGTGGGCGCTCTGTTCCGGGGACAGTTTCGGGTCGCAGCATTTCTCCGTGTGAAACGCCACCAGCCGCTCCAGCTCCCGGTCGAGCATCGCCGCCGCCGCGGCGGGGACGCGGTTGATGGCACCGATCTCCTCCGCAATCCCGGCAGCCCGCTCCAGCTTCTGTTCGGGCGTCATTGCCCGCCCTCCCCGTCCGTTTCAAGAGCTTCGCGCTCCCGCACAATTTCGACGGCCTGGCGGAAGTAATCGTCCGCGTTGTCGATCTCGAGGTTCCTGTAAATGGTCGCGAAAAGCGGGGCCGCGACCGGTTTGAAGGCATCGGGCACCGCAAGGAACTTCCCGAAGAATTCCGCGCCGACGCGGGCCGATTCGAGCCGCCGCAACTGCCGGGCGCGCGTCAGCGTCAGTTCGATGTTGAACTCCAGGCCGCGCACGCTGTCGCAAGAGAGTGTGCCGCAAAGGCGCTCACCTCCCTCAAGGTAGGTAAATGTCTCGTCCGTGGCCTGGCAGGCGTACTGATAAGTCACCAGTTGCCGAAGTACGGCCTCCAGCCCACGCTTGATGTCGAGCACCTGCGGACGAAAAAGTGTCGTGCCGCTTTCCACGATCTGCGCCACGCCGGTGGCGGTGCTCTCCGAAGGAAGTCCGCCGAACATCCCCTGCGTCGCCGTGGTTACGCCGGAGCGCGTCCGCCAGCTCGATACCGCCGTTTCGAGCAGATAGCGCGTCTGCCCGTCCAGCTCCGGGATTTTCGCCATCTGGAGGGCGTCATCGGCGTTGTAGCCGTCATTGAGGTCGAGCACCTTGTCGGGACCGATCTCGAACGGCTGATCGTCCTGCCATTGGACGACGGCCTCCCTGCGGCGGAATTTGACCGGGTTGGCGGCCAGTTCGTTCCGGTAGAGGATCTGATTGAGGAGTTTGTCGATCAGCGTCTGGAACTTCTCGTACTTCTTGAACCAACTCCTTCCATACCAGCGATGCGGCTCCTTGTTGACGACGACGGCTTCGAATGGGTAGCGCCCATCGGGCGTCACGTTCGCGACGTAGTCCCAGAAAATCGGCAGATCGAAATCGTACGCCATCATGAGGAACACCCGGCAGGAGCGCCCATCCCCACGGGCATCGAATTGAAAGTACGCCTCCAGCAGCCGGAACTCCGGGTCCGCCTCCACCGTGTCGGGTTCGGCCCCCTCTCCGGGGCGGGGCTGTTCCGCAGCCGGTTCCGCCCGGCGGCTCGCGTGCCTGATGCTCCGCAAGGCGCGCAGCAGGTAATTTTCCTCGCCCGCGTCCTCCTCCTGCACGAGCGCTTCCGGCGCGATCTCCAGATGGCGGCAGAGGTCGGAAAGGCGCATGGAAGTCATGTGCGCCACAAAATCGGCTTCGTGAATGGAAGGCGCGTTGAGGGGGCAGTAGAAATCCTTGAAGTGAAGCGGGACAGCCTTGGCCCCGCTGTAATGCACCCGGCTTTCCGAAACGATCCGCTCTTTCCAGCAGGTTCCCGGCGGGAGCGTTTCCGATGAATCGTCACCGTTTCGAGTTGCTTCCCCCGGTCTCCACTCCTCCTCCGCCACGACACTTTCGCATGTTTTGCCTGAAACCTCGCCGCGGAAAATCAGGTCGCCCGATGCGTTCAGAACCGGTGCTTCTGCCCCAATGTCCCAAAGCACGGTCGCGATCCGCTCAAAGCGCTCCTCCTCCGTCTTATAGAAAATCTTCGCAACGCATTCCCCCATTTTGCAGGCCTGCGTGATCAGGTCGACCGCCACCCCTTCGAAGTTGATCTGGTCGCGCCCGAGCTTCCAGCGCAGATGCCGCGCCACCTGCTCCGACGCGGCGGCATGCCGCCCGCTGCGGGCCACGGAATCGACGGAAAACCACGGCTTGCTGCCGAAGATTTCCTCCATGATCCGGGCGCGGGTATAATCCACCCCGGAGCCGATCATATTCAGCGATTCGTTCGATTTGGCAAAAACGGCGCTCGCATGGCTGCGATGGGAGAAATCGTCGTTCCACTCCCGCTCGAACCGTTCGCGTTCGGCAATCCACCCGTAACTTCGGGCCGCCTCGATCCCTTCGATTCGATGGCGGGCATAGCGCGCCATCCGTTGCAATTGTTCCCCTGTCAGCGTCAACGCGGTTTTGATCATGCCACGAGCGTAAAAACCCGTTTTTGCACGGCACGGTTCAACCGCGCTGAAAACGCGGAATTTCCGCCCAATCCTACGAAGTTTGGCCGACGCTCCGGGTCAGAGACGAAAACGCGAGTGCGCCCCCGCGCGAGGCATTGAAACACCCCTCGCCCTACGAAAAGCGCACGAAGTCGCGGAGGAACTGCACCCAGAGAAACAAAAGCCCGCGCCACGAATAGCGAACCTTTCCGTCCGCCGCCGGAAGCAAAAGGCCGACCCGGAGGTTATGGGCGATCTGCGCTTCCAGATCGCGCTGAATTTCCCGCTGGATCTCCTCCGGCAGCAGCGCGACAAGGTGCTTTGTCTCCACCCGCGCGTTCGCGAGAAAAGCACGGTGGCTTTCCATCATCTCGGGAACGGAGAGATCGCCCCGCACCCGGTTGAGCCGGGCCTCCGGCGGGAGCTTCATCGAGTGCGAAAACGGGTAATTCCAGCTCGTCCAAATCTTTCCGTCGCCGCCCCGCGAGGCAAAGCTGAGGTAGTAGAAGCCGAAGTCGCCCTGGTCGATCATGCAGACCGCCGCCTGAAGCCGCTCGTCCTCCTTGTAAAAAAGGCGGAAGAACTGTTGCGACTCCTCCCACTCCAGCCCCACGTCGTCGACCTGCTCGAAGCCCAGCTCCTCAAGGCTGGCCGTCAGGTCGTGCAAAGCCGGGAACACCTCGCGCGAGGGAGGCATCCGCCGCCGCAACGTTTTGTCGGCGGGCAACCGAAGCTGGCGAACGCGGGTCAGGATTTCAAACCACGGCAGCAGCAGCCAGGTGCTCGCGCAAAGCAGCCCGACCTGCCAGAAACCGGTAAGAAAGTATCCCACCAGGTACGAGGTAACGAGAACGCAAATCGAACCCAGCTTGTGAAGCAGCGGATGCGCGAAGCTCCGCAGCGCCATGCTGAGCAGGGCGACCCCAAGGACGAGAAAAAGGGGGTTGGACATGGGAAAAAAGCGGCCGGGATTCTCCGAAAACGCCGGAAGAAATGCAATGCCGGAGCGGGTATTTCCTACTGAGCCTTTACTGAGCCTGAAAAGGCCTCAAAGCCTGTTTACGATCCCCTGTGTCTCCGTTCCGTGTCCCTCCCCTGCCCACCCCGTCTTCTTTCCTCGTTCCGAAACTCCAGTTTCGAAATGCCAATGTCCGCGATCTCCCGCTATGACTCGGCGGGCCCAGTGGACTCAGTGGGCTCAATCCCGTGCTCGGCAAGGAATGCCTTGAGGTCTTCAGGGCCGAAATCGGGAAGGAGTTTATCCCCCACCACCAGGGTCGGCGTCAGCCGCTGGCCTGAGAGGCGGATCATCTCGGCGTAATCCTCGCGGCTCGCCTCCACGTCGATTTCCTCATAGGCGTACCCGCGCGAATCGAGCACCTCCTTGGCGCGGATGCACCAAGGGCACCACTTTTTGACGTAAAGCTTGAGAGGTTCGGCCATGGAGCAAACGATGCGGTCAAGCGGGCCCGGTTGCAAGTTTGGGAATGCCTACCCTTCCTCGGGAGGGGCCTTTGCGCGGTCTTCAAACCGGGTAAACTCCTTCAGGAACGTCAGCGGCACTTCGCCGACGGGGCCATTACGCTGCTTGGCGATGATCAGCTCCGCCTCGCCCCGGGTTTCCTCCCGCTGCTCCTCATCCTCAGCATAGTACTCGGAACGGACGAGCAGCCCGACGAGGTCGGCGTCCTGCTCGATGGAACCCGATTCACGCAAGTCGCTCAGGCGCGGCTTACCACCCGCGCGCGCTTCCGGGTTACGGTTGAGCTGGGCCAGAACGATGATCGGCACCTCCAGCTCCTTCGCAAGCGCCTTCACACCACTGGAGATTTCGGAAATTTCGAGCTGCCGATTCTCCTGCCCCCGCTTGGAGGGCGATTTCATCAACTGAAGGTAGTCGATCACGATCAGCCGGATGTCATGCTGCGCCTTGAGCCGCCGCGCCTTCGCCCGAAGCTCCAGGATGCTCAAGCCCGCCGTGTCGTCGATGAAGATCTTGCTCTCGGCAAGCTTGGAGGCGGCCACCGTCAGGTTATGGAAATCGCGGTCGGCCAGGAAACCGTCGCGCACCTTCGCGAGGTTCACCTTCGCGCGGGAGCAAAGCAAACGCTGCACGATCTGCTGCGAGCTCATTTCGAGCGAAAAAATGGCGACCGGCAGCTTGGAATTGAGCGCCACGTTCTCCGCGATGTTCATGGCGAACGCCGTTTTGCCCATCGAAGGACGGGCCGCGATGATGATCATTTCCGTCGGGTGCAACCCGTCGGTCATCTGGTCGAAATCGGTGAACCCCGTGGGGATACCGGTGATTTCCCCCCGGCGCTCGTAAAGCTTTTCGATGGATTCGAGCGCGTCCATCACGGAATCCTTGATCCGGAAGGAGCGGTCGCCGAGGCGGCTCTGGGCGATGGCGAAGATCTTGTTTTCGACCTGGTCGAGAAATCCGTCGACGTTCTCCTGGTCGTCGTAGGCGCGTTGGGAGAATTCGTTACAGGTGAGGATCACCTGCCGCAGTGTGAATTTTTCCTTGAGGATGTCGATGTAGAACGAGGCGTTCGCCGCGGTGGGAACGAACGTGAAGAGGCTCGTCACAAAGGCGGAGCCGCCCACCTTCTCGAGCAGGCCGCGGTCGCGCAAAACCTGCGTGAGCAGGATGAAGTCAATCGGCTTCCCCTGGTCGTAAAGCTCCCGCAGCACTTCGTAGAGGATCCCGTGCGCGGGGATGTAGAAGTGTTCGGGCGAAATCTTCTTCTCGATACACTCCCCCATCACCTCCCGGGGGCAAATCAGCACGGAGCCAAGGAGGCCGAGTTCGGCATCCTGGCTCTGTGGCAGCAACCGGTGGAGATCCGGGGAGGCGCTCCCTTTTTCGCGGAAGTTCGCCCGGTCCCGGTCAGTTCTTTGATAATCCTGCTGGGCGTGCTGGCCCTGTTGCCCGCCGGCCTCCGACGATCTGACCGGAGCCGGTGCGTTTGCAACCCCCTGGGCAGACTCCTCGGGCATCGAACGTTACTTCGTGTGCCGGGCCTTCGGCTTGGCCTTGAACTCGCCTTCTTCTTCCGCGGCGGCCTCGGCCCCTTCGGTGCTCGATTTGACGGTCAGGTTCAGCTTGGCGGCCACCTCGGAGTGAAGGCGGATGGAAACTTCGTGTGCGCCGGTTTCCTTGATCGGGCGCTCCAGCTCGATACGGTGGCGGTCAATCTCGACGCCGAGTTCTTCCTTCAGGCGGTCGGCGATGTCTTTCGCGGTGACGGAACCGAAAGCCTTGCCCGTTTCGCCGGTTTCCAGCGTGAAGGCGAGTTTAAGCTTGTTGACGCGGCGGCCGAGTTCTTCGGCTTCGTTAAGCTCGCGGGCTTCGCGCTCGGCGCGCTTGGCCTTGAGCTGGTTGAGGCGCCGCAGCGTGGCCGGCGTCACTTCGAGGGCCTTCCCAGTCGGGACGAGAAAGTTACGGGCGTAGCCACGCTTGACTTTGACAACGTCCGCTTCGGCGCCCAACGAGGCGATCTTTTCAGTGAGGATAACTTCAGTGGTTGGCATAGTTCATCTCCCGGCCAGAATTTTGCGGGGCGTTCTTGTTAGCCGTGCGGGCGCGGCGTGTCAACGGCGCGTTTCAAGATCGGGCCGAAAAAGCGGAAAAACCGCCCACTCGCCCCGGTTTATTGGCCCTTCGTCCGTTTCTGCCGGCCTTCATCGGCCCGAACTGGCGACCGTGCGCTCCTCGGCGATTCCGTTATCGATCACGACGGTCATCCCTTCGGTGATCAGGTTGACGAGCCGGATGGCATCCCAGTTCGCCAGGCGGATGCACCCGTGGCTGCCCGCGCGGCCGATCGTCTGCGGGTTGTTTGTGCCGTGAATGCCGATGCCCGGTTTGTTGAGCCCGATCCAGACCACCCCGACCGGGTTGCTTGGGCCGGCGGGGATGTTGAAGAAATTGGAGGTCCGCACGCCGTGGTTGAGCACTCCTTCGTCGTGACGGAACCACGGCATCGTCGCGATGCCGAGGATGCGCCAGGTCCCCGCCGGGGCGGGAAGGCGCGACGACCCGGGTGTGATCGGGAACGCGGCGATCAGGCGCTCGCCCTCCCTCAGCTCAAGCATACGCTCGCGAGTGTCGACGTGGATGACACGGTTTTTGAATTCCGGGACTTTCGGAACCTTGGCGACGGCGCGCACCTCTTCGATCTTGAAGGGAGCGACATTGGGCACACGCACTTCGATGCCCGCGGTAAGGCGGTCGAGATCAAGCCCGGGATTGATCGCACGAAGGAAATTCGGGTCGCAGTGAAACCGCTCCTCCAGAAATTTCAGGAGTGACGGGTAGGGCATTTTCTTGAGCTTGGCCTGTTCCTCGGGCTTGGATGGCACGCGCCCCACCCGCTGCTCGTCTTCGGGAGTGATGGTGTAGAAAGTGTAAACCGGGTAAACCGAATCGAGCGGCAGCCCGGCGGCGTCTTCAAGATTGCCCGTCACGGGCAGGCCATGCGCCAGTTGGTAGCGGGCCAGCGCCTTTGCGGTGAATTCGCCGGGCCGTCCGTCAATCTTGCCCGGGCCGAACTGCTGCTGGTCGAGAAATATCTGGAGACGAGCCGTGACCTCCCGCTCCCCCACTGGCTCGGCACGCGCCACTTCCCCGGGGACGGCTTCGGGAGCCGGTTGCGCGGAAGGCCATTCGACAGGTTGGGCAAACGCAGTCGCGCCCAGAAGCGGAAAAAGCCAGAGAAACGTTTTCATGCTGAGGTGTGTGCAGGCGGGGGTATCCCGGAAGGAGCAAACCTGTTTTCCCCTGCCCGGGGAGCCGGTGCGCCCTTCCCCTTTCCCTTAGGGCCGATTTTCCCCTCAGTCAACTCCCGGAAAGCGCAATCCCTTCGAAGCGAGGTAGACCTGCCGTGCGCACGATGAAAAAAGGCAGGCCTCCGCAAAGGAAAGCCTGCCTTGAAGTTCGAAAGCGATGGCTGAATTCTCGAATCGCCTATCTTGTCGCCATTGCAGCTCTTAGCGCTTTTACAGCTTCGGGGCTATTCCTCGCCTCCGGGCCCTCCAGGGCCCCCGGGCCCAGGTCCTTCGGGGGGAGCTTCCCCGCCGGGGCCGCGATGCTTCCCGACGCCGCCGCGTCGAGGTCCGCCTTCCCGTCCGCCGCGGCGAGCTGCCTGTTCCACCACCTTGTCGGCAATTGAAGAGAGGCTTGGATCTTCCTTCAGGATGGCGGTTTTCAGCGCTTCCTTGAAGGCCTTGTTCGCCGCGTCGCGTTTCTCGGCGGCAGCCTTCACGGCGGGGTCTTTTTCAGCTTCCGCCATTGCGGCGTGCCGCTTTTCCATTTCTTCCTTTGAGGGGCGACCGCGTCCGCCGCCGGGAGGCCCCTGCCGGTGCTCGCCCCCAGGGCCACCGGCCAGTGACGGAATCTTCTTCGCGAGAGCCTCTCGATATTCCTTGTTGGCTTCCCGGCGTTCCCGCTCGGCTGTGGCAACAGTGGGGTCGTCCTTCACTTTGTCCAGCACGGCCTTCACCTTGGCACGATCCTCTTCCGAAAGGCCGGCCCCTCCGAATCCGCGGCCTTCATGGCGGGGAGGCTTCCCTCCCGGCCCTCCACCACCTTCTGGCCCTTCCCCCTCGGGGGCGGCCGCAAAACTGCGATAAACCGTGGAGCCCGAAAGCGCGGCCGCCACAATGGACAGGGTAACGAGATTGCGAAGTTTCATACATCGATAAAAAACCGGCGTTTCGGGAAAGTTGCTCTCCGGGTATTATCTTTTCGAGCCGTGCCGCGGGCCAGCCAGGAGGGTTGATGAAATGAGGAGCCGCAGCTCCGCGACTGAAACAAGCGCCGGGCAAAACGTCGTCTCTTACCTGATGATCAAATACTCTAATGATCCTCAAACCCCAGCAGCATCCGTTGCCAAGGCAGCAAGGAGGGGAGCGTCCCCTCCACATCGGCGGCGAGGGCCTCCAGCACGCTTTTGGACGCGATCAGCGAAGGGTCGATCCGGTGCTCGGCGGCCGCACGATCCCGGCGGGTCTTGAATTCGGCAAAACGCCGCTCCTGCTCGGGCGTG
>Ga0180217_1001525_pt1 | contig 24749 bp, 22 predicted proteins | sample eDN3rd37CBELigOP_FD_128521 | JGI IMG/M metagenome (GOLD analysis project Ga0180217, IMG submission 128521) | Enriched Organic Plus compost microbial communities from Emeryville, California, USA - eDNA 3rd pass 37_C BE-Lig OP (version 2) (version 2) ... | reverse complement strand
GCCCTGCTCGGCGATCTCGGCCAGGTAGCGCACGCGCGCGCCGGGAATCAGCACGGTCGCGCGCGGTTCCTTCAGCGTGGTGTCGATGTCCGGCGTCCACTTGTCGGCCGGCAGGTGCAGCTTTTCGCGCAGCAGCCGGCACAGGTTGGCGAACATCCAGCTGACGCCCGGGTCGTTGAACTGGCTGGCGATGGTCGGATAGACCGGGACGTCGGCATCCGGGGTCTGGAATGCCACCCGGTTGCGCTTCCACTGCTTGCGTACGTCGCGCAGTGCGTCTTCCGCGCCGCGCTTGTCGTATTTGTTCAGCACCACCAGTTCGGCGAAGTCGAGCATGTCGATCTTCTCGAGCTGGCTGGCCGCGCCGTAATCACTGGTCATCACGTACATCGGGAAATCGACCAGATCGACGATTTCCGAATCGCTCTGGCCGATGCCGGCGGTCTCGACGATGATCAGATCGAAGCCCAGCGATTTGAGATAAGCGATGCAATCCTTCAGCACGGCGTTGGTCGCCACGTTCTGGCGGCGGGTCGCCATCGAACGCATGTAGATACGCTCGCTGCGCAGCGAATTCATGCGGATGCGATCGCCCAGCAGCGCGCCGCCGGTGCGGCGCCGGGTGGGATCGACCGAAATCACCGCCATCCGCATCTGCGGGAAGCTGGACAGGAAGCGGTTCAACAGTTCGTCGGTCACCGACGACTTGCCGGCGCCGCCGGTGCCGGTGATGCCGATGACCGGCGTCACGCGCCGGAGGGAATGGGGATTGGAGAATGGGGAATCGGTAGCGCGGCCCATTGCCCACTGCTTGCGCAGCTTGTCCAGTTCGGCCTCCGGGAACTCTCCATCTTCGATGGCACTGAGCATCCGGCCGATCATGGCTTCGTTCTCGGCGCCGTCGGCTTGCGCTTTCTGCAATTCCCGAATCCCGGTTCCCGAATCCCGGGCCGCGCCCGCGCGTCCCACCACATCCTCGATCATCTCCACCAGCCCCATCTTCATGCCGTCGTTGGGGTGGTAGATGCGCTCGACGCCGTAAGCCTGCAGTTCGGCGATTTCCTCGGGCGTGATGGTGCCGCCGCCGCCGCCGAACACGCGGATATGGCTGGCGCCACGTTTCTTCAGCATGTCGACCATGTATTTGAAGTATTCGACATGGCCGCCCTGGTAGCTGGACAGGGCGATGCCGTCGGCGTCTTCCTGCAATGCGGCGCGGACCACGTCCTCGACGCTGCGGTTGTGGCCCAGGTGGATCACTTCGGCGCCCTGTCCCTGGATCAGGCGGCGCATGATGTTGATCGCTGCATCGTGGCCATCGAACAGGCTGGCCGCGGTCACGAAACGCAGCGGGGAAACATCCGCGCGTGCTGCAGGAAGTTGGGAAGCCGGTGTGCTCATTCGCGCCCTCACTCGCGTATTGCATGCATTAGAGGCGGAATTGTAGCGCGCGGCGGTGTTCCGCCCCCATGACGCCGGAGGGACGCACCCTACGCCGCCGTCCGGGACGGCGGCGTGTCGAGGCCGGAGGCCTGTTCAGGCGAACCCGTACGGCAGGTTCGGCGTGGAGACGACCCGCTGTCCCACTGCGTGTCCATCGAGGAAGGACATCGCCGCGGCGATGACGCCGGGGTCGGTGAGGATGCGATGGTGGCCGAGTCCGGTGGTGCTCAGCAAACGTGCTTCCGGCCAGTAGCGCGCATACCGCTCGCCTTCCGACCAGGGCACCTCACGATCCTCCAGATCGTGAACGATCAAGGCGGGACTGGCGATACGTGGCGCGTTGAGATGCGCCTGGAATCCATCCACCGCCATGCCGGTCAGCGATTCGAACTCGTCGAACAGGCGCGCGGAAAGATGCGTCGCGAGGCCAACGAAACCTCCGAAGCGCTGCGCCGCCGCGATCGGATCCGCGGCCGGCGCGATCAGTACCGTGCGTTCGGCCCGCAGCCCGCGCGCCTGCGCGATCATCGCGGCCGCGCCGCCCAGCGAATGCGCCACCAGCACCTCCACCTTGCCGAAGCGCCCGGCGAAACGATGCAGGACGTCGGCGAACATCGGCAGCGTGGCCCGGTAGCCGCTGCTGCGGCCATGCGCGATCTGATCCAGCGCCACCACCGCGTAACCGGCGCGGCGCAACGGTTCCACCCAGGGCAGCAACTGCAGCGCATAGCCGGACCAGCCGTGCGCGAGCAGCGCGACCGGCTGGCGTCCGGGATCGCCCCAGGCGTACCAGGCCACTCGTTCGCGGCCATGCACGAATGCGTGCACGCTCGCGCCCCAGGTGTCGCTGCGGCGGGCCTTCTCGCGTCCGCCCGGCATCGGCGTGCCGAACAGGCGGAACGCCCGCTGGAGGGTGGCTTCGGGCATCAACCAACTGCCGATGGCGAATGCCGCGCGCAGCGGCAGCAGCTGGGCATTTTTACGAACGGTCGTGCTTTTTTGTGGCGAAACGACGGCAGCCATGAGGGTCTCTCCGGATCAGGCGGCGTAAGAGGCGAACAGATGATCGAGCGCCCGCCGGGCCAGGGCTTCGGCCTGGGCGGGGTCGTACAGGCGGGCGTTGTGCAGCCCTTCGGTGATGGCGAACAACTGGAACGACACCAGCACGGGATCCGTGTCGGCGGCGAATTCGCCGTTGTCGATGCACATCTGCGCGGCCTTCGCGACGACGCCGCGCCATTCGGTCAACCAGGCGACCACGCGGTCGCGCATCATCCCGGGGCGCGCGTCGTACTCGTTGGCCGCGCCCAGGATCACGCAGCCATCGGGATTGGCCCGCACCCAGGCGAACCAGCCTTCCATGATCGCGCGCAGGCGGGCCAGGCCGCGGGGCTGGCGCAGGGCCGGCGCCATCACCGCCTCGCCGAAGCGGCGCGCGGTCCAGTCCAGCACCGTGATCTGCAGATCCTCGCGGGAGCCGAAATGGGCGAACACACCGCTCTTGGACATGCCCGCGGCCTGTGCCAGTTCACCGATGGACAGGCCTTCCAGGCCATGCCGGCAGGCGATGGCGTAGGCCCGCTCGACGATCATCTCGCGGGTGGCGGTGCCCTTGCTGGTGGCGGCACAGAGGTTCATGGGCGGAAAAATAGCACGGTCGTTCGCTTCTGTCAGCCCACCGCCGGGGCGCGCTAAAACGGGATCCCGTCCACAAACTGCCCCCGGTCGCCCGTATGGATTAGAATGCCCGCCTGCGACGACCACGGCGAGCCGGAAACGTCGCTTTTTTGTTTTGTGAACAAGCGGTTAGCCAAGCCACCCGGCGTAGCCAGCGGCCCCACGCCGCACGGAGCCCCAGATGATCTTCGAAACCCTCGATACGTCCGGCCACGAGCAGGTCGTCTTCTGCCACAACCCCGATGCCGGCCTGAAGGCCATCATCGCGGTCCACAGCACGGTCCTGGGTCCGGCCCTCGGCGGCGTGCGCATGCGCCCCTACGCCGACAGCCAGGCGGCACTCACCGATGCGCTCCGGCTCAGCCGCACCATGACCTACAAGAACGCCCTCGCCGGCCTCAACGTCGGCGGCGGCAAGGCGGTGATCATCGGCGACAGCACCGCCGACAAGACCGAGGTGCTGTTCCGCTCCTTCGGCCGGTATGTCGACTCGCTGGGCGGCCGCTACATCACCGCCGAGGACGTCGGCACCGACGTCAACGATATGGAGAACGTCTACCGCGAGACCGAATACGTGGTCGGCGTGCACCAGGTCCACGGCGGCTCGGGCGACCCGGCCCCGTTCACCGCCTACGGTGCGCTGCAGGGCCTGATGGCCACCCTCAACCGCAAGTTCGGCAACGAGGAAATCGGCAAGTACAGCTTCGCCGTGCAGGGCCTGGGCCACATCGGCATGGAGTTCGTCAAACTGCTGAAGGAACGCGGCGCCAAACTGTTCGTCACCGATCTCAATCCCAGGCTGGTGGAGTACGCGGTGGAGGAATACGGCGCCGAGGCGGTCAAGCCGGACGAAATCTACGATCTGCCGGTCGACGTGTTCGCCCCGTGCGCGCTGGAGTACGCGATCAACGCCGAAACCCTGCCGCGCCTGAAGGCCAAGGTCATCTGTGGCACCGCCAACAACCAGATGTCGCACGTCACCGGCGTCGAAGCCGCCAAGCGCGGCATCCTGTATGCGCCGGACTACGCGGTCAACGCCGGCGGCGTGATCAACGTGTCGCTGGAAATCGACGGCTACAACCGCGAACGGGCGATGCGCATGATGCGCACCATCTATCACACGGTCGGCAAGATCTTCGATCTGGCCGAACGCGAGAACATCGCGCCGCAGTACGCCGCCGATCGCATCGCCGAGGCGCGCATCGCCGCCATCGGCAAGCTCAAGCTGCCGCTGGGCCGGACCGCGCCACGCTTCATGGGGCATCTGCGCGGAGAGCGTTGATCGCCGACATCCACAGGCCGCAATAGGAGGGAGGACCGAATGCGACCCGTTTCAATCGCTGCTTTTCCACTTGGCGAGGAAATCGACGCACTGCGCGATGCGGTGCGCCGGTTCGCGGATGCCGAGATTGCCCCGCGCGCCGCGCAGATCGATCACGACAACGCATTCCCGCAGGACCTGTGGCCCAAGCTGGGCGAGATGGGCCTGCTGGGCATGACCGTGGACGAGGCTTTCGGCGGCAGCGGCATGAGCTACCTGGCGCACCTGGTGGCGATGGAGGAAATCTCGCGCGCCTCCGGTTCGGTCGGCCTGAGTTACGGCGCGCACTCCAACCTGTGCGTGTCCAACCTGTTCCTCAACGGCAGCGACGCCCAGCGCCGCAAGTACCTGCCGAAGCTGTGCTCGGGCGAATGGAAGGGCGCGCTGGCGATGAGCGAGCCCGGCGCCGGCTCGGACGTGGTCGGCTCGATGGGCTGCCGCGCGGAACTGCGCGACGGCGTCTGGATCGCCAACGGCAACAAGATGTGGATCACCAACGGACCGGAAGCCGACGTGCTGCTGGTCTACATGCGCACCGCCGGCAAGGAAGCGGGCAGCAAGTGCATGACCGCCTTCATCGTCGAGCGTGGCATGAAGGGTTTCTCCACCGCGCAGAAGCTGGACAAGCTGGGCATGCGCGGCAGCAACACGTGCGAACTGGTGTTCGAGAACTGCGAGATTCCCGCCGAGAACGTACTGGGCGACGTGCACCAGGGCGTGCGCGTGCTGATGAGCGGGCTCAACACCGAGCGGCTGGTGCTGACCGGCGGACCGATCGGCCTGATGCAGGCCGCGCTGGACATCGCCCTGCCCTACGTGCGCGAACGCCGCCAGTTCGACGCGCCCATCGGTACCTTCGGGCTGATGCAGGGCAAGCTCGCCGACATGTACACCGCGCTGCAGTCCAGTCGCGCATTCGCCTACCAGGTCGCCCGCGATTACGACGCCGGCCAGGGTTCGCGCGCCGCCGCCGCCGGTTGCCTGCTGCATGCCTCGGAAGCCGCCGTGCAGGTCACCCTGGAGGCGATCCAGGCGCTCGGCGGCAACGGCTACATCAACGAGTTCGATACCGGCCGCCTGCTCCGCGACGCCAAGCTGTACGCCATCGGCGCCGGCACCAACGAAATCCGCCGCATGCTGATCGGCCGCGAATTGTTCGACGGCCGCGCCTGAACAGGCACTCCCCCACCGCCCGGTGCTCCGGGCGGCCTTCCCCTGTCCGAACGGCCGATTGCTGCACCGCATCGCGAGCGGGATAATCCGGCCATCCCTACACGAGGTTCCGTTTCATGTCCGATATCGTCATCGCCGCCGCCAAGCGCACCGCCATCGGCTCCTTCATGGGCCAGTTCACCGGCGTGCCGACCCCGACCCTGGGCGCGGCGACCATCCGCGCGGCGCTGGAACAGGCCGGCGTCCCCGCCGCGGACGTCTCCGAGGTCATCATGGGCTGCGTGCTGCCGGCCAACCTCGGCCAGGCGCCCGCCCGGCAGGCATCGCTGGCCGCCGGCCTGCCGACCAACGTCGGCTGCACCACCATCAACAAGGTCTGCGGTTCGGGCATGAAGGCCATCATGCTGGGCCACGATCTGATCAAGGCCGGCTCGGCCAGCATCGTCGTCGCCGGCGGCATGGAATCCATGACCAACGCCCCGCACATGATCCCGAACTCGCGCACCGGCAACCGCTTCGGCAACTTCCAGGCGGTCGACCACATGGCGTGGGACGGCCTGACCAATCCGTATGACGGCCAGGCGATGGGCGTGTTCGCCGAAGCCACCGCCGCCAAGTACGGCTTCACCCGCGAGGAGCAGGACGCCTATTCGACCGAATCGGTCAAGCGCGCCCAGGCCGCCCAGCAGTCCGGCGCATTCGACGCCGAAATCGTCCCGGTCAAGGTCGCCACCCGCAAGGGCGAGATCGAAGTCAGCACCGATGAGCAGCCGGGCAAGTCCGACCTCGCCAAAATTCCGACGCTCAAGCCGGCCTTCAAGAAGGACGGCACGGTCACCGCGGCCAGTTCGTCCAGCATTTCCGACGGCGCCGCCGCCACGGTCCTGCTGACCGCCGACGAAGCGGCCAGGCGCGGCCTGCAACCGCTGGCGAAGATCGTCGGCCATGCGACTTTCTCGCAGGAGCCCGAGTGGTTCACCACCTCGCCGGTCAGCGCCATCGACAAGCTGCTGAAGCAGGTCGGCTGGACGGTGGATGAGGTGGATCTGTTCGAGGTCAACGAAGCGTTCGCCGTGGTCGCGATGGCGCCGATCAAGGATCTCGGCATCCCGCATGCAAAGCTCAACGTCAACGGCGGCGCCTGCGCGCTCGGCCACCCCATCGGCGCCTCCGGTGCCCGCCTGGTGGTCACCCTGATCAATGCACTGCGCCAGCGCGGCGGCAAGCGCGGCGTTGCCTCGCTGTGCATCGGCGGCGGCGAAGCGACCGCCATCGCGGTGGAAATCGTCTGATCCTTCGGGCGTGGTCCGGACGGTCGCGGACATCCCGCGGATGCCCGGACCACGGCCGCTTCCGGGGTCCGTCGAAGGCTTTAACGAAGGTTTGACAAAAATAACCAGCGGACCGCTTGACAGGCGTAACTGGCTTGTCATCATGTTGCAGGCGCGCAATAGCGCGTTGCCTAACTAACGACGAGGAAATGCAACATGACCATGAACAAGGCTCTGATCGCGCTGGCCCTGGGTTTCGCCCTGGCTGCGTGCTCGAACCAGGAACAGGCTGCTGACGCCGCTGCCGACGCCAACGCCGCTGCGACCGAAGCCCAGGCTGCTGCCGACGCCGCCGCCCAGGCCGGTGACGCGACCGCCGACGCCGCCCAGCAGTCGGCTGACGCCGCTGCCACCGCTGCCGACGCTGCCGCCACCGCCGCGACCGACGCCGCTGCCGCTGGCACCGCCGCCGCTGCCGACGCTGCTGCCGACACCGCTGCTCAGGCTGCCGACGCTGCCGGCCAGGCCGCCGACGCCGCCAAGGACGCTGCCGCTCCGGCCGAAGAGAAGAAGTAATCACTTCTTCGCTTCATAGCGTTAAAATCGAAAAAGCCGCCGGTTGATTGGCGGCTTTTTCTGTACCCGGGCCCGGGCACTGGCGCCGCTGTTCCCAGCGGGCAAGGACGCTCAACCCGTTTTGCTCTCAACCGAAACCTCACTGGGGATCCAAATGAAGACCAAGTTCTACATCCTGCTGGCCGCCGCCGTCCTGGCCCTGAGCGCCTGCAACAAGAGCGAAACCACCGAAGCCGCCGCGAACGACGCCGCCGCCGCCGCCGACCAGGCTGCCAACGCCGCCGGCGATGCCGCTGCCGCCGCTGCGACCGATGCCGCTGCCGCCACCGCCGACGCCGCTGCCCAGGCTGGCGACGCCGCTGCCGCCGCCACCACCGACGCTGCCGCCGCTGCTGCCGGCGCCGTGGCCGACGCTGCCCAGGCGACCGCCGACAAGGCTGCGGAAGTGGCCGACAAGGCTGACGCCAAGGCTGAAGAAGCCAAGAAGTAATCGTCCGGCCAGCGCCGAACACGACGAGGCCCGCGCAAGCGGGCCTCGTTTTTTTGCGGCGCGGAAAGTTTGGCGGACCTGCGCCTTTGTGTTTACATGCCGCCTTTCCCGTTCCGGCCGCCGCATGTCCGCCATCACTTCGCAACTCGATCCGCGTTCGCAGGAATTCCTCGACAACGCCGACTACCACCGGGCGCTGGTCGCCGAACTCGATCGCAGGCTCGCGCGCGCCGCAGGCGGCGGCGGCGAGAAGGCCCGCCAGCGCCACACCGAGCGCGGCAAGCTGCTGCCGCGTGATCGCATCACCGCCCTGCTGGATCCCGGTTCGCCGTTCCTCGAAATCGCTCCGCTGGCCGCCGAGGACATGTACGACGGCGCCGCGCCGGCCGCCGGCATGGTCTGCGGCATCGGCCGGGTGATGGGCCAGGAAGTGGTGGTGGTCGCCAACGACGCGACGGTCAAGGGCGGCACCTACTTCCCGATGACGGTGAAGAAGCATCTGCGCGCGCAGGAGATCGCGCGCGAGAACCGCCTGCCCTGCGTCTACCTGGTCGATTCGGGCGGCGCCTTCCTGCCCTTGCAGGACGAGGTGTTCCCGGACCGCGAGCATTTCGGCCGCATCTTCTACAACCAGGCCCGGCTCAGCGCCGAGAACATCCCGCAGATCGCGGTGGTGATGGGCAGCTGCACCGCGGGCGGCGCGTACGTGCCGGCGATGAGCGACGAGTCGATCATCGTCAAGGAACAGGGCACCATCTTCCTCGGCGGTCCGCCGCTGGTGAAGGCGGCGACCGGCGAAGTGGTCGACGCCGAAGCGCTGGGCGGCGCGGACGTGCACACCAGCGTATCCGGCGTGGCCGATCATTTCGCCGAGGACGACCGCCATGCGCTGCAGATCGCGCGCCGGCTGGTCGGCAACCTCAATCGCCGCAAGGACGTCCCGGTCGCGGTGCGCGAGCCGCGCCCGCCGCTGTACCCGGCCGACGAACTGTACGGCATCGTGCCGAAGGACACCCGCCGCCCGTTCGACATCCGCGAAGTCATCGCCCGCATCACCGACGGCAGCGAACTGGACGAGTTCAAGGCGCGCTACGGCAAGACCCTGGTGACCGGCTTCGCCCATCTGCATGGTTATCCGGTCGGCATCGTCGCCAACAACGGCATCCTGTTTTCCGAAAGCGCGCTCAAGGGCGCCCATTTCATCGAACTGTGCAACCAGCGCGGCATTCCGCTGGTGTTCCTGCAGAACATCACCGGCTTCATGGTCGGCCGCAAGTACGAGAATGCCGGCATCGCCAAGGACGGCGCCAAGATGGTGACCGCGGTGGCCTGTTCCTCGGTGCCGAAGTTCACCGTGGTCATCGGCGGCAGTTTCGGCGCGGGCAACTACGCGATGTGCGGGCGGGCGTATGGCGCACGTTTCCTGTGGATGTGGCCGAACGCGCGCATCAGCGTGATGGGCGGCGAACAGGCCGCCAGCGTGTTGGCCACGGTCCGGCGCGACGGCATCGAGGCGGGCGGCGGCCAGTGGAACGCCGGAGAGGAAGAAGCCTTCAAGGCGCCAATCCGCGAGCAGTACGAAACCCAGGGCAGTCCGTGGTACGCCACCGCGCGCCTGTGGGACGACGGCATCATCGATCCGGCCGACACCCGGCGCGTGCTGGGCCTCGGCCTGTCCGCATCGCTCAATGCACCGATCGCGCCCGCGCGTTTCGGCGTGTTCCGGATGTAGGCCATGACCGCACCCGTCCTGCTGATCACCGGAGGCGGCCGCGGCATCGGCGCGGCCACCGCGCGCCTGGCGGCCGCGCGCGGCTACACCGTGGCCATCAACTACAGGCGCGATGCCACCGCCGCGCACGCACTGGTCGAACGCATCCGCGGTGAAGGCGGCCATGCCGCCGCGTTCGCCGCCGACGTGGGCGAGGAAGTGGAGGTGGAGCGGCTGTTCGCGGAAATCGACCACGCGCTGGGCCCGCTCACGGCGCTGGTGAACAATGCCGGCGTGCTGGAGACCCAGATGCGGGTCGAGGCGATGGACGCCGCGCGCGTGCGGCGCATCCTGGCGACGAACGTCGTCGGTCCCCTGCTCTGCTGCCGCGAAGCGATCCGGCGCATGTCGACCCGGCACGGCGGCCAGGGCGGCGCGATCGTCAACGTCTCCTCCGTGGCGGCGCGCACCGGCTCTCCCGGCGAGTACGTCGACTATGCCGCGTCGAAGGGTGCGCTGGACACGCTCACGGTCGGGCTGGCCCAGGAAGTCGCCGCCGACGGCATCCGGGTCAACGGAGTCCGCCCGGGTTTCATCTATACCGACATGCACGCCAGCGGCGGCGAACCCGGCCGGGTGGATCGGGTCAAGGCGTTCGTGCCCATGAAGCGCGGCGGGCAACCCGAGGAAGTGGCGCACGCGATCCTCTGGCTGCTGTCGGAGGAAGCCAGCTACTGCAGCGGCAGCCTGATCGATCTCGCCGGCGGACGCTGAGCCCTCTTCAGCTGCGTGAGGAGGTCGTGCACATCACCGACCCGTGCGTGAATGCGGAATGCGGGCCGACCAATGGGCAAAGGCGGTCACAACCGTGACGGCGGCGAAGGCGCGATAGTCAGGCGTTCACATCGCCCGGAGTTGCCGCTTTATGTCCATCTGGAAAGATCAAGGCCCCGCCAAGAAGGATGCCGTTCCGCTGCCGCCGGAGCCTTCACCCGCATCTGTGCGCGAAGTGACGACGGCCGCGGATTTTTCCCCGACCGTCAGCAATCCGCCGGGCATGCGCGCCGCGCCCGCGCCCGAACGCGACGCCAAGGAATCGCTGATCGCCGCCGACCTGACCATCGAGGGCAAGATCGAGGGTGCCGGCCATATCCGCATCGCCGGCAAATTCAAGGGCGACGTCAACGTGCAGGGTGATCTGACCATCGAGAGCGGCGCCAAATTGAATGGTGGCGTGCGTGCCAAGAAGGTCATCATCGCCGGCGAGCTGGAAGGCAACATCGAATCCGCCTCGCGGGTGGAGCTGCTGGCGTCCGGCGTGCTGATCGGCGACGTCAAGGCCGGTTCGCTGACCGTCGCCGCGGGTTCGCGCATGCGCGGCCAGGCCGATTTCGGCTGGGAAGAGGACAAGGGAACCTCACGCAGCACCGCCAAGGCCAGCGGTGCCGACGCCGCCTGACGCATGAGCAGCCCGCGCCCGGGGATGGCCGGAGCGACCCGCACCTGTCCGCATTGCAAGGCCACCATTCTGGAAAGCGCCGCGGTCTGCCCGGCGTGCCGCCACCATCTGCGCTTCGACGAAGCCTCGCTCGCCGCGGCGCGCACGGCGCAGACGGTGGTGCCGCTGAAGGTGGAAGGCAGCGTCCGCCATCCCGCCGATGGCGGTCCCTGGGAATACTCGGTGGTGATGAGCATCCGCAACGATCGTGGCGAGGAAGTCACCCGCCAGGTGGTCGGGGTCGGCGCCATGCAGCCCGGCGAGCAGCGAACCTTCACCCTGAGCGTGGAAATGTTCCCGCGGCCGGGCGGCCGCGGGCCGCGCCGTTGAGCGCGCTTGGCATCGCCACCGCCCCTGCCCTTACACTGATCGCCGATGCAGGGACGGATCCAGGGGATTGAATGATTGTCGGCATTGATCTGGGGACCACCCACTCGCTGGTGGGGGTGTTCGGCGAACAGGGAGCGCAACTGATTCCGAACGCGCTGGGCAGCTACCTGACGCCCTCGGTCGTCAGCGTGGATGATCAGGACGCGGTGCTGGTCGGACAGGCCGCGCGCGAACGCTTGATCACCCATCCGCAGCGCAGCGTGGCCCACTTCAAGCGCTGGATGGGCACCGACCGGATCACCCGGCTGGGGAGGCATGCCTTCCGCCCCGAGGAACTCTCCGCGCTGGTCCTGCGTTCACTGATCGCCGACGCGGAAGCGCACCTGGGGCGCAAGATCACCGAGGCGGTGATCAGCGTTCCCGCCTATTTCGGCGACGCCCAGCGCAAGGCGACCCGCATCGCCGGCGAGCTCGCCGGCATCAAGGTCGAACGGCTGATCAACGAACCCACCGCCGCCGCGCTCGCCTACGGCCTGCAGCAGCGCGAGGGTGGCGGCCGCTTCCTGGTGTTCGATCTGGGCGGCGGCACCTTCGACGTCTCCATCCTGGAAATGTTCGAGGGCGTGATGGAAGTGCACGCCTCCGCCGGTGACAACTTCCTCGGCGGCGAGGATTTCCTGCACGCGCTGCGCGACGCCTGCCTGCAGGATCTCGGCATCGCTGCCAACACGCTGCAACCGGCGGAATCGGCGCAGTTGCTGCGCCGGCTGGAAACCCTCAAGCGCGAGCTCTCCCAGGCATCGGCCGAGCACGGCATCGAAGTCACCCTGGCCGGGCAGGCCCGCACCTGGCAACTGGACGAGTCCCGCTTCGCCCGCATCTGCGAGCCGCTCGTGCAGCGCCTGCGCGCGCCGCTGGAGCGGGCGATGCGCGACGCCCGGCTGGCGCCCGCCCAGTTGGACGACATCGTGCTGGTCGGCGGCGCCTCGCGCATGCCGCTGGCCGCGCGCCTGGTGTCGCGCATGTTCGGCCGGCTGCCGCTGCGCCACATCAATCCCGACGAAGCGGTCGCGGTCGGCGCCGCCATCGCCGCGGGCATGAAGGCGCGCGACGAGAAGCTGGAGGAAGTGATCCTCACCGACGTCTGCCCGCATACCCTCGGCGTGGGCACCAGCCAGCAGGCCGCCAATGGCCAGGTCACCAGCGGCATCTTCTCGCCGATCATCCATCGCAACAGCACCGTGCCGGTCAGCCGCGTCGAACGTTACCAGCCCCTGCAGGATTGGCAGCGGCAGGTGGAATTCGAGATCTTCCAGGGCGAAAGCCCGCGCGTGGAGCACAACGTGCGCCTGGGCAAGATCAGCGTGTCGGTTCCGGCCAGGGCCGCGCACGAGAACCCGGTCGACATCCGCTTCACCTACGACGTCAACGGGCTGCTGCAGGTCGAAGCCACCGTGGTCGCCACCGGCGAGACCCACGAGGTCATCCTGGAGCAGAACCCGGGTATTCTCTCGCCCGCCGAGATCCGCGAGCGGCTGGCCGCGCTGGCGGCACTGAAGATCCATCCGCGCGATCAGCAGGAGAACCTGAGCCTGATCGCGCGCGCCGAGCGCCTGTACGAGGAACTGTTGTGGGCACGCGGTGATCTGCAGGACGCGCTGGTGCGCTTCCGCGGTGCGCTGGACAGCCAGGATCCGGACGTCATCCGCGAACACCGCACGCATTTCGCCGCCATGCTCCAGCACATCGAATCGCAGGCCTGAAATGTCCGCGTTCGACCTGCTCGGCGTTCCCGGCGATGCGGACGAAGCCACCATCAAGCGCGCCTACGCGCGGTGCCTGAAAGCCAACCGGCCGGATGACGATGCCGAAGGCTTCCAGCGCCTGCACGAGGCCTACCAGCAGGCGTTGCACCATTGCCGGCAGCGCGCGACGGCGACCGCCTGGGGTGATCCGGAAGACGAGGAAGGCGCCGACGACCGGCACGACACCGCCCACGCGGAAGCCGCCCTTCCGGAGCGGGGAGAAGCGCCCGCGATACCGGATGGCGCGCATACCGTCCTGCTCGACGCGGAACAACTGGAGGCGCTGATTGCCGGAGATGCGCCCGCGCTTTCATCCGCAGGCATCGCCGCCGCAGCCGCGGCGAGCGCCGTACCGGAGTACGAACCGCAGCGCTTCGATTTCGACGCGTTCTTCGCCGAGACGGTGGCGCGTGCCCGGCGTGCGCCCGCCAACGCGCTGGCCGGCTGGCTCGCCTCGCGCGACGATTTGTATCACCTTGCACTGAAGCAATCGGTGGGCGATGCGCTGTTCCAGCGCCTCGGCTACGACGGGGTTGCCATTCCGCCGCCGGCACTGGCCGCGCTGGAAACCTTCTTCGGCCAGCAGGACTACTGGCTCGCCCAGCGCATGGTGGTGCGGTGGGCCATCGAACAGGAAGATACGCGCCGCTACGACGAGCCGCGGCCGCTGGCGATTCGCCAGCTCAAGCGGGCATTCCGCTGGCCGCAGGCGCTGGCGATCAGCTGCGTGCCCGGCCTGTCCACCCGCATCGCCCGGCTGTCACAGCGCCTGGCGGACGACTACGGCGGGTTGCCGGAAGGCCTCGACCCGCAGCAGGCCGGATTGTTCCAGCAACTTGCCCGCAAGGACTACCTCGGCGCCTGGCGCTGGTGGCCGGTGCTGGTGCGGACGGTCGTACTGGCGTTGGCCGCCTGCCTGTTCGCTCCCTTCGTGTTCGCGCAATCACGCCCCGCCCTGCAGACAGCGCTGGTGGTCGGTGGTGGCGCGCTGGCGATCCAGGTCGGGTGGCGGTTGATGGCCTGGCTGCACGCGATCAGCCTCGGGCACGCCGACGCCACCCGCGAAAACCGGCGGATACTGGTACCGGTTTGGCTGGCCATCGCCGGCCTGGCGTTGGCGGCGGTGGCCGGCGTGGGCTGGCTGGCGTATCCCCTCGTCGTTCCCGCCGCGCTGGTGCACTGGCGGCGCAGCTTCGATGCGTTGCGCTTCCTGCTGGGCGGCATCGCGATGCAACCGCTGTTGCCGACCGCGCTTTCGGAGTCGCTGCCGGCAGGGGCCATCGGTTTCGCGATGGTGCCACTGGGGCTGACGCTGTTCGATGGACTGTGCGCCCGCAGCCAGCGGATTCCGTTGTCGGCGGCCATCGGCAACCGCTGGACGACCCTGGCTTCGTACGCTTTCTTTTTGGGCTGGGTGCTGGCGCGGGTGCTGTAGGCGCTCAGACCTTCGAGGACGGCCCGCAACTGTCGCAGCCACCACAGCCGTCGCCGCCGGAGCCGGTGGGTGCCGGTGCGATCCAGCGCCCCACTGCGCGCAACCAGCCGGCGCGTCCTTCGCGCAGCAGCGGCAGTGCCAGCGCGACCCGCGCCCTGCGCAGCGTGCCGGGAAATTGCTTCTTCAGCACCACCCAGGCGCTGATCAGTGCCAGCAGGCCGATGATCGCGTATTGCAGCGCCAGCGAGCCTTCCATCAGCCGGCTCCCAGCGCCCTGGCGACCTGGTAGGTCAACAGCGAAGCCAGGTACGCCAGCGCGAACAGATAGAACATCGCGTAGGACATCTGCTTCCAGGAATTGGTCTCGCGCTTGATGGTCGCCAGGGTGGAGATGCACATCGGTGCGTAGATGTACCAGACCAGCAGCGACAATGCGGTCGCCAGCGACCAGCCGTCGCTGATCAGCGGTTCCAGGGCCCGGGCGGCCGCTTCGTCGTCGGCGGCGGACAGCGCATAGACCGTCGCCAGCGACGATACCGCCACCTCGCGCGCGGCCATGCCGGGAATCAGGGCGATGCAGATCTGCCAGTTGAAGCCCAGCGGCGCGAAGAACACCGCCATCGCGTGGCCGATGCGGCCGGCGAAGCTGTAGTCGATCGCCGGCCCCACCGCGTCGGGCGGAGGCGCCGGGAAATTCAGCAGCACCCACAACAGGATGGTCATCGCCAGAATGATGCCGCCGACCCTGCGCAGGAAGATCCAGGCGCGCTCCCACAGGCCGATGGCGAGGTCGCGCGGGTGCGGGATGCGATAGGAGGGCAGCTCCAGCATCAACGGGTGTTCGCTCTTGTCGCGGCGCCATTTCTTCATCACCCAGGCGACCATCAGCGCGCTCAGGATCCCCGCCACGTACAACCCGAACAGGACCAGTCCCTGCTGGTTGAACATGCCGATCTGCTTCTGCGGCACGAACGCACCGATCAGCAGCGCGTACACCGGCAGGCGCGCCGAGCAGGTCATCAGCGGCGCCACGAGAATCGTCGCCAGGCGGTCACGCGGATCCTGGATCGAGCGGGTCGCCATGATGCCGGGAATGGCGCAGGCGAAGCTCGACAGCAGCGGGATGAACGACCGCCCGGACAGCCCGGCCGAAGCCATCAGGCGGTCCAGCAGGAAGGCCGCGCGCGGCAGGTAGCCCGATTCCTCCAGGGCCAGGATGAAGGCGAACAGGATCAGGATCTGCGGCAGGAACACGATGACGCCGCCGACGCCGGCGATGATGCCATCCACCAGCAGGCTGTTGAGCGGCCCTTCCGGCAAGGTCGCGCCCACCCACTCGCCCAGTGCGCCGGTGCCCGCCTCGATCAGATCCATCAACGGCGTCGCCCAGGCATACACGGCCTGGAAAATCAGGAACATCACCACGATCAGGGCGACGAACCCGATCACCGGCTGCAGCAGCCAGCGATCCAGCGCATCGTCGACCCGCGCGGTGCGTTGCGGCATGTCCACCGCCAGCGACAGCAGCCGGCGGGTCTCCGCATGCAGATCGGCATCCGCGCCCAGCCGGTGCTTCGGCGGATGCGGCGCGTCGGCCATGCGCTCGATCTGTTCGACCAGCGCGCGCGCGCCGTTGTGCCTGACCGCGACCGTCTCGACCACCGGCACGCCCAACTCGCGCGAGAGCGCATCCAGGTCCACGCGGATGCCGCGACGGCGCGCCGCATCCATCATGTTGACCGCCAGGATCATCGGCTTGTCGAGCTCGCGCACTTCCAGCGCGAAGCGCAGGTGCAGGCGCAGGTTGGTGGCATCGACCACGCAGACCAGCACGTCCGGCGGCGCCTCGCCGGGCAGGAAGCCGCGGCAGAAATCGCGGGTGACCGCTTCGTCCAGGCTGGCCGCATGCAGGCTGTAGGCGCCGGGCAGGTCCAGCAGGGCGTAGCTGCGTCCCGAGCCGGTGTGCAGCCGGCCTTCCTTGCGCTCGACGGTCACGCCGGCGTAATTCGCGACCTTCTGCCGGCTGCCGGTCAACTGGTTGAACAATGCGGTCTTGCCGCAGTTCGGATTGCCGACCAGGGCCAGGCGCAACGGCTGCGCGCTCACGCGACCGCTCCCGCCGGACGTACCCGGATCCGCGCGGCCTCGCTGCGCCGCAGGGCGAAACGGGTGAAGCCGACCTGCACGAGCAGCGGTTCGGCGCCCAGCGGTCCCCGGGCGACGATCTGCACCTCCTCGCCATCGACAAACCCCAGCTCGCGCAGGCGGCGGGCGATGTTGTCGTTGGGATGGCTGTCGTCGACCGATTCGACGATCGCCAAGGTCCGGGGAGCCAATTCGGTCAGCATCACGCGGCAACTCTCAAATGCGAACTATTCTCATTGTAGCATCGCCGCAGCGCACGAAGGCCAGAACGGGCGCAAGGGCTATCATTTGCGCCTTTCGGGAGGAGGTGGACATGACGGAACCGCACGCACAGGCGCTCGCCAGCCATCTGCAGGACGGCGTGCTGCGGCTGCGGCTGAATCGCCCGGAACTGCACAACGCGTTCGACGCGGATCTGATCGCGCGGCTGACCCGGACGCTGGAAGCGGCGGGAGCCGACCCCGGGGTCCGGGTGGTGGTGCTGGAAGGCGCGGGCGCCTCGTTCTCCGCCGGCGCGGACCTGAACTGGATGCGTGGCATGGCCGCGGCCAGCGAAGCGGAAAACCGCGAGGACGCGCTGGCGCTGGCCCGCCTGATGCGCACCCTGGACGAACTGCCGCGCCCCACCCTCGCCCGCGTGCACGGCGCGGCGTTCGGCGGCGGCGTGGGCCTGGTGGCCTGCTGCGACATCGCCATCGGCGTGCCGGAAGCCCGGTTCGGCCTGACCGAGAGCAAGCTCGGACTGCTGCCGGCGGTGATCTCGCCCTACGTCATCGCCGCGATCGGTCCGCGCCAGGCGCGACGCTGGTTCGCCACCGCGGAGATCTTCGACGCCGAGACCGCGCTGGCCGCCGGCCTGCTGCACCAGGTGGTCGCCGCCGATGCGCTGGACGCGGCGGTGCAGCGCCAGATCGATCTGCTGCTGAAGGCGGGCCCGCGTGCGGCCGCCGCGGCCAAACAATTGGTCACGCGGGTGGCCGCCGGCGGCGCGCGCGACGCGATGGATGCCGACAATGCGGCATTGATCGCCCGGCTGCGGGTATCGGCCGAAGGCCAGGAAGGCCTGTCCGCCTTCCTCGATAAGCGTGCGCCGGCGTGGGTGCCGGCGCGCTGAGCACCCTCCGGGTCGGCGGCACGCGGGATGCGCAGCCGCTCCATTCCATCACAGGGGTACCGACATGATTGACCATGCGGGATTTGCCGTCGCCGACTACGCGCGCAGCCGCGCCTTCTATACCCGCGTGCTCGCGCCGCTGGGCTACGCCGTGGTCATGGAGGTCACCGAGCGCGAAACCGGTCCGGGCGGCTACCAGGGCTGCGGTTTCGGTCCGTCCCGCAAACCGGCGTTCTGGGTGGGCACCGGCGCACGCCCGGGCACCGGCACCCACATCGCCTTCGTCGCGCCCGATCGCGCCGCGGTCGATGCCTTCCATGCGGCCGCGCTGGCCGCGGGCGCGACCGACAACGGCGCACCGGGCCTGCGTCCGCACTACCACCCCGATTACTACGCGGCATTCGTGATCGATCCCGACGGCAACAACGTCGAAGCGGTCTGCCACGCGCCGGCCTGATCCGCGATCCGCCTTTCCACCGAACCGACACGGAATTCCCACCCGCATGTTCGACAAGATCCTCATCGCCAACCGCGGCGAAATCGCCTGCCGCGTGATCCGCACCTGCCGCCGCCTTGGCATCCGCACCGTCGCCGTGTATTCGGACGCCGACGCTGACGCCCAGCACGTGCGCCAGGCCGACGAAGCCTGGCCGATCGGCGGACCGCGCCCGGCCGACAGCTACCTGCGCGGGGACGCCATTCTCGAGGTCGCGCGCCGCAGCGGGGCGCAGGCCATCCACCCGGGCTACGGCTTCCTGTCGGAGAACGCCGATTTCGCCGATGCGGTGGAAGCGGCCGGACTGGTGTTCATCGGTCCCGGCGCGGCCTCGATGCGCAAGATGGGCAGCAAGGCCGGCGCCAAGGAGCTGATGGCCGCGGCCGGCGTGCCGGTGGTGCCGGGTTACACCGGCGAGGATCAGTCGCCCAACACGCTGTCGCGCGAGGCCGCGCGCATCGGTTTCCCGCTGATGATCAAGGCCGCGCACGGCGGCGGCGGCAAGGGCATGCGCATCGTCCACCGCCTGGACGATTTCATCGCCCAACTGGAAAGCTGCCAGCGCGAGGCCGCCAATGCCTTCGGCCGCGACCGCGTGCTGCTGGAGCGCTACGTGTCCACGCCGCGCCACATCGAGATCCAGGTGTTCGCCGATCGCCATGGCAACACCGTGCATCTCAACGAGCGCGAGTGCTCGGCGCAGCGGCGTTACCAGAAGGTGCTCGAGGAAGCGCCCTCCCCGTTCCTCACCCCCGCGCAGCGCGCGGCGATGGGCCAGGCCGCGATCCAGGCCGCGCGGGCGATCGACTATGTCAACGCCGGCACGGTCGAGTTCATCGTCGCGCCGGATGGCGAGTTCTTCTTCATGGAAATCAATACCCGCCTGCAGGTCGAGCATCCGGTGACCGAGATGACCACCGGCCTGGACCTGGTCGAATGGCAGCTGCGGGTGGCCGCGGGCGAACCGTTGCCGCTGGCGCAGGACGCCATTCCGCAGCGGGGCCATGCCATCGAGGTCCGCCTGTACGCCGAGGATCCGGAAGCCGGGTTCCTGCCCGGCTCGGGCCGGCTGGAACGGCTGCGCCTGCCTGCCGGCGACGACCGCGTGCGCATCGATTCGGGCGTGATCGAGGGCGACACGGTGACCATCTTCTACGACCCGATGATCGCCAAGCTGATCGTGCACGACCGCGATCGTCCGGCCGCGCTGGCGCGCCTGCGCGATGCGCTCGAGCAGTGCGACGTGATCGGGCCGAAGTCGAACATCGCGTTCCTGGAGCGGTTGGCCCGGCATCCGGCGGTGCTCGAGGGCCGCATCGACACCGGCTATCTCGACCGCCACCTGGACGAATTCATCACCGGCGAAGCACCGGAACCGGCCACCCTGCTCGCCGCGGCCGCCGCCACCCTGCTGGCCCAGGAAGCGCAGGCCGCCGCCGATGCGCACGCGTCCGGCGACCCGGGCTCGCCCTGGGCCGTCGCCGACGGTTGGCGGCTGGGCCATGCCGGCGTGCGCCCGTTGAGCTTCGTCCACCGCGAGCGTACGTTCGCACTGAACGCACAGGGTGCCGGCGGACGCTACCGGATCGGACGGGACGGCCAGGCCCATCTGATCGAGGGCGCGCGCCTGACCGGCGATCTGCTCGGTTTGCGTATTGATAACGAGGCACGGCGTTTCCGCATCCTGCGGGAAGGCGAGCGCATCACCGTCCATGACGGCCAGCAACGCGTGGTGCTGGAACAGGTGCCCGCCTACCGCAGGACCGCGGCCGCCGATGCCGGGGGAGACCACCGCGTGCGCGCGCCGATGCCCGGCCGCGTGGTGGTGGTCCGCGCCAGGGCCGGCGACAGGGTGACCACGGGCCAGGAGTTGCTGGTGATGGAAGCGATGAAGATGGAGCTGGCGTTGAAAGCCCCGCGCGATGGCGTGGTCGGCGAACTGCGCGCCGGCGCCGGCGACTTCGTCGAAGCCGATGCCGTCCTGGTGACGCTGGAATGACCGGCCGGCGGCCGCTCCTGCCGTTGTGGCTGGCCCTGCTGCTGCCGGTGCTGCCCGGCTGCGTGATGTTCGAACGCGCGCCGGCCGAACTGGCCTGCGATCCGGCGCTGGCCGGCCGCTGGCTGCCGTTGCCCGGCGCCGACGCCGAGAAGATGCCGCTGGGCGCCGGCGACTACGCCGAGATCGACGCGCAGTGCCAGGTGTCGCTGGTCGAGCACGGCAACGCGTCGCGCTCGAAGTTCCGCGCGTTGGGCTTCGAACTCGACGGACAACGCTACCTGGCATTGGGCCAGGACGACATGCGCGATCTGTTCGAGGACAACAGGCCCGCGGAGGGCAAGGCCAGGCTGCCGGCCACCAGCGTGCTGCTGCTGAAATACCGCATCTCCGACGACGTGCTGGAAGTGTCCCTGCCCAGGGCCAGCCACGCGCTCGAAAGCATCCGGCAGGGCGACCGCAGCGTGCGGGAGGCCGACACGATGGTCTATCTGGTGGAGGGCGACGCCGCAGCGCTGCGCCAGCGCCTGGCCGGTGACCCCGGGCTGTTCGACCCCTTCGATCCGGCTTCGCGCAATCCGCGCCTGCGCCGCGCCGGCACGGATGCCGCGCCATGACCGATTTCGTCCGCATCGTCGAAGTAGGCCCGCGCGACGGGCTGCAGAACGAGAAGGCGGTGATCGCCACCGCCGACAAGATCGCGCTGATCGATCGCCTGTCCCGTACCGGCCTGCGCACCATCGAGGCCACCAGCTTCGTCAGTCCGCGCTGGGTCCCGCAACTGGCCGACGCCGCCGAAGTGTTCACCGGCATCCACCGCGAACCCGGCGTGTCCTATCCCGTGCTTGTTCCCAACGAGACCGGCTACGACCGCGCCCGCGCGGCGGGCGTGGAGGAAATCGCGGTGTTCACCGCCGCGTCCGAGGCGTTCAACCGCAAGAACATCAATGCCGGCATCGACGAGTCCATCGAGCGTTTCCGCCCGGTGCTCGCGCGCGCCACCGCCGACGGCGTGCGCGTGCGCGGCTATGTCTCCACCGTGCTGGGGTGTCCCTACCAGGGCGACGTGCCGGTCGCCGACGTGGTCCGGGTCGCCAGCCGGCTGTACGAACTGGGCTGCTACGAGATTTCGCTGGGCGACACCATCGGCGTGGGCACGCCGCTGAAGGCCCGCGCGATGTTGCAGGCGGTCGCCAGCGTGGTGCCGCTGTCGTCGCTGGCGGTGCATTTCCACGACACCTACGGGCAGGCGCTGGCCAACATCCTGGCGTGCCTGGAGGAAGGCGTGCGGGTGGTCGACGCGGCGGTGTCCGGCACCGGCGGTTGTCCCTATGCCAAGGGCGCGAGCGGCAACGTCGCCAGCGAGGACGTGGTCTACATGCTGCACGGCATGGGCATCGCCACCGGCGTGGATCTGGAACGCCTGAGTGAAACCGGACGCTGGCTGGCCGCCCTGCTCGGCCGCGAGACCGGCAGCAAGGCCGGCAAGGCGATGGCGGCCACATGAGCACGGCCGGCGCACCGGATCCGGGCGATTCCGCCGCAACGGCGGTCGTCCCCGGCGCGTCGGACACAAATCCGCTCCCGGCCCTGCAACAGGCCGCCGCCGATCCGGCCCTGCCGGCGGAAACCCGCGATCTGCTGGCACGCGCGCGCGACGCGCTGCTGGCGGCGCACGCCTGCGCCGAGGCCGAGCGGCAGCGCTACCGCAACCTGTTCGACGCCGTGCCGGATCCGGTCAGCATCATCGCCGAGGATGGCACGGTGATGGATCTCAACCGCGCCGGCATGCAGGCCTATCGCCGGCCGCGCGAGGAGATCGTCGGCAAGAACATCAACGTGCTCAATCCGGACCTGCCGCGCGATCACCTGGTGCCGGTGTGGGAGACGCTCAACCGCGGTGACACCTACGTCATCGAGGTCACCAACATGCGCGGCGACGGCAGCCGGTTCCCGGTCGAAGTGCATTCGGCCAACATCGCCTTCGACGGGCGCAAGTGCATCGTCGCGGTGGCGCGCGACATCAGCACGCGCCGCGAAGCCGAGATGCGCTACCGCGAGCTGATGGAAACCATCGACAAGGGCATCGTGGTGCAGGACGACGACCTGCGGATCCAGTACTGCAACGGTGCGGCGATGCGGATCTTCGGCATCCGCGAGGATCAGCGCGCCGGCGAGGAAATGCGGATGGATCATTGGCGCGTGGTCGGCGCCGACGGACGCGAGCTGCGCCGCGACGAGTACCCGGCCCAGCGCGCCCTGGACTCCGGCCACGTGATCGAGAGCGCGCTGCTGGGCATGTACCACCGCCAGCGCCGGCAGATGATCTGGCTGACGGTGACGTCGGTCCCGCAGTTCCTGCCCGGCGGGAACCGTCCCGCGCAGGTCACCTCGCTCTTCAGCGACGTCACCGAACTCAAGCGGGACAGTGCGCTGTTCGACCGTGCCCAGTCGCTGGCCCACATCGGCGGTTGGGAATGGGACATCGCCCGCGATCGCCTGTACCTGACCGAAGAGGCGATCCGCATCCTCGGCGCCGCCCGGCCCCCGGACACGCTGGACGCGTTGCTGGCCTGCCTGCGCGATCCGGATCGGCGCCGGCTGCGCTGCGCGATCGAGCGGGTGTCCACCGGCGGCAGCGGCTTCGATCTGGAACTGCAGGGCCGCCGCCAGGACGGACAACCGTTCTGGATCCGCGTGATTGGCGACGCCGAACCCGGCGATCCCGGCAATTCGCGCATCACCGGCACGCTGCAGGATATTTCCACCGACAAGCAGGCCGAGGAAACCCTGCGCATCCAGGCCCGCACCGATCCCCTTACCGGGCTGATGAACCGCGACGCCGTCCTGACCGAGATCGCCGAGCGCCTGGCCGACCCGGCGCGGCCGCAGGCGGCGGTGCTGTACATCGATCTGGATCGCTTCAAGATGATCAACGACGTGCTCGGCCACAATGCCGGCGACGAACTGCTGGTGCAGGCGGCCAATCGCATCCGCGACGCGGTCGGCGAGGACGGCATGATCGCACGCTTCGGCGGCGACGAGTTCCTGGTGGTGTGCGACGCCAACGACGAACCGGCGCGCCCGGAACGGCTGGCCGGCGCGATCCTCGGCGCGTTCGCCGAATCCTTCCGCTTCGACCAGGACGAATTCTCGATCACCGCCAGCATCGGCATCGCCCGCGCGCCCGGCGACGGCCAGCGTCCGCAGCAATTGATCCAGAATGCCGACATCGCGATGTACGACAGCAAGCATCGCGCCCGCAACGGCTGGCAGGTGTTCTCGCCCGAACTGGCGCAGCGCCAGCAGGATCGCCTGCAGATCGAGACCCAGTTGAGGCGCGCGGTCGACAACCAGGAGTTCCGCCTCGTCTACCAGCCGCAGGTGGATCTGCGCCAGGGCCGCATCGTCGCCGCCGAGGCGCTGATCCGCTGGCAGAACCACCAGCTCGGCGAACTGCGCCCGGACCTGTTCATCAGCCACGCCGAGACCACCGGCGACATCGTCAACATCGGCAGTTGGGTCCTGCGCGAGGCCTGCCGCCAGGTCGCCGAATGGCGCGATCAGGGCCTGGGCATCGTGCGGGTGGCGGTGAACGTGTCGTACCGCCAGTTCGTCGGCGAGGATCTGGCCGAGAAGGTGCGCCGGCTGCTGCAGGACTACCAGTTGCCGGGATCGGCGCTGGAACTGGAATTCACCGAACGCGTGCTGATCGAGGACGCGCCTTCCACCCTGCGTACCTTCGCCGGACTGAAAGCGCTGGGCGTGGTCCTCACCATCGACGATTTCGGCGAGGGTTACAGCGCGCTCAACTACCTGCGCCGGTTGCCGATCCACGGCCTCAAGCTCAGCCAGTTGTTCACCGAAGGCGTCCCGCAGAACCGTTCCGACGTGGCGGTGTGCCAGGCGGTGTCGGCGATTGCCCGCAGCCTCGGCCTGGGCCTGGTCGCCGAGGGCGTGGAATCCGAGGCGCAGCGCCAGTTCCTGCTGCAACTGGGCGTGCCGGTGGGCCAGGGTTTCCTGTTCGCGCCGGGCCTGTCGCCGGACGAATTTGCCCGCCGCCTGGACCTGCCGCTGGAACGCGCCTCCAACGGCTGAGCGCCGCCGCTGCCGGCGCCGCCGGTCCTTCGCGTAAAATGCGGGTTTTTCCGTCCCAGGTTTCCCGCATGCAACTGTCCGCTACCCGCGCCGTCATCACCGGCGGTGTCTCCGGCCTCGGCTTCGCCGTGGCCCAGCATCTGGTCGCCCAGGGCGGCAAGGTCGCCCTG
>Ga0180217_1001524_pt1 | contig 24754 bp, 19 predicted proteins | sample eDN3rd37CBELigOP_FD_128521 | JGI IMG/M metagenome (GOLD analysis project Ga0180217, IMG submission 128521) | Enriched Organic Plus compost microbial communities from Emeryville, California, USA - eDNA 3rd pass 37_C BE-Lig OP (version 2) (version 2) ... | reverse complement strand
CCGGCTTTGCCGTGGTGCTGGGTACGCCGGAAGATCTCGGCCGGCTCACGCGCACGGAATTCGAGCGCTGGAGCCGCGTCATCAAGACCGAGGGCATCAGCCCGGAATGATGGGCATGGGGCCACGGTGCTGAACACACAAGCGGACCTGCGCAAAGAAAAAAGCCTCCGGTTTCGGAGGCTTTTTTGTCGCCGCACTGGCTGCCGCGTTACGGGCTCAGCCGAGCTTGCCGTGGCAGTGCTTGTACTTCTTGCCACTGCCGCAGGGGCATGGCTCGTTGCGGCCCACCTTGCGCATGACGTTCTGCACCGTCCCGGCGGCGCCGTGCGATGCGGTATTGGCGTTCGCCGCGGCCAGCGCTTCGTCGTAGTCGGAATGGTGGTACTGCACGTTCTGAACTTGCGGCGCCTCTTGTTCCGCCTGCTCGACCTGCTCTGCCGTTTGCACGCGCACCGTCATCAGCACCTTGATCACATCGTTGCGGATGCGGTCGAGCATGTTGGAGAACAGCTCGAAGGCCTCGCGCTTGTATTCCTGCTTGGGGTTCTTCTGCGCATAGCCGCGCAGGTGGATGCCCTGACGCAGGTGATCCAGCATCGCGAGATGCTCGCGCCAATGGGTGTCGATGTACTGCAGCAGGATCGAGCGTTCGAACTGATTCCACATCTCGGCGCCCACCAGGGCGACCTTGGCCTCGTAGGCCTCGGTGGCAGCCTTCAGGACCCGTTCGAGCAGGTCTTCGTCCGTCAGGTTGGCTTCGCTCTCGAGCATGGAGGCGAGCGGCAGCTGGATCTGCCAATCCAACTCCAGCGTCTTCTCCAACCCGGGGACGTCCCACTGTTCTTCGACCGAGTCTTCGGGTATGTACTGGCGGAACACCTCGGTGAAGGTGGCGTTGCGCAAATTGGCGATCATGTCGCCGACCGACTCGGCCTCCAGCACCTCGTTGCGCTGCGCATAGACGACCTTGCGCTGGTCGTTGGCGACGTCGTCGTATTCGAGCAGCTGCTTGCGAATGTCAAAGTTGCGGGCTTCGACCTTGCGTTGCGCCGACTCGATGGAGCGGGTCACCATCCCGGCCTCGATGGGTTCGCCCTCGGGCAGCTTGAGCCGTTCCATGATGGCCCGCACGCGATCCCCGGCGAAGATGCGCATGAGCGGATCTTCCAGCGACAGGTAGAAGCGCGAGGAACCCGGGTCGCCCTGGCGTCCGGCGCGGCCGCGCAGCTGGTTGTCGATGCGGCGGGATTCGTGGCGCTCGGTGCCGATGATGCGCAGGCCACCGGCGGCCTTGACCTGCTCGTTCAGCGGTTTCCACTCTTCGCGCACCTTGGCGATGCGGGCGGCCTTCTCCTCTTCGCTCAGGGTTTCGTCGGCACGGATCAGGTCCACCTGCTTGTCGACGCTGCCGCCCAGCACGATGTCGGTACCGCGGCCCGCCATGTTGGTGGCGATGGTGATGCGGCCGGGCTTGCCGGCTTCTGCCACGATCTCGGCCTCGCGGGCATGGTGCTTCGCGTTCAGGACCTCATGCTTGAGCCCGGCCTGGGTCAGCATGGCCGACAGCAGCTCGGAGTTCTCGATGCTGGTGGTCCCCACCAGCACGGGCTGGCCACGCTTCTGGCAGTCGCGGATGTCTTCCAGAATGGCGTTGTACTTTTCGCGCGCCGTCTTGAAGACCTGGTCGTTCTGATCCACGCGGATCATGGGCCGGTTGGTCGGAATGATGACGGTTTCGAGCCGGTAGATTTCCTGGAACTCGTAGGCTTCCGTGTCGGCCGTACCGGTCATGCCGGCCAGCTTCTCGTACATCCGGAAGTAGTTCTGGAAGGTAATCGAGGCCAGCGTCTGGTTTTCGTTCTGGATCTTGACCCCTTCCTTGGCCTCGACCGCCTGGTGCAGGCCGTCGGACCAGCGGCGGCCGACCATCAGGCGCCCGGTGAACTCGTCGACGATGATGACTTCACCGTTCTGCACCACATAGTGCTGGTCGCGGAAGAACAGGTTGTGTGCCCGCAGGGCAGCCATCAGGTGGTGCATCAAGCTGATGTGGCGCGGGTCGTACAACGACTCGCCCGGCGGCAGCAAGCCTTGGCGCTCCAGGATCTGCTCGGCCTTTTCGTGGCCGGCCTCGGACAAGTAGACCTGGCGGTTTTTCTCGTCCACCCAGAAGTCGCCCGGAGGCTCGGGTTCGTTCGGCTTGGGTTCGGACGGCATCCGGGTGAGCAGCGGCGGCACCGCGTTCATCCGGATGTAGAGCTCGGTGTGGTCCTCGGCCTGGCCGGAGATGATCAACGGCGTGCGGGCCTCGTCGATCAGGATGGAGTCCACCTCGTCGACCACCGCATAGAACAGCGATCGCTGGCGCCGATCCTCCACGCGGTATTCCATGTTGTCGCGCAGGTAATCGAACCCGAACTCGTTGTTCGTTCCGTAGGTGATGTCTGCCTGATACGCAGCCTTCTTTTCCTCGTTGGGTTGCTGCGAAACCACCACCCCGACGCTCAACCCGAGGAAACGGTATAGCCGCCCCATCCAGGCGGCATCGCGCTGGGCCAGGTAGTCGTTGACCGTCACCACGTGCACGCCCCGGCCGGCCAGCGCGTTCAGGTAGACGGGCAGCGTCGCCACCAGCGTCTTGCCTTCGCCGGTACGCATTTCAGCGATGCGGCCGGTATGCAGGACGATCCCGCCCAGCAACTGGACGTCGAAGTGGCGCATGCCCAGCACCCGCTTGCCGGCTTCGCGGACGACCGCAAAGGCTTCGGGCAGGAGGTCGTCGAGCGACTCTCCGTTTTGATAGCGTTGCTTGAACTCTTGCGTGCGGGCTGCAAGTTGCTCGTCGCTGAGTGCGGCGGTCTGGGGCTCCAGCGCGTTGATGCGACTGACCAACTTGCCGAACTGCTTCAACAACCGGTCATTGCGGCTGCCGAAAATTTTCTTGAGCAGAGAGGAAACCATGCGCGATTTTTGCAAGCAACCAGGACGCCAGGCTCATGCCTGGCCTCCCAGCCGGGATATGGGATAAGCCAGCCAGTTTAGCACCGTGGGAGGCGCTTGAATCGCACATCCCCGCGGGCCGGGCAACCCGGCCCGTCCGGGTCCGGCGGCGGCACGGCCCACCGGGGGCCTTAATCCCGGGTCAGCTTGGCCTCCTTGACGATGCGCGCCATCAGTTGCCGGTCTTCGGCGAACAGTTTGGAGAACGCATCGACGCCCATGGCGTCGGGCGCCACGCCCTGGGTGGCCAGGCGTTCCTGGATGACCGGCAGCTTCAGGACCTTGGCGACCGCGGCGTTGATCTTCTCCACCGTGGCTGGCGGCATACCGGCCGGCCCCAGCAGCCCGAACCACGATTCGAATACATAGGAAGGCAACCCCGCCCTGGCGACGGGCGGCACGTCCGGCAGCAGCGGCGAGGGCTGGCTGGACGTCACGCCTATGATCCGCAGCCGCTTGTCCTGCAGATAGGCGCCTACCCCCGCATTGGGCACGATAACCGCCTGCGCCCGCCCGCCGGCCACGTCGTTGGCGGCTTCCTGGGTCGACTTATAGGGAATGTGCAGCATGTCCAGCCCGGCGGCGCTGAGGAAATAGGCCATGGCCAGGTGCGTGGAGCTGCCGATCCCCGCCGATCCGTAGTTGAGCTCGCCGGGGCGCTTCCTGGCGTAGTTAATGAACTCGGCCACGTTCTTGGCCGGCAGGTTCCCGTTGATCATCAGCACATAGCTTTGCGTGCCGATATTGGCCACCGGCTGGAACTCCTTGATCGGATCATAGTGCGGCTTGGCGCCCAGCTCCGCGGTGACGAAGTGGCTGGAAGCGGCCATGAGCAACGTGCGGCCGTCGGGCTCGGCGCGCGCCACAGCGGCGGTGCCGATCGCGCCGCCCGCACCGGGCCGGCTTTCGATGATGATCGTCTGGCCCAGCTCCTGGCCCAGCTCCTGGTAAAAGGTGCGCGCCAGCAGTTCACGCGCGCCGCCGGGTGCGAACGGAACGATGATGCGGGTCACCTGTCCGCCCATCTGGGCCTGCGCCGGGTACGGCGAAACAACGGCCGCCATGCAGGCGGCCAGGATTGCGATCCATTTCATGGTGTCTCCTGAGGTTCTCGAAACTCGAAACGGCGGGCGGATCCGCCCGCCGTCATCACTTCTCCGGTCTCGGCCGGACGATCACAACACGCGGGTGACATCGTCGAACAATTCGTCGACGGCGTAACACTGCGGAATCAATCGCTGTTCATAGGCATAGCGCACGATGAGTTCGAGGGCGCGCCGGTTCGCGTCCACCCCGAAAGGCGTCAGGTCGGGGGAGGCGCTGCCACGCCGGGCCTCGGCCTTGCTTTCCTGCAACAGCCGGTAGATTTCCCGCACCACGTCGGGACGCTGCTCGCAGAGCGAACGGTCGATGGCCATCATGTGGTTGATCGGGACCATTCCATGCCGGGCGCCCCAGGCCGCCGCGGCCGCGTGCGGGTCAGGCAGCACCGGTGCCAGCCGGGGATCGTCAGGCAGATCCGTGCCGATGATCGCGGCGTCGAGCTCCCCGGCCAGCAGCATGTCCACCATCTTCTTGTCCTGCGGCGCGCGCGCCACGCCCGGCGGATCGGGAAACTCGGCCAGATGACCGTCTTCGAACGTCATCCACTGGATACCATCCAGGTCCACGCCATAGTCATCAGCCAGGATCCCCCGCACCCAGGTCACCGTGGTCTGGGCATAGGCACGGATGCCGATGCGCTTGCCCGCCAGCTCGGCCACGCGCAGGCGCCCCCGTTCGGCGTTGTAGACCAGGCAGTGATGCTGGTAGCGGCCGGCGCCGACCACAGCCGGCATGAGCACCAACGGCTTGCCGTACGCTTTGGCCTGGAGAAAAGTGACTAGCGCCAGTTCAGCCACCTCGAACGCATTTTCCCGGACCACGCGCTTGAATGCGCGGTTGGCCACCTTGACGGGATCGAATTCGAAGCTGACCAGCGGCGAGCCGATCGCCCCGCGCTTGAGGGCCAGCGTATTGGGATAGTCGCCCAGCAGGGTGCGCAGTTTCACGGCTTGCGTCATGCGTTTTCTCCTGCAGCGCCCAACGCGGGGTACAACGCCCGGGCGGTGCGGTGGAAAATCCACTCCCGCTCCTCGGCAGACAGACTGGCGGTTGCCTCCAGTGCTTCATCCAGCAAGGACGTCAGGCTGCCCGCCGAGGCCGGGAAGTTCGACCCCCATGCGATGCGATCAGCGCCGAACACTTCGATGACCTTGCGCAGGAAAGTGGCCTGTGTGGCGGCACCTTCCCTCGATTCGCGCACGTTGTGCGTCGTCAGCTTGAAAAAGAGATTGGCATGGCGCGCCAGCCGAAACAGATTCGCGGCGCTGGCGTACGGCGGGCCATCATCCAGGCGCGGGCGCGCGAAGTGGTCCAGCAGTACACGCACCTTCGGAAACCGCTCGAGGATGTTCTCCAGTTGCGGCAGCCCGTCGGCCCGCAGCTGCACGCATACGGGAATGTTCAATTCCTGCGCCCGTTCCCACGCGGGAAATCCGCGCGGATCGTCGAGCCGGGCACCGTGGTCGGCAGCCGTGTGCCCGGCGATGAAGACGCGCATCCCGTGCAGGCCGCGCCCGTGCCAATGGGTGATGCGTTCAGGCGCGTCGTCGTCCGTCAGGCCGATGGAATAGACCCCGATGAAGCGGTCGGGCCGCGCCGCCACGGAATCAGCAACGTACCGGTTGTCATGACCGTAGCAAGTGGACGCCTGGACCAGGGCCACCTTGTCGATGCCTGCTTCGTCCATGGCGCGGAGCATGGCCGGATACGTGACCGGCCGCTCGAGCGACCAGCCGGACTGCTTGCCGGCGAGCGGCGCGGGGGGATAGGCGTCGTGGTCGTCGGCAATGACGTGAGTATGAAGATCGATGATCGATGTGGGCTTGGGGAAAGTCACGTTGGCTCCTGATCGAAGCCCCCGATAATGCCCGGACAGATATAAGTAAACTACTTAAAAATACCGCACGCACCATAAGTATTTACTTATATATAGATGGCCGTTCCATGGCACGACTCGACTGGTATATCCGGGCCAACCTCAAGCCCCGTCACCTCCAATTGCTGGTGGCGCTGGACGAACTGCGCAATCTGGGAAAAGTCGCGGCCAGCCTGAACATCACGCAGCCCGCCGTCTCCCTGGCGCTGGCCGAGCTGGAAAAGGGGCTGGGCTTCAAGCTGTTCGACCGCACGGCGCGCGGCGTGCAGCCCAACGCATATGGCGAATGCCTGATACGGCAGGCGCGCGTCATGCTCAATACGCTGGCACAGACGCGGGACGAGCTGCGCGCCTTGCTGTCCGGCGCTTCCGGACGCACCGCGCTGGGGGCGATGCCTGCCATGACCACGTCCCTGGTTCCGCTCGCGCTGGCCACGCTCAAGCGCAGCTCGCCCACGACGACGGTGCAGGTGACTGAAGGATCGATGGATACACTGCTGCCGGAACTGCGGCGCGGCAACCTCGATCTGCTGGTTGGCCGCCTCAGCAGCCGGCCGTCCACGGATTTCGCCGAGACAGTCCTGTTCGAGGGTTCGAGCCGGGTCGTGGTGGGCCGGGAGCATCCGATGGCCGGTGCCGCCACGGTGACCTGGCGCGACCTGGGCGACTATCCGTGGGTGCTGCCACCGGTGGCGTCGCTGCCGCGGGAACCGCTGGAGGCCGCGTTCGAGGACAACGACATCCCCATGCCGCGGGACTATATCGAAACGCTATCGGTGCCAGTCATCGCCAGCTACCTGCAATCGACCCAGGCCGTGGGGCTCCTCTCCCCGGTGGCTGCCCGCCACTACTGCGATCTCGGCATGCTAGCCGTGCTGCCCCTGGAGCTGCCGCGGTTGTTGCGTCCCATCGGGCTGACCTGGAGCAAGCAGCGCGCGCTGTCGCCCGCTACCGAACTCTTGATGCAGTGCCTGCAAGAGGCGGCCGCCGAACTCAAGCCGTAGGAACAGCACCCGCCGAAGCGGCCCTAGTCCAGCGCTCCGTCTGGCGACGGCAACGTGACGACCTTGGAGAACTGCTCGACGGGCTTCTTGCCCGGGCCGTGCGCCAGGAAGTTGTTGGGGTTGACCGCCACGCCGCCCACCCGCACCTCGAAGTGCAGATGCGAGCCCGTCGAGCGCCCGGTGCTGCCGACCAGGGCAATGCGCTGCCCGCGCTTGACCAAGTCCCCGGGCTTGACCAGTAGCTTGGAGGCGTGGGCATAGCGGGTGACCAGGTCGTTGCCATGATCGATGTCGATCATGTAGCCGTATCCCCGGTGGTATTCCGCAACCTGCACCACGCCGCCGGCCGCCGCGACGATCGGCGTTCCGACCGGCGCCACGAAATCCACGCCCTCGTGCAGGGAGCGGGTGCCGGTGAAGGGATCGACGCGCCAACCGAAAGACGAACTGTTAAACCCTTGGGATACAGGCATCGCGGTGGGGGTCATGGCCTTGCGCACCGACAGCGTGGTGAGCTGGGCATCGAGCACGCTGAGGTAATCCGCCCGTTCCTTCAGCTGGGCCTCGAGCTTGTCGAGCTCCGAGCTCACGTCCTGCGGCGACATGGCTTGGGACGAAACCAGCAGGCCGCCTCGGCCGGGCACCCCCTTGGCGGAAAACGCGGGCGTCACGCCGGCCAATCCCGCCACCCGCTCGCCCAGGGCATCGAGCTGCATGAGCTTGGCCTGCATCTCGCCCACCCGCTTGGCGAGCAAGTTCAGGTGCTCCCGCATGACGGCCTGTTGACGGGCTTCCTCCCGCTTTTGCTGGGCCAACGTCGTTTCGCCATCCGGCGACTGAGAGAATCCGGATATCACGGCGTGCAGGAGCAGGGCTCCCATGACCACGACGGCAACGACTACCGCGATCATCCCAGCAATCAGCCTGGGGGTCAGCGTCAGCGTCCGGGCCTCGGACAGACGCGGATGCACTATGATGATCTGCACGGAACGTGCCTCCTGCAGTAAAGACGCGCCTTGCTCGGCGCCCCGTTTCCTTTTGATCAATCCCAATACTTCTGGGGTTTCGTCCTCGACATGTTTCGCAATCGACCCGCCAACCCGACGACCAGGCGGCGTAAACAGACCTACACCGATCCCGCGCAGGAGACCGCTGCGCTGGCATGCCTCGGGCGCGACGGCAAGGGAGCAAGCCTTTTGGGCACGGCCCGGCGCCTGATGGACTTGGAACGTTTGGTACGCGATACCCTTCCGGCCCCGCTGGGCGAGTCGTGCCACGTGCTTCGGTTCGAAGAGGGCAACCTGACCCTAGGTGTGCCTGCCGCGACGCATTCGGCCAAATTGCGCCAGTTGGCGCCCCGGCTGGTCGCAGCCTTGGAAAGGCAAGGCTGGCAGGTTAACGGAATCACCGTCCGCGTTCAAGCAACGCTTACCCGGCTGTCCGAGGGAGAACCCGCATCGGCGACGCCCCCGGCTCCGCCCCGCGAATTCTCCGAGCAGGCCCGGAAAGCCTTCGCGGAGCTCCATGGGCGGTTACGTGCCGGCCCGCTGGCCGATGCGGTGGCCAAACTGCTCAAGAACGAGCCCCCGCCCGGCTGACCGACGCGGGCCGAGCCTCCGCCCGCAATGGTGGGGTCAGGCCGTGACCCAGTCTTCGCGGAAGGCGAGCGGCGCGGCCGCCTTGGATTCGAAAGTCGCGATTTCCCAGGCGTCGCGCTGCGCCAGCAGCGTCCGCGCGAGCTGGTTGTTCAGGCCGTGGCCGGACTTGTGGGCCACGTAGCGCGCGATCAGCGGCTTGCCGACCAAGTAGAGATCCCCGATCGCGTCCAGGATCTTGTGCTTGACGAACTCGTCTTCGTAACGCAGGCCGTCGTTGTTCAAGACCCGGTATTCGTCCATCACGATCGCGTTGTCCAAGCTGCCGCCCCGGGCCAGGCCGGCGGCGCGCAGGTTCTCGACGTCCTGCATGAAACCGAAGGTCCGCGCCCGGGCGATTTCCTTGATGTAGGAATGCCGCGCGAAATCGATCTCGGCGAAATTGGAAGTGGCGTCGATGGCTGGATGGTGAAAATCGATGGAGAACGCGAGCGCGAACCCGTCATACGGTTCCAGCCGCGCCCACTTGGCCGAAGCCCCCTCGCCTTCCCGCACTTCGACGGGCTTCAAGACCCGGATGAACTCCTTGGGGGCGTTCTGCTCCTCGATGCCCGCCGATTGCAGCAAGAACACGAAGGTGCCAGCGCTCCCATCCATGATGGGGACTTCCTCGGCGGTGAGGTCTACGTGCAGGTTGTCGATGCCCAGGCCCGCGCAGGCGGACATCAGGTGCTCGACAGTCGATACGCGGACGTCCCCTTTCTGCAGCACTGATGCCATGCGGGTATCGCCAATGGCCATGGCCGAAGCGGGCAGGTCGACCGGCTCGGGCAAATCGATGCGATGAAAGACAATGCCCGTATTGACCGCGGCCGGACGCAGCGTGATTTCCACTCGCCGGCCGGAATGCAGTCCGACCCCGGTCGTGCGGGTGACGCTTCGTATGGTTCGCTGGCAAAGCATGGCGGCGAGGTATCCGGGTTAATACTATATTGTAGCGGCTCCGACCTAGGTCGGCGGCGGGAAACAGAACCGTCTCCCGCAAGAACCGCGCCTCCCATGGGCGGAGCACCCCTGGGGCACCGCCTAGGAAAGCAAGCCCGCCGCGGAGACAGCGGGGAAGCGACGTGACAGCGGCTAGATTTACAGCTGGTTGAGCAGCGTCTCGGCGTCGCTGACTTCGTATTTGCCGGGTGCCTCGATGTTCAGCAGCTTGACCACGCAATCGTCCAACAGCATGGAGTAACGCTGCGAGCGGATGCCCATGCCGCGCTCGGTCAGGTCCAGTTCCAGGCCCAATGCCTTAGTCCACTTGGCCGAACCGTCGGCCATCATGCGGATCTTGCCCTGGCTGCCCTGCTCCTTCGCCCACGCCCCCATGACGAAGGCATCGTTGGTGGCCACGCACCAGATCTCATCCACGCCTTTGGCCTTGAGCGCGTCGTGATGCTGCAGGTAACTGGGCACGTGCTTGGCCGAGCAAGTGGGCGTGAAGGCACCCGGCACGGCGAACACCGCAATCTTTTTGCCTTTGACCAGATCCGCCACCTGGAATGCGTTCGGCCCGAGCGAGCAGCCCTCGGTTTCTACCGCGATGAACTCGGTCAGGGTGCCATCGGGGACTCGATCGCCTACTTTGATGGTCATGGGAGGACTCCTTGTTATTTGGGTGAGAACGGGAAAGAAACACCGGAAAGGCAGTATAGGACGCGAACGCCCGTCCATGGACGACCAGCGGGCAAAAAAAGTGCCCGGCGGCAACCGTACCGCCTAACGCACCCCGGGCTTGAAAGCGAAAGTGCGGGGGGCACCGCAACGCCATGCCCGCCCGCACCTCCGCGGCCTAGTCCATTGGATGAACGACGACCGCGCCTCCGGTGGTCGTATCAGCCTTTCGCCTTCAGTCGGCTTGCTTGCGCAGGAACGCCGGGATGTCCAGGTGATCCATGCCCGAGCTTTCCAAGGCCTGCACGCGCATGGAAGCATCGCGCGGATTGCGGAAGACCGTGGGCGTGTCGTAGTCATGGTAGTTGGTGTTGCCAACCATGGCGTTGTAGGCGGGAACGTTGTCGGTTCCGGTGCGCAATTGGGGCATGGCATTCTGCACCAGTTGCGGCTTGACCTTATTGCGGCCCAGGCCCGTGGCGACCACGGTCACGCGCAGGTCTTCGCCCATCGCATCGTCATACGCCACGCCGAAGATCACGGTTGCATCTTCCGCGGCATAGCTGCGGATGGTGTCCATGATCTCGCGGGTTTCGCGCATCTTCAGCGAACGGCTCGCGGTGATGTTCACCAGCACGCCGCGGGCGCCGTTCAGGTCGATGCCCTCCAGCAGCGGGCACGCGATGGCCTGCTCGGCCGCCACGCGCGCGCGGTCCACGCCGCTCGCGATGGCCGTGCCCATCATGGCCTTGCCCTGCTCGCTCATGATCGTCTTGACGTCTTCGAAGTCGACGTTGACGTTACCGTCCACGTTGATGATCTCGGCGATGCCCGCGCAAGCGTTGTGCAGTACGTCGTCAGCGGCCTTGAAGCAGTCTTCCTGCGTCGCATCCTCGCCGAGCAGCTCGTACAGGTTTTCGTTGAGCACGACGATCAACGAATGCACGTGCTGCGACAGCGCCTCGATGCCTTCCTCGGCCATGCGCATGCGCTTGGCGCCTTCGAAATGAAAGGGCTTGGTCACCACGGCCACCGTCAGGATGCCGAGCTCCTTGGCGACTTCCGCCACCACTGGGCCGGCCCCCGTGCCGGTACCGCCGCCCATGCCCGCGGTGATAAACACCATGTGGGCGCCCTGCAGGGCATCACGGATTTCTTCGCGAGCGGTCTCGGCAGCGGCGCGCCCTTGCTCGGGCTTGGCGCCGGCGCCCAACCCGCTGCGGCCCAGACGGATCTGGACCGGCGCATTGGTGTGGGCGAGCGCCTGGGCGTCCGTGTTGGCGCAGATGAAGTCCACGCCTTGCACGCCACGGCGGATCATGTGAGCGACGGCATTACCGCCCGCGCCGCCCACGCCCACCACCTTGATGACCGTCCCGCGGGAATCGGTGTCTAGCATTTCGAATTTCATAGGAACCTCCGGAGTGTCTGGCGTTTTGGTGGCGGCTGGAAAATGTGAAATGTGAAATGTGATCGGGCTGAATCGACCAAGGACCCCGCCATGGGATCGCGCTTCACGTTTCACCTTCCCCGGTCACGCACCTCCTAGACTCAAAACAAAAAGAGTTGAAGACGAACTACAAAAAACAAAGAACTTGAACTGCCCCGGCCAGCTTGCGATGACCGGTACCGACCTACGCAACATGGTTCAAAGAACAGGCACTACTTCAAGAAAAACGTTGGACTCGAAGGACTGCACAGTGTCAAAGAACGTATGCGACGGGGCATCGCGTCAAAAATTCCCCAAAAACCACTCTTTCATACGAGCGAAAATCTGTGACACATTTCCCGTCTGCTGCGCCGCCTTGCGGCCGCGCATGCGCTGCATGCGGGCTTCGGCCAGCAAACCCATCACGGTGGAGAAGCGCGGGCTGCGAACCACGTCCGCCAGGCTGCCGGAATACTCGGGAACGCCCAGCCGCACGGGTTTCAGGAAAATGTCTTCCGCCAGCTCCACGATGCCTGGCATCTGCGACGTGCCGCCCGTCAGCACGATGCCCGACGACAGCAGCTCGTCGTAGCCCGACTCGCGGATCACCTGTTGCACGAAGGTGAACAACTCCTCCACGCGCGGCTCGATCACGGCACCCAGTGCCTGGCGCGACAGCTGGCGCGGCCCCCGGTCTCCCAGGCCAGGCACCTCGATGCGATCGTCCGGGCTGGCGAGCACCTGCTTGGCCACGCCATAGCGCAGCTTGATTTCTTCTGCATCGGGCGTGGGCGTGCGCAGCGCGGCGGCAATGTCGCCGGTGATCTGGTCGCCGGCGATGGGGATGACCGCGGTATGGCGTATCGCGCCGCCCGTAAAGATGGCGATGTCGGTCGTGCCGCCCCCGATGTCCACGAGCGCCACGCCCAGCTCCTTCTCGTCCGGGGTCAGGCAGGCAAGGCTCGAGGCGAGGGGCTGCAGTATCAGGTCCTGCACTTCCAGGCCGCAGCGGCGCACGCACTTGACGATGTTCTGCGCCGCGCTGACCGCCCCCGTGACGATGTGCACGCGCACTTCCAGGCGGATGCCGCTCATCCCTATCGGCTCACGGATGTCTTCCTGCCCGTCGACGATGAATTCCTGCGTCAGCACGTGGAGGACTTGCTGGTCGGTCGGGATGTTGATCGCCTTGGCCGTTTCGATGACGCGTGCCACGTCGGCGGCGGTGACTTCCTTGTCTTTGATCGCCACCATGCCGCTGGAATTGAAGCTGCGGATGTGGCTACCGGCAATGCCCGTGAACACGTCGCGGATCTTGCAGTCGGCCATGAGCTCGGCCTCCTCCAGCGCCCGCTGGATGGAGTTCACCGTGGTTTCGATGTTGACGACCACGCCCTTGCGCATGCCGCGCGACTCATGCTGCCCCAGACCGAGCACTTCGAAGCGCCCCTCAGGCAGCATCTCGGCCACCACCGCCACCACTTTGCTGGTGCCGATGTCGAGGGCCACGATCAGATCCTTGGTTTCACGAGTCATGGTCTTTTTCGGTTAGGTTGCATGGTTGAAGCAGGTTTCCTGGTAAGGGAGTCGGCGCCGCCGGCCGGCTTGGCGGTGGTGACCGCGAACCCGTTCGGATAGCGCAGGTCCGCGTGCTCCACGCGGCCGATGCGCGCTTCGATGACAGGGATCGCCTGCACGAAGCGCTGCACGCGCGCCTCGAGCGAAGCCGTCTCGCCGCCCGGCGCCGTGGTCGGCTCGCGCCCCAGGTCGATCACGGCGCCGTTCGAGAGCTGCACTTGCCACGCATAGCGCGGCGTGAGCACGACTCGTCGCGGTTCGAGCTTGACCGGCGCGAACCAACGCAGCAGTTCCGCATAGCGCTGGGCCACGAGCTTCTCCGAGCCGTCCGGCCCGCCGAATACCGGCAGCTCCCGGTCGTCCTCGGCTTCGCCCAAATTGGCGGTGAACGACTCGCCGTACGTATTCAGCAGCCGGTTCTCGTTCCATATCCCGAGCGTCTGATGCTCCTGGATGGTCACGACCAGCGAATGGGGCCACTGCCGCCGCACGGAGGCCTGGCGCACCCAAGGCACGGTCTCGAACACCTGCCGGACCTGCTCCAGGTCCGCAGTAAAAAAGTTGCCCATCAGCCGGCCGGAGATGGTGGCGTGCACGCTCGCCGGCGTCACGTGCTGGAGCGTGCCGTCCTCGGCTTCGATCCATATCGCCTGCAATGCGAACACCGGCCGCTGCGCCAGCCACACCAGCGCGCACGCCCCCAGCACCATCGCCGCGGCGAGGTACAGGGTATTGGCGATCAGGTTCAGGGTTCGGGCGTCGTTCCACACAGAGTGTCCGATTCAAGCGCTTACGAAGGCCGGCCGGAAATCTTGCAGCGTGCACCCCGCAGGATTTCCACGCACAAGGCTTCGTAGCTCATGCCGCTGGCGGCGGCCGCCATGGGCACCAGGGAATGGCCGGTCATGCCGGGCGATGTATTGACCTCCAACAAATACGGTTGATTATCGGCATCGAGCATCACGTCGACGCGCCCCCATCCCTCGCATCCCAGCGCGCGGTACGCCGCCTCGCTGATCTCCTGGACGCGGCGCGTCACGTCCTCGGGCAGCGGAGCCGGGCACAGATAGCGGGTATCGTCCGTAAAGTATTTGTGTTCGTAGTCGTAATTGCCTTCGGGGGCCACGATCTCCACCACGGGCAATGCGCGCGCCTGCGCACCCGAGCCGAGGATGGCCACCGTCAGCTCGCGCCCTTGCACGAACGCCTCGGCCAACACCTGCTCGTCGTACTCGGCCGCGAGCTCGTAGGCGGCACGCATGGCGTCCCCGTCTTCCACCTTGGTCACGCCTATGGTGGAGCCTTCGTGGGGCGGCTTGACGATCAAGGGCAGCCCGAGCTTGGCGGCAACCGCCAACAGGTCGCTTTGCCGATCCAGTACTTCGAAGCGGGGCGTGGGCAGTCCTTCGTTCATCCAGATGCGCTTGGTCATGGTCTTGTCCATGGCCAGTGCAGAGGCAAGCGGCCCGCTGCCGGTATAAGGCACCTTCAGCAATTCAAGCGCGCCTTGCATGGTTCCGTCTTCGCCATAGCGGCCGTGCAGCGCGATGAATACCCGGTCGAAACGCTCTTCGGCGAGCTCCGCCAGCGAACGCACGCCCGTATCGAAAAGATGCGCGTCGACGCCGGCGCTGCGCAACGCCTGGTGCACGCCGGTGCCGGACATGATGGACACCTCGCGCTCGGCGGATTTGCCGCCGTACAAAACTCCGACTTTGCCAAACTGCGCGCTCATTGATGTGTCCTTTCCTGATTCGATGTCGCGGCGAACATTGCCCCGATCCTGGCCGGCATGTTGCCGATGGAGCCGGCGCCCATGGTGATGACGACGTCGCCGTCGCGCGCGAAATCGACGATGGCCTGCGGCATGTCGGCGATGTCCTCGACGAACACCGGCTCGACCCGTCCCGCCACGCGCACGGCACGAGCCAGGGACCGTCCGTCCGCCGCCACGATGGGCGGCTCGCCGGCCGCATACACCTCCGCCAGCAATAACGCGTCGGCCGTTCCCAGCACTTTGACGAAATCCTCGAAGCAATCCCGTGTGCGTGTGTAACGATGCGGCTGGAAAGCCAACACGATGCGCTGATTGGGATACGCGCCACGGGCGGCGGCAAGCGTGGCCGCCATTTCCACCGGATGGTGTCCGTAGTCGTCGATCAGCGTGAAGCTCCCCCCGCCGTGTTCGGCCGAGACGGGGAACACGCCCACGTGCGTGAAGCGCCGGTTCACGCCATGGAAGGACGACAGCGCTTCGCGTATCGCGTCATCGGATACGCCCAGCTCGGTGGCAACCGCGATGGCGGCCAGTGCGTTACGCACGTTGTGCTCGCCGGGCAGATTCAGCACGATGTCCAGCGGGGGCAGTTCCACTTGCCGGTCGCGCCTCAGGGCGGTGAAGCACATGCGCGGCCCGTCCGCGCGCACGTCCACGGCCCGCACTTGCGCATCGGCGCCCAGGCCGTAAGTCGTTACCGGGCGCGACACGAAAGGCAGGATCTCCCTCACGTTGGCGTCGTCGATGCACAGGACTGCCGTGCCGTAGAACGGCATGCGCTGCGTGAATTCGACGAATGCGCTCTTGAGCCGTGCGAAGTCGTGGCCGTATGTGTCCATGTGATCCGCATCGATGTTCGTGATAACCGACATGACGGGCAACAGATTCAGGAACGACGCATCCGATTCGTCGGCCTCCACCACGATGAATTCGCCCTGCCCCAGCTTGGCGTTGGCGCCCGCGGAGTTGAGCCGGCCGCCGATGACGAAGGTCGGGTCCAGGCCTCCCGCCGCCAGCACGCTGGCGATCAGGCTGGTCGTCGTTGTCTTGCCGTGGGTGCCCGCCACCGCGATGCCGCGCTTCAGGCGCATCAGCTCGGCCAGCATGACGGCGCGCGGCACCACCGGGATGCGCTTGTTGCGGGCCGCGATCACCTCCGGATTGTTGCCAGCCACCGCCGTGGAGGTGACGATGGCGTCCGCGCCCTCGATGTTTTCGGCGCTGTGCCCCTGCATGATGCGGGCGCCCAGCGCAGCCAGGCGGCGGGTCGTCGCGGTGTCGGCGAGGTCGGAACCACTGATGCGGTAGCCCAGGTTGAGCAGCACCTCTGCGATGCCGCTCATGCCCGAGCCCCCGATGCCGACGAAATGGATGTTCCTGATTCGATGTCTCATGATGTTCAGCGTCGCACCGCCGCCTCGCAAATGTCTGCGATCCGCTCCGTCGCGTGCGGATGCGCGAGCGCTCGCGCGCGGGCCGCAGTTTCGGCCAATTCGGCCCGGTTGCGTTGGCGCAGCCAACCGGCTAGCCATGCAGCCGTCAAGGCCGACTGCGGCTGCAGCCATCCGGCCTGCGCATCGCTCAAATACTTCGCATTGGTCGTCTGGTGATCGTCCACCGCGTGCGGGAACGGGACGAACAGCGCGGCGACCCCCGCCGCGCAGACTTCGGCCACCGTCATCGCGCCCGAACGGCAGATCACCAGGTCCGCATCGGCATAAGCGCTTGCCATGTCGGCGATGAACGCCCGGCAGTCCGCCTCGACGCCTGCAGAGGCATAAGCCGCCCGCAGTGCTTCGATGTGTTTTTCGCCGGCCTGGTGCACCACCTGCGGCCTTTGGTCCGGCGGCAAGGCGGCCACGGCCCGCGGCACGACCTCGTTGAGCGCCTGTGCGCCCAGGCTGCCGCCCACGACCAGCAGGCGCAATGGCCCCTGGCGGCCGGCGAAGCGCTCCTCGGGCGGTGCCACCGCGGCCACTTCCGGGCGCACGGGGTTGCCGGTCAACTCGCCCGGCAGCGCACCGGGGAATGCCGTCAACACCCGGTTCGCCCACCGCGCCAGCACGCGGTTGGTCATGCCGGCGACGGAATTCTGTTCGTGCACCACCAGCGGCGTGCCGAGCAGGCGCGCCATCAGGCCGCCGGGCAGGGCCACATACCCGCCCATGCCGAGCACCACGTCCGGCCGGTACCGGCGCAGGCCGCTCCATGCCTGCGCGGCTGCCCTCGCCAAGGTGAAGGGGAGTTTGAGCAACGTGGCGGGACCCTTGCCACGCACGCCGGAAAAACGCACCGGCGCGATGGGAATGCCATGCTGGGGAACGAGCCGCCCTTCCATGGCGTCGGGATTGCCCATCCACACGACGTTCCAACCACGGGCCCGCAGTGCGCCGGCCACGGCAAGCCCGGGCATGATGTGCCCGCCGGTCCCGCCGGCCATCACCATGAGCGTGCGGGACGCGGCGGCCAGCGTCCGCGCTTCTTCCTGTACACGCTTGGCCTGCAGCGGAAGAGCGTTCATAGGCGCCCTCCCCGCATCAGTATCCGGTTCTCGTAATCCACGCGCATCAGCACGGCGAGCGCGGCCAAGCTGGCGATGATGCTGGAGCCGCCGAAGCTCATGAACGGCAGCGTCAGCCCCTTGGTGGGCAAGAGGCCGAGGTTGACGCCCATGTTGATCAGCGCCTGCACGCCTATCCACAAGGCCACCCCTTTGGCCACGAGGCCGCTGAACACCCGGTCCATGGCGATCGCCTGGCGCCCGATCTCGAAGCCGCGGCGCACGATGACGAAGAAGAGCAGGATGACGGCCAATACGCCCACGAAGCCCAGCTCCTCGCCGATGACGGCAAGCAGGAAATCGGTGTGGGCTTCCGGCAGATAGTGCAGCTTTTCCACGCTGGCGCCCAGGCCGACGCCGAACCATTCGCCCCGCCCGAAAGCGATCAGGGAATGCGACAACTGATAGGCCTTGCCGAGCGCGTTGGCTTCGGACCACGGGTCGAGATAGGCGAACAGCCGCTCGCGGCGCCACGGTGCGGCCCAGATCAGCAACAGGAAGGTCGACACCAGCACGGCCGTCAGGCCGCCGAACAACTTGCCGTTGATGCCGCCGAGGAACAAGATGCCCATCGAGATCGCGACGATGACGACGAATGCACCGAGGTCCGGCTCTAGCAGCAACAGTACCCCGGTGGTTGCCATGGCCGCGGCCATGGGCAGGAAGCCTCGCACGAAATTCTGCATGTAAGCCTGCTTGCGCACCGTGTAATCGGCTGCGTAGACCAGCACCGCCAGCTTCATCAGTTCGGAAGGCTGGAAGTTGACGAAGCCCAAGGGCAGCCAACGGTGCGAGCCGTTCACTTCCTTGCCGATGCCAGGGATGAGCACCAATATCAGCAGCAGCAACGCGCCGCCGAAAATGGTCATGGAAAACTTCTGCCACACGTCCATGCGGATCGTGAACGTGGCGGCGGCCACGATGACGCCGAGCGCCAGATAAGCCGCGTGGCGGATGAGGAAGTGATAGTTGCCGTAGTTCGCGAACTTGGGGGAATCGGGCAGCGCGACGGACGCCGAATACACCATGACCAGGCCGAGCAGCAGCAAGGCGATCGCGGATGCCACGAGCGCCGCATCGTAGTTCAGCATGCGCGTGCGGCTCGGCCGCACGGCATTGACGCTTCCGGTCAGTTCGGAGAACAGGCTCACCTCACACCTCCCCCCGGTCCGCCGCGAGCGTGTGCACGGCGTCGACGAACACGTCGGCACGATGCTTGTAGTCGCGGAACATGTCGAAACTTGCGCAGGCCGGCGAGAGCAAGACGGCATCGCCCGGCTCGGCGCGATCCAGGGCTGCCGTCACGGCCGCCGCCATGTCCTCGCACTGGACCAGCGGCACGCCCGCGCTGCCCAGCGCCTCGGCCATGGCCGGCGCGTCCCGCCCGATCAGCACCACGGCGCGGGCGTGCAGCGCCGCGGCACGGGCCAGCGGCGAGAAATCCTGCCCTTTGCCCACGCCGCCCGCTATGAGCACGCAGCGCTGCCCAAGCCCCTCCAGGGCTGCCACGGTAGCGCCGACGTTGGTGCCCTTGCTGTCGTCATAGAAGTCCACGCCCGCGATGCTGCGCACGAACTCCACGCGGTGCGGCTCGCCGCGATACTCGCCCAGCGCCCGCAGCAGCGGCGCCCACGGCAGCCCCAAGCTGCGGGCCAAGAGCAACGCTGCCTGGGCGTTCAAGGCGTTGTGCATGCCGCGTATGTGCAGTGCATCGACCGGCATCAGGCGGTTCAGGCGCCCTTGGGGCCGCGTCACGGGCACCCCTTTCTTGCGCTTGGCGGGAGGCGACTCGAAGTCGTCCGGCGCAGATTCGGCGAGCCATGCGACGCCATGGCTGTGATCCAGGCCGAGGTCGCCCGTCGAGACCGGCGCGTCGCGCCCAAAACTGCGGACATGCTCGCCATCCAAGCGCTCGACCATCTTCGCCACGGCAGGATCGTCCCGGTTGACAATGGCTACGGCCGAGGCAGCCAAGAGCTTGGCCTTGGCCGCGCCATAGGCTTGCATGTCGCCGTGCCAATCCAGGTGGTCCTGGGTGAGGTTCAACACGACGCCGGCATGGGGTTTGAGCGAGTGCGTCGTTTCCAGCTGGAAGCTGGAGAGCTCCAGCACCCAGACCTCCGGCAGCCTGTCCTCTTCCAGCGCCGCCATCAAAGCGGTCAACGCAGCCGGACCGATGTTGCCGGCCACGCCCACGGAGCGGCCCGCGGCCTCGATGAGGCGGCCGGCCAGCGCGGACACCGTCGTCTTGCCGTTGGTGCCGGTCACGGCAAGCACGTGCGGGGAGTAGGCACGCGTGACCGAAAGATCCGCGAGCGCCTGCGCGAACAGCTCGATCTCACCGATCACCGGTATGCCGCGCTCGCGTGCGGCCTCGACGAGTTCGCGTGCCGGCGCCGAGCGGGGCGACAGCCCCGGGCTGATCACCACCCGTTCGATGCCATCAAGCAGTTCCGGATCAAAACTCGGTTCGCCGTCGCGCTCGCGCAGCGCCGCGCCCCCCAAGCGAAACTCCGCGTGCTGCGCGACCTCGCGCAGCGCGTCGACCCCTGCCGGCGCGGCGCGCGAATCGACCACGCGCATCCGCCCACCGGACCGGGCGCACCAGCGCACGACGGCCGAGCCCGTTTCCCCCAGGCCCAGGACCAGGGTGAACGGCGCTTGCGTGACGGACTCGACAGGGGCTTCCATGTTCAACGATACGCCTGACACTTGACGATTAACGCAACTTCAACGTCGCCAGCCCGATCAGCACCAGCATCATGGTGATGATCCAGAACCGGACGACGACCTGGGTTTCTTTCCAGCCGCTGACCTCGAAATGGTGGTGCAGCGGCGCCATCTTGAATATGCGCCGGCCCTCGCCGTAACGCTTCTTGGTGTACTTGAACCAACTCACCTGCAAGATGACCGACAGGGTCTCCGCCACGAACACACCGCCCATGATGAAGAGCACGATCTCCTGCCGCACGATCACGGCGATCGTCCCGAGCGCGCCGCCGAGTGCGAGCGCGCCCACGTCGCCCATGAACACCTGCGCGGGGTAGGCGTTGAACCACAGGAACGCCAGCCCTGCGCCACCGATCGCGGCGCAGATCACCATGAGCTCCGAAGCGCCCGGGATGTACGGGAAGAGCAGGTACTTGGAGTAGTCCACGCGGCCGACCACGTATGCGAATACGCCGAGCGCCGTTCCCACCAGCACGGTGGGCATGATGGCCAGCCCGTCGAGGCCGTCGGTGAGGTTCACCGCATTGCTGCTTCCGACGATTACGGCCCAAGTCAGTGCGATGAAGCCGATCACGCCCAAGGGATAGCTCACGCTCTTGAAGAACGGCACGATGAGGTCGGCGCGCTCGGGGAGGTGATAACCGAAGCCGCCCGTGACCCAGTCCACCAGCAGCTTCCATGTCCCGGCGGCATCGGGAGCCGATATGGCGAACGCCAGGTAAACCGATGCCACCAGCCCAATCAGCGTCTGCCAGAAAAACTTCTCGCGCGCCGGCATCCCTTCTGGATCGCGGCGCACCACCTTGCGGTAGTCGTCAGACCACCCTATCCAGCCGAAGCCGAACGTCACCAGCAGCACGACCCAGACGAAGCGGTTGCTCCAGTCGGCCCACAGCAGCGTGGAAACGCCGATGGCGATGAGGATGAGCGCCCCGCCCATGGTGGGCGTGCCATTCTTGATCAGGTGCGATTCTGGGCCGTAGCTGCGCACGGCCTGGCCGATCTTGAGCGCCGTCAACTTGCGGATGACCGCCGGCCCGGAGATCAGTCCGATGAGCAACGCCGTCGCGCACGCAAGCACTGCGCGCAGCGTGATGTAGTTGAACACCGAGAAAGCCCGGTAGTCCTCGGACAACCATTGGGCCAGTTCAAGCAGCATGCTTATTACCAATAGAAGAATGATCCGACGAGCGGCCGGCCTGCAATGCCTGCACCACCCGCTCCATGCGCATGAAGCGCGAGCCCTTCACCAATACGGATGCCGGCTGAATCGCCATGACGGCCGAAGCCAGCTGCTCGACCCCATCCGCATGCAAACTGCCGCTGCCAAACGCCTGCGCGGTGGCGCGGGTCGCCTCGCCCAGGGCGAATAGCGCATCGATGCCCCGCTCTTTCGCGTAGGCCCCGACTTCCGCGTGCATGGCCGGCCCCTGGTCTCCCACCTCTCCCATGTCACCCAACACGAGGGCGCGCGGCCCGGGCAGGGAGGCCAGCACGTCGATCGCAGCTCGCACCGAATCGGGGTTGGCGTTGTACGTATCGTCGATCAGCAGTGCACCGCCGGGCAGGCGATGGCGCTGCATGCGTCCCTTGACCGGCGCAAAATCCGCCAGGCCGCGGGCGACGTGCGGCAGGTCCACGCCCGCGCCGAGCGCGCACGCAGCCGCGGCGAGGGCATTGCGCACGTTGTGCATGCCGGCTGCCGCCAAGGTGACCTCAGCCTCGCCATCCGGCGTGCAGAGCACGAAACGGGTCGCGAAAGGCTCGGGGCGAATATCCCGCGCGCTGACCTCGACGTCTCCGACCAGGCCGAAACGCAGGCACCGCCGGGAGCCCGCGAGCTCGGCCCAGATCGAGGTGTAGGCGTCGTCGCCGGGGAACACTGCCACACCGTCGGCAGCGAGCGCCGAGATGACGGCTCCGTTCTCGCGTGCAACTGCCTCCACGGTGTGCATGAATTCCTGATGCTCACGTTGGGCATTGTTCACGAGCGCCACCGTAGGCGCGGCGATGCGCGCCAACTCGGCAATCTCCCCGGGGTGATTCATGCCCAGCTCGACCACGGCGCTGCGATGGGCGTCGCGCAGCCGCATGATCGTGAGCGGGACCCCGATGTCGTTGTTCAAATTGCCTTGCGTGGCAAGGCGCTGCGGCTCGCCGTAGCGCGCCGCGAAAATCGCGGCGATCATTTCCTTGGTGGTCGTCTTGCCGTTGCTACCGGTCACGCCCACCACCGGAATCGAAAAACGGCTGCGCCATGCGGCCGCCAAGTCGCCTAGCGCCCGGCGGGTGTCGGCCACCACGACCTGCGGCAGGCCTGCGTCCTGCACGGGGCGCTGCACCACCGCCGCGACGGCTCCCGCCTCACCTGCGGCCCGCACGTACGCGTGACCATCGAAGCGCTCGCCGCTCAACGCCACGAACAGCTCGCCCGGCGTAACGTTGCGGGAATCGGTGCCGACGCCGCTGAATACGACGCCGTCGGCACCGGCATTCCCATGCACCACGCCGCGCATGGCACGGGCGGCGTCAGCCAGCGTCATCAAGCCAGTCTCGACGGGATCGGCGCAATACGCAGCCAAGGCCAGCGCCGCCTGTTCGACGTCCGAGAATGGATGGCGCACGCCCCCGACTTCCTGATAGGACTCATGCCCCTTGCCCGCCAGCAGGATCACGTCCTCCGGACGGGCGCGGCGCACGGCGTCGCGGATGGCGCGCGCCCGGTCCGGGTCGGACGACACCGCTCGCCCCGCCGGCACGCCCGCCAGGATCTGGTCGATGATGGACTGGGGCAACTCGCTGCGGGGGTTGTCGCTGGTCACCACCACGATATCGGCATGCTCGCACGCCGCCTGCGCCATCTGCGGGCGCTTGCCTGGATCGCGGTCGCCGCCGCATCCGAACACGCAGATCCGGCGTCCGCCGCGGGCTTGGGCGACGGGCGCCAACGCTTCCAGCGCGCGTGCCAGGGCATCCGGTGTGTGCGCATAATCAACGACCACCAACGGTCCGCCCTCACCCGGAAGGCGTCCCGGGGCTGCCACGGCCTGCAGCCGGCCCGGAGCCGGTTGGGCCGACGACAGCGCCGCCGATACGCGCTGCACGCTCCAGCCCAGCTCCAAGAGCACCCCCCCCACCGCCAATAGATTGGACACGTTGTGGGCGCCGAGCAGCGGCGTCGAGATCTGCACCGACTGCCCTTGCCACGTCAGCGTGAACACCATCCCATGGCTGGTGGCGTGCAGGTCGGAGGCCACGAGCGCGCGCCCGCCCTCGTCGGCCGGAACATCCCCGAGGGCATATTCGGTCAGTGCCGCCGGCGTACCGCGCGCGCGCAGTGCTTGGATCAACCGCCTGCCCGCCTCGTCGTCGCGGTTCACGACGGCGGCGGATACGCCCTCCCACGCAAAGAGCTTGGCCTTTTCCGCCTCATAGGCCGCCATGTCGCCGTGGTAGTCGAGATGATCGCGCGTCAGATTGGTAAACACGGCGATGTCGATGTGCAAGCCGTCGAGGCGGCCTTCGGCGATACCGATGGAAGACGCCTCGATGGCAACTGCCTCCACCCCGTCGCGCCGCATGTCGGCCAGGGCGCGATGCAGCGCCACGGCGTCGGGCGTGGTCAGGCCGGTAGACAGTGAGCGCGAGCCGCCGTCTGCGCCCGGTATTTGTATGCCCAGCGTTCCGATGGCGCCGCAGGGCATGCCCCCTTCCGTCAAGGCACGGGCGATCCACTGCGCGCAGGAGGTCTTGCCGTTGGTACCGGTCACGGCGATGACGCGCATCTCGCGCGAAGGCTCGCCGTACCAGCCCGAGGCAATGGCGCCAAGCGCGGGCTTGAGGCCAGCTGCCGGCAAACCCGGAACGCCTTTATCCGCCAGGGTCTGCAAGAGCACCGCGGTCCGCCCGGGGTCCACGTCGTCGAAGACGATCGCGCCGGCGCCGCGCTCGAGCGCCTGGCCAATGAAATCGCGGCCGTCGCTGCGCGCACCGACATAAGCGAGGAAAACGTCGCCCGCCTGCACCGCCCGGGAATCCAGGCGCAGGTGCGAGCCCGGCGAGGCGCGGCCGTGCAGCCAGTCAAGGACCATGGAGGCAGTAGACGTCGCTGGCGTCACAGGCTGTCCTCCAGGGGATGCTCGGGAATCACCAGCGATTTGAACGGTGCATCGGGCTCCACGCCGAGTATGCGCAGCGTCCCGCCGGTGATCTTGGAAAACACCGGCCCGGCCACCGCGCCGCCGTAAATGCTGCCGGCAGAGGGTTCGTCGATCATAACCGCCACCACGATGCGTGGGTTGGAAACCGGAGCGAACCCAGCGAACGAGGCGACATACTTGGTGACGTACACGCCATTGACGATCTTGCGCGCCGTGCCCGTCTTGCCGGCCACCCGGTAGCCCATGACCTGGGCCTGTGCGGCCGTGCCGCCGGGG
>Ga0180217_1001523_pt1 | contig 24758 bp, 7 predicted proteins | sample eDN3rd37CBELigOP_FD_128521 | JGI IMG/M metagenome (GOLD analysis project Ga0180217, IMG submission 128521) | Enriched Organic Plus compost microbial communities from Emeryville, California, USA - eDNA 3rd pass 37_C BE-Lig OP (version 2) (version 2) ... | reverse complement strand
TTCGTTCTTTCGTTCGTTCGTTCGTTCGTTCGTTCGTTCGTTCGTTCGTTCGTTCGTTCGTTCGTTCGTTCGTTCGTTCGTTCGTTCGTTCGTTCGTTCGTTCGTTCGTTCGTTCGTTCGTTGTCACCTGTTGAGTCTCTGTGCTCACACATACAAACATCCCGCGGTGCTCATTCGGGTAGAGCTACACCAGCCTTGAATACCATCAATGGACTATGCTCCACGTCAAATCTAGCATCAGGTTCCTTGCTCACAGGCTAACCTGCCCGGTGTACACGTGTGAAGTTGTTCTGGAATGGTTCGAGCGAAGCCGATCAGCGGTGGTTGACTTTTTGATCATGACTAGCATGTGTACACAACGTGTTTGCGGATTAAGTGAACTGACTGAGTATTGTAGGGCTACAGAATGCAGAGGCATGGTATGCTAGCGGTGTCCCCTGTCTGTGTATGCCCGTGGGATCTCTATCAAGGCCAAATACACAATACTTTTTGCCGGATTATACCAGAATCAGAAAATTCCGGAAATTCCAGGAACTCAGTGTTGGTTCAAGAGAAGGCCGTCGTCAACCCGACCTGAGTGATTCTTGCCAGACATGCATTGGGATAAGACCTCATCCCTCTTCCCTCTTAGTACTATCTTATGCAGAGGCGGCTGGTTTGAAGCTGGACGATCACGCTCCGTCCACTAGTCTCACGTACCCTATTGCTCGTGACAAGGCCTCATCCCTCTTGTTCTATCGACCCTTGACCTCATATCAACGAAGTTTAGCAGCTGTCTAGTTTCCTATCCCACAAAGCAGCATTTTAGTACCCACTGTTAATTCATGGTTCTTTCGCTCTGACGAAGGGCTCTTCCACATCGCTCGTGTGTACGCACACTTATCCAGCTCTTGTCCCATGTAAATTGCAGCGCATATGATCCTCCTATGTATTGTGCATATCTATCTGGTAACCATACAACAGTAACACGACTTAGTTTAGCATCCAGTTGCGAGTCACATAAATCGTGCGAGGTTCTTAAGGTGGCCTTCGTGCTCTTTCTCGGAGTATGTGGGTTGATTAATGATGTGATCCAAGCCTAGAGATTGCAAGTAGGATGGAGGAAAAGAGATACGGGAGTGACAGTCGGATTAGCTTGTACATGAGAGACGATTCGCAGCAAGGACTGATACACACATCTGGACGAGGGATACAAGCCAAGGAAGACCAAACTTACCTCCCCAGCTAGCTAGAATTCGTTCTACTTCAGGAGGATAGCGACATTCGAGGTGTTTCATGTTGCTCCACTGAGTGCACAAAACCTCTGCACGCTCATCACCATATTGGTCTCGGTACTTCTCAAACAATGCGGCTCTCTCGGCGTACCGCGCGTCGCTTTCGTCCCGCAACCTCCTCAGCGGGGGGCGACTCCCAGATGTGGTATCTGAAGTCTGTGCCGGGACCCCACCAGCGCTGCTACCACCACGCGCACCGCTCCCAGTGCCTGTGCTCGATGCCTTCTTTAGCGTGTTTCTCGCGTCTTTTGCTTCGCTCATCACGTTGACACGGAAGTTGATAGATCTATCTGATGTATAATGGATGCGTACGCCGTATATCAGTGTTCTAACGCCGTGTACGGGGCTCGCTCCGTGAGATCAGGCCGATACGTGTTGACCGACTTGTGGGCTTGTTAAGAAGATTTTGGACGAGGCTCTGTATATGCGCTTGCGTTCGATGCTTCGTAATAATTTTAATCCAATTAACTTACACTAGCAGAATAAACTATCTGACACAGTTTTTGGACCAAATCAACTGCACTGATACGAGTTTCGCCATACCCAGCCAATGTAACCAAAGTCAAAAATTTTGCGCCCTGCGCTGGTTTTCGTTCGCTTTCTCGCTGGATACTCGGGCACGAGCTCTCTAAGTCTGCCCAGAGGGCTCAGACGTCATGGGCTACCGTCGCCAGTCGTGCGAGCAGACGCGTGTCCCTGACGCCTCCGGTAAGGCCAGCGGGGACACCAATCCAGCTCAGTCGCAGTTCAAGATCAATATTCATCCCGATGCGTGTCACAGCATAGCCTTGTAAAACTTAGGGCGGGTATTCAGAGCCGCGGGTGCGCTGCTGAAAATCGTTTCTGCATGATTTTCAGAGCGCGCGCACGCTCTATCCGAGTTCGGCGCAGGATATACTCGCAGACTACCTTTGCGGGGAGGGGTGCTGGAATGCCCTAGGGGGTGCGAAAATACCCCTGAGGGAGTGGAGGAGGATGAAAACTCAAGTGAAAAATCGCGATGAATTGCGCGGTTTTGCGGGCGACTGCGCGAGTGCGTGATGGCTCTGACACTACGGGCCGATGCGTAACACCATGACCTATCGAATGATACCCGGGACATCTGAATAACACAAAGCGCACGCTGAGTGCAGGACTCCAAACCCACAACTCGCGCTGGAGATATTTCGTATCTTACACACTTCCCACTCGGTTTTCTGGCCTATCTAGGGGTGCGCGCGGTATAGTGACGAGACGAAACGGCGGGCATACCCAGTGAGTTTCTTTTCCACCCAGTATTTATACCCCTGCTACGTATAAATACATGTCCAATCCAGGCAGGTAAGTATTTCCAAACGGGTCTCTCGATTCGCCCTTGTTTCGGCGCGCTCTGCGCCCCAGTCCGCGGGCCTACTGCGGCTCCTACGATGGCCATGCGTCAGAATCCTCATCTCACATACGTCGCACCCAAATCTCCACATCTAGTCTACAAGTACCCGCCGCACCGGCAGGGCGAAGATCCTCAATGCCCTTCGCCTCCGCTGGTGGCACAGCGGGAGGGGCCTCGGTGAGCGCCAAGTACATGGTTCCGCCGGGGAATAATTTCGCCCCTTTGTCCCCCAGCGGTGGTGCACAGAACTACGAAACCGCGTCGCAACACGGCAGCGTAGTCGACCTCCGCGAGTCTCTGAAGATGTCAATCCAGATGGCCAAGCGGGCCTCGTTCGCTGAGATGTCCACTGGCTCCCACTCGGCTGCCGCTGCGGCAGCCGCTGCGGCTGCTGCGGGCGCACCTGGTGCCGGTTACGAGGACGAAGACAGCTCTCGCAACCTGTGGGGTCAGGCTCAGGGCAACATCCAGGCCCTTCTTAAGCAACACGACGAGCGCATTCGCCAGGTCAAGGCGGAGAACCGCCAACTCAAGACACTCAAGGTGCAGCTAGAAGAGCGTGTTGCAGCACTTGACAGTGAGGTCAAGACTCTTACGGAGGAGAAGGAGGCGTCTTCGAACCAGAATGAGAGCCTCCAGGGTGAGCTTACTGCAGCCCAGAACACCATTGCCGAGTTGCAGGAGCGTCTGGAAAATGTTACACGCGAGCGTGATGAAGTCATTGCTGACCGTGACGCTATCGACTACGAGAAGCGTGCACTCGAAGAACGCCTCGACTCGCAAACCTTGGCATGGACCGAAACCATCGAGGCGAAAGACCAAGAGATTGCGTCCCTCAAGGCACTGCTTGAGGAGGCACAACAGCTGGCTGAATCGCGTCTTGACACCATTGCGGAGAGCAATAAGCGTGAGGATGAGCTCAGACAACGCGTAGAAGAGCTCGAGCGTAACCTAGAAGATTCGCGCGTCGAAATGGTCGCCGTGTTACAGGAGCGTGATGAGGAGAGACGACAACACGAGGCTCTGGTCACCTCATTGAATGCTCAGGTCTCATCGTTGGAGGTCGATGTTGCTCGACTGAATGAGCAAGTCGAAGATTTGAACGGAGAGGTCAATAAGGCGAACGACCGAGCCGATCGCGCTGAACACCTTGTTTCTGCAAAGGAGGGCGAGTGCGCGCATCTCAACGCTCAAATCGATGCCGTCAACGCCTCACTCGCTGCAGCGCTTGCTAAGATTGACGAATGCACCCAGGAGATCTCGCGACTATTGACTGAAAAGGCAGAGGAACTTCGAGCCCACCAGGAAGAGCTTGACAAGCTTCACGCTCAACATCAGGAGCAGCTGCAACGGGCTGCGGAGACTCAGGAAGAGCTTGAGATGCGTTACGAGCAGCTTGGACAAGAGAAGGCTGCGCAGAGCGAAGCACTCAATGCCATTATTGAGACCCTCAAGGCTCAGCTTTCGGACCTGACGAGCGAGCACAACATGCTTCTTCAGCGAGCATCTGATCTCCAAGCGCAGATTGCAGGCCAAGAGGCCACGATCGAGTTGCAGCGCAACGACATTGAAGAACTCACGACCGAGCGTGACCAGCTTGCCGCTGATCTCGACAAGACCACGCACGAGCGCGATGAGCTGTCAGCGCTGAGCCAACGCTTGCAGCAAGAGCTTGAGGAAACTCAAAACGCGCGTGCCAAGGAGAATGATGACCACCAGGCTGAGGTTGCCGAGCTCAAGGCAGCACATGAGGCATTCGTGCGTGATCAGCAAGAGGATTATGAATCTCAGATTGAACAGCTCAACGAGCGACTTAATGCCCAAGACGATACCATTGCCGCAGAGGCTGCGGCCTATGTGGCTCTCGATCACGCTCACCGAGCACTTGTTGCCCAGCACACACAACTCACTGCTGATCACGCGGAGCTTGTGGCCGAGAAAGAGGCAGGAGATGCTGCCTTCCGCGATCGCATTGCTGGCCTCGAAGAAAGCTTGGCTACCGAGACTCAGCACCATGACGAGACGGCAGAAAAGCTTCGTGCCACGACTGCCGACCTACTCCAGACGCGAGCTAACCTCAACAACGCACTCGATGACTTGGCGAACGCACAGGCTGCTCATGAAGAGACTAAGGTTCAGATGAACGCCCTTCTCTCGACGGAAATCGCTCTCAAGGAGGCAGCCGTTGCACGCTTCGTCGCAGAAGAACGTGCGCACAAGGAGATGACCTTGGATCGCGACATCAAGCTCAAGGAGCGTGACGAGGCGCGTGCGGAGGCAGAGCAATATGCCAACGAGCTTGCCGAAGCCAAGATGCAGTTCGAGGCGGTGGAGGCTAATCTTAACGACAAGATTGCACGTTTGATCGAGAACCTCAACGCCATGACTGATGATCGCGACCAGAACAAGCAAGCCCTCGAGCAGACTCGGAAGGAGCTTCAGGACACGATGGGCGAGCTTGCAGAACTCCAGACCATTTACGCCGAAGAGCAGAAGGCCCATAGCCAGACCAAGATAACCCTGGAGAATACCGAGGGCCGACTCCAAGCAGCGCTCGCTCGTATCGCTCAGCTCGACGCAACTGTCGAAGAACTGACCGAGCAAAAGGGTATTCTCGAGGAAGCCAAGGGCAGTCTCGAAATCCAACTTGCAGACGAAACAGCTGCGAAGGAAGCCGCAATTCAGCGCTACGTTGATGAGGAGCGTGACCACACACTCACGAAGAAGGAGTTGCAGAATGTCACAGCCGACCGCGACACGCAGATTGCAGCCCTTGCAGCAGCGACCGCGCTCCACGCCGCTGCACTTCAGGAGAAGGACAATGAGATGGCCGCGGCTGAAGAGGCTCACTCCATCGCTATCGCGGAGAAGGACGCTGCGTATGCCCAGTTGCAGGATGAGAAGATGAAGCTCGAGACCGATCTTGCTGCCATGACCGCCTCACGTGATGACTACAAGGAGAAACTCGAGACCAAGACTAGCGAGTACAAGACCATGGAGATCGAACTCTCGCGCCTCAGCTCCGTGCTGGCATCCACTCAAGTCGACCTGTCGAACACTCGTGATTCGCTCGCTCACACCGAAGGCCGGTTGAACGCTTTCCAGGTAAAAGCCGCTAGCTTGCAGGAAGAGGTCGAGAAGCTCACGCGCGTGAACGAGCAGTTGATTGACGAGAAGACTGACGCTGAGAACCGCCTTGCCGATGAGGCTGTTGCGAAGGATGCTGCCATTGAGCGCTTCGTGAATGAGGAGCGACTGCACCAGGCGACTCGTGATGAGCTCGCAAACATGGAGAAGCAGCGTGATGAGCAGGCTGCCGCATTGGCAGCGGCTGCTGCTGCCCACCAGATCGCTCTTGGAGCGCTCGAGGCCCAGATCGCGGATAAGGATCAAGCGTATGCTAAGCTTGCCGCTGAGAAGGCGCAGGTCGAGGATAATCTTGCCAAGATGACCGCGGAGCGAGACTCGCTCCAAGAGGCATTAGAGGCCAAGACCAAGGAGTGGGAGACGTCACAAGCAGAGCTCGCTAGTGTTAACGGCGTTCTCGCATCAACTCAGGCTGAGCTTGCCAACGTCAAGGAGACTCTCGCATCAACAGAGAATCGTCTCAGTGCCGCAACTGCACGCAGTGAGCAGCTTCAGAACGAGCTCGAGCAACTCACTGCAAACCACGAAGCACTGGCCGAAAAGCTCGAGAATGAAATTGCCTTGAAGGAGGGAGCCCTGGAACGATTTGCCGAAGAAGAGCAGCGTCACAAGACAACTCAGGATGCGTTGCGCCTCATGACTGAGGAGCGCGACAATGCTCTTAAGGAGAAGGAAGATCAGGAGGCAATGTTCAAGGCAGCCTTGCAAGAGAAGGATATTCTCTTGACGGCTCACGACTCCGATATCGCCGCCCTTTACTCTGCCAAGTCATCTTCGGAGAGCACGGCTCAGCGACTTCGACAGGAGATTGAAGAGCTAAAGACTCAGCTTGAGGCCAAGGACAAGGAGCTGCAGGCTAGCCAGCTCGAGATCTCGAAGCTCAACGACAACTATGCCACGAAGCAGATCGAGCTGGATAATACCAAGGATACGTTGAATACTACGTCTGATAAGCTTCAGGCTGCTATCCTTCGAGGTGACGACCTTCAGGCGAAGCTTGAAGAGGCACAGAACACGATCGCACTCCTTGAGGAGGATAAGCTTGACCTCCAGAGTCGCCTTGAGAAGGAGATTGACCTCAAGGAGACTACACAGACCCGTCTAGTTGAGGAAGAGCGCAGCCACGCCGCGACTCAAGAAGCGCTCAAGAATATGACGGCTGAGCGTGATTCGCGAGTCAATGAGCTCGAGGCAGCGGAGGCTGCGCATATCGTGGCTTTGAAGGCTAAGGACGATATCATTGCGCAGCGCGACCAGGCGTATGAAAAGCTCATGGGTGAGAAGCTGAACCTTGAAGAACAGCTCGACAAGATGACCGAAAGCCGTGATGATTTCAAGGCGAAGCTCGAAGCTAAGACAAGTGAATACCAGGCAAGCCAGGATGAGCTCGCATCAACCAATAATGTGCTTTCCACAACGAAGGGCGAGCTCGAATCGACGAAGGCTACTCTGGCTTTGACCACTGACAAGCTCAACGCAGCAATTGCCCGCGGCGATAATTTGCAGCAACAGCTCGACCAAGCCAACGCCACCATTGAAGCGTTGAACGAAGAGAAGTCTGTTCTACAGAACAGCCTTGAGGCCGAAGTCGCGCTTAAAGAGTCTTCAATCAACAGGTTCGTTGAGGAAGAGCGCGCTCATAATGAGACAAAGAATGCCCTTCAGGCCATGACCCAAGAGCGTGACGCCAAGATCGCGGCCATTGCTGCACTTGAGGCAGCACACGCGCTTGCTCTACAGGAGAAGGACAAGTCCGCTGGTGAGCAAAATCAAGAGTATGAGAAGCTCAGGGCTGAGAAGGTCAACCTTGAAGAGCAGCTCACGATCATGACTGCGAGCCGGGACAACCTACAGGCTCGATTGGAGGCCAAGATGGAGGAGTTCAATGCAACCCAACAGGAACTCGCTTCAGCAAACGCCACCCTTGGTTCAACACAGAATGAGCTCGAATCGACGAAGGCGTCCCTAGCCACAACGACTGACAAGCTCAACGCTGCCGTCGCTCGAGGTGACAGCCTCCAGATCCAGCTTGACCAGGCCAACGCCACCATCGAGGCCTTGAACGAGGAGAAGGCAGGATTGCAGAACAGTCTTGAGGCTGAAATCGCTCTCAAGGAATCCTCCATCAACAAGTTCGTGGACGAAGAGCGAGCCCATAACGAGACCAAGAAGGCACTCGAGGCGATGACGCAGGAACGCGATGCCAAGATTGCTGAGATGGCCGCAGCCGCAGCAGCTGCAGCAGCGCTCATCAAGTCCAAGGATAGTGAGTACAGCCAGCTGAGCGAAGCCAAGGCAGCTGAGGAGAAGCGCTTGAATGCCGAGATTGCTGCACTGACATCGAAGTTAGAGACTACCACCTCTGAGCGCAACGCCGCGCAGGAAGATGTTGCGATTAAGATTCAGTTGATCGCAACTCGAGAAACTGAGCTTAAGCAACTTCAAGAAGAGCTGGCAGCCGAGCGGGCAGAGCATAACCGCACCCGCGATCATTTGTCAGCCACTGAGAACCGACTGCAGAACGCAAACGCACGCATCAAGATGCTTGAACAGGACGTCGAGAAACTTCAGGCGGACATGACAGCGCTCCTTGAGGAGAAGGCTGGCACCGAAGCAACCCTCGATGCGGAGTCGCGCCAGAAGACGAGTGTTATCGAGCGCTTCGTTGAGGCTGAGCGCCACCACAAGGCCCAGATCGACGAGCTCAACTCCACAATTAACTCCCTCACTCAGGAGAAGGAGAAGCTGCAGGTGAATCTTACTGAAAGCGAACGTAATGTGAAGGTTAATGCTGACAGAATCACTGCGCTTGAAGCCGAGATCGCATCGTTGCAGGAGCAGCTCCGACAATCTCAAGAACTTGTCAAGAAGCGCGACGGTGAGATCGCGAAATTGAATGATGACCTCGCCGCGGCTCGTCAAGAGATCGAGCATCAGAAGGACATCACTAAGATTGAAGTCTGGAAGGTCGTCGAAGAGAGGACTGAGCGTGAGAATGAGATCAAGACTCTGCACGCCGAGATTGCAGCGACACAGGCCAACTTGTCCACTGCCGAATCCAAGATCACAACACAAGCTGAGCTGATCGCCACTCTTAAGACTCAGGCAGAGCGCGACGCTGAGTCGCGTGCCCAACTCCAGCAACAACTGGATGAGAAGCAGGCCGCACTGGATGAGGCCTTGGCACGCCATCAGGACGAGATTGAGCTGAAGACAACTGCCCTTGAGAAGTTTGTCACCGAAGAGCGTGCTCACAATGAGACTAAGGGCCAGGTCGCAGAGCAGGCGAAGGTGATTGAGCAGAAGAACGCTCGTATCGCCGAGCTCGAGGCTGAGGTTAACAACCATATTGCGGCTCGCCAATCTGCAGAGGCTGCGCTTTCGGGCGATGTTGCGCGAACCACTGCTGAGTTATCAGCACTCCGTGAAGAGCACGACAGGTTGACCCGCGAGTCGAAACAGCGCATCTCTGAACTTGAGGCTGCTGTCGCAACGCAGACTCAGCGCGCAGACAAGCTCGATTCAAAGAAGCAAGAATTGGAGGCGACTTCTGCTAAGCTACAGGCTGAGCTTGACGCGGCCACGGCCAAGATTAGTACCAGCGAAGAACAGTATGCGGCGGCAATCAAGGAGCGCGATGCTCAGAAGGCAGCTCTCCAGGCCCAGGTGGACAAATTGCAGCAAGACCTAGACGATCTTCAGTCGCGAATGACCGACACAGATCAGAAGCTTGATGTCGCGATTGCTGACAAACAGACCCTTCTTCAGTCCTCGGCTGAGCGCATCCAGAAACTTGAGAAGGAGATTGAAACCTTGCGAGGTGCTGTAGACAACACCACTGCAGCAGAGCAGGCTCGTAGCGGCCGCATCGCTGAGCTCGAGGCTGAGCTCACTAAAGAGCGCGAGCAGAATCAGCAGCAGCAGACGCGCCTGAGTGAACTCGAGGCAACAGCGAGCCAAGTGCCCACACTCCAACAGGAAATCACCAAGCTCCGTCAAGCCATGGATTCTGCGTCATCTAGCGATCAGCAGCAGAACGCTCGCATCGCTGAGCTTGAGTCGAACTTGGCCTCTGAGCGCGAGCTTGTCCAACAGAAGCAGACACGCATCGACGAGCTCGAGGCTAGCCAGAGCAAAGCTAATGAGACGCACCTGGCCCGTATTCAATTCCTCGAGCGAGAAGTCGCAAGGCTCCAGGGTGCTGTTGATTCGAACGTCATGTCCGATCAGCAGAACACGGGCAAGATTGCCGAGCTCGAAGCTGAACTCGAGGCAGCAAGACGCAAGGACGCAAGCAACCAGGCTCGCATTACGGAGCTTGAGGGCGAGCTCGCAAAGCTCCGAGATGAGCTCAACGCGCGTATTGAAGAGCTCGAGCGTCTTAAGTCACAACAATCCACGCCGATTGAGGCCGTCGAGGTCCCGATGTCGGACTGCGCAATTGGCGAGTTCGCTCGCAAGGATACAGCTCGAGTCTCTGAGCCGACACCTTCAGCTGCCAGCAGCACTGGCAGTGGCGAGACTCTTACCGAGGAGCAGAAGGCCTTGTTGGAGGCTCAGCAACGCCAGGCTGATCATGAGCGTCACCGTCTTGCGAGAATCGCAGCCATGCGAGGCCGTGGCCGTGGCGGCCTACCACGCCCTCCGGGTCGTCTGCCGGTTGCACCTGGCGCTCATTCCGCTTCGGTTTCAGCAGCAGGCACTGCTTCTCACACTCCGGCGCTTCACAGTGGATCTCAGACCCCGTTGATTCCTGGTCAAACGCCACTCTCAGCACTCCACGAGCCCGAGGCTCTGATGTCAATGAACCTTAATTCAGCAACTATTGGTGCACCTCGTGCCCAGCAGAAATAATAGGAGAGGATTGCATCGCTTTACCCAAGCAGAGCAATTGATCTCCTAGCTCACTTTTAGTTAGTATCACCTACGCGATGATGAAGTGTATGAGATTCCTTCTACTGGTCATTGAATGCAGTTGTACGCTACACTTCGGAGGAGTCCTTCTTTCGAGGACTCTCTGTGCTATTTCCTTTTTATGCAAGAACAACTCTGTGTCTTCCATTCATTCGCGAGGTATGTTTAGTAAGTTCGCGTCAGCGAGTTTCACACGCCCACGTTTTTCATTAACAAGATTAACAAGATTTTATTGCAGGTGAGCGATGACGCTCGAACCAATACGAGTTACTCCATAGCTGTCATTCGTATTTTGTACATTCAATCCTATCCAATAAACACACCGGTTAACGGCAGTATGCTGTGTATTATGCTTATACGAGATTGAGGATGGACTATATACAGTGATAAGAGTTCGAAACAATTCTAACAGTCGCTTCTGCGTACGTTTGGCTTTGGATCTAGAGATTGAACCTAGTGAGAACCGATCCAGCTAGTGCTCACTGCTGCCCGAGACGGATGAGCCGCTAGGATCCACACTACCCGGCGGTTTTCGGACGCGTCTCGCTACATGGGTGAGGTCAGCGACATGAATCAATTCAGCCAATCAACGGATAGGTGAGCGTGATACATTCAAGCGAGCCAGAAAACAACCGCAGGGAATTCAAAGCAAGGTACATCATTCGATAACTCCAGGAAGTGCCCTATACGTACCTTTCGAAAGCTCGAACAGCCGAGTGCCTTCTTCGACTGGAGGTGCCAGGAGTGCAGCCTCATACCGTTTGTGTAGCTCCTCTCTCAGGTCTACGGGTTTGTCACGCTTTCTGACCTTAGGCTTACTCAACTCAACCATTCGGTCAGTGAGGTATACTTCCGTGGAGCGAGACCCCGAACCGCCTGCGTCCGCGCCACCACCGCCACCACCGCCTCCACTCACCTCCTGTTTGATCTCGGCCATGGCGTACTGGGTGATGGTGTGACCCAGGACCTGGGGTCGAGGCTTCGAGGCCCTCGGGTCCACCCCGCGCGCTGCTGCTAGCTTATCTTCAGGTGTCGATTGAATTACCTGCGAGGGCGGGAAGCCCCGTCGCAACGGATATACGCCTCGTTTTGCTTTTGTGGGAAGTTCGCTGGCCCACGCGAATGGATCAGCGTTCATCGGAGCTACTCGATTCTTTGCGCAGTACGTTGGATTATAAGCCGTATTGTGCGGTTTAATTCATCAGGCACGCGCCACAACACGAGATTTTAAGTGACAAAGTCTTGCAACCGAACCCAGTTTTTGGGCCCTGGTGGATAACGTTCCTCGATTCGAGCTGGCGTCTTTGGACTGGTCTTGCGCAGGAAGCGTAAGGTATCGGTTCAAAATAGCTGGTATTTAACTCCCATACAACTTGATCTTGTTGGCTCCGGCCCCAAACAAGTCGTGTCCCGACGTTGATGCTGTGAACTCGAACGCGATGTCTCGAGACGATACAATTTCTCGTATCGACAACCAGGCGTCGCGTGTTGGTTTGTTGCGGCGGTGATGCATTTTAGGTAGGATCTGAGCTGGTGAGTCATTGTGTTGAGTCCCATGGTGGATTTCTCAAGGCAGCACCCTAGGCCAGACCCGTCCCCAGCCACTCAGCCAGCTCCTAAACTGGTGAGCAGCTTGTGGTGATGAGACGGCACATTTTGTGCCGTTGTCTCGGTAGTTTTGTGCGCGCTATTACGGGCCCCATAGAGAGTGCCAGGCAGTGCTCGCTGGTGCTTTAACTAGCTGAGCCATGGAGCAACCTAATGATCCTGGTACTATACCCGAGGCACACACTGATGCCATTGAATTGTGTGTTTTAAAGCAGACAGATATACCACCCCCACCACCTGAGGACCCAGGGTCTAGAGTGGATGCGCAGCCCACGATACCAACCAATATCGGGCCTGTTAAGCAGACCGTCCCACCTGAATCCCTTGCAGTCGATCTGTTTATGCAAACAGATCGTGTATCACGAGAAAATGCCCTGGAGGACCCTCCAAATACCGTCATTCCGCCCGACAAGGAAGAGGCGTACTTCACAGAGCTGCACAGGCGCGAGGCGGCGCGCTATATCACACGCTGGGCAGATATAGACCGACTTCCCGACCCTCTTTTCCACTATATATTCACCGGTACCTGGATTCGAGGTCACGGAAAGCCCACGAGCAGCCTGGCACATTTACGAAGGATATACTTCGTGGAGGCCTTCCTGCAAGGCTTCGTGTTTATTATCAAGCGTAGCGTTCAACTACTCGTTCTGGCGTTTTCGATCACCCAGCTTGCTCAGGAACAGTCTCTTAGCAATCCTCTTGACGTCTTTCGAGGCAACAGCGAAAGCGCGTTCAGCTCGTTCTTCTACGAGCTTGCGGGCAACAGCATCCTACGAACTGTGATGTCAGCAGTGCTGGCAACGCCATTTCTGTGGGGCTGCATTCAGGGCCTTCGCATGGCTATGACTGCAGATGTAGACCCAACTCCTGAATTTGAGCGTTGTCTCAGCATTGTTGTTAACGAGATTGACCACGCTCAAGCATCAAACCAAGCTTTCAGTGGGTTGTGGAGGGATGGGATCAGATGGTTCCTTCCACTTCATCCAATCGATCGTGCACTTCAGACTCTGATGCGATTCATCCGCTGGGATAAGCGTCTCTCAACACTTCAGCGCAATCGAGCTTTCAACGCGCTCTCCGACATCTTCTCTTCTCGTGGTGGTTACACGCGTATTGTGATGGGCTATCATATGGCAACCTTCGCCAATGTCATGCTTGATGATGATCGGCCCCAGGCGACTCAGCAAAGTGACGGGAGCCAACGCGAATCCGGTGGCGAGCTAAGATCCACCGGGAGTAACATTTCATCAGGGTCAACAATGGGCGACCAGACCACCACTGTCACGAGTTCGGGAGAATCAACCGATGGCACATCTGCATCTGCATCGCCGTTGCCACCAGCGCTACCTCCCCGTCCTTCTGTCCCCATTGTGATTGTGCCTGCGGACGATGCAAACGGAGCAGCCAACCAAGTGCCGCGTCCGCCGCTTCAGACCAGCTATTCTAGCCTACGAAGGGCAAACACCTACATGCAACGACGACGTCGGATTTCGAATCCCGTCGTAGGTGCTATGCTCCCTTCTCATATTGACCAAGAAGACGCGGAGACGCTCTACAAACTTCAGATGGCCGCACTCAAGCGACGCGCAGTGGATGCAGTCTACGACCTCGCAGAATGGCCAGGGGAGCGATACCACAAGTCGCCGTTTTCGAAGAAACTTTCAATCCTAGCATTGTTTTTGTACGGTCGCTACTTGCAGTGGTGGCTCGGTCTTGCCAAAACCCGTACGGAGTCGATTGCCTTTTGGATTTTCAAGCTTGTCAAGAACGTCGCGATTGTATTCTTGCTTAGGGCTGTGTATGGTGCCATCGTCGAGTACCTTAGCTGCCCCGAAATGGAAGGCATTGGCTTCCTCGGACGTACGGCATATGCTGGCAAGTTCGATCAGACGTGCTTCGAAGCGACAATCGAACACTTCAACTCTTTCCCCGGCCAACCCGTTTCGACGCTTGTCGGAGACATTGGTCGATTCAACTTGCCGTTGTTCTCGACATTGAATCTCAGCGGCAAGGGACTGAATGGCTCCACGATCGCCCAGATAATCGAAGGCTTCCTGAATGAGGGCATTGTAGTTAGATCGCTTGATCTGCGCTCAAATCATATTGGAATGCACGACCACACGGATGTCCACGACACACTTGTATTCGCAGCTGCTTTGGAGAAGTGTGAATCCTTAACTGAACTGCTACTGGATGATAATTGGATCGGTGCGCGCGATTCTGAAGAAACGCAGGGTACTGTGGCAGTTGCAAGAGCTATTGGGTCGCTCACACGACTACAACGACTGTCCCTAGGTACAAATGAAATTGGTAGCTCGGATGATGTCGATCCACAAGGTACTGTTGCGCTTGGAGAGGCAATGAAAACGCTTCCTTTCCTCAGGCATCTGAATCTCTCTAACAACTGGATTGGCCGCCACGATGATTCCAACCGTGAAGGCACGATAGCCCTTGGTGAGGGCCTGAGATATCTCGCAAATTTGCGAGAACTGGATCTTTCCATGCAAATTAGCCAAGACGGATCAAATGGTATCGGCTATTTTGATGATGTGAACGCTGAAGGCTCGCTTGCGCTCTGGGACGGTCTCTCAAAGCTGACTAGCTTGGAGTATCTGTCTCTTGCTAGCAATTCCATAGCACAGCGTGATCGCACGACTGCGGTCGGTACCGTTGCACTTGGCAATACACTAGGCCAGCTCACGAACTTGCGTCACCTTGATTTATCCAATACCTGGCTTGGCTGGGGCGATGAAGTGGATCCCACTGGAACTATCGCAGTAAGCCAAGGTTTGGCCAATCTGACCAACCTTGAGTACTTTAGCGTCGCCATTTCGTGCATTGGTGGTGGCGATTATGTTAACCCTGAGGGAACCAAAGCATTTGCCGGGGCAATTGCAAAGTGGACGAATATCCACACACTTGACCTCTCTCTCAATCTAATCGGATACGGAGTGAATGCGACAGCCGAATCTATCATCGCTCTAAACAATGCGCTTGGAGCAATCAAGGACAATCCACGACTGTCTGTTAATTTGAACGCTAACCCAGTCACACGTGATACGTGGGCACTGTTTCAAGACACCATTCCATGGCTCCCAACCGTTTTCATCGAAGCTGCGGATGTTGACGATTTCTTCTCGGAGATGGTGACGGCATTTTCGTTTGATTTCTCGGGCATAGTCATGCTCTCCCCATTCCAGTATTCAATGGACATGGTCGATCGATTGTTTGAAAGGCTTGCGGACGTCGGTGTTCGGGTCCTCATGTTGACGCGAAATCAGATTGGCTATTTTGATGACATCGATTCTTCAGTCACGGTGGCCATCGGTCGCGGCCTGGCAAAGGTGCAAAGTCTTGAATATCTTGACCTTTCAGATCAAGTTGGAGGATACTGGGGCATTGGTCAACATGATGAGATTGACCCCAGTGGAACGTTAGAACTCGGCAAGGCAATAGGTACCTTGCCTAATTTGAAGTCCCTCATCCTTCGAGGCAATAATTTTGGTGGAGTCACCGTGAAGACAGGTGCACTCGCATTCGCTGCGGGATTGAAGAATCTCACCAGTATTAGGTATCTTGATCTTTCGAGCAATGTGATCGGTCTTCTGGATGAGCATGGTGCCGAGGCCACAGCCGCGATTGGAGAGGCATTGGCTTCCATGTCCGATCTCGAGTATCTCAACCTCGCCAAGAATTCGATCGGTCAACACGACGATCAAGATGCCTCGGGCACTGTGGCCATTGGGCAAGCTCTCAAGAACTTGAAGAAGATTCGCTGGCTCAATCTGCATTCTAATTCGATCGGTGCACACGACGCTGTCAACGCGTCCGGTACGCTATCGATTGCAGACGGCATCGCCGGACTCGATGCACTGGAAGTGATCGATCTTTCTATGAATGCCATTGGTTCAGGGACATCTGTTGGAGAGATTGCGGTAATGCAGAGCATTTCATCATTGGAGAATGTTTGTGCAATGGACGTGAGCTCCAACTTTATCGGTTCTACTGACGACACTGCCCCAGCAATCGTGATGGACTTTGTTGCAAGACTAACCCGCTTCAACTTGGGAGGCATGCAAAGAATCAGTTGGTCTGAGAGCGCTGATACCATTTACAGAATTACCGCCGAGCGACTGCGTCAGGCATGCGAGCGCAAAAAGTGCTTTGGCAGTGAAATTCCTCCCTTCCAACCCAAACAGTGCAGCACTCCCCCAGTGCTCACTGACGACGCTGTTATTAATGACATTGTAGGTCCCAACACTCCTCATATTTTCTAGTCTCTTCGAGAGAGTCTTAGTCGATCGGCACTTGCATATGTTTTACAACATCTCTTCGATCGTTTCTTCGTCATCCCACGCTTTCATCATTTGATTACCCTGTTGTACCCTGTTGTAACTTGGTTTTTAATGTACGCGAGCCCCTGATTCCATTAGCTCTCCCAACGATGGCGATGACTCACCACTGAATGTAACGGTAACCATCGGTCATTCATGCTCTTCCTTTTAAGAGCTCCCACCTTGGATTCACCCATTGCGACTAGGGCACCGTTGGCTAGTGCCTGACCTGGCCCTCCGGTCGCTGTATATTACCTAGCTCGTACTGAAACCTGCAGTACCTATGTAATTTGCTCTTCACCTTTGACTGAACCACCTCCACCTTATAGCTTTCGATATAGTTGGGTAGCTTTGATCTTATATTTGCTTTTCACGGTATTCCTTCGTTCCATACGTTGACTTTGCGCAGAGAAATCCAACCCACTCTCTGCCTCTCCAATAGCATGAATCCTCGATGCTTTTCTGAGGATGTGATTGTTTTTGTAAACAAACGCACCCTGAACTCAGAAAGAATGCGTTTTGGTTTTTACATATCCATGGGATCAGCATCGAGCGCTCTGAGCTTCCAGATATTTGCGTTTGGAAACCCTATGTACGCAGTCTATTGTGCCCGTGGGTCTTCTCCATCCTCCAGTTGTCCGCACCTTCGGTTAACCTCAACGAACCGTGCACACACCCCGAGGTCTGGTCGATCCATGGTTTCATCCAGTCTAACACCTAATAAACTACCCCTGCCTCACCTCGTATCATACTGTTGTATTTTCGTGCTCTGATATGACATGTGAGTTGGCGGACAACCTCAAGTTACACTCCAGGTGTACATAGTCCGGTCATGTAAAGTCATGGCATAATGTCAGCATCATGAGGTGCTGGAAAGGCCATCCCAGACGTTTCATTGCTAGATATGCAACTTTCGCCTTGCAAATCATCCTGAGTATCCAGTGAGTGCGTCCGTCCAGAGGAATTCTCGAAGGAACCAAAGCAGCGTCAGTCCAAATCCAGGCCAGGACAGTTTCATTTTCGCGAGGGTCAGCGAGCAGCGTTTCCACACGGAAAAAGTTGCCGAAACGCCGGATCTGCGAGTGTAACCTGGGATTTGATGTTACCATTGTGTAGATCCGTGCTGCGAGGGATTGGTAATCTTATCGCATTCTCATAGCACTCTGCAAATCGCGTAAAAATCGAAGCAAAAATTACACACTCGGTGCCTGATGAATCTTCTCGCACTTTTCAGCCCTTTTGACTGGACTAGCACCGTATACCATTGCTCCTATGTTTACCCCACTCACGTATATCACTCCGAAATCGGTTACGTACCTCCCACCCTCACAGGCGTAGCGAGCCCTAACCCCAGCAAGCACGATGGCGTCTTATGCTGGAGAGATCGTCGCGTCGGCCCCCATGGCTCCGCCTCGAGAGGGCGAGCTGATGGGTGTTGAGGCCGAGGAAATGTCATTGTACGTCGAGAGACACTATCTATGCCGGCATATTGCCTGAGTTCTGCGCTGCTGGAGACTTGGCGAACCCGATCTTCGTTCTAAATTCACCACAAACACTCACCCTCTTGCTCCCCCTTTTCATCTTCCCTGCACTGGTATAGCGTTGAGGCTCAGTCGCGATTCCGCCAGTTTATCCGAACCTTTGTCAACAACCACCAACAGTTCATCTACCGTGATGCCTTGCTCTCCAACTATGCACAGGGGAACTACAGCCTGGAGGTGAACTTGGGTGACCTGGCGGCGACTGACCCCAAGCTTTTCACGCTGTTGCGCTTGCGTCCTGCCGAGTACATACCTTGCCTGGAACGCGCCGCGGTCGATGTCATTATTGCGCTCACCGCACCGCGTCCCACTGAGTCTCAGGTCGAACCCATCCAGATCACTCTCCGAAACTATGCACGCTTCACAGAGCTGCGAAAGTTGACTGCAACGCAAGTGTCTCAGCTTGTAGCTGTCCGAGGTATCATCGTCAGTGCCTCTAAGCCACGCATTAAGGCTACGAGCCTTTCGATCATGTGCCGAAACTGCAAGGCTGTGAAGCACATTCGTAACGCACAGGGTTTCGGCACGGCTATCATTCCTCGTGTGTGTGATACGACTCCGCAGAACGGTGCAGAAAAGTGCCCTATGGATCCATTCATTATTCTTGGTGACAATAGCTCATATACCAACGTACAGACAATGAAGCTTCAGGAGGCTCCCGAGACTGTCCCCACTGGTGAAATGCCACGCCACGTTCTGCTGGCGTGCGAGCGCACCCTCGTAGGCCACGTGAAGCCAGGTACTCGAGTGACGATTATTGGTATTCACACGACATACACGCCTCGCCAGGCTGCAGGCATCGATAAGCGCGGCGGCCAGGCGGTGAATGACGTGGGCATCCGTATTCCCTATCTCCGAGTGCTTGGTATTGAGCAGGAGAGTGGTGCGAATGATATTCTGCTGGGTCGACTTACTCCAGAAGATGAAGAAGAAGTTCAAACCCTCGTCCGAAGTACCCCAAATCTCTACGAGGCCATTGCGAACAGCATAGCTCCTGCTATTATGGGTCGAGAGGATATCAAGAAGGCCATTGCTTGCGCCCTGTTTGGCGGTTGCAGAAAGCAGCTTCCTGACGGTATGCGGCTTCGTGGTGATATTAACATCTTGCTTCTAGGTGACCCTTCAGTTGCCAAGTCACAATTCCTCAAATTCGCATCGCAAGCTGCACCCATTGCCATCTATACATCTGGTAAGGGTTCGTCTGCGGCAGGTTTGACTGCTTCAGTGATTCGTGATCCAGGTACTGGAGAATTCCACTTGGAAGGTGGCGCGCTTGTGCTTGCCGACGGAGGCTTGGTGTGTATTGATGAGTTCGACAAAATGCGTGAACAGGACCGCGTTGCAATTCACGAGGCCATGGAACAGCAGACGATTTCCGTCGCCAAGGCGGGTATTACCACTATTTTGAACTCACGAACCAGCGTGATCGCTGCCGCTAATCCCGTTTTTGGTCGATACGACGATATGAAGAGTGCTACGGACAACATTGATTTCCAGGCCACTATCTTGTCACGTTTTGATCTCATCTTCATCATTCGAGATATGCAAGACGAGCGGGCTGATCAAGAGCTTGCACGCCATATTATCAATGTCCACAAGAAAGTCGATGGAGTACTCAAGGAACTCAAGCATGATGTGATCGATATTGATCGCCTCCGCAAGCTCATCGCGTACTCAAGACGCTATCATCCTCGCCTTTCCGAAGAGGCTGCCAAGACTCTTGTAAACCGATATGTTGCCTTCCGCCGTGAAATGCATGATCGCCAGCGCGCAGAAAGGAGACAGATGCAGTCTTCATCAGATCGCTTCAACACAACAGGTAACGCTCAAGTCATTCCTATTACAGTTCGTCAGCTCGAGGCCGTGAATCGTCTCGCTGAGGCACTCGCACGCATGGAGCTCCAGAACGTCGCGACAGAGGCACATGTGAACGAAGCCCTTCGTCTGTTTACGGTGGCTACGCTCCAGGCTGCTACCTCACCTTTCGGCGAGACCATGGCAGGCTCTCCACAATTTGAGGCCAAGTTGCGTGCTTGCGAAAGGTGGCTCCTGCATCGAGTACCGTACGGCGCCGTTGAGTCTACGAAACGTTTGCTTCGCGAGATGATTGCAGCAGGCCATGACGAGAATGCCAGCAAGATGGCATTACAGGCCCTTGTCCAGCGTAACGCGTTCACATTCGAGAAGCAGCGTCAGTCTGTAAAACGTGTTATGGGTTAAGTGTGCTCGTGTCACTCGGTGATGTTGTAGATGATCGAATTCCCAGGTGTTGATTCAAGGCCATAGTTTGACTATTCACTTCTTTCAGCTCAACACTCTTCATTTGATTGGATTAAACTACAGTTGCGTGATCATAAAATCACTCATTTAATACGTAAAGTACTGCTAGCCATATGTAATTCTATTCAGGGAGACAGACTTGTGCAGTCCATAACGGTTATATACTACAATAACGCCTTCGCAGCATTTTCAAATCGTGAGAGAATAGAGTCGTATGAATAATGCTGGACCGAAAGGATCTTCCGCAATTCCGATTCGTCATGAGGCCACACACCTTTGAGGAGGTGGAGCGCACGGTAATGATGAAGAACTAGCTCTACAATCGCTTCCTGCGGGTATGCGAACGACTTCTGAGCTGCACGAATCGCTTCCTTATTCTTCAGCACACTCTGAAGGTCCTCTGGCAACAAGTCGACAATCGAGCTATCCTCAGCCTGAAGCTCTTCAAGACCCTTAATAAATGACGCGTCCTTGGCAACTTGGAACGAAGCGTCAAGCACGGGTCGAAGCAAGTCAAGCAGTTCCCGAGCAACTTTTGCATGGATGTGAATCGAGAGTTGTAAGCGAGCAGCCTCGATCGACGCTTGTCGGACTATGACCTCCTTGGAAGTGACTAGCGTAGCAGGGGAGTTGCTAAACAGCTCAATTTGTCCCTTGCGATATTGCACGACAAGAAATGTCTTAGCCAAGGCCGAAACAAGGACTTGCTGCGCGACCCCGTTATCGGGGTCTTCAGCTCGAGGGGGATGCTGGGATAACAATGCACAAAGCCAAGAGTACGCCGACGCCGACGTGAAGTCTCCAGTAAACTTGATCGAAGAGCATCCATCAGCCCTTTCAGTCGCGGCGAGCGCTTGCTTTGCGGCCTCAGGATCGGCTGGTTCGTAGTGGCACAGGGGTGCGATGTGGAATGTAGCAGTCTGAGCTACCCTGGGTTCCGATCGCGGAATCGCCATAAGACTAACTTCCGTCGCCGCAGGAACTTCTTCTAATCTTGCCATGATGGCAGCGCGATATGTGTTGGGGGGCAGCTTGATTGCGTAGGTGAAGGGATGTCCTGGAATTGTAGCCTTTGTGGTGTTAGGTTCAGCCTCGATGTATGCTGCTGAGCCGCGTCTTCGATAGAGTGGGCTTATTGTCGGCTCTTCTGTTGGTGGATTCGCTGCCTCCAGCTGGCTCGCAGTCAAGATGCCGAGGGAAGAGCCCAGTAAAGCATGCAGAACATGAGCCTGCCCACTCGTTGCACTGGAGGTTGGTGTGTCTGAACTGTGGCCCAGACCTAGTCCAAGACCCATGCCGAGACCTGGAGCCTGATTAGAAGCGTTGCGAATAACAAGACAACCTTCCGGCTCTACACTCGCGATCAGAAGCGGAGCCGGAGAATGCAGAAGAATACGGTCTAGCGGGGATTCCACATCTACTGTGAATTCATGTAACGCATTCTGGTCCAGTAGTCTGCACGCAGTTCGCATCACGAACGGAGTGTTGGCCGCAACTAGGCCTGCTGGGGTGACACGCGCGTACAGATCACGGGCATAAATGACGAGTCGGTTTAGATCACTAATCTCTGCTCGAAGATCGTTCACTGTGCGTCGATCGTCAGCCAGTTCTGAGTTCTTGTCAATTGCTGCTGCAAGTGCGGCGGCCGTGGCAGGGTCGAGAGGAGGAGGCTTCGCGTCCGCAAATTGCTGCCAGGGTTTGCTAGCAGTTTCGGACGACGTCGATGATAGGGACAGAGCTGAAGGTGTGACACCTCCAGCTGCAGCGTCCGTGGGTGACGTGGCTGCATTTGCGGGTGTGCGCAAAGCAGGACTGCTCAAGATGTCATCTCCGCTCGCCGCAAGCGCTGTTGGCTTCAGTGGGCGGAGTTTGGCATTAGCCACATCCCCGCGAACGTCAGAAGAAAGGATGATCAAACTACCATTGAAGGTCGACAGCAGCAGCTCAGGATTATTGGACGAAATGAAGCGGCCAACGCACATGTTAACGATTCTTTGACCAATGTTTGTGGCGTAAACTGGGATCGGATCCAGAATGCTTGACGCACCCGATCCTTTGCCAGCGAAGTCTGCTGCAAGGGAGGTATTGGCAGATTCAGGAGGCTGGAATGCATAGAGCTGCACGGTTCCGTCAGCTCGTGCAACCGTGATCGTTGGTGCGTATTGCAGCATAATATCTTGGGGCTGAGATACGATGAGTCCATTTGTTTTACCTGTTTTGGAATTGGTAGCAAAGGGACGGACGACAGAAGACTTCTCCTCTTGCCTGACCGAGTCGGGAGCAGGGTTAGCGGTAGCCCTTGGCGAGTTCCAGTACGCACCACCGACGCCCAAGTCCGCCGGAGCACCGTTACTGGCCTGCAGCGCCACGCTTCCTGGACTTGGTGCATTGACCGACTGCGAGGCTGCAATCTCTGCTTGCGACTCAAGCGCTTGCGGATTTGCATTGCCTTGAACAAACGCGCAGGCGATCGCTGTAACCTCCTGGTTGGAGAAGTAGCAATTCGGGAGTTCCTCTGCCGTTACAGCGGGGTTCTTCATACAGTCTGCTGAGAGAGTAAAACCTCGTTGAATGTTCAGAGGGTTCACGGAAGGGTCAATATAGACATGACCAATTTCGCCACGTTCTGTGCCGTACAGGACATGGATGGCATTGGGAAGGAATCTGAACGAACCGTGCTTCTCTGCTGAGTTTGAATACATCCACGTTGGGAGATGCATGATAGATAGCGCTGTAATGACGTCTCCAGCATAGAGGTCAGCTAATACCTGACCACCAGCTACCAACCGCAGAGTTTTGTCGCGGCAAGCGATGAGGGCGTCGACATCTGAGCTGCGAGTGATGTACGCGGTAATCGATGCAGAAATAACTGAGCCGGTAGGATAAAAGCTCTCGTCTTCTGTCTGATTGAGGACAGTGTAGGAGTGCTCGGTGAAGATGTGCAGCTTGAGGTTGTTAATGACTAGGGTTCGGATGGATTCCGCAAGCAGAGCTTCGAATCGGAAGAACTCACGACCAGTTTTCTTGATGCCCCAGACTGTGTCGCGAGAGGATGCGTAGATCTGGTCCTTCGTGGCTTTGAGGCCTCCGAGCGAGATGGAGGTGATGCCTTGGTATGTGCCAACCATGCCAACTTCACCCACAAGTGCCGAAGGAAGATGATTCACCGCGAGACTACTACTACTGCTGGTACCCTCGCCTTTGCTGACCTCTTGTAACCGAGGGGTTCCTCCAGTGTGGTCGTGGTCGTCCTCACCCACTGTCGTGTTGAGCAGGCCAGTGGTGGAGGTTGCCATGGTGGTGGTGGAGGCTTGTGTAGCGGTGAATGCAGGTGCTGCGATGGGGGATTGTCGTCCGTCAGGATTGGTCGAGAGCTTCAGAGCGGTGTCATTCTGTTTCACACTTTCTGCGATCTCCTGAGCCTGCTGGGTGCAGGGTAGTCGCCACGACTGCTCGAGAGTGAGAGCCCGTCCTACTGCAAGACACATGACATTACCTACAGTATCACCTGCAACGAACTTCTGGCGCTTCCCTGCCGAGCTGGGAAGAGCAACGAGGGCGCCCTGTTGGATGCTTCCGACATTGCCCAGGTCGTATCGGCCTGCGGGGAGACAAGGGGGTGATGAGAGGAGATGGGTTATGGATGGAATTTGAACGACTAAGCGCACGGGCTGTGATGCGGATCAAGTCACGCCTCGATCCTTCAGCAGAAGTCTTATGCTCGGGTTATGCACTGGGTGTTATGGTGTCAATGCGGTCAAATCAGTGCCATCCAGCAATGCCCGCCGATTCACACAATCATGTACCAAGCGTGCATATCCACAGGCAGTGTTGTTTGTGGCATACACCAGGCCTGCGCGCTGCAGAACAACGTACCCAGTTCGACCGTAGTCGTTTTCCAACTCTGGCTCATGCGCGGCAACAGCAGCAGGTGTATCAAGCGCGATGATGCGATTCGGGGTTGAAATCGGTGTCGTCACAGTGGTCGCTACCGTTGTACTTCACTTGCACCCCGCGTAAGTGTCTTGATCAGCGTATTACCGAGTCGTGATTATCAATGTTAGGTGTTGTTGAAAATTCAAAAACCAGTTGCGAGTGGGTATAGCGCGCTGCTCAGCTCGGTATCTGCGGTGGGGTTTAAATGCGGAACAATAAATCTGAGTAGATATCTAGCTGGTTCGAGGTGTGCTGGGTAATTCGCCAGTATTTCCGCTTGCCGAGGCGCGCCGGTTGGATTCTGTAGTTGCTTGTGTTTATTCTCATTAAGTGTTTCCATCCGACCTGGCCCGAA
>Ga0180217_1001516_pt1 | contig 24909 bp, 18 predicted proteins | sample eDN3rd37CBELigOP_FD_128521 | JGI IMG/M metagenome (GOLD analysis project Ga0180217, IMG submission 128521) | Enriched Organic Plus compost microbial communities from Emeryville, California, USA - eDNA 3rd pass 37_C BE-Lig OP (version 2) (version 2) ... | reverse complement strand
CCGCACTTGCTGTAGCCGCAGCTCTCGCACTTCTGGCAGCCCTCCTCGAACCGCAGCGGGGCGCCGCAGTCCGGGCAGGCCTTGCCCTTGTTGAGCACGTTCTCCACGCCGGCGGTCTCGAGCGCGACGGCGATGATGTCGGCCTTCGAAGCCACCATGCGGCCGTGGTAGGTGCCGTACATGCCGCCGTTGATGCCGCGCAGCGTCTTCACGAGGGCCTCGGCGGGCACGCCGTACTGCAGGGCGATCGAGACGACGCGGCCCAGGGCCTCGGAGTCGGCGTTGGCCTCGTCGCCGCCCTTGCCTGAGACGATGAACACCTCGGTCGGCAGGCCGTCCTGCTTGTTGACCGTGACGTAGAAGCCGCGCTTCTCCCCACTGGCGTCGATGAGCTTCACCTGGTCGGTGAAGCCCGACAGGCGCACCGGCCGCTGGAACAGGGGCTCGCCGGGCAGCTTGTCGAAGCCGGGCTGGCGGCCCGTCACTGGCACGGAGGCCGGCTGGGAGGCGGTCGCGGGGCGAGCCGACGCCGCGGCAGCCAAGGCGCCGTTGGCCGAGGCGGCTACGCCGTTCACCGTGGCCCCACCCTGGGCGGCGATGGTCTGCACGGCCACCACGGGCTGGGAGGCCGGCGCCTGCGCCGAGGTGCCGCCCATGCCGGCAGCAGCGGCGGGCTGGTGCTTCTCCTCCTTGGCCTGCGGCTTGTCGGCGCTGGTGGAGAGGACCTGGAACTCGCGCGAGCCGTCGCGGTAGACGGTGATGCCCTTGCAGCCGGTCTCGAAGGCCAGGCGGTAGGCGTCGAAGACGTCGTCGACGGTGGCCGCGTTCGGCAGGTTGATGGTCTTGGAGATGGAGTTGGCGACCTTCTCGCCGCCGTCGAACGCGCGCTGGACGGCCGCCTGCATCTTCACGTGGTCGGCGGGCGTGATGTCGTGCGCGCAGATGAGGACGCGGCGCACCGCCTCGGGGATGAAGTCCAGCCCCTGTACCGAGCCGTGGTTGTCCTGCACCGCCTTCACGACGGCGTCCCAGTCCCACTTGCCGTCCTTGGCGTAGCCGCGCGGGGGCTGGTGCGCCTCGAGCAGCTCCTGGAACAGCGGGTGGATGAGCGCGTGGTAGCTGGAGCCGATCTTCCTGTAGATGAACGGCGCGAACACCGGCTCGACGCCCGAGGAGACGCCCATCAGCATGCTCGTCGTGCCCGTGGGGGCCACGGTGAGGATGGCGACGTTGCGCCGCGGGGTGTCGATCTCGGCCTGGCTGACGAGCGGGAACGGGCCCCTCTCCTCGGCCAGCGCCTCGGAGGCCGCCGTGGCGGCGTCGCGCAGCGCGCCGATGACCGTCTCGACGGCGGCGCGTCCCTCGTCGGTGTTGTAGGGGTAGCCCATCTTGATGAGCGCGTCGGCGAGGCCCATGACGCCGAGGCCGAGGCGCCTCAGCTTCATGCTCATCTCGCGGTTGTCGGCGAGCGCGAAGCGGTTCACGTCGAGGACGTTGTCGAGGAACCGTACGCAGGTGGCCACGTCGCGGCGGAACGACTCCATGTCGAACCCGGCCAGGCCGACGCCGCCCTCCAAGACGTAGGCCGCCAGGTTGATGGCCCCCAGGTCGCAAGGCTCGCCCGGGTAGAGCGGGATCTCGCCGCAAGGGTTGGTGCTCTTGATGTCGCCGAGCGCGCCACGCATGGCGTTGTGCTCGTTGATGCGGTCGATGTAGATGAGGCCGGGCTCGCCGGTGGCCCAGGCGTGCTGGGCGATCTCCCACAGGACGCCGCCGCGGCTCTGCGACTCGCGCCTCATGAAGTCGTCGGTCACGAGCACCGAGATGTTGAAGGTCGAGATGTCGCCTTCGTCCCGCTCGCGCTCCAGGTCCTTGGCGGTGATGAAGTCGTGGACGTCGGGGTGCGTGATGGAGATGGTGGCCATGCCCGCGCCGCGCCGCGTGCCGCCCTGCCGGATGGCGCGGAGGGTCGGCGCGAAGACGTAGCGCAGCGTCGCCACCGGTCCGGCGTGCTCGGCGCCGCCGAGGCCCGCCCAGATGGCGAAGTTGTCGAAGATCTCCACGGCGAAGCTGGCCGGGCCGGAGCTGGTGCCGCCGGAGCCGCGCACGGGCGAGCCCACGGGCCGCAGCAGCGAGAGGTCCACGAGGACGTCACGGCCGGCCAGCAGGCCAGTGGCCGCGGCGCCCGCCGAGTCCCAGATCCCCTCGACGGCGTCGGGGACCTCGATCACCTGCAGGCCAGCCGGCGTCTCGTCCTTCTCCACGAAGCTGGCCACGCGGTAACCCTTCGTGACGAGCTCGTTGCGGACGAGGTCGAGGAAGGTGCCTGACCGGATGGCGTCGTAGTCGGGGTGCGAGCGGGCGACGGTCAGGTAGAGCTTGCCGACCTTGCCGGTGAAGCGCCGCTTGGGCGGGATGGGGTCGAGGTTGAGGCCGTTGCCCCCGCCCACCTTGGTGACGAGCGCCAGCTTGGTGGCGAGGCGGAGCACCCAGGCGTTGGTGCCTTGGGGCTCGGGGCTGCCGTCCTGTACGAAGCAGTTCAGGACATTACCGTGCTCGGTGGCGGCGCCGGCGAGGACGCGCCCGCCGGGGCAGAACCGCTGCTCCACCATGAGCCTGTAGAACTCCGCCGCCGTGGCCTCCCGGCCGTGCTCGGGCTCTGGCTGGGCCACCCAGCGCGCGACACGCTCGAACATGTCGAAGACGTCCTCGTCGCCCGGCTGGAAGTACTGACGCTTGGCGACTTTGACCGCATGCTCACCGAAAGCCGCCGGTCGCACGTTGGACGAGAGTTCTCTCACGGTGCCACTTCCCTCCACCTCGCCGCCACCGGCGGCCCGCAGCAGGCGTCACCACCCCCGCACGTCGCCCCTGGGCTTTGCCAAGAAGGACGCCTGCCGTCATCTGTTGCTCGGGTCCGGACGCCGTATCCGACGAGCTGACCTACAACATCTGGTACTCGTCAAACTAGCGCCTACAAGCCCTAGCTGTGTGTGGGGATTCTAACCTGAATGAGAGGGGGTGTGGCAGGTGGAGAACAGAGCCGATGGCGACGGCGACATCTGCCCTCTCACCATAGAGCCGGCCGGCAGACGCGGCGGGCGCGTCTGCCGGGTCCCGGTCGAGGAGACGGTCAGTGCTTGAAGTGCCTGTGGCCGGTGAAGACCATGGCCAGGCCGAGCTCGTCGGCGGCCGCGATCAGCTCCTCATCGCGGATCGAGCCGCCGGGCTGGACCACGGCCCTGACGCCCGCGTCGGCCGCGGCCTCGAGGCCGTCCCTGAAGGGGAAGAAGGCGTCCGAGGCGCAGGCGCCTCCCACGGCGCGGCCGGCGGCCTTCTTGGCGGCGATCTCGACGGCGTCGACCCGGCTCTGCTGGCCCGCCCCCACGCCCACGGCGACGCCGTCCTTGACGAGAACGATGGCGTTGGAGGAGGTGCGGGCGCAGACGCGGTAGGCGACCTCCAGGTCGCGCCACTCCGCGTCGGTGGGGTGGCGGCGCGTGACGACGCGCCAGGGCGCCTCGTCCTCGACGAGGTCGGGGCCCTGGACGAGGAAGCCGCCGTCGACGCTGCGCAGGTCGAGGCCCCTCTCCCCCGGCGCTGGCAGCGAGATGACGCGCGTGCTCTTGCGCTTGGCCGCCAACAGGGCCAGGGCTTCGTCGTCGTAGCCGCGGGCCAGGAGCACGTCGGCCTTGGGGTTGGCGGCGATGCGCTCGGCCAGCTCGCGGGTCACGACGCCCGGCAGGGCCACCACGCCCCCGAACGCCGACTTGGGGTCGGCGTCGAAGGCGCGCTCGTAGGCCGTGACCAGGTCGTCGGCCACCGCCGCTCCGCAGGCGTTGGCGTGCTTCACGATCACGCAGGCTGTGGCGGGCAGCTCGTGCGCCAGCCGCCAGGCCGCCTCGGCGTCGAAGACGTTGAGGTAGGAGAGCGCCTGGCCCGAGTGCAGCACGGCCTCGTCCCAGACGCTCTTGGCGCCTGACAACCTGTAGCGGGCGCCCGCCTGGTGCGGGTTCTCGCCGTACCTCAGCTCCTGGGCGCGCTCGAGAGCGATGTTCAGCTTGGCCGGCAGCGCGTCGCCGCGGCTCAGGTAGGCGACGATCGCCGCGTCGTAGGCGGCCGTGTGGGCGAAGGCCTTGAGGGCGAGCTCCCGCCGGCGCTCGGCCGCGATGCCCTGCCTCAGGTCGTCCAGCACGGCCTCGTAGTCGGCCGGGTCGACCACCACTGTGACGTGGGCGTGGTTCTTGGCAGCCGCCCTGATCATCGCGGGGCCGCCGATGTCCACCTGCTCCATGGCCTCGGCGTCGGTGACGCCTTCCTTGGCCACGGTCTCGCGGAACGGGTAGAGGTTGCAGACGACGACGTCGACGGGGACGATGCCGTGCTCCTCGAGCTGAGCGAGGTGCTCGGGGGTGCGGAGCGCGAGCACCCCGCCGTGGATGGCGGGGTGCAGCGACTTCACTCGCCCACCGAGGATCTCAGGGAAGCCGGTGACGTCGGAGACGCCTACGGCCTGGACGCCGGCCTCCCGCAGGGCGCGCAGGGTGTTGCCGGTCGAGACGACCTCGTAGCCGAGCGCGGCGAGGCCCCGCGCCAGTGCCACCACCCCCGTCTTGTCGGAGACGGAGACAAGGGCGCGAGGCGCCCGCCCGGCCACGGTCACTCGCCCTCTTCGGCCGCCGGTTCGTCGGCGGCGGGCTCGTCGCTCGCTTCCTCGCCGCCGACAGCGTCGCCGCCGTCCAGGAGGTCGTCGACCCCTGGGACGGTGAACGGGACCTGGTCGGCGATGTCGACGATCACGAACTCGCGCACCTCGATCTGGTCGCGCAGCGAGGCCAGCCACTCCTCCTGGGCCCGCTGGCGGTTCTGGGCGCGCACGGCGTTCTCGATCTGCGACCTGACGTCGGCCAGCGGACGGACGCGCTCGGGCGTGCGCTCGGCGACGACCACCACGTAGCGCTCCACGACGACCGGCTCGGCCTGCTCGGCCTCGCCTTCCACCTCGTCGGTGGTCTCGGCGGTCCCCGTCTCCAGGACGAGGACGTCCGACACGGCAGCCGCGCTGCCCGGGATGGCCTCGAAGGCCTCGGTGCGGAACACCGCGGTGTCGATGTCGTTCTCGAGCTCGCCGGGTAGGACGCGGCCGTGCTCCGTGACCTCGCCCCCGTTCTCCGCGGCGGCCGCCGCCACGTCGGCGCCGCCAAGCACCGCGGTGCGGAAGGCGGAGGCGGACTGGGCGTCGGCGAACCCGACCTCCGTGACGACCGCCTCGGCGCTGATCGTGAAGGCGACGCGGTTCTGCTCGTAGTACTGCTGCACCTGCTCGTCGGTGACCTCGACGTCGCGGGCCACGTAGTTGAGCGCGGACTGCGCGACGGCCGCGCGCGTGCCGACGAAGTCCACCCCGAGGGTGGAGGCGCCCTGGTAGGCGAGCTCGGTGTCGATGAGCTGCTGGAGGATCGCAGGACGGAACAGCTCCACGATCAGCTCGGCCGTGTCGGGCGACAGCGCCTGTTGGATCATGGAGTTCGAGTAGGTGGCGCGGTCGAGCTCGACCTCGGTGATCTCGGTGCCGCCCACCTGGGCCACGGTCTCGTTGACGAACGACAGCGCGCTGGTCGAGGGGAACGTGACGACCGCGCTTTCGCGCAGGCGCGTCACCTCGGCCTCGAGCACGCCCTGCTTCTTGGCTTCGAGGGCGTCCTCGGCCACCTGGGAGCGGACCTCGTCGAGGGGCCGCGGCTGCGCGGGCAGGTACTCCTCGACCTGGACGATGTAGAAGCCGTCGGGAGCCTGGATGACCTCGGTGAGGCCGGCGCCGCGCAGCGCGAAGGCGGCGTTGGCCACGGCCGTCGGGAACGCCGCGCGGCCCACGGGCCGCGGCTCGGTCTCGCCCTGCTGGGCGCCGACGGCGCCGCGCCGGTCGGCCAGCTCGACGCTGTGCTCGGCCGCCAGGTCGGCGAGAGAGGCGCCGTCGACGAGCTGGGCGCGCAACGACTCGGCGGTGGCCTGGTCAGCCACGACGATCTGCCGCGCGAGCACGCGCTCCTCGCTCTGGTAGTCGGAGAGGTGTGAGAGGTAGTAGGCCTCGACCTCGGCGTCGGAGACCGTGAGGCTGCCGGCGATCGAGTCGACCCACTTCTGCAGCTTGAGGTCCTCGCGCAGGCGCTCCCGGAACGTCTGGTCGCTGTAGCCGGCGGAGCGCAGGAGGTTCAGGTAGTTGGAGTCGTTGGCGCGACCCGACAGGCCGCGGGACTCGCGGAACGCGTTGACCGCGTCGTTGACCTCGCCGTTCGTGACCCGCATGGGCGCGGCGGCCTGACGGACCACCTGGTCACGGACCAACTCGTCGACGAGCAGGCGCTGGAGCTGGCGCGCGACCGGCCCCTCGGTGACGGCGTTGAAGAGCGTGCCTTGCTGCGCTTGCAGCACCTCGGCCTCGCGGATCTCCACGCCGTTCACCGTCATCTGGACGGTGCCGCGAAGCGCCTCCTGGCCGCCGAAGTTGAGTCCTAGCGTGGGCGTGAACTGGATGATCATGCCCGCGAGCAGGCCTATGGCGACGCACCACAGGATGATCGTCCTAGCCCTCTTGCTGATCTTCATCGGTTGTGGTCCTCCAGGGATGCCGTGCGGGCCGCGATGGGGATGGGCCCGGCTCGGCGCACGCCCCGGAGTCTAGCAGGTCGGCTCACCCCGGCGACTCCGCGCGCGATGCTATATTGCTATGGCTGCCGCGACGCCGGCGGCCGCGCGCCGCGCGCCCGTAGCTCAGCCGGATAGAGCGTTCGCCTCCGGAGCGAAAGGTCACAGGTTCGAATCCTGTCGGGCGCACCACCCCGCGCAACCCGTACCTCCAAGAGCCTGGCCGGACCGCGCCGGCTACGGCCCTGAGAACCAGCGCCCCGGGCTGAACGGCAGGCCCGCCAGGAGCCTCACGCCCTCGGCCACCGGCGCGTCGTACCCGCGCGCCAGGTCCCTAAGGTCGACCGCGGCGCCGGCGTCCGGGACGATCCCCAGGTCGAGCGGGCGGCCGTCAGGCATCTCGAGGTTGGCGACGGCCACGAGCACCTGGCTGCGGTCGGGCAGCAGGTAGGACCTGACCACCTCGACGTTGCCGGAGGTCGGCGTGCCCACCACGCGCGCCCTTCCAGTGGCCTGCAGCACGGCGGCCGCCACCTCGGCAGCCGAGCTCGTGCCGCCGTCGACCAAGACGACCAGGGGCTCCGTGACCCTCACCGGCGACGCCACCGAGGCCGAGCGCACCAACCGCCCGTCCGCGGCCCGCAGCAGCGCCACGCCGTGGCCGCCCGAGGGAGCGGTCTCGAACGCCGCCGTCCACATGACGCGGCCGCGCGACACGGCGCGGGACCACTCGCCCTCGAGGAACGCGCCCATCAGCACGCCCAGCTCGCCGAGGCTGCCGCCCCTGTTGCCGCGGAGGTCGAGCACGAAGGACCTCGCGCCCTGCGCCTTGAGGCCGGCCAGGAGCTCGTGAGCCCTCGCCCCGGTGCCTTCCAGCGTGAACGAGGGCACGTACAGGTAGCCGACGCCGTCGGGAAGAAGCTCGGCGACGGGCCAACGCCCCAGGTCGGCCTCGGGCACGAGGCGCGGCTGCACGCTGACCTCCAGCGTCTCCCGGCCGCCGCGGCGGACCGTCAGCTGCACCTGGCGGCGCCCTTGGCTGGCCCTCAGCAGCAGGCCCGTGCTCGTCGACCCCAGGTCGTCCAGCGACCTGCCACCGACCGCCGCGATGACGTCCCCGCGCCTCAGTCCCGCCTCTTCGGCCGGCGAGCCGGGCGTCACGCGCACCACGACGAGGCCGGCGCCGGAGACCCACTGCACCTGCAGGCCGAGGGTCGGCGTGGCCTGCGCTTGCGCCAGCTCCTCGCCAGCCTGGCCGCCGGGCGAGGTGAGCGGCGAGGTCAGCGGCGCCAGGCCCGGCTCGAGCCCCGTGAGCCCCAGCCACCGCGAGTGGTCGTCGCCGATCTCGTTGACCATCCGGCGCATGACGGCGTCGAAGGCCCCGCGCCCCTCGGCCGCGAGCGCGTCGTCCCTGTAGCGATCGGCCCACGCCTGCCAGTCGAGGCGGCCGGCGTCCCAGTAGTAGTCCTCGAAGAGGTCGACTGTGGCCTCGAAGACCGTGAGCCTGAGCTCGCGGCCCTCCGGGGGCCGCGCCACCGACAGCTCCTCCCCTGCCGGGGCGGGCGGCACGACGGGCGCCGGCTGGGCCCCGGCCGCCGCTACGAGGGCGCCGATGGCAGCCGCCAAGGCCGCCCGCCTCACCACGCCGGCGCCTCCGGCTGGCCGGCCCTCACCCAGACCGGGTCGACGACTATGCCCTCGCCGCCGAGCACCGTGAGGGGCCGGCCCTCGACGCGCAGGCTCACGGCGTCCACGTCGGCGGGCTGCGTGAGCGTGTAGTAGACCTGGTAGAGACGCCCCATCATCGAGGCCGTGCCGCCCCCGGCGGTGAACTCGCGCGAGAGGTCGACCGTCAGCAGGCCGTCATCGAGCGTCGCGCCGAGCACGCGCGTGCCCTCAGGGACCAAGGTGGCGAGCCCCGTGCCGGCCTCGGCGTCGGTGGGCCCGGAGGCCAGGGCGGCCAACTGGGCCCTCACCCTCTCCTCGACGCCGCCCCCCGCGCGCGCCACCCGCGGCACCGCCTCCAGCCTGAACGCCGAGCCGGTGTCGCGGGCGAAGTAGACGAGCATGTCGGGCAGGCGGGACAGCGTGCGCCACGTGATGACCCCGACCAGCGCCAGCAGGAGCAGCAGCGCCAGGGCCACCACGCGGAGCACCACGGTGCGCATCAGGCCTTCCGTATGGGCAGGTAGCGCGGCTCCCACATCGCGCGTGAGACGAAGTCGGCGGGGTCGGCGGGCAGCTCGACGCGGGCGTTGCCCTCGGCGAGCGCCTGCTCGAAGACCGCGATGGCCACGTGCCTGCTGGCACGGCGGAGCGCGGAGATGGCCGGGTAGACGGCGCCCTTGGCGATACGGGCTGGGTCGGTGTAGTCGGCCAGCGCCGTGGCGGCGGCGCGCAGCATGCCGGGGCTGATGGTGCGCGAGCGCGCCAACATGGCCCCCAGGCCGAGGCCCGGGAAGATGAAGGCGTTGTTCGCCTGTCCCACCGGGTGCTCCACGCCGCCCCACTCGACCGGCGGGAACGGGCTGCCCGTGGCGACGATCGCCCGGCCGTCGGACCAGCGGTAGGCCTCCTCCGGCGTGCACTCGCCGTTCTCCGTCGGGTTCGACATGGCGAAGACGATGGGCGTGGGCGTGTTCTCCGCCACGGCCTCCACCACCTCGCGCCCGAAGGCCCCGCCCTGGCCTGAGAGGCCCAGGAGTACGGTGACCTTGGCGCGCTTGACGACCTCCAGCATGCTCGGCGGGCGGTCGCCCTCGCCCCAGCCGGCCACGCGGGCGGGGTCCTGCGCGATGCGCTCCTTGTACTCCTCGAGGCCCCTCCTGCCGCTCACCACCAGGCCGCGCGAGTCGACGACGTAGACGCGCGCCTTCGCCTCCTCGCGGGAGAGCCCCTGGTCGATGAGCCCCTCGATGACCTGCAAGGCCACGCCCACGCCCCCGGCGCCGGCGCCGTGGACGAGGATCACCTCCTCGGTGAGGGGGCGCTTGGTGCGCCGTGAGGCGGCCAGCAGGCCGGCCAGGGTCACTGCCCCCGTGCCCTGTATGTCGTCGTTGAACGACGGCACGACGTCCTGGAAGCGCTCGAGCACGCTGAACGCCTTCTGCTTGCTGAAGTCCTCCCACTGCAGCAGGGCGTCGGGGAAGCGGCGGTTGAAGGCCGTCACGAAGCGCTCGACGAAGTCGTCGTACTCCTGGCCGGTGAGGCGCTCGTGCCGCACCCCCAGGTAGAGCGGGTCATCGAGCAGGTCGGCGCGGTTGGTCCCCACGTCGAGCTCGATGGGCAGGGTCACCGAGGGGTCGATCCCGGCGGCCGCCGTGTAGAGCGAGAGCTTCCCGATGCAGATGCCCATGCCGCCGAAGCCCTGGTCGCCGATGCCGAGGATGCCCTCCGAGTCGGTCACCACCGCCAGCCGCACGTCGTGGATGGCGGCGTTGTCGAGGACCTCGTCGACCCTGTCGATGTTCTCGGTGCTTATCGTCAGCCCGCGCGGGTAGCGGTAGATGCGGCTGAAGCGCTGCACCGCCTCGGCCACCGTGGGCGTGTAGACGATCGGCATCATCTCCTCGAGGTGCTTCTCGAGGAGCGCGTAGAAGAGCACCTCGTTGCGGTCCTGGAGGCTGCGCAGGTAGATGTGCTTGTCGATGTTCGTCGTGGAGCGCAGGAAGTTGCCGTAGGTGCGCTCCAGCTGCTCGTCGAGGGTGGCCACGTGCGGCGGCAGCAGCCCCTCCAGGCCGAAATCGCGCCGCTCCTCGGGCGTGAACGCCGTGCTCTTGTTGAGCAGGGGCAGCCGCGTGAGCATGAAGCCCGGCAGCGACGTCGCCAGGTACGGCTCCCCGTTATCGTCCACGCGCCTCTCGAACTGCTTCATCCGCTTGGGCCTCCTAGTCGCCCCTCAGTCAGGCAGCAGCGGCTCGACGGGACCGCCGCCGGGTGCGTCTTCCGTGGGCTGGTCGTCCTCCGGCTGGTCGTCCTCCGCGGTGGAGTCGTCCCCTGCCGGCTCGTCGTCCGCGGGCTCCTCACCCACTGGCTCGTCGTCCGCTGGCTCTTCGCCCTCGGGCTGTTCCCCTTGCGGGGGCCCGGGCGGCGCGTCCCGGTCCGCGCCGGGCACATCATCGTCATCTTGGCCGGTTCCCGCGAGCCTCGCGGCCTCGGCCGCGAAGAACGCGTACTCCGTGACGTCCGGGGCCAGCTCCGCCGCCCGCCCGTAGGCCTGGGCGGCGTCCTCGTACCGGCCCTGCTGGAAGGCGATGCGGCCCAAGTACGCCCACGCCTCGGTGAAGCCGGGCTGGTCGGCCACGGCCTGCTCGAGCAGCTCGCGCGCCCTCTCGGGGTCGCCGGCCTCGTAGGCCGAGACGGCGTCGAAGAACGCCGGACCGGCCACGTCGCCGCGCTCGACGGCCAGACGCGCCCGGCGCAGGAACCACGCCGCGCGCTCGTCGGCGGGATCCAGCTCAAGCACGCGCTCCCAGTACGGCACCGACTCCGCCGCCTCGCCCGCCTCCTGCAGGCTGCGCGCCGCCCAGACCCAAGCCTCGACGAACCTGGGGTTCGCCTCGGTGGCAGCCACGAAGCGCGCGGCAGCTGTCTCCAGGTCGCCCGCCTCGTATGCGGCCAGGCCCTCGAAGTACAGGTTGCCGGCCCTCACCCCCTGCGCCGCCTGGGTCTCCGCCACCGACAGGAAGTGCGCCGCGCCGGCGTCCTCAGGGCGCGCCTCCACCACGCGGCGCCAATGCTCCGCTGCCAGCTGCGGCAGGCCCAACTCCAAGGCCACCCGGCCGGCCCACAGCTCGGCGTCGACGAAGGCGGGGTTCGCCGTCAGCGCGGCCTGGAAGTTCTGCAGGGCGACCTCCAGGTCTCCCGCCTCGTAGGCCGTCACGCCGGCGTGGAACGAGTCGCTGGCGGCCACGCCGAACTCCGCGCGCTGGCGCGAGCGCTCCAGGTAGTAGACGACGCCCGCGTCGTCAGGCGCGACGGCGAGGAGCCGCTCCCAGAGGTCGACCGCCACCTCGGCGCCCTCGCGGTCGCCGCGCTCGAAGGCGATGCGCGCCAGCCAGCGGAGCGCCTCCGGGTTCTCCGGGTCGAGCTCGAGGACGGTGAGGTAGTAGCCGGTGGCCGTCTCGTGGTCTCCCGCAAGGTAGCGGGCGTAAGCCAGCTCGTTGGCCGCCGCCGTGAACAGCTCCTGGTCGCCCGGAGCGCCGGCGGGCACCGGCGGCTGTCCCGGCAGCTCGCCGCCCTCGGTGAAGTACTCGTCGTAGGCGGCGAAGGCGCGGGCGTGCCAGCCCATGAGTCCGTAGCCGCGCCCCGCCACCAGCAGCGCCTCCCTGAGGAGGTCGTGGTCGCCGGCTTCGCGCGCGGCCGCGATGGCCGCCTCGGCCGCCTCGTACGCGACTCGCCAGGACGGCTGGTCGGGGTGCGGGGTCTCGCCGCTGGCGGAGGCCGACTCGAGCGCGTCCCAGGCGACCTCCAACAGGGCCACGGCCTGCTCGCGGGCCGGCCCGGAGCGCTCGGGGGCCGCCGCTTCTGGCGCCCCTTGGGCCACAGCGGGAGACGAAGCGACGAGTGCGAGGCCGAGCGCCGTCAGAGCGATGCGGAGGAACGCCGTCACGGACATCATCCTCGCCTCCGTCGGCCCAGCGACGCGTAGCGTGGGCGCGCGGCCCTCAGGGCCGCGTCAACGCGCGCGGCCGATGAGCCAGGCGACCGTGTCGCCGGCCTCGACCACGTAGAGGACGTACCTGTGGCTGCCCATCATGTCGGCGAAGGTGATCTTCGTCTGCGTCTCGGGCCCGCTGGGGCCGTCGACGGTGCGCGACTCGCGCGTGTCCTCGAAGTAGCCAGCGACGGCGAAGGAGGTCATGACGTCGCGCACGAAGGCGGGCTTGAGGTTCGCCGCCAGGCCGCGGGCCACGTAGGCCTCCCACTCGGTCCACTGGTCGCTGCCTGGCAGGCGGCGCACCAGCGCGTCGACGCCGTCTCCCATCGCCCGCAGGCTGCCCGACGGGAAGCGCACGGTGCTGTCGAAGGTGGCGGCGATGGCGGTAGCGGTGAGCACGTCGGCGAGCAGCTGCGCGTGGCCCATCGCCGGGCCAGCCAGCAGTACCAGCGCGAGGGCGGCGCGGCGCGCCGCCGTGGGGAGCCGCTTCGGCACGAGGAGATGGTACCACCGGCGGTAGCGCCACCGCTCGCCGTGGCCGCGACGTGCCAGGAGCGTGGCCGCGGCGTACCCTTAGGGCCATGTTCCAGAGCTTGGGCGACAGACTACAAGCTGTCATAAGCGGCCTGAGGGGCCGCGGACGCCTCACCGAGGCGGACGTGAAGGCGGCCTTGCGCGAGGTCCGCGTCGCGCTCCTGGAGGCCGACGTCAACCTCGAGGTCGCCCGCGAGTTCACGAAGCGCGTGCAGGAGAAGGCCGTCGGCTCCGAGGTGCTCACCTCCCTCCAGCCAGACCAGCGCGTCATAGCCATGGTCCACGAGGAGCTCGTCGACACGCTCGGCGGCAAGAGCGTGCAGCCCGTCCTGAAGGCCGAGGGCAACGTCTGGCTGCTCATGGGCCTGCAGGGCGCCGGCAAGACCACCACCGCAGGCAAGCTCGCCTACCGCTACAAGAGCCAGGGCCGCCGCGTGCTCCTCGTGGCCGCCGACACCCAGCGGCCCGCCGCCCGCGAGCAGCTCAAGGTGCTCGGAAACCAGATCGGCGTCCCGGTCTTCGAGGTCCTCGACGGCGAGAAGCCGGCCCAGGTCGCCGCGCGGCTCAAGGACCACCTGAAGCGCGACTTCCGCGACCTGGTCATCGTGGACACGGCGGGCCGCCTGCAGGTCGACGACCAGCTGATGAACGAGCTGGCCGAGCTGTCGAACCTGGTCGGGCCCACGGAGAAGGTGCTCGTCGTGGACGCCATGACCGGCCAGCAGTCGCTGCCGGTGGCCAGGGAGTTCGACGAGCGCGTCGGCGTCACGGGCCTGATCATGACGAAGCTCGACGGCGACGCGCGCGGCGGCGCCGCCCTCTCCGCCAAGCACGTCACGGGCAAGCCCATCTACTTCGCCGGCATGAGCGAGAAGATCGACGGGCTCGAGCCGTTCCACCCCGACCGCGTGGCCGGCCGCATCCTGGGCATGGGCGACGTGCTCACCCTCATCGAGAAGGCGAAGGCCCTGGAGTCCGACGACGACCAGGAGATGCGGGACCTGGGCGACTTCACGCTCCAGGACATGCTCGTCCAGATGCGCAAGCTCAAGCAGATCGGCTCGTTCGGCGACGTGCTGAAGATGATCCCCGGCGCCGGCAAGCTCCTGCCGCCGGGAGCCGAGGTCGACGAGAAGGAGATCGCCCGCATCGAGGCGATCATCTCGAGCATGACCGAGAAGGAGCGCGCCAACCCGCGCATCCTCGACGCCAGCCGCCGGCGCCGCATCGCCAAGGGCTCCGGCACGCACGTGTCGGACATCAACAGGCTGGTGAAGAACTACGAGGAGATGCGCAAGCTGTTCAAGCGCATGGGCAAGCGCCCGCCGCGCCGCGGGATGCGGGATGCCCTGCGGGGCTGACGTCGAGCCTCGAGGCGGGGCCCGCGGGCGGCGGACGTTGCAGTGGGCCGTTCCGCGTGTAGACTGGGGAGCTTATAGTGGCCGCCCTCACCGGGCGGCCTGGTCGTGCGGCTGCAAGCCCACGCCGTAGCGAAGGGAACCTAGCACGCATGGTCAAGATCCGCCTGATGCGCATGGGCTCGATCCACAACCCGCACTACCGGCTCGTCGTCGTCGACGGCCGCACGAAGCGCGCGGGTGACTACATCGAGCAGATCGGTTACTACGACCCCCGGGAGACCACGAGCGAGGCGCTCAAGGTCGACGCGGAACGCGCCGCCCACTGGCTGAGCCAGGGCGCCCAGCCCACCGACACGGCCCTGAGGCTGCTCGAGAAGGCCGGCGTCCAGACCCCCAAGGTCCTGGCGAAGCGCAGGGCCTCGTACAAGAAGCGCCAGGAGGCCTCCGCTAGCTCCTGAGGACCGGAGGGCCGATGGTCGTCGACCTGGTCAACTACTGTCTCGTGAACCTGGTGCAGGACCCCGAGCGGCTCGAGGTGCGAGCCGAGCGTGAGGACCGCGCCGTGGTCATCAAGGTGCGCTGCGCCCCCGAGGACGCCGGGCGGATAATCGGCCGCGGCGGCCGCGTGATCAACGCCGTGCGCACGCTGGCGCGCGCCGCTGCCGACGGCCGGCAGCGCGTCGAGGTCCAGCTGCTGGAATGAGGCGGGCCGGGGCGGTCAGTCCGCCTGCCGGCTACGTCAGGGTCGGAAGGCTCGGGCGGTCGTTCAAGCTCGACGGCGGCGTCAGGCTCCTCGTCGAGGCTCCCCTCGAGGACGACGAGCTAGCCGCCATCCTGGACGGCGCCCCCAAGATGTTCGTCCCAGGCTTGGGCCCCACCAGGCTCCGGCGCGCCGAGGAGCGCTCCGGGGCCCTCGTCGTGCACCTGGAGGGCGTCCGCGACCGCGAGACGGCGCGCGCCCTCGTCAACGCCGAGGTCTGGGTGGACCCTGCGGGGCTGCCGCTCGACCTGGCCGGGCGGGTAGCCGAGCCCACCATGGCGGAGGAGCTCGAGGGCCTGCCGGTGCTCCTCGACGGCGCCCGCGTGGGGGTCGTGACGGCCGCGTTCCTCGACATCGCGAACCCCTACGTGGAGGTGGCGCTCGACGCGGGAGGCGCCGCCCTCGTCCCCCTGGTCGCCCCCTACGTGAGCCTCACCGCCGAGGCCCTCGAGCTCCTCGACCCCCCAGCCGGGCTCCTCGAGTAGGCGAGCCTTGCGCTTCACCGTCTACACGCTCTTCCCCGGCCTGGTGACGCCGTACCTGCAGGAGGCCCTGCTGGCGCGGGCCATCCGCGAGGGCCTCGTGGAGGTCGTGGTGCGCGACCTGCGGCGCTTCGCCGGCAACCGCACGGGCCGCGTCGACGACGCCCCTTACGGCGGCGGCGCCGGCATGGTCATGCGCGTCGACGTGGCGGCGGCGGCCGTGGACGAGGCGGCGGCCGACGACCCGCCCCCCGACGAGGTCGTGCTCCTCACGCCGGCGGGAGAGCGGCTGACTCAGGGGTTGGTGGAGGAGCTGGCGACGCGCCGGCACGTCTGCCTGCTGTCGGCCCGCTACGAGGGCTTCGACGCGCGCGTCGAGAGCCTCGTGACCCGCGAGGTGTCCATAGGCGACTTCGTGCTCATGGGCGGCGAGCTGCCGGCACTGTGCGTCATAGAGGCGGTGACCCGCTTGATCCCTGGCGCCCTGGGCGACGAGGAGAGCCACCGCCAGGACTCGTTCGCCTCCGGCCTGCTCGACTACCCGGAGTACACGCGGCCGGCCGGGTTCCGCGGCCTGGCGGTGCCGGACGTGCTGCTCTCGGGCCATCACGGCATGGTGGCCACGTGGCGCCGGCGCGAGGCGCTGAGGCGCACCCTCCTCAGGCGCCCCGACCTGCTTGAAGCGGCGCCGCTGAGCGACGAGGACAGGAGCGAGCTCGAGAGGCTGCGGCTAGAGCTGGCAGCCGGCGCGGCGAACGAACCGGACTGACGCCCGCCCGCGAGCGCGCGCAGGAAGAAGAACGCCCCGCTGGGAGCGGGGCGTTCTCGGTATGTCAGGAGCTCACTGCGCCGCGAGGCGGTCGATCACCAGCTGGGTTATGTCGAGGTCCGTGTCGGCGTAGACGACCAGGTCGAGCTCACGGGCCTTGTCGGCGTCGAGGATCACGGTGTAGCCGTTCTCCTCGGCGAGCTGCGCCAGGATGGCGTTGACGGCCTGCACGGCCGGCTGCGCGGCGGCGTCGATCTCCTGCCTGTAGCGCTCCTCGATGGCCTGCGCGGACGTCACCAGCGCTTGGTAGCGCTCGTTCTCCTCGGCGGTGAGCTGTTGGCCCGCGGCGACGCGGCCCTGCAGCTCCTGGATGCTGGCGAGCAGCTCGCCGAGCTCGGCCTCGGCCTGCTGGCGCAGGTCCTGGACGCGCTCCCCGGAGGGGTGTGAGAGGATGGCAGCCTGCGCACGCACGAAGACCACCTTCGTCTGGCGGCTCTGCGCGCTGAGGTTGGTGAACGCGAAGGCGAGCGCGAGCACTAGTGCGATACCGACGACGGTGAGCCTCTTCATAGCGGCCGAAGGATAACACCGCCATCATGAGAACCGTCTAGGAGCGCTCTCCCGCCTTGTCACGATCTTCTGCAGCAACCGAGGACACCCCCGCCGCGTTCGGACCCGTAGCGTGACGGCGCTCACCGTGGTCTTCGCGGCCCTGTTCGGGGCCGTGGTCGGCAGCTTCGGCAACGTCGTCGTCTACCGCCTGCCTCGCGGCGAGTCGGTGGTCTCGCCGGGCTCGCGCTGCCCGAGCTGCGGCCGCCGCCTGTCGGCCGTCGACCTCGTGCCCGTCCTCTCCTGGGTCTTCCTGCGCGGCCGCTGCCGTACCTGCGGCGCTCGCATCGCGGTCAGGTACCCGCTCGTGGAGGCCCTCATGGCGGCGCTCTTCGCCGCCCTGGCGCTGGCCTTCCCCCCTGAGCCCCACGGGGCCGCCGTGCTGCCACTGCTGGTGGTGGTGGCCATGCTGGTGATGGCGGCGATCATCGACATCGAGCGCTACGTGCTGCCCGACGTCCTCACCCTGCCGGCGCTGGCGCTGGCCCTCCTCGGCTCGCTGGTGTGGGCCGGCACCCCTGGTCTCCCCCTGCCGGCCGAGGCGCTGGCTGGGGCCCTCGCCGGCGCCGGCGTGCTCGTGCTCATCAACCGCGTGGGCGGCCTGGTGCTCAGGCGCCTCGGCGACACGGCCGAACGCCTGTGGCCCGTCAGCCTCGACCAGGTGAACGTGGCGGCCGTGGCGGGCGCCGCGCTCGGCGTGTGGGGCGGCCTGGCAGCCGGCGGCCTGAGCTTCCTCGCCAACCTCGTCACCAGGCGCACCCTGCGGCTCGGCGAGGCGCTCCTGTACGGCCTCTGGCTGCTGGCGCTCGTGCTCTCGACGATGGGCGTGCCCGTGGACCTGACGACGGCCCTGGGCGGCACCGCCATGGCCGCGGGCGCCTGGGCCCTCGTGGGGGCCGTCTACTGGTGGCTGCACGACACGCTCGTCCCCCAGGCCAAGCCCGAGGAGCCCGGCGAGGAGGACGCCGAGCCGGTGGCCATGGGCTTCGGAGACGTCAAGCTGGCGGCCGTCCTGGGGGCCTTCCTGGGCTGGGAGCGCCTGCTCGTGGCGCTGTTCCTGGCCGTGGCCATGGGCGCGGTCGGCGGCGTCGTGGCCCGCCTCTTCGGCGGCGGGCGCCTGGTGCCCTTCGGGCCGTACCTGCTCCTCGGTGGCCTCGTCTCGCTGTTCGTCGGCGACGCCGTGATCGCCTGGTACCTCGGCCTGCTGGGGCCTTGACGCCTCTCAGGCACATCAGTCGCCGGTGTTAGAGTGTCCCCTCTCCCGCCGTAGCGCGGGAACGATAGCGCTGGCCCGTTGGGGGGCCGTGGACCGGCGCCCCCTCGCGAAAGAGGCTGTGTAGATGGACGTGCTGCGTGTGCCAAGCTTGGCCGGCCGCGACCTGTTGGCCCTGTCCGACCTCACCAAGGAGGAGTTCGAGGGCCTGCTCACCAGTGCCGTGCAGATGAAGCAGGACTGGAAGCGCGGCGTGCGACCCAAGCACCTAGAGCACAAGACCCTCGCGATGATCTTCGAGAAGCAGTCGCTGCGCACGCGCTCGACCTTCGACATCGCCATGTTCCACCTGGGCGGCCACGCCGTCCTCCTGAGCCAGAACTACATCGGCTGGGGCGTCCGCGAGACGATCCGCGACGTGGCCTCGAACCTCGACAGGTGGGTGGACGGCATCATGGCCCGCACCTACGGCCACGACACGCTGGAGACCCTCGCCGGGCACGCCGAGGTGCCGGTGATCAACGGGCTCTCCGACAAGCTCCACCCCTGCCAGCTCCTGGCCGACTACGTGACGCTGCTGGAGCGCTTCGGCGAGCTCCGGGGCCTGCGCCTGGCCTACGTCGGCGACGGCAACAACGTCTGCAACTCGCACGTCAACGCCGCCGCGCTCGCAGGCACCAGCCTCGTCATCGCCTGCCCCGAGGGCTACGACCCCGACCCGGACGTCCTGGCCACCGCCAGGTCACGCGGCGCCGACGTGACGATCACGCGCGACCCGCGCGAGGCCGTGCGGGGCGCCGACGCGCTCTACACCGACGTGTGGGTGTCCATGGGCATGGAGGACGAGCTCGAGGAGCGGCGCAGGGCGTTCGCTGGCTACACCATCACGCCCGAGTGGTTCGACGACCTGTCGCCGCGCGGCGTGTTCATGCACGACCTGCCGGCCCACTACGGCGAGGAGTGCACCGAGGACGCCGTCTACCACCCGCGCAGCGTGGTGTTCGACCAGGCCGAGAACCGCCTGCACGCCCACAAGGCCGTGCTGGTCCAGCTGCTGGCCGACAGGGTCGACTGACGTGGCATCGGTACTGCGGGTAGGCATCCTGGGCGCCAGCGGCTACGGCGGCGCCGGCCTGATGGAGCGGCTCGGCCGCCACCCTCACGCCCGTGTCACCGCCATCGGCTCGCGCCAGTACGCGGGCCAGGGCGTGGACGCCTGCTGGCCGCACCTCGCCGGCCTCTTCCCCGACCTCGTCTTCACCAACGAGGACGAGGTGATCGCCGCCTCCGACGTGGTCTTCTGCGCCACGCCGCACGGCGCCACGGCGCCTGTGGCGAAGAAGGCGCTCGACGCCGGCAGGTACGTCGTGGACCTGTCCGCCGACTTCAGGCTGGGGGCCGAGACCTACGCCGAGTGGTACGGCGGCACCCACCCGCACCCCGAGCTCATCGACGAGGCCGTGTACGGGCTCGTGGAGCTGCACCGCGACGAGCTGGTGGCCAAGCGCCTCATCGCCAGCCCCGGCTGCAACGCCACGGCCGCCAGCATGGCGCTGGCGCCGCTCGCCGCCGCCGGCCTGCTGGGACCGAGCGCCGTGGCCAACGTGATCACCGGCGTCTCCGGCGCCGGCCGCTCCACCAGCGGGCCGCTGCACTACCCGGAGATGGACGAGAACGCCCGCGCCTACAAGCCGTCAGGCACGCACCGTCACACGGCCGAGATCGAGGCCACCGTCGGGCGCGTGCTCAAGGGCGGCAAGCGCCTCTCCACCCACGCGCCCTTCGAGCCTTACACGGTGAGCTTCACGCCGCACATCGTGCCGATGAGCCGCGGCATACTGGCCACCTGCGCCACGCGGGTGCCCGAGGAGGGGTTGAGCGACGAGGCCGTCATCCAGGTGCTGCGCGACTACTACGCGGGCGACCCGCTGGTGCGCGTCCAGGACGACCTGCCGCAGACCAAGGCGGTCTACGGCTCTGACAGGGTCGTGCTGTCCGGAAGGTTCGACCCGCGCAGCGGGCACGTGCTCGTCTTCTGCGCCATAGACAACCTGGGGAAGGGCGCCGCCGGCCAGGCCGTCCAGGCGTTCAACGTCTCGCAGGGCTTCGCCGAGACCGCCGGCCTGCGCCTCGAGGGGGTGTGGCCGTGAGGGCACCGCGTGGCTTCGAGCTGGCCGGCGTGACCGCTGGCATCAAGGAGTCGGGTCGCAGCGACCTGGGTCTCATCTACTCGCCCCACCCGCTGGCGTGGGCGCTGATGTCCACGACGAACCTCGTGAAGGCGCCGTGCGTGTCGCGCAACCGCGCGCGCTTCGCCACCGGCACGCCGGTGCGCGCGGTGGTCGTGAACAGCGGCAACGCCAACTGCGCCAACGGCGAGCGCGGCATCTGGGACAACGAGGACCTGGCTGGCGCCGCGGCGGCCGCGCTGGCCCTCGACAGGGTGCAGGACGTTCTCACGGCCTCCACCGGCGTGATCGGCGTGCCGCTGCCCGTGGACAAGCTCAAGGGCGCGATGCCCAAGGCCGCCCGTGACCTGGGCGGCGACACCTCCGCCTTCTCCCAGGCGATCCTCACCACGGACAGCGTGGCTAAGGAGGCGGCCGCCACGCTGAACAGCGGGGCGCGCGTGGTGGGCGTGGCCAAGGGCTCGGGCATGATCCACCCGAACATGGCGACGCTGCTGGCCTTCGTGATGACCGACGCCAGGGTCTCCCAGGAGCAGCTGCGCGACATGTGGCCGCGCGTCGTCAACAAGACCCTCAACCAGGTGAGCGTCGACGGCGACACCTCCACGAACGACATGGCGATCGTCCTCTCCTCTCAGCAGGTCGTGGCCGACCCTGAGGAGCTGGAGGCGGCGCTCGTCGAGGTGTGCGGCAAGCTGGCCCGCAAGGTGGCACGCGACGGCGAGGGCGCCACCAAGCTGATAACCGTCCGCATCGCGGGCGCCCGCAACGAGGAGGAGGCACGCGCCGCCGCCAAGACCGTGGCCGGCAGCATGCTGGTGAAGGCCGCCGTGCACGGCGCCGACCCGAACTGGGGCCGCATCCTCGCGGCCATCGGCCGGTCGGGCGCGGTGTGCGACCTGGCCAACGTGCGCGTGCACGTGCAGGGCGTGGAGCTCTACGCCGGGGCGCCGGTGCCATTCGACGCCGCGCACGTGTCCCAGCTGCTACGCCGCGAGGACGTGCTGCTGGAGGCCGACCTGGCGGCCGGCGTCGCCGTGGCCGAGGCCTGGGGCTGCGACCTCACGGCCGAGTACGTGAAGATCAACGCCGACTACACGACCTGACCCAGGGCGGTACCCGGGCAGAGGAACGAGAGAGCCCCGCCTTCGTCGGCGGGGCTCTCCACTCCGCGGGTGGGCGTTCGGCTCGCTAGCGCCGCCTGTTGGCGATGTGGATGGCCTTGCCGTGCGCGTGCTCGGCGGCCTCCATGAGCGTCTCGGAGAGCGTCGGGTGCGGGTGCTGCGTGAGGGCCAGGTCCTCGAGGGTGGCGCCCATCTCGATGGCCAGCGCCGCCTCGGCGATGAGGTCGCCGGCGCTGGGGGCGACGATGTGGCAGCCGAGGAGCAGGTCCGTCTTGGCGTCGCCGATGACCTTCACGATGCCCTCGTCGGTGCCCAGGGAGGCGGCGCGCCCCGAGGCGGTGAGCGGGAAGCGCCCCACCCTCACCTCGAAGCCGGCGGCCTTCGCCTCCTCCTCGGTCATGCCCACGCTGGCCAGCTCCGGCGTCGTGTAGATGACCGACGGCACCACGGTGTCGTAGGCGGAGGGCTGGCCGGCGGCGTGCTCGGCCGCCACGAGGCCCTCCTTCATCGCCTTGTGGGCAAGGAGGGGCGCGCGGGCCACGTCGCCGATGGCGTAGACGTGCGGCAACGTCGTCTGCATGTGCTCGTTGACGACCTTCACGTAGCCGCGCTCGTCCACCTCGACGCCGATCTCCTCGAGGCCCAGGCCGTGCCCGTTGGGACGGCGGCCGACGGCCAACAGGACCTTGTCGGCCACGACGGTGCGGGCGCCGCCCTCGCCGTCGAGGGTCACCTCGACGCCCTTCTTGGTGACCTTCTGCCCCGCCACCTTCGTGCCGGTGTGGACCTCGATGCCGCGCTTCTCGAGGGCCTTCCTGAGCTCCTTCGAGGCGTCAGGGTCGGCCGCGGGGGCGATCTGGGGGAGCATCTCGACGACGGTGACCTTGCTGCCCAGCGCCGCGTAGACGTCGGCGAACTCCAGGCCGATGGCCCCGCCGCCGATGACGAGCAGCCGTCCGGGCACCTCGTCGCCCAGCTGCAGGGCCCCGGTCGAGTCGATGAACCTCTCGCCGTCGACCTCGAAGCCCGGCACGCTGGCCGGCCGCGAGCCGGTGGCCACGATGAACTTCTTGGCCTTGTGCCGCTCGCCGGCGACCTCGACCTCGTCGGGCGCCACGAAGCGCGCCTCGCCCTTGAGCAGCTCGACCTTGTTGCCCTTGAAGAGCTGGGAGACGCCGCTCGTCATCTTCTTGACGACGCCGGCCTTGAACGCCTCCACGCCGGCGAGGTCGAGCTCCGGCTCGCCGAACCGCACGCCGATCTTCGCCGCCTCACGCCCGTTCCGCACCTCGGCGGCCACGTGCAACAGCGCCTTCGTGGGGATGCAGCCCACGTTCAGGCACACGCCCCCTACGTCGCCCTTCTCGGCGCATGCCACCTTCAGTCCCAGCTGCGCGGCCCGGATGGCGGCGTGGTAGCCCCCAGGTCCCGAGCCGATGACTATGAGGTCGAACTCCATGCCAGCCTCCAAGACCGCGTTATCGCCCGAGTGTAACGTCCGGCGCGGCCGCTTCCCGTCGGCGGCGGGTCAGGAGGGGGCCAAGCTGGGGCAGGCCGGCGCAGCCGGCCGCCTGTGCACCCCCGCGAGGCGTCCGCTGTTGACGCGGCACGCGCCCGAGCCTAGGATGCCGCCATGGACACGAGCGTCTCCTACTGCCACGCTCACGCGTGCTGCGGCGCTCGACTAGACCTAGGCCTAGCGGGAGCGCCGCGCTGACGGGCTGTCGACCCGCGGCACAGGCGCGCCCCGGCCCTGCGGCCGGGGTTCTTCTTGTCTGGCCTGGTCACGAAGAAGCGGAGGGAACATGACCCAGACCGTCCCGGGTAGCGAGGCCCGCCGCGCCGAGCGCTACTCGCCAGGAGACGTCGAGGCGAAGTGGCAGCAGAAGTGGCGCGAGCAGGGCCTCTACGAGGTCGACCTCGAGGACTCGACCAAGCCCAAGTTCTACTTCCTCACGATGTACCCGTACCCGTCGGGCGACCTGCACATCGGCCACTGGTACGCCGAGGCGCCGGCAGACGCCGCGGCGCGCTACCGCCGCATGCGCGGCTACAACGTGCTCTTCCCCATGGGCTTCGACGCCTTCGGCCTGCCCGCCGAGAACGCCGCGGTGCGGGCGGCGCGCCAGGGCCAGGACGTGCACCCGGCCACGCTCACCTACGAGCGCATCGAGCGCATGGAGAAGCAGTTCGCCCAGATGGGCGCCATGTTCGACTGGTCGAAGAAGGTCGTCACCTGCGACCCCGAGTACTACAAGTGGAACCAGTGGTTCTTCATCAAGATGTACGAGCGCGGCCTCGCCTACCGCAAGGAGTCGTACGTCAACTGGGACCCCGTCGACCAGACGGTGCTGGCCAACGAGCAGGTCATAGACGGCCGCGGTGAGCGGTCGGGAGCGCTCATCGAGCGGCGCCTCATGCCGCAGTGGCACTTCAAGATCACCGCGTACGCCGAGGAGCTCCTCGACTTCACCGGCCTCGACTGGCCGGAGCGCGTGCGGGTCATGCAGACGAACTGGATCGGCCGCTCCGAGGGCGCCGAGGTCGTCTTCAAGACCGAGCAGGGCGACGACATCGTGGTCTTCACGACGCGGCCCGACACGCTCTGGGGCGTGACCTTCATGGTCCTCGCGCCGGAGCACCCGCTCGTCGAGAAGGTCACCACGTCCGACAGGCGCGCCGCCGTGCAGGCCTACGTCGAGCGCGCCAGCCACATGACCGAGCTCGACAGGCAGGCCGAGGCGCGCGAGAAGACTGGCGAGTTCACCGGCGCCTACGCCGTGAACCCCGTCAACGGCGAGCGCGTGCCCATCTGGGTGGCCGACTACGTCCTCATGGGCTACGGCACGGGCGCCATCATGGCGGTGCCCTACGGCGACGAGCGCGACTTCGAGTTCGCCAAGGCCATGGGCCTCCCCGTCAAGCCGGTGCTGCGGCCCGACGGCGCCACCGTGCCAGACGACGAGCTCGAGGGGCCGTGGACCGGCACCGGCACGATGATCAACTCCGGGCCGCTCGACGGCCTGAGGCACAACGGCGAGAAGGGCCGCGCCAGCCCGGCCATCGCCGCCGCCATCGACCACGTCGAGAGTATCGGGGCGGGGCGCGCGCAGGTGACGTACCGCCTGCGCGACTGGCTCATCTCGCGCCAGCGTTACTGGGGCACGCCCATCCCGATGCTCTACTGCGACACCTGCGGCATCGTGCCGGAGAAGGAGGAGAACCTCCCGGTCGTACTCCCCTCCGACGTGGCGTTCATGCCCACCGGCGAGTCGCCGCTCAAGTCGCACCCGGCCTTCGCCGAGGCCACCTGCCCGCACTGCGGCGGCAAGGCGCGGCGCGAGACCGACACCATGGACACCTTCATGGACTCGTCCTGGTACTGGTTCAGGTACCTCTCGCCGCACGAGTCGTCGCGGCCGTTCGACCCCGCCCTCGTCGAGCGCTGGACGCCCGTGGACGTGTACACGGGCGGCGTCGAGCACGCCATCCTGCACCTCCTCTACGCGCGCTTCTTCACCAAGGTGCTCAGGGACCTCGGGCTGGTGAACATCAGCGAGCCGT
>Ga0180217_1001515_pt1 | contig 24911 bp, 18 predicted proteins | sample eDN3rd37CBELigOP_FD_128521 | JGI IMG/M metagenome (GOLD analysis project Ga0180217, IMG submission 128521) | Enriched Organic Plus compost microbial communities from Emeryville, California, USA - eDNA 3rd pass 37_C BE-Lig OP (version 2) (version 2) ... | reverse complement strand
CCGCGCGCGAGATCGTCGGCGGCGCCGACGCGGGAGAACAGCCGGTCCACGACCCCGATATGGGCGCCGGACGCCGGCACGAAGCCGCCCATCTGCGCGAGCACCACGATCAGCGCGTTCTGGCGCAGGAACGTCGATTTGCCCGCCATATTCGGGCCGGTGATGAGCCAGATGTGCCCTGCGTCGGCCTCGCCGGGGGGTGACAGGTCGCAATCATTGGCGACGAAGGCTTCGGCGATACTCTGCTCGACCACGGGATGGCGGCCGCCCTCGATCTTGAAGGCGAGGGAGCGGTCGACGGTCGGGCGGACATAGTCGCGCTCGACGGCGAGCGTGGCGAGCGCCGCCGACACATCCAGCATGGCCAGCGCCTCGGCTGCGGCCTTGATCGGCTCGCTTTCCGCGATCACGGCCGCTGACAAACGGTCGAAGATCTCAAGCTCAATGCGGAGCGCGCGATCGGCGGCGCCGGCGATCTTGGCCTCCAGGGCGCCGAGCTCCGTGGTGGTGAAGCGCACTTGCCCGGCCAGCGTCTGGCGATGGATGAAGGTGGCGTTGAGCGGCGCCGACATCAGCTTGTCGCCATGCTGCGCGGTGACCTCGACGAAATAGCCGAGCACGTTGTTGTGGCGCACCTTCAGCGCCTTGACGCCGGTCTCGTCGGCGTAGCGCGCCTGGAGTTGGGCGATCACCTGGCGGGATTCGTCTCGCAGCGCGCGCGCATCGTCGAGGCTGTCGAGATAGCCTGTCCGGACAAAGCCGCCGTCGCGCTTGATCAGGGGCAGGTCGTCGCCGAGAGCGGAGGACAGCTCTGAGGCCAGGGAGGGGGAGGGCGCGCGCAGCGCCGTGATGGCGGTGGCGATTTCGGCCGGCGGCTCGGCGAGCGGGGCGAGGCGTTCGGCGAGCAGGCCAGCGGCAGCAATGCCATCGCGCACCGCCGCGAGATCGCGCGGTCCGCCCCGCTCCAGAACGAGACGCGACAGCGCCCGCGCAAGGTCCGGTGCAGCCTTCATCTCGCCGCGCAGCGTCTGTCTCAGGCCGGCGTCATCAACAAAGGCGGCCACGGCATCGAGTCGATGGCCGATAGCGTCCGGATCGGTCAGCGGCGCCGACAGCCGTTGGGTGAGCAGACGCGATCCCGCCGCCGTCACGGTGCGGTCGATGGCTTCCAGAAGAGTGCCGCGCCGCTCGCCGCCGAGCGAGCGCACGAGTTCGAGATTGGCCCGGGTGGCCTGGTCGATCGCGAGCGTCGCGCCGCCGGCCTCGCGCGCGGGCGGCGACAGCGGCGGGCGCTGTCCGATCTGGGTGCGCTCCACATAGGCGACACAGGCGGCGGCGGCGGTGCGTTCCAGGCGGGAGAGGGGGCCGAACGCCTCGGTGGTCGCGACCGCGAAATAGTCGATCAGGCGACGCTCGGCGCTGGCGCCGTCGAACAGGTCGCGGTGAAGCGGCGTGACGGCGGGCAATTCGCGCCAGAACGCGGCCAGGTCGGGATCGGCGTAGAGAGCGTCCGTGATCACGATCTCGCCCGGATCGATGCGCGCGATCTCGGCGGCGAGGGACGCCTGGCCGCACTCACAGACCCTGAACTCTCCGGTCGATATGTCGATCCACGCCAGGGCAAAGATCGCCTCGTTGGCCAGCGTCGAGCGCGGACCACGGACGGCGGCCAGCAGGTAATTGTTGCGCCGCGCGTCGAGCAGAGTGTCCTCGGTCAGCGTACCGGGCGTGACGAGGCGGACCACGTCGCGGTGAACGACCGCCTTGGAACCACGCTTGCGGGCCTCGGCGGGGTCTTCCATCTGCTCGCAGACGGCCACGCGATGGCCCAGCGCGATCAGCCGGTGGAGATATTCCTCGGCGCGCACCACGGGCACGCCGCACATGGGAATGTCCTGGCCGTGATGCTTGCCGCGCTTGGTCAGGACGATGCCGAGCGCGCGGCTGGCGATCTCCGCGTCCTCGAAGAACAATTCATAAAAGTCGCCCATCCGGTAGAACAAAAGGCTGTCCGGATTGGCGGTCTTGATCTCGATGTATTGTTCCATCACCGGCGTCGAGCGCCCGGCGGTCTCGGCAGCGGCCGGGCGCGCGGGCTCCGGCGGCAGGGTGTCATCTTCGCGAAGGTTCAAGGGCACGGCGTCCATGGCGCGGACGCTAGCAGATGGGGACAGCCCTTTCACGGGGCAGGGAGCAGAAGCCCACAAAGCGAAACGCCCGGCTGTGGGGCCGGGCGTTCCATCATCCGCTTCCCTGAAGGGTCACTTCACCAGCTTGACGCCGGTGAGCTTCTCCAGGTTGCCGGAATAGAGCTGCTTGCGCTTGGCCTTGGACAGGTCGAGCCCGTCCAGGATCTTGATCGTCTCGCGGATGTACATCGTGCCCTTTTCCGGGTCGAACGGGCAGTCCGACGCGAAAACGATATTCTTGAAGGGGTAGAACGACATGCCGCAGACGGTGGCCGGCTTGCCGGTGAAGGCGGCGGTGTCGGCGTAGAAATCGTTCTTGAAGTAGTCGAGCGGACGCTTCTTGAGCTTCTTGGCCAGCTTGCCCAGGTCCTCGTCGGAGGTGCGCGATCCGATCTGGTCCCAGCCCGGCCCGATCCGGCCCTCCAGCATCGGCACGATGCCGCCGAAGTGGTGGGTGATGATCTTCAGGTTCGGATGCTTGTCCATGATGCGCGAGAAGACGAGGCGCGCCATGGCCGCGGCGGTCTCATAGGACCAGCCGAAGGTCCACCAGATCTCGTACTTGGACTTGGACTCGGTCGGATAGTCGGACACCGCCGAGCTGCGTGCGGGATGCAGCCAGATCGGCTTGCCGTTCTTGTTCATCTCCTTCCAGAAGGGAGCGAACGACGGATCGTCAAGCGGCTTGCCGGCGACGTTGGTGTAGATCTGAACGCCGAGCGCGCCCATCTTCAGCGCACGCTTGACCTCGCGCACGCCGGCGTCCGAGGCCGACAGCGGTGTCTGCGCGACCCAGCCGGGGAAGTGATCCGGGTATTTGGCGCATTGTTCGGCGAAGCCGTCGTTGATGATGCGCGCGTATTCTTCCGCCTTGTCGGGGTCCTTGGTCATGACCTCGAGCGGTGGCATGCCGTAGGACAGGATCTGGGCGTAATCCTTGAACTTGTCCACGACCTTGAGGCGGGTCTTCAGGTCGTAGATGGCGGGAATGCCCTTCATCCGCTTACCGATGTCCGCGAAGGAGCCAGCCGACAGCACCTCCTTATAGAAGCGGTCCGGAATGAAGTGGGTGTAGGCGTCGATCTTCATGGGCTCCTCCGAGGCTAATCCGGCCTGTTTAGAGCATGATTTCGTAAAGGGAAATCCGCATTCCCGCTCGGAATCATGCTTCAGGCGGACGGTGAAGGTTTGGATGGGATGTCGATAAAGCTCCGGCGGCCAATGGCCGCCGGTTGGTTTAAGGGGTTGATCAGTAGGGGACGGTCACGTTCAGGAGCGCCTGGCGGCCCTCCTTGACCACGGCGTCACGGGCGCGCTGGAGCGCAGCGGGCAACTCGCTGGCCTTCTCGACCCGCTCGCCGAAGCCGCCCAATGCCGTCACCATCGCCTCGAACGGGGTATTCGGGGCAAGGTCCGCCATCAGCCGACCGTTGTTCTCGCCGGCCACGCCATCCTTGAACATGGACATGGTGGCGCCCCGAACCGCACCGTAGCGGCTGTTGTTGAAGATGATGGTCAGGATCGGCAGGTTGAAGTTCTGCGCCACCCAATGGCCGACGGTGGGATTGTTGAACATGTAGGCGCCGTCGCCGAGCGTGGCGACGACAAGCTTTTCGGGGGCGGCCAGCTTGGCGCCGAGCGCGGCGCCCAAGCCCCAGCCGAGACCGCCGGCCGGTGAGAGGCCGTAGAAGGTCTGCGGCTTCTCGCGCGGGCAGTGATCCTGCTGCATCGAGTACTCATTGAAGATCACCGCTTCAGGGCCCACCGTCTCGCCGATCATGCGGCTGAGATAGGCCTGCGTGATGACGTCGTCCTTGGGCTCCGCCGACACCTTGGCGAGTTTCTCTGCGCGGGCGGCCTTGCGGGCTGCGGCCTCCTTGCGCCGTGCCTCGATGCGCTCCTTGGACACGGACAAACCGGCGAGAGCCTGATCGAGGGCGGCGAAGCCCGCGGCCGCATCGGCGGTGATGGCCAGGTCGCTCGGGAAGCTGCGCATCGGATAGCGCGAGAAGGCCGGATCCTCGCCCATGGTCGCGAAGCGGCACCCGGGCTTGGTCGTCTGCTCGCCCGGAATCCAGGGCACGTCGGCCTCGCTGCACAGGATCAGGTCGGCTTCCTGAACGAAGCCGTCCGGGTCGTAGCCCATGTGCATCGGGTGGCTGGTGGGCAGGCACACGGTGCGCTGGCGCTGGGTGACGACCGGAATGCCGTAGCGGTCGGCGAGCGCCGCCAGCGGCTCGACCGCGCTCGGTTGAAGAGCCGAAGTGATGATCAGCGGCTTCTCGGCCGAGGCGATCCATTCCGCCAGGGTGGCGATCTTGTTCGGATCGGGATGGGCCAGCCCAGGAACGTCGCGCGGCTTCAGCGGTTCGGGCAATTCGGGCAGCGGCGCGGCCAGGGGCTCGCGCGGCAGGACCAGATAGACCGGGCCGCGCGGGCTGGTCATCGACACCTCATAGGCGCGAGACACCACATCGCCGACCTGCTCGGGCACCTTGAGCGTGTAATCCCACTTCACCGATTCCCGGAGCATCCCGGCCTGGTCGAACATCTCCTGGGCCCAGTGGATGTAGCGGTTGCGGCTGCCGAAGGAGCCTTTTTCCGTGATCGGCGATCCGCCGGCCGCCAGAATCAGCGGAACGTGGTCGCGATAGAGGTTAATGACGTTGGAAATTGCGTTGGCGGTGCCGACGTTGACGTGAAGCATCACCGCCTGAACGCGGCCGTTCATCAGATAGGCGCCGTGGGCCATGGCCACCGCGATGCACTCGTGCGGAATCACCAGCGGCTGGGGGACCTTCGCATTCGACTGCTCGGCTCGGGCATAGGCCTCCACGATCGGCGGGAAGTCGGTGCCGGGGTTGGCGAAGAAATAGTCGATGCCGTGGTCGGCCAGCGCACGCAGGAATGCCTCTCCGGCGATGGGGGTGCCCTTGGACGGTGCTTGCTGCTGCGCGGTCGATGATGCCATGTCGTTGTGTCTCCTCCGGTCAAAGCGTTCACCTAACATAGCGGCAGGATGCCCGCCGGGGCGAGTCGCAATCGGCCAGGTGTTGCCTTGGCGTTGAAGACTCATTTTTCCGCTATGGGTTTCGGCATACGTCGTTGGTGATATCGAGCCGCATTTGGGCCGACCGGGGGCATTCGCGCCGCCCGTCGGAGTTACAAGCAATGGCGCAAGCGCGTGTGCGGATCGAATGCTTCTCGATTCCACCGGGAGAGGGTCGGGGTCGATGTGATGCTCCGATGCTGATCCTGATCCGCCCAAGGAGCGGCAAGCATGTGCCAAGCGTGTTCTCTATCACAGGTTGTGGGACGGGTTCTGCAAAGCGACGAGCCGGGACGGCTGGGCGGGCCGAATGCGTCTCTTGTCCGGATTGCGCCGTGACCGGGGGGCTATGCGGGCACACTCATTCCGGCCGTTGCCTCCGGCCCGCTGATGCCCTAAATGGAGGCGTCTGTTCCAGACCGTTGGCGACCCGATATTCCGTTTTTGATCGGAGCGCGGGTCAGGTCGCGCTGGATGGCGGGGTAGCTCAGTTGGTTAGAGCAGCGGAATCATAATCCGCGTGTCGGGGGTTCAAATCCCTCCCCCGCTACCATCTCTCTCACCGTTCGAATATCCGAGGAAGCGCTGTTGCCTGGTGTCGGCCTGTCGGTGGGCCGTGGAACATCCTTCACATTTCGTGGTCATTCACGCCGCCGGAGCGGAGCGGCTGATGGTCTTACGATCGTCCGAGCTGCCACCATCGCAACAGAGCCTCTCTCAGCGCGGCCCGCCGCGAATGGCCTTTGCCACGCCAGACCAGATACCGAGCGTGGATCGAATAAAAAATGCGCCTCACGGCCGATGTCCCCAGAAGATGCACGATCGGACGACGCGCCGGCCAAGCCAACGCGACGAATGAGCCTCAATGAGGCGTTTCCGCTCGCCAGTTGATGCAGCCAATCAACACGATGGATGGCTGTTCGTTCCAAGAGCTCCAGGATGACGGCTTGGTCCGGTTCGAGGCAGGTTCGAGGCAGGTATCGGGCCGCTTCGGGGCCCCGGCCAGTAGCATGGATCAGCCGCTCTGATTTTCCAAAGTTCCGATCATGCTTTCCGGCTCTTGAGGCTTGCCATGTGCCGGCGGCTCAATTGTCTCGGCGGGGCCATCGGCCCTGCGTGTCGGCAATGACATGCCGGTTGAAGCAGCGCGTATCGAACTGTGGGAGGTGGGTTGACATCCTTATTCGTATAACTAGGATACCTTTGTTACAAAGGTAAAAAGCGGATATGTCTGGCGCCGGGCTTGGCGTCGTGTCGATTCCAATTCGGCCAGATGTGTCGAATCCGATCGCATCGAAAGCAGATGTCGACTTGTCCGGTACCGAGTTGCTGAGCTCAGAGGAGCGGGTTAGGAATCCGAGTTCGGGAGGCAAGCTCCGAACGTCCGTCTCCGGCCAGTATCGGAGACCCGCGATCCACCCCAATGTCACGAAAGGTGATCCAGATGAAAAATGGTCAGATGCATGTTGAGAGCCTTCGTGACGGTCGTGAGATTTTCCTGAACGGTGAGAGGGTGAAGGATGCGACGACGCATCCGGCATATAAGGGCTCGATTGCCTCGATCGCGCGGCTTTATGACTTCCAGAGTCGCCCCGAAAATCGGGATCTCATGACCTATGAAACACCGGAGGGAAATCGGGCCAATCGCATCTGGCAGTTGCCGTATTCGTATGATGACCTGATCGAGAGACGGAAGGGCCTGGAGGCATGGACCGCTCTTCATGGGGGCTTCATGGGGCGCGCGCCGGACCATGTCGCGTCTTGCATCGCAGGCATGTACATGGGGTTGCCCGTTTTCGAAAGCTACGATCCCGCGCGGGCGAAGGCGCTGGCCGACTATTATCGCTACGCGCGCGACAACAACGTTTACCTGACTTATGTCATCATCAATCCGCAGGCCGACCGATCGAAATCAGCGAGCGAGCAAAAGGATCCTTATCTGACGGCGGGGGTTGTCGATCGCGATGCGGAAGGCATCGTTGTCCGCGGCGCCAAGATGCTGGCGACCGGCGGCATCATGGCCAATGAGGTTTTCGTGACCTCGATTCAGCCTTTGCAGCCAGGCGACGAGCGCTATGCGATTTCCTTCGCCATTCCGATGAACGCCAAGGGACTCAAGATCCTGTCCCGCAAATCCTATGAGCAGTCCTCTCCGGAGGTCTTCGACAATCCGTTGTCGAGCCGCTTCGACGAGAACGATGCCGTCATCTATTTCGATGATGTGAAGGTTCCATGGGATCGGGTGTTCATCGTCGACAATATCGAGATGTGCCAGAAGCAGTTCCAAGCGACGCCGGCACATGTCTATCAAAACTATCAGGCGCAGATCAGACTTTCGGTGAAGGTTCGATTCCTGCTTGGGATTGCCAATCGCATCGCGGCGGTGAACGGGATCAATGGATTTCCGCAAGTCCGGGAAATCCTTGGTCAGTTGGCGGCTGAAGCTGGCATGGTTGATGCTTTTGTCGCCGGGATGGAAGCGAAAGGGAGCCGGTATGGAGAGTATTTCATTCCGGACCGGCACATGCTTTATGCCGCGCAGACCATCACGCAGAAGCTTTACGGAAAGATCATCGATACACTGCGGGAATTGGCGGGTGGCGGAATGATCATGCTGCCGTCGTCGGTCGACGATTTCCGCAATCCCGATCTGCGGGCGCTGATCGAAAAAACCCAGCAATCGCCGGCTGCCGATGCGCTGACCAAGGTCAAATTCTACAAGCTGGCATGGGATGCGGTCGGATCCGAATTCGCATCACGGCACGAGCAGTACGAGATGTTCTATGCCGGAGCGAGCTTCGTCACCAAGGGCCATTCCTACCGGACTTACGATTGGAAGGCGGCCGATGCCTTGTTGCAGCAGATGCTGGACGGCTACGATCTGAATGGCGAGGTTGATTGACCGGTATCGCTCTGGCGAGCAACCGGGCGTGGGATAGTCCATGCGCCCGGCGGCCGCTCGATCGAGCGCCAGCGCATCGCCCCAGTTTCAATCCGTCGGCTTGAGATAATCGAAGTGTTTCAGCGTGCGGTCGGCGCTGTCGATCAGTTCGACGACGCGCTTGCGAAGCATGTTGAAATCCTCGCGCGTGAGCGGACCGAACAACTCGTCGTTGACGGGCTGTTGCAGGGCGGCCAGCGAACGGAGCAGCTCGAGCCCCTTGCGAGTCACGGACAGCAGTACGCGGCGCCGATCGGCTGGATTGGTCTTCTTCGTGACGAGCTTCTTCGCGATCAGCCGGTTGACCTCGATGGTGACGAATGACGGGCTGAAATGCGTCCGGTGCGCGATCTCGTTGATCCCCACCTCGCCATCGGTTCGCGCGCGCGCGATCGCAATGAGCAGCGTGTATTGCGGGCCGGACAGTCCGATCGATTTTCCCAGCCGATCCCGAATCTCCTGGATCCTGGCGGCGAATGCCAGCATATCGTGAACGAACTGCCGGAAGTGGCGATCGCTGCCGTTCGCCAGGAATTGCGGCTGAGAAACGGTTAGCCCCGCTTTTGGGGAGACAGTTTGTGTTGGTCTTCTTTTTGTCGGGCTCGGCATTCGGTCCTCGAGGCGGACAGGCTCTGCATTGGGCGATCAGAGACGTTGCTATACTTTTGAATCAGGCCATGCAAACCGGCCTTGAGGCCGTACAGCCGATGCTGTGAACTTCAAGATCTTGTCCGAGGGCTATCCGCTCGGCGAACGTGATCCTGAGCCGGAACAATGGGCGTTGCGTGCCGCCGGTTCGGTGGGTGGGCGATTTGTCATTCTTCCCGCCACAACAAGGTGCGTCATGGCAGGCCATCGGGCTTGGTGGGGCCAGCATCCGGCGTGTGGTATCATCGTGGGCGAGGATATGGCCCCTTTGCTCATATTCTTTGCAGCCTGCGATGAATTCTCGCGCGATCCGTTCTATTGACAATAAAGATAATTCAATTACCAAAATAAGAAACATGTTTTTCTCGCTCAGGGTCTCCTGGCGATTTGGAGGTTTCACGCTCGGGCTTTGGGGCCATAGCGCGCAACGCGGCCTTGACAGTGCCGTTGCTGTCATCTGAAGCTTTGCTTCCGTGCGGGGGCGGCGGATTTCTAACGCGAACATATTGTCTAATGCGAACACACTGCAGGAGGAGTGCGACGGTGAGATACGTTCTTTCATTGGTCATCGCGCTGGGGCTGGCGTGGGTTTCGCCCGCTGTGGCGCAAAACAAGCCGGACAAGCTTGGGGTCGGCGTCTTCACGTTCACGTCCGGTCCGGCGGCAGCCTACGGCATGCCGGGCCGCAATGCGGCCGAGCTTCTGATCGAGAAGATCAATAAGGAAGGCGGCATCGCGGGCGTGCCGCTTCAGCCGATTTATGTCGATGAGGCGATCGGAACGGATCGCATCGTTGCCGAGTTCCGCCGTCTGTCGGCGGATCAGAACAACGGCGTCATGATCGCCGCGCTGTCGAGCGGCAATTGCCTCGCGTTGGCGCCGGTTGCCGAGCAGCTCGGAATTCCGATGCTGGCCTGGAACTGCGATACCCATCAGATGCTGCTGAAGGATCGCTACAAATACGTGTTCCGCGCGAACACGAGCACGATCCCCGAGTTCGTCTCGATGGCGGCTTATCTCCTGGCTGTTAAGCCGGATGTGAAGACGGTCGCGATCATCAATCCGGATTATGCGTTCGGTCACGATGCCGCGGCGATCTTCAAGGCCGCGCTTCATGCGCAGAACCCGGATATCAAGGTTGTCGCCGAGCTGTTCCCGCGGTTGGGGACCTCGAGCTACCAAACCGAGATTTCACGTCTGGCCAGCGCGCGGCCCGACGTGATCTTCTCCAATCTCTGGGGCGGCGATCTGGAGAATTTCGTTCGCCAAGCGGCTCCTCGCGGCCTGTTCAAGAACAGCCAGGCGGTGCTGGCCGTCAGCGAGCCGATCCTGCAGCGCATCAAGCTGCCGGACGGCGTCATCACGTCGGCTCTCGGCGACCATTATTGGCTGTCGCCGACGGCGCAGAAGAACAAGGCCAACATCGACTTCGCCGAGGCGTATCGTGAGCGCTTCAAGGAGTATCCGGTGTTTCCGGCGCTCAAGATGACAAACGCCATCCTGCTCATGAAGGCGGCCTATGAGAAGGCCATCAAGGCGAAGGATGGTGCGTGGCCGACGCGTGCGGAGGTCGCCGAAGCTCTCAAGGGTCTTGAGATCGACAGCTTCACCGGCACCGTCAAGCTGCGCGAGGAGGACAATGAGGGCATGGTGGATCAGCTCGTCGGCGTCACCACCAGTTCATCGAAGCGGCCGTTCCCGGTGATGGACAATATGGTGCTTTACCCGGCTGAAAAGCTCACGCCGCCCGCAGGCCAGGATCCCTTCGAATGGATCAAGACCTTGAACAAGGACTTCTTCGCCGAGCTGCCGAAGCCCGGGTCGTACAAGTAATCGCGCAAGATCGGTTCCGGCGCCGTGAGTTTCGAGCGGCGCCGGGCCGGCTTTCCATGACCCTCTCGTCAATCTGTCATGATCTCCTCGTCAAGGTGTAAGGGTACGGCGGTCCGATGATCCAGGCATTCATCCCATTGCTGGTCGATGGCCTGGCCAACGCGGCTGTGATCTTTTTTGTTGCCGTCGGTCTGACGCTGGTTTTCAGCGTCCTTCACATTCTCAATGTGGCTCATGGCAGCTTCTATGCCATCGGTGCCTACATCGCCGTTAGCCTCAATCTTTGGCTCGTATCCTCCGGCCTTCCGCCCGCGTTGAGCTTCGTATCGCTGGTGTTGAGCGCGGCCTTCGTGGCTGCGCTGTTCGGCCCGCTGATGGAGCGGAGCTTTTTGCGATGGACCTACGGTCGGCCGGAGGCCGTCCAGATCCTCGTGACCTTTGCCATTTTCCTGATTCTTGAAGACCTGCAACGGATCGTTTTCGGCGTTCAGTCCTTCTATCAGGACACGCCCATGCAGCTTCTCGGCAGCACGACCATCGGCGAGGTCGTGTACTTGAACTATCAGCTCCTGCTGATCGGCTTGGCCGTATTGGTTCTGGTGGGTCTGCGATTCCTGATCGGCCGCACCCGCATGGGCAAGATGATGGTTGCCGTGGTCGCCGATCGCGAGGTTTCGGAGACGCTCGGCATTCGCACCGATCGCGTCTTCGTCCTTGCATTCACCATGGGCGTGTTTCTTGCCGCTCTGGGCGGGGCATTGGCCTCGCCCACCACCAGCGTCGCGCCGGGTCTTGGCGCCGAGGTGATGGTGCTGGCCTTCGCTGTGGCGGCCATCGGCGGGCTCGGTCAGATCGAGGGGGCGGCACTGGCCGCCGTCATCGTCGGTGTCACCCGCGCCTTGGCGATTTACTTCGCTCCGGAGTTCGACGTTGTGGTTCCGTATCTCGTGATGCTGCTCGTTCTTCTCGTCCGGCCCTATGGCCTGTTCGGAAAAGTGCAGGCACGCAGGATCTAGACATGCCGATTCTCGTGACAGCCCTGTTTCTGCTTTTCGTCGCGTTGTTGCCGATCGCGGTGCCGTGGCTTCAGTTCGTATTCACGCTTGCGCTCGCGCACGGTCTTGCCGCGCTGGGCGTGGCGTTGCTTCTGAGGGCGGGGCTGATCTCGCTCGGTCACGCCACCTTCTATGCGATCGGGGCCTATACGACGGCCTACCTGTCCACCCATCTGGGGGTGACGGACTTCTTTGTCCTGCTCATGGCCTCGGTCGTCGTCGCCGCCATCTTCGGCGTCGCCATCGGTGCCTTCATGGTCCGTTATCGCTCCATCTTCTTCGCGATGCTGAATCTTGCGGTGTCCATGATCGTGTTCGCGATCCTGGCCAAGTTCTACGGTTTGACCGGTGGCACCGACGGCATGCGGGTGGCCGCGCCGACCATTCTTGGGATGGAGCTTGAGCGCGCCACATTCGGCCGCGTCCTGTTTTACTCCGTCATTGGCATGCTGGTCGCCGTTCTCATCCTGGCGGGCCGCTATCTTCAGAGCCCGCTCGGACAGGCGCTTTCCGCCGTCCATACGAATGAGGTGCGCCTTGAATATCTCGGCGTATCGGTGAACCGCGTTCTGCTATGTGCTTACACGATCTCGGCGGCGCTCGCAGGGCTGGGCGGCGCCGTGGGCGGGATGGCGATCGGCCATGTGGTGCCGGAGCTGGCCTACTGGACGGCGTCCGGTCATCTGGTTCTCGTCGCGGTTCTCGGCGGAATTGGCGGTGTGGTCGGCCCGCTCATGGGGTCGATCTTCATCGAGTTGGTCCACACGTTCGCGACCGGTTATGCGAGCGGTGCGTGGAACCTCATCGTCGGCGTCGCGCTTCTGCTTGTGGTCTTCTTCATGCCGCAAGGTCTTTACGGCCTCGTGGCGCGCCTCGGTTCCAAGAAGAAGGCAATGTCATGAGCGTGCCGCTGCTTCGTGCCGTCGATCTGAAGATCTCGTTTGACGGTGTGTTGGCTGCCGATGGCGTCAACCTCGATATTCATGAGGACGAATTCGTCGCCATCATCGGCCCCAACGGAGCCGGCAAGACGACGTTTCTCAATCTGTGCACCGGCTATGTGCGTCCGTCTGCCGGCGGCGTGTTCATCGGCGGCCGCGAGATCACCCGCCTGTCGCCCCGGCAGATCACCCGCACCGGAATTGCGCGTGCGTTCCAGCTTCCTCAACTTTTCGCCGAGCACACGATCTACGAAAACGTTCTGATTGCGATCGCGGCCCGCAAAGGCTTCTGGTCGGCTTTCTCGACGCTGAGCGATCCGGTCTATGCCGAGGAAGCGGGGGCGCTGATGGATCTGGTCGGGCTCGGTGGCATTGCTCATCTCCGGCCGGTCGAAATCTCCGAGGGCATGCGCAAGCTGGCCGACATTGCCTTGGCGATGGCGCTCAAGCCGCGCCTTCTGCTGTTGGACGAGCCGACGAGCGGCGTGAGCGCCAGCGAGAAGTTCGGGCTGATGGAAACCATCGTCGGGGCCCTGCGGGCCGAAAAGGTGACGGCGTTGTTTGTCGAGCACGATATGGAGATCGTGCGGCGCTTCGCCGATCGTGTGGTCGTGTGGAACCAAGGGCAGGTCGTTGCCACCGGCACCGCCGAAGAGGTTCTCAACGATCCCTATGTCAAAGAAAACGTCGTCGGGGTCGCCTGATGCTGCGCGTCGAGAATGCATCGGTCAGTATCGCGGGCAGTCAGATCCTGCGGGATGTCAGCTTGCAGATCACGGCCGGCCGCACAACGGTCTTGCTGGGACGCAATGGTGCCGGCAAGACAACGACGTTGCGCACGATCATGGGGCTGCTGCCGCTCGACAAGGGCCGGCTGATGCTCGACGATGAGGATATCACGAGCCGGCCTGTCTACGATCGGGCCTCGCTCGGCATCGGCTATGCGCCGGAAGACCGGCGCCTGATCGGGCAATTCTCCGTCGAGGAGAATCTGCTGCTTCCTGCTCTGGCCTTGAACCTGTCCCGAAGTGCCCAGAAAGAGCGTCTCGAAGGCATCTACGATTTGCTTCCGGAGCTTGCCGGATTCAGGCGCCGCCGGGGAGGGGCGCTCTCGGGCGGCCAAGGCAAGATGGTGGCGTTGGGCCGCGCTCTGATGGTCGCGACGAAAGGCATTCTGCTCGATGAGCCGTTCCAGGGTCTCGCTCCGGCTCTGGCCCTCAATTATGCGAAGACCTTGGCCCGCGTCCGCGAGGAGCGAACCGAGCTTGCGCTCTTGATCACCGAATCCAGTCCGCAGCTTTTGGACAGCATCACCGACGAAACGTTGTTGATCGAGCGTGGACAGATCAGAAGTGCAACGGGTCTTCACGACGCCGGCGCCCATTGAGGCGGCCTGGCGGTGAAGCGCTGGCGACGCTGTTCGCCCTCCTGTCGCGTGGGATTGGATCGCTGATCCGTCAACAGTCGAAAGGCGTTCGTCGCATGACTCTCACCGTCTCGCATATGCCGCCGAAGGCGCCGTCGAAGCCGTTGGACTCCAGCCTTCGAGGCTATCTCGACACCAACTCCGACATCGTTCTGAAGATCACCAAGCCGGTCAGCATCGAGAACATCGGCGCTCTCTCTGCGCAAAGCGATCGACCCATTCTGTTTGAGAACATCATTGAGAAGCCGGGCTTTCGGCTCTGCGACATCCTCGTGAAGTCGCGGCCGTTGCAGGCCCGTGCGCTCGGCGTTCCTGAGACCGAATATTTGCGGACGCTGGCCTATCGCCTTCGCAAGCCGCCGCGTGCGTTTCGCCACGTCAAGACCGGGCCGGTCAAGGAGGTGGTGCGTCTGGGTCAGGACGCCGATTGGCTTACGCTTCCGATCCCGCGCCATAAGCCGAAGGATCAATGGCCCTATGTCACCGCGATGAACATCGTCCGCGATCCGGAAACCGGCTTCTATAACTCGTCTCATGCCGGAACATGTGCGGTGGGGCCGCGAAGGGGTCTGATCAGCTTTGCCACGCCGCACACGCATCTGATCATCCGCAAGTACCGCGAGATGGGCATGGACCAGATGCCGATTGCCATCGTATTCGGTCTGCCGCCGGCCTTTGAGGTGATGGGCAACTTCTCTGGTCTTCACATGGATATGTGGGGCGAAATGGACATGGTGGGAACCATCATGGACCAGGACGTCGAGATGGTGCCTTGCGAGACGATCGATCTGTCGGTTCCGGCACAGGCCGAGATCGTCGTGGAGGCGCGCGTCAATCTCAAGGATATGTTCCCTGTCGGCGAGGTCACATCGCCGACCATGTATCATCTTCCGCATCATGAGAACGTGCCGGAGATGGAGATCACGGCGATCACGATGAGGGGGGATCGTCCGATCTATCGCAATCACCAGACCTGTCCCGATACCGATCACCAGACGCTTCCGCGTCTGTGTCATGAGGCGATGTTGTACAATCGGCTCACGGAAATGGGACTGGTCGTGAAGGATGTGCGCTTTCCGACCTGGGGAGCGGCGCTGTCGTGTATTCTGCAATTCGATTATTCGCGTCCGGGTTTCGTCAACGATGCGCTCATGCTCGCCATGGGTTCACCCTGGCTGAACACGAAGATGGTCGTGGCGATCAGCCCGGACACGAATATCGACGATCCGGCTGACGTCTATCACGCCATCGCGACGCGCGCCGATCCGGCGCGGGATATCTTCGTCGTCGGTGGGACGCGCGGCTCGCTCTACGATCCTTCGGCGGAGCCGCTCGACGGCCATTATCCGTTCCGGACCGTTGGCAAGATCGGCATCGACGCCACGATCAAGCAGAGGCACGATCCTGCGGACTTCGAGCGCGCCTGGCCCGTCAATTGGGGCAAGGTCCGGCTCGAAGACTATCTCTGACAAGACGTCGGCTGCATCCGTCGAAGGCTGAGGATCCATTGCGTGCCGGCCGCCCGTGTCGCGGCGGCCTTGCACCAACCATGGGCGAGCCAGACGGTTGCCATTTAGATAAGTAACTTATATAAATGCTGGTCGGGAACAGTTGATAGAGGACGCGCGCAATGCTGCTCACCGGAAGCGAATATCTGGAATCCATTCGGGACGGCCGTCGCATTTATGTCGGTTCCGAGCGGATCGACGACGCGACGCGACATCCGGCTTTTGCCAGCGGCGCCAAAACCTTCGCCGCGCTCTACGATCTGAAGGCCGATCCGGCAAACCGCGATACATTCTCGTTCGAGGAGAACGGCGAGCGGTATCCGATGTATTATCTCCAGCCGCGCACCAAAGAAGACTTGCGTCGCCGCAATCGTGTTCACCGGGCGATCGCGCAGTTTACATTCGGCCTGATGGGTCGAACGCCGGATGCCGTGGCGGGCAACGTCACCGGCTTGAGCATGAAGCCGGACGTGATCGGAGAGAATGGTTCCGAACGCGCCGATAGCCTGATGAAAATCTACGAGCATATGCGGCGCGACGACATTTTCGCGACCTATGCCATCGTTCCACCGCAGGGCGCGCGCAACAAGGACTATTACCAGACCAGCGGATTGCCGCAGCCGGCGCTGCGTGTCACGGCCGAGCATGATGACGGTGTCGTGCTGAATGGCATGAAAATGCTGGCCACGGGAGCGGCCTATGCGCACGAGGTCCTGATCGGAAACGTGATGCCGCTCGCGGCTGATCAGATCAAGGAATCCATCACCTGTATGATTCCTTTGAATTTGCCCGGCCTTTCGCTCTGGGCGAGGCCCCCGTTCCATCGCGAGGGGCAGCCGGAGTTCGATTATCCGATCACCTATCGGTTCGATGAATCCGATTGCATGCTGGTGTTCAAGGACGTCAAGGTGCCGTGGGAGAAGGTGATCATCCATGATGATCCGGCGCTCTCGCGCGATATCTACATCCGCACGCCGGCCCATGTGATGGCGAACCATCAAAGCAACGTCCGCTTCGGAACCAAGCTGCGGTTTCTTCTGGCGATCGCGAGCCTGGTCACCGCCAATACGGGTGCGCGCAACATTCCGGCGGTGCGGGATACGCTGGGACGTCTTGCTGCATTCGAGGCCGGATTCAACGCCATGGTCGATGGCCAGATCGAGGCCTACGAACATTTCGATGACAAAGGCGTCATCTTCAATCGTCGCTATATGTATGGCGCCATTCATTGGGCCATGGAGAACCACTCGGGAATCATCGATATTCTCCGGGAGCTGATGGGCGGCGGCCATTTTCAGTTTCCTGCCAGCATCGATGTCATCAATGATCCGGAGCTGAAGACGGCTTTCGAGACCTACTGGACGACAAGCGAACTCGGTGCGGTCGATCGGATGAAGCTCTTCAAGCTGGCGTGGGATCTCGTGGGGTCGGATCATGCGAGCCGCGCGACGTCCTATGAGAAATTCTTCGTGGGCCCGGCTTTCGCGGTTCGGAACTACAATTTCGTCAACACGCCTTGGGATGAACTCCACGCGATTGCGCAAGATTTCATGGATAGCTATGGAACAGCGTGATATTGCCGCGTAGGAAGCAAGACGCATAAGGGAGCCGAGACGTGGAAACCGCCGACAAGACCTTGCCTGACGTGATGGTCGTTCCTCCGGATGGCGGGGAGCACTATTGGCAGCCGGTGCCGGCCAACGGACACATCAACGTTCGTCTGGCCCCGCATATGGTGCATATGACGCATCGGTTTGGCTTCGGAACACAGACGGTTGCTCCCGGATGTTATGTGCGCGAACACACCCATCCCGATCATGACGAGGTTATTCATGTGGTCTCGGGCACAGGGAAGGCTGTGTTGAACGGGGAAGAGCGCGAGATCGTGCCGGGGACGACGGTCTATATCGGGAAGACCAACCGCCACATGTTCATCGCGAGCGACAATGCCGAATTGACCTTCGCGTGGATCCTGGTGCCGAACGGCCTTGAAACGTTCTTCAAGGAGATCGGGCGGCCGATGCGTCCGGGCGACCCGGCCCCGGAGCCGTTCCCCCGGCCGGAGAACGTGCACGAGATCGAACGCCGCACGGTCTTCGGAGAGCCGATCGCCGACACCTATAAGAAATCTTGAGGCCCGGCCTTGTCCATGATGAGAACGTCGGATGGCGTGAAACTCCACGTGGAAGAGGCCGGGGAGGGGCCGCCGCTCATTCTGATCGCCGGCCTCGGCGGGGTGGCGACATTCTGGAGTTCGATCGCTCCGAATCTGAGCCGGACGTATCGGGTGATTCAATTCGATCACCGGGGTACCGGTCGGAGCGACCGACCGGCTGATGGATATTCGGTCGAACGCATTGCCCAGGATGTCATTGAAATCCTGGACAAGCTGAATGTCGATTCTGCGCATGTCGTAGGGCATTCAACCGGCGGGGCGGTTGCGCAGGCCCTGGCATTGGATGCCGCTGATCGGATCGGCCGGATTGTTCTCAGCGCAACCTGGGACAAGGCCGACTATCGCTTCCGTAAATTGTTCGATACACGGGCCGCTGTTCTGGAGGCGTGCGGCGCGAAGGTTTATCAGGACCTGACCCATCTGATGGCGTATCAGCCGGCCTGGATGAACGACCACGCCGAACAGCTCGATGCCGCCAGCGAACTGGCTGCCGATGCGCTCGACCCTGTCGCCGTCAGCCTTGCGCGAATCAGGATGCTCAGCGCTTTCGACCGAAGCGCCGATATTGCATGCATTGCTGCTCCGACCATGGTGATCGGCGCGACCGACGACGACATCGTACCTTATTATTATTCGGAGCGGCTTGCTTCGACCATTCCGAACGCGAGACTGGTCGGCTTCACTGGCGGGCACTTCTTTCCGCGTCTTCACCCGAAAGAGTATGCCGATGCCGTCGCGGCTTTCTTGAACGTTTCTGAATCGCGAACATCGAAACCTTGAAGCCTTCAAATTTCGAACAGATCGATAGTCCTTGGGTCGGCCATTGTGCCGTCTCAGTCATCTCGATATAGCCAGAGGTGGTGAATTCTCTTTCTGACGAGGGATGCGGGAATGACGGTCAGATGGGACGAGCGGTACTCCGGCGAAGAATTCCTGTTTGGACGAGAGCCCAGCGCCTTTCTCAAAGGACAGGCGCATCGCTTCAAGGCAAGTGAAAGCGCTTTGGCCGTCGCTGACGGCGAGGGACGCAATGGCGTCTTTCTCGCCACGCTCGGTCTGCATGTGCATGCCATCGATGCATCGAAGGTGGCGCTGGCTAAAAGTCGAAGGCTGGCGCAGGAGTCGGGGGTGCAGCTCAAGCTGGAGCAGGTTGATATTGCCGATTGGGCATGGCCTGAGAACGCCTACGATCATGTCGTCGCGATCTTCATTCAGTTCGCGGAGCCGGCGCTGCGCTCCCGGCTGTTCGAGCACATGAAGCGGGCGGTCAAGCCCGGTGGTCTGGTGCTGCTTCACGGCTACCGGCCGGAGCAGGTCGCTCTCGGCACCGGCGGTCCCTCGGAGCGTTCGCATATGTACACCCGCCAGATGCTATCCGACGCTTTCGGCGATTTTGACATCGAGTTGCTCGACGAGCATGACAGCCTTGTCGATGAGGGCAGCGGCCATCGCGGTCTTTCGGCGTTGATCGATTTCGTCGCGCGGCGGCCAAAGGCCGCGAATGTCTGAATTTGGGCGCGCTGGCTGCCTTGTGGGCATGTCGTAAGGGGCAGGCTGGTGCAGGCGATCGCCTGGGCCGGCCGGTCGTTCTTGCCATTGGTTGATCGGGATTGCTTTTTTTGATCGCAGGCCGTGACAATCGATTGCGCGCGACACGGTTGATCGTCGAGACATATCTTCATGCAAGGTGGGCTGGGTGGCTTTTTGCCCCGGTCGTCGGCGTGCCAAGGCGATACGCGACGATAGAAGCGGAGACGACGAACGTGGCTGAAGCTGGCATTACACAGACGCTTGGACCGGCAGTGGTTCTTCTCGGCTCGGCCGTGGTCGCGGTTCCCCTGTTTCGACGGTTGGGACTGGGCTCGGTTCTAGGCTATTTCGCTGGAGGCCTGCTGGTCGGCCCCTCCGTCCTCGGCATCTTCACAGAGCCTTCGACGATCCTGCATATTTCGGAACTCGGCGTGGTCATGTTCCTGTTCTTGATCGGCGTCGAGATGCGGCCGCACCGGTTGTGGGCGTTGCGCGGCCAGATCTTCGGCCTCGGCCTGGCTCAGGTTCTTGTCTGTACGGCCGCGCTTATGGCGGTCGGGGTCGCGGTGGGACTATCCCCGACTGTCGCCTTCATCGCCGGCGCCGGCTTTGTCCTGTCCTCTACAGCCGTGATTATGTCCGTTCTGCGGGAGCGCGGCGAACTGGCAAGCGCCCAAGGTCAAAGGGCCGTCTCGATCCTGCTCCTTGAAGACTTGATGATCGTCCCTTTGTTGGCGCTCGTTGCTCTCCTGAGCGCGACCGGCGATGCCGAGCGGTCGGTTGGCTTGTCCTCCATCCTGATCGCTCTCGGAGCCATTGCGCTGGTTATTGCGGCCGGTCGCTGGCTGCTGGACCCGTTCTTCGCGCTGTTGGCCAAGACGCAGACCAGCGAGGTGCTGACGGCCGGCGCGCTGCTTGTCGTGCTCGGCTCCGCGCTGCTGATGGAGCATAGCGGATTGTCGATGGCGATGGGCGCGTTCCTGGCAGGCATGATGCTATCGGGCTCGAATTATCGTCATCAGATCGAGGCGGATATCGAGCCCTTCAAGGGCCTGCTGATGGGCCTGTTCTTCCTGGCCGTCGGTATGTCGCTCGATCTGTCCGTCGTGGCGTCGGAATGGCGGATGATCGTGGCCCTGCTTGTGGCCTATGTGGTGGTGAAGTCGCTTGGAATCTACATCGTCGCGCGTGTTTTCGGCTCCGGCAATCTTCAATCGTTGCGCCGGGTTTCCTTGTTTGCCCAGGGCGGAGAATTTGCCTTCGTTCTCTATTCCGCCGCGCTCGGCGGCGGCGTGATCGGGGCGCCGGACAGCGCGATCTTCTCAAGCGTGATCATTCTGTCCATGGCGCTGACACCGCTGATCGTGATCGCGGCCGACCGTTGGCTCCGGGACGACGGGGCATCGATGGACGGAGTCGAGGAGGCGGACGGTCTTCGAGGAAAGGTTCTTCTGATCGGCTTCGGCCGGTTCGGTCAGATCGTCTCTCAGCTTCTGCTTGCGCAGGGTGTCGAGGTTGCGCTGATCGACAATGACCCCGACATGATCAGGGATTCGAGAGACTTCGGCTTCAAGGTCTATTATGGCGACGGGACGAGGCTTGATATCCTGCGCCAGTCCGGCGCCGAAACCGCCGACGTGATCATGGTCTGCATCGATAACCGCAAGTCCGCGGATCACATCGTCGAGCTTGTGCGGGCTCATTTTCCAACCGCCCGTTTGCTGGTGCGGTCCTACGATCGGGGGCATTCGATCGCATTGCGCCAGGCGGGTGTCGATTACGAGATGCGCGAGACCTTTGAATCGGCGCTGGCTTTCGGGGGCGAGGGATTGCGTGTTCTGGGTATGACGGCGCTCGATGTACAGGAGGTCACGGCGGACATTCGCCGCCGCGACAGCGATCGGCTGGACGCGCAGAGCCAGGGCGATCTCTTGGCGGGAGGGGATCAACTCATTGTCGAGCCCCGACCGGAACCGCTCATCGCGTTACGGAAATAGCAGCTCTGTACAATGTCGCCCGTCAAATGGAGGGCGTCCCGTTCTGCCGCGAAACCGGATCGCGCCTGTCTGGAGCGTTTCGAGCGACGCGGAAACTGGTCGCGTGGAGAAAACGCGACAGAACCAAAGAGCTGGATCCCCGGTTTTGATCCCACCAGAACGGGACAGGCCTAGTGTTCCACCTCAGCCACGGCCTTGCGATGGTCCGCGAGGATGCTGGGGATCTGCTCCGGTGGAATGCGGCCAAAGCCGCAATAGGCGGCCACGCCGAAATCAGGCACGTATTTCTTTGCGATCGCGATGCGCTGGTGCAAGGATTCCGGTGTGTGAACCATGCCGAGATAGACCCGCGCGCCCTTTGCATCGAGCTTGGCGAGTGGGGCATAGAAGGCATCATCGGTGCGGTCGAGCAGGGGCAGATGCACCCAATCCACCCGGCGGCCCACGTTGTTAACGACCGCATTGACCAGCTCCACGGTGCGGCCCATGTCGTCGGGCGCGAAGCGCGGCCAGCCGCCGAATGTGCCAAAGCAGAAATGGAAACCGAGATCGATTGTTTCGGGAAGAAGACGCGACAAGCGTTCAATGGGAGCGGTGTGGGTCGCGATGTCGATTTCCTTGGGGTGGCTCGGCATCGGATCGTGCACGGCCGCGACCTCCCAGGCGCAATCCCATTGGATGGCCAGGTCCTCGTGGGGGATGCGCTTGAGCATCGTCTCGATCTCGGCGGCCAGCGCCTCCTCGTAGCCGGGACGGATGCGCTCGAGGTCGCCGGGCTCCGGAAAATACAGCGGGCGCACCACGCTGTTGACCATGGGGATCGAGACTTGAAACCGCAGGCCGGGCGGGATGATCCCCTTCTCCCTCAACGTCCGGAATACGAAATATGAATTCGCGGAATCCTTAGCATAACCGAGACGATAACCAGGATTTCCGAAGCGCACCCGATCGACGCCGGCACGCGCCTTGAACTGCCATGCGTCGCTGCGATCGCGCGGCAGCATCCGCTCGACACCGTTGTCCGGCTTCGGTCGCTGGATCGTCTCCAGGTCCATATGGCCGTTGAACACCTGATAGCAGAGCCGGTTGACCCAGGAGCGTCGCTCCCCGGTCTCGCCATCGGGCAGCGCTTGCAGGGTAGAGCCGAATGCGCCCGCGAGCGTGGACATGACCTCTTCCGTGCTGTCGAGTGGTACGCTTCCGACGAACAAGAGGTCCCGGCTCATCTTCGACTTTCCTTTCGGTCATGGCGTGACGCGCATCGTGAAAGAGAGGCGTCACATTGGTTTGTGATCCTTTGCCACAATTGACAAAGCTGCGGTCATTCTATGGACTTGCCACTCTGGCGTCGATGTCGCCAAGCGTGCCAGTTTGAATCACGAATATCAAATATCGGGGAGGATGAACCATGACCGCGATCGGAGGCCCCCGTTATCGATTTGGTGCAGGCGTCCTGGATGTGGGCGTGCTGGGCGCCGCGCTGATTGCCCTTCTGATCGTATCCGCCCCCGCACAGGCGCAACTCAAGGACATCGCGGCGGCGATGCCCACCACGTCGCTCACCTTTTCCGCGCATTATGTGGCTGAGGACATGGGCTTTTTCAAAGAGGAGGGGCTGAACGTCAAGACCAGCGTCGTGACTGGCATCGGATCCGCCAATGCGGTTCTGGCCGGCAGCGTCCAGCTCTCCAATGGCTCCGGTGTCACCATCGTGCGTGGCGCGGCGCGCGGTCAACCGTTGCAGACGATCGGCGTCGTGCTCGACAAGCCGCCGCTCGAGGTGGTCGTGACCAAGGATCTGGCCAACAAGCTTGGCCTGAAGCCGGGCATGAGCGTCGAAGAGAGGGCAAAGCTGCTACGCGGCCTGCGGTTCGGCATCGTGGGGGTCAATACCATTCCGCACGGCTATCTGCGCTATGTGCTGCGCAAGGGTGGACTCGATCCAGAGCGCGACGTGACCACGACGCCATTGGCGCCGCCGGCCATGCTGGCCGGGCTTGGCTCGTCGCTCGACGGTTTCGTCAACTCGCAGCCCTGGACCGTGATGGCGGTTCATGAGGGCACGGCCGTCAACGTGGTCAGCAGCCCGCAGGGCGACCTGCCGGAATTGGAGCCCACGAATTACAACGTCATCATCGTCAATCGCGAGTTCTGCAAAAGCAACGCCGACACCTGCCGCGCGATATTGCGCGCCTATCAGAAGGCCATGATCGCCATTCGCGATCAGCCCGACAAGGCGAGGGAGGTGCTTCGCAAGCGCTTCGCCAAGCTCGACGAGGCGGTTTTCAACGAAGCCTTCGATGCCATCCGGGCCGGAACGCCCAAAACCTCGCGGATATCGGAAGACGCCCTGCGCAACGATCAGGACTTCATGATCGAGACCGGAATGATGCGTAAAGGCGAGGCGCTGAAATCCTTCGAATCCGTCTACTCGAACGATTATCAGCCGTGAAGCAGCTTCGTCAGGCGGGGGATCGGCTCGTCATTTTGATCCTGGTGCTGGCCGCGTGGCAGTTTTGTAGCGGGCACTTCGGCGAGCACTGGTTCAGTTCCCCGATGCGCACGGCGACCACGCTGTGGAGCATGGCCGAGCGCGGCCTGATCGTCTGGCATGCCAGCTACACCATTCAAGCCGCATTCTGGGGGCTTCTGATCGGCGGCATTCCGGGCGTTCTGATTCCGTTCCTGCTGCGTCGCTCGCCCGCGCTCTCGGAGATACTCGACCCTTATTTCGTGGCCGGTTACGGCCTGCCCAAGCTGGCGCTTGCGCCATTGTTCATTCTTTGGTTCGGGATCGGCCTTGGATCGAAGATCGCCCTCGTTGCCAGCATCGTGTTCTTCATCCTTCTGTTCTCGACCGCCGCCGGGGTCCAGGCGGTCAATGCGCAGTTTGTGAGCATGGCCAGGATCATGGGCGCCAAGGAATCCGATATCGCGCGCCATATCGTGTGGCCCGGCGCGGTGCCCTACATCTTCACGGGCATCAAGCTCTCGGCGCCCTATGCCATCGGAGCCGCGGTGGTCGGCGAATTGATCTCGTCCAACCGGGGGCTTGGTTATCTGATCGAGGCGTCGGCGACCGATTTCGATACGGCCGGTGTCTTCGCGGCGCTCGCCGCGCTAACCATTCTCGTTCTCGTGGTCAACGCGCTGGTGAATTGGGCGGAGCAGCGGCTTCTGCAATGGCGCCCGCGCGATGCCGTGGAATCCATGGCTGCGACATGAGGCGATGATGGTTGAGCTTGTCGCCCCCACAACGCTTGTCGATCAGGAGGAGGCGCAGCGCGCCCGCGCCCGCCGCCGTATTGTCGCCGGGCGGGCTCTGATGGCTCTGGCCATCCTGGCATTGTGGCAAGTCGCCCATCACTATCTCGGCGATCATTATTTTTCCGCGCCGCTCGCTGTCGCGCAGCGGATCGGCATGCTCGCAGCCGATGGTTCGCTCTGGTATCACACCTGGATCACTGTCTATGAGGCGGTCGCTGGTTTTGCGCTCGGCGGCATTCCCGCGATCGTTCTGCCCTTCTTATTGCGGTTGTCTCCGAGGCTCATCAACGCGCTCGATCCGTTCATCACGGTCGCGATGGGCATTCCGAAGCTGGCCCTCGCGCCGCTGCT
>Ga0180217_1001510_pt1 | contig 25041 bp, 12 predicted proteins | sample eDN3rd37CBELigOP_FD_128521 | JGI IMG/M metagenome (GOLD analysis project Ga0180217, IMG submission 128521) | Enriched Organic Plus compost microbial communities from Emeryville, California, USA - eDNA 3rd pass 37_C BE-Lig OP (version 2) (version 2) ... | reverse complement strand
TCTGCTAAGCTCCAGGCTGCTGCTCGTGAGGCTGCTCTTGCTGCTGGCAAGTCCGACAAGGTCGCTGAGGCTGCTGCTCAGAGCGCTGCTAAGCTCGACAACCTCGTTGAGCTTGCTCGCTTCAACGTTGCCTTCATCTTCACCAATTCTGAGGACCTCACTGGTATCCGCCAGGTTGTCACTGCTAACAAGGTTCCTGCTGCTGCCAAGACCGGTGTCCCCGCTCCCGCCGATGTCTACATCCCTGCAGGTCCCACTCCTCTCGACCCTGGTCAGACTTCCTTCTTCCAGGCTCTTAACATTGCCACCAAGATTACCCGTGGTGCCATTGAAATTCTTAACCCTGTGCACATCTGCAAGAAGGGTGAGAAGGTCTCTGCATCCGCTGTTGCTCTCTTGTCCAAGCTCAACATGAAGCCTTTCTTCTACGGTATCACCGTTGTTAAGGTCTACCACGACGGTTTCGTCTACGACGACAGCGTCCTCGACCTCTCCAAGGCTGACATGTACGCTAACTTCGTCAAGGGTATTGACAAGCTCCGTGCCGTTTCGCTTGCTACCAAGCAGTCTAACGTCACCACTGTTCTCAACAGTGTTGTCAAGGCTCACAACGTTCTCCTCAAGATCGTCCTCGGTATCGACTACTCCTTCCCCTCTGCTGAGCGCCTCCGTGCTCACTGCGGTATTGGTGTTGACAAGGATGAGGAGGGTGCTGAGGAGGGTGAGGACAAGAAGTCCGGCTCTGGCTCTGGCTCTGGCTCTGGCTCCGGCTCTGGCTCCGGCTCCGGCTCCGGCTCTGGCTCTGGCTCTGGCTCCGACTCCGACTAAATGTAAAGTTAGTGGATAGAAGTCAATCATACAACATCCTGGTCGTCTTTTCACTCGATAGTGTCACCTTGCTGGTTTGGTCGTATTCTGTGTGGTGGTGAACGAGCGTGCTTGAGAAATGAAGCGTTTGGTGTCTTTATTCAGGGGAAGCTGTGTCGGCTTGTTGAGTGCCTGATGCCGTGGTGGATGCACCAGGCCGTGTGGATGTGACAAAGACATTCTGAAGGAACTCACAGAATGACTGTGCCAGATCGCGAGGGCCCGTTTGTGTGAAGAGCTGGGATGTTCGTGAGAACTGGCGTCGTACGGTCTGAAGCTCTGCTGATGTGAACACTCGTGGGATGTTCTTGAATGTAAATGTAAACGTTCGCTGTGATTCATCCGGTGATGCTGCCGAAGAGCTTGAGCTTGCAGTTTGGGCTTCTGGCTGTTTGGTTTCTTGATCAGCCTTCTCTACTGCGCTTGAACCTGCCTTAACTGCCACATGCTTTTCTGACCCACTCTCAGCTCCTGATGTGGAGACTACTGCTGGCTGCGCTGTTGATGCTGCGCTCTGATTCACGCTCGGGCGAATGATTCGAGCACCTTTGATGAATCTACTTGTGCTCCCGGATGCGCTTGTGGGGCTTGGCGCTGGGCTTGGCGTTGGGCTTGGCGTTGGGCTTGGCGTTGGGCTTGACGCAGGCGTTTGTTTCGACTCTTGGGCATCTGACGCTGGTGAGCGCTCGGGAGTGACATTAACGAGTGAGCCAGCAGCTACAACTTCTGCTGTGAGATCCTTCTGAGTGATTGTAACGGTAATGGGTGCAACGGGTGAGTCGTCTGTTGCATCATGGGTTGCTGAGTGCTCCAAAAAAGCCGCTGCGACTTGCTTTGTGACCTCACTCGTGATCAGATCGAGGTTGTAAACAAAGGTTGGATCTGCCAATAGGTGAGGCCGGTTCGCCAAGCTGGGCTTGGATCGACGGAACTCCGTTACCATGTGATCAACCACTTCTGAGCAAGGTGTGGGCTCATCATCTTTGACAATCACAAGTGGCTGGTCCCAGCGCTTGTCAGCTCTGGGCTTCTCCAAGCGAGAAACCAAGTCCTCGAAAATGACTTCTGGGTATGCTTTCGAGGCTTGATTTCGAGCACGTGCGACGTCGGGCTCTGTGTCGCAGAAAAGAACCGTATGCTTCGTGCCAACGGCATTAGCTCGTGTAAAAAGTTCGTATCGGAAACCCTTTACGAGGTTGAGTGCGTCGAGGATGACAAAGGTCTTAGGAGTTAGGGTTCGCTCTACTGCGCTCCGCAATAACGCATTCACTCGCTTCTCGCTGTGTGAGTCTGTATATCGGATATGCGAAGTGTACACGTTACGTAGTTCAGGTTGGATGGTTGTTTAGATGTTGCATTGAACACGGTGTCAGTGTTCACCAGTCATTCAGAAAGTTTGGATTTCGTACAAGTTTGAGAGCAAGTAAAGGGATATGAGGAGAAATCAAACACCATGTGAGATGTACAAACGTGCACTATCCGAAAGCATCTTGAGATCCCGATGAAGCGTTGTGCCTGCCGCGCAAATCATACAAATCCGCGACAAGTCCGGAAATGTGCACTTGCGAGTGTCGAGAAGAGGCGCATTCGTCATGATGCACGGCGAAGCACGTGTCCATGTCAAGCAAGCAAGTCAGTTGCATGCTCCATATCGGAATTAACTCACCACATACCTTTGTATCCATCGGCCCTGTGAATTGCGAGGGACTCAAAGCTGATCACCTCCACCTGCGTCTCGGGATAGTTTGCGTTGATGTATTCGACCAGGTCGCGGACACGTCGCGACTTACCGCTCTGCGGAATGCCGCACAGGACCACGAGGGGCATTGCAGCGTGATTTGTCTCCGAGCCTGATGACCGGAACCCGTGCTTTCAGACCTCACGCAATTGTGCGAGCGAGACTTGATTTGGGTTGAAGTCAAGGTGAGATGACTAGGATCGGGTCAGAGGGTCGCTCGGGGGGACTTGAATGGGACCAGAAGTAGTTGGGACGTGACAAGATGGAGGAGACTGCACTGAGCGCTATGGCATAGCCTGCAGCCGAAGGGGAATATGCTTAAGCAACCGGGTTGTATTCATTGTGCATTCGTCGAGAAGGCCTGTAGCTAGAAACTCTTGTTGACGAAACTACCTTCCTAGCATCGCCTTGATAAGCCGGACCACAGTCTTGTGCTTGACAGTGGGATCGATGTTGGAAAGTACATTCTTGAGACTGGGCTGCGTCGACCTCGGCGTGCGAAGGTCCTGAAGGGCAGACTGAGCCCAAACTGTTGGAGTGATGGCTTGAGTCACCAGGTGTCGGCCTGGCTGAGTGGCTGCCAACTCTGCCGCGACGTCACACAGTCGCACCAAACGATACGCGTCGTTTTGCCTTCGAACCAGCGGACTGCCCGCGATTTCAAGTCGGATGCGATCCGGTGGCGCGAACACATGCAGGACCAAAAGCTTAGGCGGTTCATGTCTGCGTCGTCGTTGCGCCTCGTCTTCAGTCTCGGCCGTGTTGGGTGCCGAGGACGAGTCGGACGCACTCATATGGACCGCCATAGGAGAAAGTCCCTCTACGTCCGTCACTCGGATGCGTTTTAGCCCGTCGGTTGGGAAGTCATTGCCATGCTCCTCACGACCGCGACGCTGTCCCAACAATATTTGCGTTGATTTTTCCCGCTTTAGGTCAAGTTTCGCTGTCTGTCCACTAGTTGGCGGACCACCGCTGCTCGCGGTGGGGACAGTTGTGCCGCTTGGGCTACCCCGCTCGTCGTCAAGGATTGCCTCTGTGGTAAACCCATACAAGCATCCGAGCTTCTTGTCATACTTCAGCTGGCCTTCTGCAGCGAGGCTTTGAAGTAGTGCACTCATGAAGATTGCACGATCGTCTAAGCTATGCGCATTCGGAATGTAATCTTCTAGTGACATTCCAGCCATCTTTCCAATTATCGTCGCGAGTGCTGCGAACCTGGTTTCATCGGGATTTGATGCATTGTTATTGGTGATCATGTTAAAATCAACTGGCCTTGGCTCTAACGCGTCACTCTCGCTGCTTTGAGCCTGCGCAACAACGGAAACAACGGCCACGCGGAAATACTCTAATGGGTGATCATATTTCACTGAAGAGTTGGTACGACTTGTCTGCAAGCCTCCTGAGTAGCGTACAGATCTAACGAGACCACTGAATGTGTCTGCCAAATCATCAGCGGGAACAGATGGTACCAAGACCTGGACGTTAGGCGCGATAAACCGCATAGCTTTGATCGCAACTGGCTTCTTGGCGAGCAGTTCGCTTGAGTGTCGTTGGACAGAAGTACGATATAATCGATGAATTGCAATCGATGGTAGCCTACTGGGCAACTTCAGTTCGGACCGAACTTCGTCCCCAGAGAGTGAAGCCGCCAAATAAGCTCGAAGTGAGGTTTCGGGGATGATGTACCCGGAGTTGTCAGTCTCTGGAGCCATAGTTTGATACCCTAGTCTCAAAACAGCTTCGGGTGCAAGACCTGCAGATGGAACATGCAACGTTCCACGTAGCTGGAGGGGTGAGGTGAACTTAGGCACACACACGGATACTGACGTAGTACCGACATCTACACCGACCTTTTCTACCGTGGGGATCGGAAGCCAACCTAAGAGACAATTGGCGAGGGTCTGGGAGTTCCTCAATTGAGTATTGGGAAAATAAGCACCAGGAGTGATCGACTCGATTCCAAAGCCGAGCTCTGCGAAGCATTCAAGAAGGCCCGGAGGGAGCGCGGGCTCCTCACTGATTACACCTATGTTAACAATAGGTGGCTTATTCGGCGCAGATACGAATAGTGTCTCTTTAGAAGCCTTGAGTAAATGCATTTGCTTTGCGGAGCCTAGTCTGCTCTTCATTGGCAGTGCCGGAAGATTCAACCTCACAATTGTGCGATGAGGAAGGTTTGAGATATCGGTGGCCTCGTACTCTGTGCTTGAATGGGTTTCTGATTCTCCCGGAGCGACCATTTCGCCCGCAATATCGTGAGACAACCCTTCAGGTTGAGACTGAATTTCAGTCAGCGGTGTTGAAATAGCGTGGGAGAGCAGTTCCTTGACATTTACGATATGTCCATATCGGCCGCGACGCTTTGCTGTGTGCTTACTTCCTTCTGGTTCCTTCTTAGCACTCGCCTCGGCTACTTCTGCGGACCCGCTCTTGAGCTGCTTCTGGTCCTGAACCGACTTTTGCAGGCTTCCTAGGGTCTCCACAAGTACAGTTTCTGGCTTGTGTTTCTTTACGAGCTCGCTTCCAGAGTAGAGGCGGGCAAGCTTACTTCGTATGGCTCCTGCCAAGACTCGCGGATTAGGTGGGGCTTCGGTGGTACTATACGAGCTCAGAACGGGCTCAGGCTGAGGCAAGCCCTTCGTGGTGACAGCCATCCTTGTGCCTACGATTGGTAGTGGGGCAGGTGATGCCAGTACCTGATCTGGCCCACCCTGTGCCATCGCCGCCCTAAGATCTGCTGTCGACATCGAATGAGAGAGCGGTAGTGCTGCAGCACTTGCCAGGCTCGACCTGTGCCGTTTGTCTGGGACAACGTCATGGAATGCTCTCGGCCCAGTAGCGGGAGGGGATAGCATGCCGTGATCTGCAAGACCAGCGGGTAGTACACCCGCTGCAGCATGAGGCGTCGGAGGCTGGGATGGTATTCCCGTAGGCTGAGCCGGCGGCTGCATGCTGAGTCGAATCTTCAGCTTTCCGGGCGGAGGTGCGGCAGCTTCAGTGCTAGTTTCAGGCACCGGAAGAGATGACACAGGTGCTGCAGTTGTCGCTACAGGAGTCGGAGGTAAGGGAGTTGAAGCAGCGGCTGCCGCATTCGTACCAGGGAGAGATTCTGACGGCACAGGTCGAGGAGGTTGCATTGCCGTTGCTGCGGCTGCAGCTGCAGCATCTGCAAGCTTTTCCTTTTTCACTTTTTTCTCCTTTTTCTCCTTCTTCTTCTCCTTTCGATCTTCTTCTGTCACACTCACCGAATCCTCGGACACTGTGCTCACCGTCGAGGGCGATGGCAGCGGAATCTTTAACTTGAGTTTCATGGGCGGCGCAGGTGTTGCAGTGGTAGAAGCACCCCCAGCAGCTGCTGGCACGGATGCTGCTGGTCCGCCAGCAGATGGAACCAGTGGAGGGGCCGTGGACGGCGCGGCCGGTGGCTGGGCCTGGGGTTGTGATAGGCCCGTTCCAGGCGGGGTGTACACGAGCCAGGGCGCGAGATCCGGGATTGTACAGGGCGGCACGAAGTGAGTAAACTCCTCGTGCATCAGCTGTGCCAGCAGATACGCCGCCTCGGCGAGCTGTCCTCCAGCCTGAAGTCCCCTCTGAACCACGCTCTCAAGATGTTGTCTGAACGAGAGAGGGCGTCTTAGACCAATAAATAGCGTGGGGTTCCTGGAGGTGAGCCTGGATAGCGCTGTAAAGTCCTCCTGAGTCGCGGGCGGGTCATAGAATCCATTCTCTACGTGCTTACGGATCTTGTCTAGGTCCAGGCCTTCATGTTTTCCGCAGGATCTGAGCGGAGTGAGCCGTTTTTCGTTCAGCAGCCGGAGCATAAACGACCGCAAAAACTGGCGATAGATCGCCTTGAACTCTGCAAGCTCTTCATTCGTCGAGCTCGTCGTCTCGGGCGGCGGATTCGAGGGTAGCTGAGGCTGGGGAGCCGCGGCCTGTGTAGCTTGGGGAGGGTTTGTAGGCGTCGGCGGGGCAGGCTGGAGCTGGTGTGGGGCGGCTCCCGCGGCGGGTGCCGGAGCGGGTGCGCCGATCTTCACCTTAAGCCTTAGCTGAGGTGCCGTGCCGCTCATTTCGAGTGCCTACCCAGCTCTCGAGAGCTTTCAGAACACGACTTCCGGTAGGATCTGGGCTCTGGCTCCCGAGCAGTGGCGCGTGCGGGGATAATTCCTACAAAGATAACAACGCAAGCACAAGGTCTTGTGTTCCACGTAATAGCTACCACAAACCTTTCACGAGATCCACCGAGAATACTCTCGTGGACACTTAACTCTGAGTGAAGAAAAAAGTTAAACCCGCTGCTCTGAGTCGTATATTTTTGTATATCTCGCGTGGGAGGGGTGTGGTGGCGGTAATAATGCAGCGAATCGCTGCTGTGAGCGGTGATCAGACGTCGTCTTAAACCGCGTAATTTTGGCGAATTTACCACCCCAGGCACGTGCCGGCGGTGGTAGGCCCGTCGCCTCCGAGGCTCGAAAAGGTCAGTCAGAAGCAGTGGATTTGGGTGCTCTGCATGGTGGGTGAGTGGGTGCGGCTTGTGTAGCGTGTATTGGGTTCGATGTAGAATTGAGCTGGGAACTGATATAATCCGTTTTAGAACCAGAAAAACCACTCTTTCCTTAGAAAACTTGACTTGAACGCAAACCGATGCGTTGCTAGCAACCCTTCTCAATGTGAAACTACGCTTTAGCGCACGCATCAACCATGCAAACTCGAGCAAGAACCGACAGGCCTCCTGCTGTGTGTGTGATCTATCGTTTGGACACGCGCTAAAGCTCACGAACGTGTCGTATCCCCTCCTAACACATTCCTCCCACTTGTTCCTGAAACGTTTCATTTCTGATCCCAACACATCCTGACGCACCCACATGCGCGTTCAGTACAGTGCTGTTGCTGCATTGGAATACTCATCCCCCGAGGAACTTGATCGCAGTGTTCAGTTGGGACCAGCCCGACTGTGTTTGTTAGCTTCGGAGATAGGCCTCAGCTCGAGAACCAGGTGGACAGGATACTCGCTGTCTCGGTTCGCGCACAGATAGACAACTTGCCAAGATACTGCACACACTGCGTCGTCAAGCCATGTCAATAACAGGTTCGGCGGCAAGGCTGCCATTACTGCTGCTTTGCTCAGTGATCATAGCCACTTTGGCTCAGGCCGACGGCTCTCAGTCAACATTAGCAGTTGTACCATTGTCGGTGTCGCCAGAAACAGCATTGAGCCGGACGCTTGAGTTGGGTCTGGACAGCAGAAGGAAGCTTGGTCTTCTTGCAAGCTCAGCAGAGATATCGTCGCAATCGGCAAGCCTCATCATCAAAACCGACGATGACGAGAATAGCGGTGGTGAGGGCGACAACGATGGCGGAGATGGTGGCGGCGATGATGGTGGCAATGATAATGGTGATCCAGGCACTGGTGGAGGGAAAAAGTCATCGGGCTTCCCTCAGTGGGTCATCGGCTTCCTCCTCTCTTTCTTTGGATGCACTCTTTCGAATCTTGGCGTCAATATGCAGAAGTATGCTCATAACCGTCTGGCACAGCGAGTCGAGGCGAAGGGAGAAGGTACTTCGCTTGTCTCTGATCCCATGTGGATTCTGGGTCTCGCTTCGATTGCAGTTGGATCAGTGGCTGATCTCGTCTCATTCTCATTTGCCTCAATGTCTCTCCTCGCTCCTCTCGGTGCAATGACACTCGTTGTGAATATGTTCATCGCACCTGTTTTCCTCAAGGAAACGCTCTCGCGCCGAGATATCATTGTTACCATGATTATTCTGTTCGGCACGGTTCTTTCAGTTGTTTTCGGCAGCAAAGAGGAGACTAAGTACACTCTTAAGGAGCTAGTAGCATTGTACGGCAAGCCACTTTTCATTGGCTACGCGGTTGTGGTTGTGGTTTACATTGGAGCTACACTATTTTACCTCCGTTCTCTTGAACGCAAGGAGAAGGGACATATCCCCGATTCCGAAGGCGCTGGGTCTGCCTCGGTGGCTGCGGTTGACGGTGATGTCTCCTCTTCCAAGTCTCAGTTTGTTCCGCCAGCACAAGACGACGACAGTAAGCTTGGTGACGAGCTTGCATTGAATCGCGGCGAGTCTCAGATACAGCGATCCGCCAAAGAACTGATTAGTCGAATCACACATGGCAAAGTCGCGAATCGCCATGAGAAGCTCACCGATGACATCGAGACGGAGATGAAAACTATTGATACAACAGATGGCCTCACAGATCATGCTCTCTCGCCTGACGCTTTCGAGCCAGTGATTCCAGACTCGAATGCAGCACCCGAACCTTCGGTCGTTGTTGCAGATACACAGAGCTTGACTCATCCCACGAAAGTCTCAAGGCTCTCGTCTGCCGAAGCAGCTTTCCGAGCATTTGCCTATCCATCGCTGGCTGGTGTCTTTGGTGCGCACTCCGTTCTCTTTGCCAAGTCTGCAACAGAGCCTGTCAAAGCAACAGCGGCGGGTAATAACCAATTCAACAATCCACTGGCCTACTTCTTCGTTCTGTTCCTTATCGGCATGGTGTATCTACAGATGAAGTTCTTGAACCTCGGCTTGTCCAAAGCCGATGCACTTTATGTTGTTCCTGTGTATCAAGTATGCTGGGTTGTCATGAACGCTGTCGTCGGCATGACATACTTCCGTGACTACCGTGACATGAGTGGCCTGGCAATGTTCCTCTTCTTGCTTGGTATCGCAATTACGAGTTTTGGAGTCTATTTGCTCTCCAAGCGTAACATTGTCAATCAGCATGAGGAGCTTGCCGAAGAGATCCTTGAGCCAGAGGAAGTTGAGGTCGAGTTTGCTCAAGAGGTGCCACGGTTTACGCCGGAATTAGCCACCGTCAGCGAAGACAGTCCTTCCACTGCGCCTCAATCGACCACAACCACTTCAGCGGGTGCATCAACACCCGAGCATCCATCCATGCGGCCAAGACAGCGCTCGGTTCTTGTCACCCGTCCTCGAGCTGGTTCTCGCGCGAGCCCTAGCTCCTCACCAAACGCTAGTCCCATTATCTTGGGTGAAGGTCCTCGTGCTCGCACAGGCAGCGTTGCAGGCGCTGAAGCTACTCGCGCTCGAACGGGTAGCGTTACGGCTACACCACCAGTACAGGGACGCGGTAGAGTCTTGAGCATTGGTGCTTTCCACCAGATTTATTTAGGTGATGCGACGACTGAAGCTCTGCCTTCTCTGGCTCTGAATGTTCCTACGTTCGAAACCGTTACACCTGTACACGATGAGACAGGCTCTGCAGCCAGCCCAGAGGTGGGCCCTCGCCAGAGCGTCATCGGCGAATTTTTCAGCTCCATCTTTGGCCATCGTGCTCCACATACCAGTGAAGCCGAAGGCACTTACGATACGCTTCGTTCTCCAAGCGCAGCGCCTGCTGAGCATGTCGCCGCAGTGGAGCTGATGCCTCCCTTGCAACAGCACGTACCTGAGCATACAGCTCACTCACCTCCAGATGCACCGACGGTCGAAGCTCCGGCTGGACGGAGCTTAGGACTTAGGACGCATCTACATGATGCGATTGCCGATGAAGATCGTGAGCGCACGGCGGCCGCGGCCTGGTCGGAAGAAGCCAACGAAATCTAATGAGCACAAGGGCTGGAAGTGTCCACGCGTCTTATTTGTCTCATTTGGTGCACGATGTTTCAAGCTACATCACTTCTTCTCCATCTACCTGACTATTGATTCCATTTCTCGCACATACTCGTGTGTAAACTAGTTCTTTCCTCCCAATTCCGCGTTCAAATCGATTAAGTTACTAGATCCCTGAACGTTGCTTTCTCCCGACTCCTCTCCCTCTGTTTTCTCTTAACAGTGCATTGAATTACTCTATCTGAGACTTGGTTCTCAATGGCTCGATAATACAGGTTTGTTGAGGCTGATTTATGTACATTTCATTTAGTGTAACTGGTAAGATGCTGCTCTCATATCCTACTCAAGGGCCCTTTACGTTTCTGTCCAAGGCTAGGTTCTGCTTCTCCACTCTCATTGTGATCAACTGCAGGCGGGGATGCCTGTAGTGTGAGATCGGGGTAAGCGTTGCTCTCGGTCTCATGCTCTGCCTGCCTTCGTGATGGGAGCTGTCTGATCAGCTCGTCCACCGGAATCCCCTTTGCCTCTGCAACAAATGCGACGGTCTCCATTACTTTCTGGTCGAGCTGAGCTCGCTTAGTCTGCATTTTCGTAATCTGTGATTCCATCATTGCTGCGAGGCCTTGGCGAGCCTGGTGTGACCGCAGCATACCGATCAGGTGCAGAATATTGACGACCCTGTGTTCCGAGCTACGAAGGTGCGTCTCGATAGTTTGTAGACCTGGGACAATCGCGGGATCCGTAGGAAACTTTGGCATGGGTTGTGTTGTCGACTCGGACTGATTGACCGAAGTCTGTCCTTGCGAATCCGCTTCAATGGTTGGTTGTGGTTGTTGGGGAGTCGATTGCTGTTGAGCTTGTTCCGGCTGCTTCTCTTCCTGCTGAAATCGCTCTTGCTCGTCCTGTGTTTGTACTTTCTGTTGCTCCTGTTGCTGCTCTAAGTTCTCGAGTCGCCGTCGGAGCCAAGCATTGTACTCTTCGTCCTCGCCTCCTGCGAGGGTCTTAAATATCCCCACATACTCCTGAGCGAGTCCAAACAGCAGTTTCCTGAGCTCTACATTGTAGTTGATATCCGAGCGAAACGACGTGATCTCGTCGCGCTCGAACGGTCGCGGTGTCTCTCCCTGCTTGCTGACCTTGCGCTCGAAGAGGATCGGTACATTGATCAGGGGTTGCTGGCGGAAGGAGGTAGGCTCCTGCCACACACCGTGCTTCAGAAATGGGTTCTTTACGGGCTCGGGTGGTGTAAACAGTGCGTGGTCAACGTGCGTCGCATCCTGCTTCGCCGCATCAGTGTAGAGCTCAAAGTAGGGCGGAGGAGGAGGGTAGGCCTGGATTTTGTGCGCAAAGATAGGGGGCATGCCACGGGATATGAGGGCGTGCTAGTACATATGTATTGGGATCTATACAGGCTCTACCTAACGCCGATGAGTCCTACACAAGGCAGTGCATAGGTCACGCAATACGTACCATATTGTCCTTTTGGATTTACTTTTACCCCAGTTCGAGATCTCACTACTGTGCACAGGCGGAATGCTAAAAAGCAGATGGCTATGTCCGCAGCCGCTGCTCAACGCAGATGCACGCTGCGTGACACCGAGGAAACTATTGCCTGGCTGAGGAAGCTGTGTCTGTTCCAGACCTCTAGTGGCCAGCTTGTGACCGTTCCGACTTTCTACACGCTCCCCCCTGAGGAGCAGTGGTTCTCGCTGCTGAGAATCGCTGAAGTAGAATCACATGTGCCAAGGTCACTATTGCGTGCGTTGCTGAGTGACTTGATGCTTGCATCGACTCGTCTCGCGGCACTCCAGTGCGAGCCTGGGATCTCCGGAAAAGTACTGGGCCTGCTGCAGCACCTTGAGCAGCGCAGCGAGGTATCTCATCCAGGAGGAAATGAAGCCTTAGCGCTGCTGACAGCCAATCCGCTTGATCTCGTTGTGTCTCGCTTCCCCGAGAGAGACAGTCTTCCTAGCCTGGAGACAGAACTGATACGATCTAAGAAGCGGGACATTGCCGGCGTGCAAGGGGAGGAGGATGAGACTCACTCCCGGTACACGTATAAGCGCTTGTGTATGGCAACTGATGCCTTTGCATGCATGTATTGTCTGGAGCCTGAGCAGAAAGACGCCACACCAATTGATCAGTGGGAGCCGCCCCTGGGTGACATGGGCGGAATGGTGAACGTAGAGCAGACGTCGCGTCAAGACCCTAGCACACAAGCACTGGGCTCGGAGCCGTATCACACTAACATCGCTATTGCGCCCTCGTTGGTGGAGCTGCCATCACTAGAACCAGCTGCGCTGCGAAAGCAACTCGTTAATGAGTTGAAGCCTATTCGGATGTTTTTCCGTGATCTCCTTCTCAGCGCTGTCTCTAAGACTCATCAGCCGTCAAAGTCATCGCTTGCATTGTACGAGTGGATTCGTACCCGCGAGCGCCAACTACGGGGGGACTCCCAGTCAGCGCAGGATCATCCCACCTCCATCGACTTGCCAAGTCTCAGCTCTGCCTTATTTCACCTTCATTCGAGCTCAGGGCAGGCGAAGCACAGCTCAACATTGGTTTCCGAATCGGCTTCTGCACAGGGCATACTCTTTGGTCAATGGGAGGACTGCACTGCCTCTGATCTTGTGCAAGCGTGCCGCAGACTGCAAGATCTCTTGATAACGGACGTCAGGCACAGTTTCAAAAAGCTTCTCACCTTGGCTAACTGCTTCAGTGCGCTAGGACTTGTGTCTGACCTGTTACAGCAACCAATTCCGGGTCGCTACACCCACATCGTATCAGAGCTCAAGGAAGAGGCTAGAGTTGAGTCCTCGTCGCAGCCAGACGGGCTTCTTGCAAGCATCCTGTGTGCGAATATGCCAGGAAACATCGCTTCTTGGGCGGATCTCCTAAACAAGTTTCATCCTCCGATTGTCGATTCCACCTACGGGATGGACGATGCTGCATTGTTCGATTCCTCCGTTCATCGTACTAATTATGATCTGGCGGCATGGGCAAAGACCGAGTTCGAGTTCGCTCAGGTTCTAATTGCTGTCGCGCTCTTCATTATTGCCATGTGCCCTCGAACCTACTTTGATGGAGTCAGTGTCGAGGGAGTCTTTATCTTACGATGCTTGATTGTCCCTGTGATCGGGTTGAATCTCTCAAGACCAGCTGACAAACGCACTGTTGGCCTGTTATTGAATCTTTTGCGTGGAACCACCCGACGTCCTCTGCGTGCTGGTGTTACGTTGCTGTATATCGTCGTGAGTCCCTTCTTGTGCCGAGGCTTGCTGCCAATCGTTGGTGTGCATCAAGCTGAATTAATCGTGTCGTTGCTCACGTCGCCACAATTTGGGCTCGTAAATGATCCCAAAGAACAGCTTGTTCGTCAGGTCCTATCATCCAGGAGCGACAACTCACCAGCCTTGGCGGATTCAAGTAGCGCAAACACATCGAGTCTGAGTGCGGTCCGGCTTGTAGCGCAAGATCCACTGGCCGTGCTTCTCGGATTGTCCATGTTTCTGCAACCAGAGGGGACATCTGTGGATGCCGAGGCCCTACTATTGGCAGATGCTGTCATTACATGTCACGCTTGGAGTTATCTTTCCCTGTTTCCCAGCATCCAGCCACTCGCCAAGCACGCTGTCGAGCAACCCGGTTTTAACGATAAAGACGAATCCATCGCAGTCGTGAGTCCATCTCTCATCAATTTGTTGATTAAGACGATTCCCTTACGTTCCAGGCTCTTTGTTTATCCGCAGACGCAAATACCGATCCACTTTGCTCCAGCACCTGGAGAGCTGCTAAGGATTCTTCTAGGCTCGCTACAACGAGGAGCCACGAGCGCAATTCCACAGCCCTCCATTGTAAAGTGTTTGCAATTAGCTATTACAAATATGTCTCAGTTTAAAACGGATCCTAAACTCAAAGAGTTCGTTCGTAGCCAACTAATACCACTGCTCCCAGAGCTTAGCCAGAAGGTCATCAAGAACCTAGTCGATCGATGAGCCCCGAGCTCCGGCCTAGACTTCTGCGCGCTTGTACATTATTCCCTTCCATCAAGATTGTTAATTCATACACATGTGATTCTTTATTTCCACTTTTAACGCGTTTCGTTTACCATCCAATACCGTTTCACTATCCATTCACATTCCTTACTCTACAGTTATTGTGTAGAATGGTGTGCTACGACCAAGCATCTCTGCAACCAACTCAGTGACAGCGAGCTGGCGGCGGAGGATCTGCTTGTAGACCTTGTCCTGCTTGCCTGCCAAGGGGAACTGCAGGGCGAAGAAGCGAGACAGCCACTTGCGCTGCACGTTCACGGCGTGGGGGTGATGAACGAACACTTCGGTCACCACGATAGGTTCCTCGGGATTCGAAATATCGACATCCGTTTCGAGCATAATTGGGCTTTGACCGAAAAGTGCCTCGAAATCAACTCCATCAACGCCAAGCGCATGGAGATCCTCAGGGGAGAGACCTCCCAGAACCTGCGCTGCGGGTGTGGCCTCAATCAAAGCCTTTGCCTTGGCCTGAGCCGCGGCCGCCTGTTTGGCCTTCTCCTGAGCTTCCTTAGCAGGGGCAGTTGCAGCAGCCTTCTTTGCAGCTTCTGCCTGCTTGACCTCGGGAGCGTTGGAAGGGAAGACGCGAAGAGGCACGGGGTTCTTGGGCGAGAACTTGTGTGCAGCACCAGCGATCTCACAGCCTCGCGATGATCGAACGGAGATCCATGCGCGGGGGTTGGGCTCACCGCTATAGATTTCGAGATTCAGTCGCTGGTAGATGAATTGTGGTCGAGTTGTATCCTTGACACCGTAAACTCGCTTCAAAGCTGCGGTAGGGTTGGCGAGGTCGTCCTCAGGAGGAGGCATGGGAGTGTCACGGTCCCACAAGAGCGTGTAGTAAGCACGCAACAAGGATGCCGTCAACTCACGTCGAATAAGGAACTTGTCGGCGAAGTTGAGGAAAGCCTTGATCACAGGCGAGCCCTGGTTCTCAACCTGATCCAAAGCGCGGAGGATCTCAGCTCGGAGCTCGACTGGAGGGTTCTTAATGTCAATGTCGGTCAACACTCCAGCCTTGCCATTAACGTGGAGGCCCTTGGCGAGGTGACGGATAGCAGCCTCATCGGTGTTGTGGAAGATGGGGAAGTTACCCTTGCGATCCCAGACGACCCACTTACGAAGCAGATCCTGGACCTCTGAGTCAGTGAAGTTGCGCTTGTTGAGCTCCTCCATAACAGAAAGAGCAACGAGGAACTCACCAAAGTCACCACCGGGCGTACCAAGGATAGCACCCTGCTTGCGTGAGTCAACGCAGGCGAAGCTCTGACCCTCGACGGTCGTCTCACGCTGGGCAAAGTCACGAGCCTCACCGATCAATGCCTGCAGGACCTTGCGATCAACCTGGAGCTTGGCGTTGAACGCCTCCTGTCGCACACGAATCCTGGTGGGAACGGGGCACTTGGTCAGAGGTGGGAGCGTCTGCAGGGGGTATCGCAAGTCCGGAGGGAGCAAGCTGATATCGAGAGGCGCGTTGGGATCGTTGGCAAAGATATCGAGCTGAGGGAACTCCTTGGAGATGTCCAGAGGCACCTGCGGCGCACCGGAGGCGGCAGGCTTGGGTGTAGCCTGTGCTGTTACCTGTCCGTCCTTTGCCTGCTTGGCAGGTGCAGTAGCCTGAGCAGTCTTCTTGGATTGATTCTCAGTCTTGGGCTGTTGGGTGGCGGGCTTGGTTGCGTTCTTCGCGGCGGCCTCGCTCTTGGTGGAGGCAGTTGCGGCGGGCTTTTGAGCAGCACCAGCAGCCTTGTCCGTGCTACCAGCAGGTGCGGCCCAAAGGTAGCCCTGGTTGGACACCTTGGCACGCAAAGCCGAGCGGCGAGCAGCTGAGCGACTCTCCAAGAAAGAGTTGTATTGTCGCATCAGCGCATTCTCGACCATGCCCGAGCGACTCCAAGCAACATCTATATGGGGTGGGGAATATACATCACGGGTGGGTATGAGCAGAGACCCTCGCTGAGCCATGTATAGCGCCTTGCCCTGTGTCGAGTCCAAGTAGACCTAACGTTAGGTCATTTCGGTCTGTGTTATTACGTACTGTGTGTAGCCTTGGCGGCGTCCGTGGCATGCAAAATGCCGACGAGACACAGGAGCGCTAGGAAAAGCGCGACCCGCATCTATAGGAGATGTAGAAGGGCACAAACAGGGCCGAAAACGAGGATGAGAGGGGGGTTGTCAAGGGGAAGGCAAACTTTTGCACGAGGTTTCTCAGGCTCGGATCGGGATTCCAAAGCTATCACAAATCGAGTATGCATGCAATAACGATTCCTACGAAACCAATCGGAAAGCAGATCCACACATCAACCAGGTCGCGTGAAATATACTCCTGCTCCTTGAGCCCCACACACTAACCAAAGTTCCAAAATTTGGAACCTGGTTCCAAACGGGTTCCAAATTTTGGAACCTGGTGCCAAATTTCAAATTTTCAAATTTCTCCAGCTGTCTCAGCACTGACTCACCGACGCATAGCACGCTTGCCGTTGCAGATACATGGAAGATGGGTCGCCTATAATTAGCAATAACATGTGCTGCCAATAGTTCTGATCTGTGGTCCGACCTTGGGCCTCCCTTCGTATCATGAACTCCCAGTTTCCACTCAATCGCGATGAGGCAATTGAGATGGGCACCTGCTCTTCGCATGTACGCGCAACATTGCTGGACACGATGACAAGTGTTCTCTTTATGTACTACACACTTCAATCGTACGGAGATGAATCATGGCAAACAGATAGTGAAGGCCAACATACTATCATGAAGAGCATGAAAAGCTGACACGAAAATTCAATCACTGAGTGACGAGCTGACATGCTGATCGAGGCTGACTATGATACGACGGCAGGTAAGAAAACCAGGTTAACTAAAAGGGTGCGATTAAGTCAACAGCTTGGCATCGCGTGTCCATCAATCCATCAGCTAACTCACTTTGAAATTGTGGACGGCATGTACGCCGGTGCTTTAACACTCAGCTTCGACGCCCATGTGCCAGGACGAGGCTGAGGATGGGGTTGGGATTGAGGTGCAGAACTTGAGCTTGTAGCAGGTTCAACTGTCGAAGTTGTAGATGTTACTGCCGCTGATGTCGGAGCGACAGCAGATGCCGACTTCGACTCTGCCGAACCTGAACTCAAACTCGGGAAGGAAGGTGGTTTGACATTCTGATTGAAGGGGTTGTAAGACTGGGATCGTGAAGAGGTGGTGATGGTGGAGCCGGTGGAAGTGGAAGGAGACGAGGCTGCAGGACCTCCAGCGGACTTTGCAAGGATACGGCCTGCCCACGAATTGGGAGGGGGAGTTGGGATAGGAGTAGAAGCCTGTGCTTGTGCTGCTGGCTGAGCCTCTGGTACATTTTCCTTTTTGGTGTCGCGTGGAGCACCTGCACTGATCGCAGTCGCTGCCGAATTACGAGCTGGTACTGAAGTACTCTCAGTCTGCTCACGTGCTCGTAGCATCTCGGCTCGCTGCTGTTGACGCTGCAGTTGCTGCTTCGTTGGTCTGGTGAAGTTATCTGTACTGTCAGAGGCTGCATGCTGTTGCGAGTTTGGTGCTTTAGACTCCTGCGCGTTGTTTTTCGGCTTGCTCTCTCCAGTTTTCACTTCTTGGCCGCGTCCCTTATTCTCCTTACTCTTTGGTGGCTGAGACGAACGAGACGTGTCCTTTGCCTCACCGCTTGAGGGATTCGGGGCACAGCTTTTGTCTTGCGCCTTAGCGGTGTTGACCATACGAGAGCTGACTGCCGATCCGGTTGGCGATGGTGAAGCCTCCTTAGAGGGCGACTGGGCAGCCTTCTCTACGTGCGAATGAATTGATGACGTAGGATGGTTGTGCGAGTCTAGGCTCATGATCGGTACCGTTGAAACGACGTGAAGTCGTGTGAGCGTTCGAGGTGTTTCGAGCCCTTGGTTTTGAGGGGATAAGCCCGCAACGGGAGAGTGTGAAGGTCCATGCGAGGCAGCGGGAGAAAGTTGGCGATTTAAGCCATCACGCAGCATATAGTTGGAAATGTGTTGTGAGGCAACATCACCTTTGGGAGAAATGCGCAATGCATTTTCAGAGTTCTTGCGCACCGACAGTGATGTAGCCTGAAGAACCGGTGTACCGAGATGCGGCGGTGGGAACGGCATCGCAAACACACCTGATGTCAAAGGTGCCGCTGGATTCATACGCGGAGACAGACCTAGGTTCATTGTGGATCGAACAATGCCCTGGTTACCGGAGCCTGCCATATCTGAGGCCTCCGGCATCATTAGTGTTGGAAGGGCGAATTCCGTGTCGTCTGAGTCCATCGGAGGGATATAGGGAGACATCCCAGCAAATGAGAACCCATCAAATGCGTCGTGGGCGACTACGACAGTCTCATCATCTGAATCGTCTGAAGGCTGGGGCTCTGGCTCGAGATTCTGTTTCTTACCCTTCTTTTTCTTCTTCCCTTGGGCCAAGGCCTCGTCGAGTGGACTTGTGTTTGTTGCGGCCGCAGCAGCTTGTTCAGCTTTCTGCTTCTCCCGCTGCTCACGGCGCTCCCTGCGCTCTGCCCGTTGGCGTGCACGTGTTTCAGGTGAGGGAGGCGGAGTATCCACTACGGGTTCCGCTGTGAAACGTGCATCGAAGTTGGAAGTATCGAGCTCATTCTTCAGCTTTGGCTTGAACGGCGGATCGATTTCCTTTCGCAGCAACTTGTCCCAGTTGATACCTTTAAAAAACGGGTGTACCTTGATCTCATTAAAAGCAATGCGCTCCTCCGGATTTTTGTTCAGCAAGGATTTGAGCAAGTGGCGAACCTCAGGAGACAACCACTTCGGGATATTGGGGCTTGACTTCAGGATCATATCCTGGAGTTGCTTGCGGTTAGGATGATTGAATGGAGTGCGTGTGGTGAGCATCTCGAAGATCAAACATCCAAATGCCCACCAATCCGCGGGCTTTCCATGCCCAGTGCGGGCGATCACCTCGGGGGCCATGTACTGCAGGGTTCCACAGAATGAGTCGCTGTCATTGTTGGACACTACGTGTGCACGTGCAAAACCGAAATCAGTAAGACAGACGTGACCGTCAGCGGTGAAAAGAACATTCTCGGGCTTAAGATCACGGTAGATGATGTTTTGCGAGTGCAAATAGTCGAGTGCAAGTGCCACTTCTGCGGCAAAGAAACGGACGTGGCTCTCTGGCATGTCGCGGTCACGATCGAGCTTAGTAAAAAGCTCGCCTCCCGGAACGTAATTCATTAAGAGATAAAGCTTGTGCTCGGTTTGGAAGGCGTATCGAAGTTTGACAATGAATGGATGAGTGATGGACTCAAGCACAAGCCTTTCCGATTTCACATTGGTCACTACTTTACGTTTCACAAGCTCGCGCTTGTGCATGACTTTCATCGCAAGGATATCTCCCGTGGCAGCGTGCTTTGCGAGGAAGACTTTGCCGTATGCACCACGTCCTAGTACCTTGAGGAGCTCAAAGTCATCCATGGTCTTGCTTCGCTTGCGGATTAGAGTGGGTGGCGCGAGTGTAGGTGGGGCGCCCCCTTCAAGTGTTCTTGCTGAATTAGAGGTAGACTCAGCAGTTTGGAGAGAATTGCAGACCTTGGCCTCTTCGGAGGTGCCGTTAACTGGACTATTCTCGGTCTGCACAGAGTCCGGCGACTGGTTGTTGTGGGTTTCGCCTGGAGTCTTGCCAAGGGTTTCCGGTAAATAACCCTGCGCCGAACCATCTCCGTGGGCGGTTGAACCAGCTGGGATCAGTTCAAGAGGATGACTAAGATCATTTCGAATTATTGCTTCCTCAAATTGTACCACCTCAGCCGTGGTCACGACATCGATGACAGGAATTTGAGTGCGGGAGACCAACTCGGGGTCCTGAAGACTGGGTACGATCTCGGGCTCGCTTTGGTCGGCCATGGCAGTAGTCTTCTCAAGGTTCTTATGCAAATCGATAGGGTATCGCTAGAGCATATAATAATGTGCCGATCGCTGCGATTTGCTTGTGTCCAAACCACACCGCGCTTGCTTTACTCACCACTAGCTCAAAAGTTTCCACTCGTGTGTATCTTGTGTGAAAAATTTGGTGGGTATCCCGTGAGTTTTGGCACACTCCAGGGGTCTAGAACGATAGAAAAATATGGTTAGAATAGTAAGAAATTAAAGCTAACAACATGCATGCAACCAACATCGCTATCCACACATCTCGCCAGTCATGTCATCTCACTCCCATCAATCGAGAAATTTCAAATTCCAGGGCCTGGAAAGCTGGGTTTGGGCGCGTCTCGCGCGCTGCGGGCTCCGCGCGAGCACTGCGTGGGGTACGGCGCGACATCGCCACGTTCTGCAGTGTGAGTCTGCTCTGGAGCAAGAGCGCAAGCCTTTGTAGTTCATGTAGAATACAGCAATCCATCAAATTTGCCTTCCCACCCTGAACCGGCACTGAATTCCAGCACTCCGTGCGCCTGCTCCCGGAACAGGCCATGAGGACCAGAGTACAAACACGCTTGCCAGGTTATGGCAGCTCTGTATCAAGTTTGATTCGATCGATCTCTTGAGGGCGTACTCAAGCTGGGTAGCCGAAGGCCTGAGATGGCAGGCTTGTTTTTGTCAGCGATCTGCAGCGATCGAACCCAGGCATGCGGAGCTCAGGGAACAGGCCCGCCGCAGCCGGCTGAGTGAGCTGGATCAAACTTCATGTTCGCTCGCTGACTGCAGACTATACACTTGGTCACGGCCCCTCTTGAGAAACCTCCAGGTTCCAGTCTCAGGATTCTTTTAGTTTTTCGGAGGACTCCACGGTACTTATTTGGGCGCATGCATGGAGAGTCTGCATTCAGGGCTACCGTTTGACGTTGTGCCTGCACGCGGACTGCCATCCCTAGACTCGGCGTGGCAGTCGAGATAGGCCCCGCGAAAGCAAGGTTTAACCGTTGTTGGTGCGGAAGAACGGTGAACTGCGTGAGAGGAAATATAGCGGGGGCTGGGGGGTGTCCGCGTACATAATGCATGAAGTCTTGTGTGACCAAGTAATTGAATCCGTTTTATCATGATTCCAGACCATAACACCCATAGCGTCTCGAGTATTTCGCCGTAATCCGCTTTCTCCGCTGAAGAACTCACGCACCGACGACAATTTTGGACTGTTCCCCGTACTAATCCGCGTCTAATTGCTTTTTCACTCTGTCCATGTGATACCCCATCTAGAGTCAGCACGAAATGCCAAAGGGTGCAAAGACTGCTACTCAAACCAAGGCCAAGAAGGCTTCCCAAATTGCCGAAACTCCGAAGGTGGAGAAGGGCAAGGCAAGCAAGAAGGAGCCCGAGCGGTCACCGCTTGACATGGCGCAGCAGATCGTTGAAGAAATTGGAAACAACCTCGCCGTATTGTACGATCCCGATGCAACGCTCGCAGAGCGCATTGCCAAGGTCACCAAGGCGATCTACGATTACGCACAAAAGGAAGAGCCCAAGCAGCTCCGTGTGATGGGAGCCCTAGACGAGTTGCTCGTGGACGGCTTTGAATCGGAACAGATCTGGGAAGAGCTCCGAATGCATTCTGATTCATTCCTCCCGAAGGCTGACGCCATCCTTAAGGCTCTGCTCGACAAATTGGCCGAGGCCGAGCGCCTCGCCCAGAAGCGAGCTGAGGCGGAGGCAGAGGACGAGAACGATGATGACGAAGAGAATGATTTTGCACTTGGCGAGGAGGATGACGAAGGCTTTTACGGTTTCAATGAAGACGATGAAGAAGAAGACGATTTCGAGATCCCCGAGGGGTATGAAATTGCGTCCGATAACGAGTTCGATGAGGATGCAGAAGATGCGATGTCAGCCCCTTCTTCTAAGCAGAAGAAACAGAAAGCGATCATCAAGCGCAAGAAGACTAGTGAGATCGATGACGAGTTCTTTAGTCTTGAAGAAATGGAGCGATTCGCAGATCTTGCGGATGCTTCGGATGCGGTCATGGCGGCTCAAAAGTCAGGAAAGGTCGATCCTTCAGTCAAGGCTGCGGAGGACCGGGCGCAGAAAGAACTCGCGGCGCTCGTCGCTATGTACCGTCGTCAGGCCGGCGAAGACGAAGAAGACGATGAATCTGATCCTCTTGGCCTGGGTCAGGATATTGACCTCACTGTTGACCCCGGAGACGGCCGAGACATCATGTACGATGATTTCTTCCTCCCTGTAGCAGGCAATGAGGATGGTGAGGAAGACGAAGACCAGGAAGAGGAGGACAACGAGTGGGATGAAGAGACCCGTGCATTCCTGGAGGCTGAAGAAGAGAAGACGTCGAAGAAACTACAGAGCAAGAGTAAGAGCAAATCACATGAAGAGAACGAAGAGGAGGAAGAGCAAGGGGAAGAGGAAGATGCCGGTGAGGAAGATGAAGCTGACGAGCCCCTCGAGGCAAAGGATGGCACCGAGTTCAAGTCTTCGTTTGAGCTTCAGCAAGAAAAGCTCCGAGCTCAAACAGAAGCTATAGAAAAGCTCCTCGTAGCTCCAAAGGCGTGGGACCTCACAGGTGAGTCACTCGCTCGCGACCGAACAAAGGACGCACTCTTGGAGAAGTACCTTGAAGTTGAGTACGCAACCAAGATGGCTGAACCAATCACTGAGGAGATTTCAATGCAGATTGAGGAAATCATTCGAAGTAGGTGTCGTGATGGTGCTTTCGATGACGTCCAGCCTCGTGTGCAGCCCACAATTAAGGAATTCGTACCACAGGAGGAGGTCTCTACTGAGAAGAGCAAATACGGTCTTGCTGAGATTTATGAGCAGGAGTACATGAAGCAGGCCCTCGGAGTTGACGCGCCCCCAACTGAAGCAGAAGCCATGCGAAACCGCACGCAGGTCGAAATCAGCAAGATGCTTGCTGAAATCTTCCACAAATTAGATGCCCTCAGCAACTTCACTTACACACCATTGCCAGCTACCACCGAAATGACCATCACGTCCAGCACGCCTGCGATTGAGATGGAGGAAGTAGTACCTATGGGTGTTTCCGACTCGGATCGTGTCGCACCCCAGGAGGTCTACCAGCCCAAGACTGGAGGACTCTATGCAGACCCCAGCGAGATGTCCCATATCGACAAGCAGCGCGCACTCAAGGCTCGTCGCGAGGCGAAGGCCAAACACTTTGCAGCGAAAGAGCAGGAAGAGAAGCTTCAGGCCCTTGCCGGAGACAAGCACGCTGCCAAGCGCCAGAAGGAGAAGGATTACAAGAAGCGCTACGATGCTGCTACTCAAAGCAAGATCATCACCAAGGGTGTCGAGTCCGACACAACCAAGTACGGCACCTCAACCGCCTTCTTCCGTCGTATGCAGGAAAACGAACAGATTGGACAGGCTCGTAAGCAGGGCGCTAAGGACGACAAGAAGTCAGCAGCTGCCTACAAGTCATAATCTCATACTAGGGATCCATCTACTAGTCGTCGTAGTTCCTGGTGGAGAGATGCGTACATGTAATAAAATAGAATTTTATTTTCGCTCTCTCATTCGGAGCCCAGCAGAGCTATCGAAGCGTCTCGTTACCATGGGATGGTATAAGCCGTGGAGCAACCATCGACGAAGCTAGCTAGTGTGCCGGCAGCCTGAGCTCGACGCGTGGGATAAGTACGACTTTTTTTTTATTGGTCGATGTATACTATGTAGACCACTTCCTTGTGGCATACAATGCATACATAATACCTACCATTACAACAGTGATAGCGACCCATTTGCTGAAGATCCAATCGCAGTTCCAGGCCTTTTCGTCCTGTGCTACGATTTCTGCCAGTTCCTCTGCATGCTTTTCGCATTCTTCAGCCCAGTCAGGGAAGAGCTCTTTAAACAAGGGGTCTCGTAGATTGAACTTATGGCTTGCACGCGCGTACCTCCTCTTGGTTTCGTCAGAATTAGCCACTGTGAGCATGGTCGCCTTGGGGTCAGCCATGTGTGAAACTAGACCGGTCAGAATGCTTGAAACGCTCCAAAGTGGGTTCCATGTCTCCGGGTGATAGTCACTCATCGTGAGGCACACCTTGACCGATGTATCAAAGCATCCATTTGGCGTCATGATGTGGATACCTGGGGGCGCATAGGGGTAGGAGGGTGGGAAAACGATCTTTCCGTGGTAGATTCCTCCCTCAAATGGGGTGTCTTTGGGGCCGCGGAACACGTAGTGCCATGTGAGAATGTCTGTTTCAAGTGGCCGCGCCGCGATGCCCTCAACAGGCTCGCGTAGAATGCGAGCGTACTCCTTTTGCAGGCGCGAGAGAGCCTGAGCCTTCATACGAGGGATTTTCCTGTGTTTTCACTTAGATCGCCAAGGACTATCGTGAGATAAACGTTTCTAAATGGAGTTATTATGTGTCACCGATGCTTGCGTGTCGATCTTTCTCCGCGCCTCTGTCGTCAATATCGCTTTTCTGCACTGATGGAACTCCGATTCGTCAGCTCATCGTTTAGCCGTATCGGGTTAAAATTCTTCTCATTGAATAGATGATGAAGGGGGCATGTTCTGACTTGGGGCTCAAGCAGGAAGTGTCTGGGCCGGGACTAGTGTAGCATGTCTTGGGGATACTAGGTGTAGATCCCTTGATATGATTTCCCTACAATCTGCAGAGTCTACTGTCAATCAGCGGTTGACGAAGCTGTTGCTGAGTCAGAGCCTGTCGGTTGTCGCTGTTGGTGTTGGTGTTGTTGTTGTTGTTGTTGCTGATGATGATGATGATGATGATGATGATGATGATGATGATGATGATGATGATGATGATGATGATGATGATGATGATGATGATGATGATGATGATGATGATGATGATGATGATGATGATGATGA
>Ga0180217_1001508_pt1 | contig 25114 bp, 14 predicted proteins | sample eDN3rd37CBELigOP_FD_128521 | JGI IMG/M metagenome (GOLD analysis project Ga0180217, IMG submission 128521) | Enriched Organic Plus compost microbial communities from Emeryville, California, USA - eDNA 3rd pass 37_C BE-Lig OP (version 2) (version 2) ... | reverse complement strand
GCCCGTTCAAGCCGGAGCACTACAGGTACTAGTTTTGGTCAGATCTGACGCAACATATTGTAGCCGGGCGATTGCGTTTTCGCCCGGCTTCGTTTTTGGACGCGCCGCTTCTTCCCGTCGATTCCGCGAATCGGTATGTTGCCGTGATTCGTGACTTGTGACCTCGAAAAGCCGCGAGCCGAGGGGCCGGCTCGAGGTGATTCTAATCTGGCGGCGGAGAGGAACGAGGAGAATGCCGGGGGATGGCCCGCGAGGCGCGGGAAGCACTGCGAGCGGCGCGCAAGCGGGCTGGCTATCGCGCATGACCGCGCCAACCTGGAGCCTCCGGGCGGTTTGCGCCGGGGTCGGTTCGGGCCTGCCGCTGCTGGGCGTACCGACCGCGGCGCTGGCTCAGGTGGCCACCGGCGGCCCCAGCGTAAACACCGTCGACATCATCCAGCTTGCCGTGTTCGTGGGCGTCATCGGCGCGGCCCTCGTGTCGGCTATCTTTCTCATCCGGGAAAGGGGCCGCACCTCGGCCGAGAACGTTGAGCTGCGCAGTCGCATCGCCGACCTGAACGCTGCCTTGCAGCGCACCGACGCGCTGCTCAACCTGAAGGACCAGCGCGTGGTTGTGTGGGCGCCCGACCGCAGCAAGCCCGACCTGGTCGGATCCCTGCCGCTGGAAGCCGGCGCGCCGGACGAACGCTCCGCGTTCCTGGCGTTCGGACGCTGGTTGGAGCCGCGCTCCGCCGCCAGCCTCGACAATGCCATTGCTGCCCTGCGCGAGAAGGGGATTGGCTTTGACATGGCTGTGGCCTCCCATTCCGGCTCAGGCCTCGAAGTGCAGGGGCGCAAGACGGCCTCGCACGTCATCGTCCGCTTCATGAGCCTCTCCGAGAGCCAGCGTATGCAGGCCCGGTTGCGCGTCGAGAACCAGCGGCTGGCCGCGGACTACGACACGATGCTCGGCCTGATTGATTCGCTGCGAATGCCGTTCTGGCTGCGCAATCCGGAAGGGCGGCTGAAATGGGTCAACCGCGCCTATGCCGAGGCTGTCGACGCGCACAGCGTCGACGAGGTGGTCCGCGAGGGCAAGGAGTTCCTCGGCACGCTCGCCCGTGAATCGATTGCGGCACAGCATGCCCACAGCGCCGTGTTCGACCAGATCGTCTCGACCGTCGTGGCCGGTGACCGCCGGAAATTCCAGGTAACCGACTATGCCGGAACGGAAGGCTCGGCGGGTCTTGCCATCGACACCAGCGCCACGGAAGCAATCCGCGCCGAATACGAGAAAACGCTGCAAAGTCACGTCGACACGCTCGACCAGATGACCACGGCCGTGGCGATTTTCGACGATGGGCAGAAGTTGCGGTTCTACAACCAGGCTTTCCAGAAACTCTGGAATCTCGACGTTGGCTTCCTCGACAGCGCCCCCGACAACGCGCTGCTGCTGGACCGCCTGCGCAGCGAGGGACAGATCGCCGAGCAGCCGGAGTGGCGGCGCTGGAAAGAGAACCTGCTGTCCGCCTACCGTTCCGTCGACTCGCAGGAGCACTGGTGGCACCTGCCTGACGGGCGCACCGTTCGGGTCGTCGCCAACCCGCAGGCGCGGGGCGGGGTGACCTGGATCTTCGAGAACGTCACGGAGCGGATGAATCTCGAGAGCCGCTACAACGCCGCCGTGCGCGTGCAGGGCGAGACGCTGGACAATCTGGCCGAGGGCGTCGCGGTGTTCGGGCCGGACGGCCGCATCCGTCTCGCGAACCCGGCCTTCACCGCCCTGTGGCACCTGCCCAAGGATATCGTCGCGCAGAAGGCCCACATTGCGGCCATCGTCGAGATGTGTGCCTATCTCTCGGCCGAAAGCCCGTGGTCCCGCTTTGCCGCGACCGTCACCGGCTTCGATGACGAGCGGCGCGACCAGAACGGCCTGGTCGAGCTCAACTCGGGGACCGTGCTCCGCTATGCGGTGATCCACCTGCCCAACGGCCAGGTGATGATGACCTTCGTCGACGTGACGGACAGCGTGAAGGTCGAGCGTGCGCTGATCGAGAAGAACGAGGCGTTGCAGCGGGCCGACCAGCTCAAGAACGACTTCGTGCAGCATGTTTCGTACGAGCTGCGCTCACCGCTGACCAACATCATCGGCTTTACCGAACTGTTGTCGTTGCCCTCGACCGGCCCCCTGCTGCCGCGCCAGCGCGAATATGTCGAACACATCGGCACCTCGTCCGCCGTGCTGCTGACCATCGTCAACGACATCCTCGATCTCGCCACGGTCGACGCCGGCATCATGGAGCTCGAGATCTCGGAAGTGCGGATCAACGAAACGGTGTCAGCCGCGGCAGAACTGGTGGCCGACCGGCTCGAGGAACATCGGATCAGGCTGGAGATCGACACCGGCCGGGCGCCGCGCACCTTCCACGGCGACGGTACGCGCGTGCGCCAGATTCTCTACAATCTGCTCAGCAACGCAGTTAACTATGCCCCTGAGGCCAGCACCGTGCGCCTTGCATGCCGCGCCACCGAAGGCGGCGTGGAGTTCTCCGTCCACGACGACGGGCCGGGTATGTCTCCTGAAATCCTCGACACCGTGTTCCGCCGCTTCGAGTCGCGCGCCAATGGCGGTCGCCGTCGCGGCGCCGGGCTCGGCCTGTCGATCGTCAAGAGCTTCGTCGAACTGCATGGCGGCAAGGTGCGGATCGAGACCGGCGAAGGCATCGGCACCACGGTGATCTGCACCTTTCCCCTGGCTCCTGGCCTCCGCAATGCCGCCGAGTGACGCTGGGAGTGTCGCATCGGCAATGTTGCCGCACCGCCTGAGCCGTTTTCTGCCGACGGAGGCCGACACGATCCGGCTCGGACAGGATCTCGCCCTCGCGCTTCGGGCCGGCGACGTTCTCGCCTTGGAGGGCGACCTCGGAGCCGGCAAGACGACGCTCGCCCGCGCGCTGGTTCGGGCCAACGCCGGGGACGAGGCGCTGGATGTCCCCAGCCCGACATTCACGCTCGTCCAGCAATATGACGGTCGCGTGCCCCTGTCGCATTTCGACCTTTATCGCCTGGGTGGCGCTGCCGAACTCGATGAGCTCGGCTTCGATGAAGTCCTGGAAACCGGCGCCGCGATCATCGAATGGCCGGATCGCGCCGAGGACCGGCTTCCCCCGACGACCGTGACGGTTGCGATCGAGATCGAAGGCGAAGGCCGCAGCGCCCGCCTGTCCGGCACGGGGCCGGCGTACGACCGTATGGCGCGTTCGCTCGCCATCCGCGACTTCCTGGCGGGCGTCGGTTTGGCCGAGGCGCAGCGCATGGCGTTTCCGGGCGACGCCTCGGCGCGGCACTACGAGACGGTGACCCAGGGCTCCGGCGACCCCCTCGTCCTGATGGATTCGCCGCCGCTCGTCCTCGGCCCTCCGGTCAAGGATGGAAAGCCCTATGCCATCATCGCCCACACGGCCCGCACCGTTGCTGCCTTTGTCGCGGTCGGCAAGGCGCTGGAGGCCGCCGGCGTGTCGGTCCCGCACGTGCACGCGGCCGACCTGGACAACGGATTTCTTCTCCTCAGCCATCTCGGCTCGGGCCGCTTCCTCGACGAGGCGGGCCAGCCGGTCGCCGAGCGCTACGCCGCTGCCGCCGGGCTGCTCGCGACGCTGCACCGGCGCGACTGGCCGCTGGACATCCCGGCCGCTCCCGGAGTGGTCCATCGCCTGCCTCCGTTCGACCGCGACGCGCTGATGATCGAGGTCGACCTGCTGCCGCAATGGTACCTGCCATGGCGGGCCGGGAAGGCGGCCACCCCGGAATTCCTCGAAGGCTTCGCGGCTGCCTGGAACTCGGTCTTCGATCGCCTGGAGGCGGCCGAGAAGAGCATCGTCCTGCGCGATTTCCATTCGCCGAACATCATCTGGCGGGGGGACCGGGAGGGTCTGGATCGCCTCGGTATCCTGGACTACCAGGACGCGCTCTGCGGACCGGCCGCCTACGATGTCGCGTCGCTGGCCATGGATGCGCGCGTCACCGTGCCCGACGCCGTCGAAGCGGCGACCGTGGATGCCTATGTCGCCGCCCGCCATGCGGACGGGCCCTTCGACGAGGACGCCTTCCGTGAGGCCTATGCCATCTGCGCCGCCCAGCGGAACACCAAGATCCTTGGCATCTTCGTGCGGCTGAAGCAGCGTGACGGCAAGCCGGGCTACATCGCGCATCTGCCGCGCATCCGCGCCTATCTGCGCAAGGCCCTTCGGCATCCGGCGCTCGCCCCTGTCGCGGCCCTCTACGAGGCGCACGGGCTGCTTTCGGAGGAAGCATGACGCGTCCCGCAACGGCGATGGTCCTGGCGGCCGGGCTGGGAAAGCGGATGCGTCCGATCACCGACCGCATTCCCAAGCCGCTGGTCAAGATTGCCGGCCGCACGCTTCTCGATCGGGGCCTCGACACCCTGGCCGCGGCTGGCGTCGCGCGGGCGGTTGTGAACGTCCACTACCTGCCCGACCAGATCATCCGCCATATCGAAGGCCTTACGGCACCGCGCATAGTTATCTCCGACGAGCGCGATCTCCTGCTCGATTCGGCCGGCGGCATCGTCAAGGCGTTGCCCCTGATCGGCGAGGATCCGTTCTACGTCTTGAACGCCGACACCTTCTGGATCGACGGCGATCGCCCGAACCTCGAACGCCTCGCCCTTGAATGGGACGCGGCGCGCATGGATATCCTCCTGATGCTCTGCGAAATCGGCCAGGCGACCGGCCACAGCGGTGGAACGGATTTCCTCATCGACGCGGATGGGCGGCTGGCGCGCGCAAAGGGTGATCCGGCGGGGTTGATCTACGCCGGCGCTGCGATCGTGCATCCGCGCATCTTTGCCGGGGCGAAGCCGGAACCCCATTCCCTCAACCGCTATTTCGACGAGGCCATCGCGACCGGGCGCCTGTTCGGGATGAAGATGGACGGAAGCTGGATCACGGTCGGCACGCCGGACGCGATTGCCCCGGCCGAGGCGGCAGTCAGGGCGGCGTGCCGGTGACGGGGCGGTCCGAGCCGCGCCTGTTCACGATCCCGCCGGGCGCGCCCTTCCTGCCGTCGTTGGCGGAAGCCCTCGCCGAAGGTCGCCTGGTTCCGGGCTTCCGCGCTGACGGCGATCCGTTGGCTTGGGCCGATGCAACGATCTACGTTCCGACGCGCCGCGCCGCCCGCGAGCTTCGAAGCGTTCTCGTCGACCGCGCGGGTGGCCGGGCCGCGATCCTCCCCACGATCCGTGCTCTCGGCGAAGTTGACGATGATGCGGGCCTGTTCCTGCCGGCCTCTGGCGCCGAGGCCGATCTCGCCCCGCCCATCTCGGTCCTCGACCGGCTGCTCCTGCTCGCGCCGCTGGTCCAGGCGTGGAAGCGACGGCTGCCGGCACATGTCGCCGCGCTCTTTGAGGAAGAGGTGGTGGTGCCGGCCTCGGCCGCCGATGCCGTCTGGCTGGCCCGCGACCTTGCAGCGCTTCTAGATGAGGTGGAGACAGAAGGCGTCGGCTGGGCAAACCTGCAAGGCTTGGTCGAGCGCGACCTGGCGGGCTGGTGGCAGGTCACGCTGGACTTCCTCAACATCGTCATCGAGCACTGGCCGAACATCCTCGCTGACCGCCAGCGCTCCGATCCCGTGGCGCATCGCGACGCCCTCCTGCGGGCAGAAGCCGCGCGGCTGGCGGCCCATCCGCCCGCAGGGCCTGTCGTCGCGGCGGGTTCGACCGGCTCGATACCGGCGACCGCCGAATTGCTGTCCGTCATCGCACGGCTTCCGAACGGAGCCGTCGTGCTGCCGGGTTTCGACCGCGGGATGGATGCGCGCAGCCGCGCTCTCCTGGAGGCGCCGACACCGCAGCCCGCCGTGCTCGGCCATCCCCAATACGGTATGCTGAAGCTGCTGCGCCGCATCGGCGTCACGTCGGCGGATGTGGCCGAGATTGCCGAGGCTGATAACGGTCTCGCGCTGCGCGCCCGTCTCGTCGCGGAGGCCTTCCGACCCGCCGACACGACTGACCAATGGACGGTTCGCCGGTCAGGCTTCGATCAGAGGGACGTGAACGAGGCGGTAGCCGGCATTTCGCTGGTCGAGGCCGCGAACGAGCGCGACGAGGCGGTGGCAATCGCAATCGCCCTCAGGCAGGCCGTGGAGGCGGAAGGAAGAACGGCGGCCCTGGTCACCGGTGATCGCGAACTGGCCCGCCGCGTCTGTGCCGAACTGGCGCGGTTCGGCATCCGAGCCGACGATTCCGGCGGGACGCCGCTGTCGGCGACGCCGCCCGGCCGCTTCCTCACCGCCCTGACGGCCGCGGTATTCCGCCCGGGCGACCCTGTGCCCGTGCTCGCCCTGCTTTCCCATCCGTTGCTGCGCCTGGGCCATGAACGCGCGAAGCTGCGCCGTGCCGCCGAGCTGATCGAACTGGTGGCGCTGCGCGGCGGTACCGGCCGGCCCGACGTCATGAATCTCGCTGACCTGTTCGAAGAGCGTGCCGCGAACGTGGGCGAAGGCAAGCGCCCGCCCCCCTGGCTGCCGCGCTTCGGCGAGTCGGATTTCGCGGATGCTCGGGCCGTTCTCGTTGCCCTGTCGGACGCGTTGGCCCCGCTGGGCGAACTGCGCACGCAACCCGACATCGACGTGCCGACAGCCGCCCGGGCCACGGTTCTTGCCCTGGAAGCGGCGGCAAGGGCCTCCGATTCCAGCCTGGGTTCCCTCTATGACGGCGACCCCGGCGAGCGCCTCGCCGCCTTTCTGCGCGGGCTCGTCGGGGCCGAAGCCTCCTTCCGCTTCGAGGCCTCCGAATGGCCCGACGTGCTCGAGGCGCTGCTGGCCCCTGAGGTCGTGAAGCCGTCGCAGGGACTGGACCCGCGTGTTTCGATCTGGGGCACGCTGGAGGCGCGGCTTCTCTCCCCCGACACGCTGGTGGTCGGGGGCCTGAACGAAGGCGTCTGGCCACGCCGCGCCACTGCCGACCGCTTCATGTCGCGCGTCATGAAGTCTGGCCTCGAACTGGAGCCGCCGGAGCGGCGCATCGGCCAGGCGGCGCACGATTTCCAGATGGCGCTGGGCATACGGAACGTCTTCCTGACCCGCTCCGCCCGTGCGGGCGATGCGCCGGCGGTCGCCTCGCGCTGGTTGCAGCGCCTCTTGACCTTCGCAGGCGAGGAGGCGGCCACCGACATGCGCCGGCGGGGCGAGGTGCTGCTGGGCCTGGCGCGCATCATTGACGATGGCTTCGAGTCGCCCGCCGCCACCCGTCCTAATCCGACCCCACCCGTGGGGGTACGACCCCGCCGCTTCTCGGTGACGGAAATCGAGACGCTGAGGCGCGATCCCTATGCCGTCTATGCCCGCCGCATCCTGCGTCTCATGCCGCTGGACCCTTTGGTGAGCGACCCCGGCCCGGCAGAGCGGGGCACCCTGTTCCATCTGATCCTGCACCGGTTCTCGGCCTCGTGTGCGGACCCGTGCGCGCCGGGCGCGCTCGACACGCTGCTGGCGATCGGCCGCGAATGCTTTGCCGAGGCGGAACTGCCCCCGGACGTCGAGGCAACCTGGCGGCCGCGCTTCGAGCAGATGGCGCCGCACTTCCTGAAATGGGAACAGGATCGCGCCACAAGCGTGCTGTCGCGTCATCCGGAGCTCCGCGCCGAGTGCGAGGTCGGACGCACCGGAGTCACGCTGACCGGCTATGCCGACCGCATCGACCGCCTGACCGGGGGCATGGCCGAGATCATCGACTACAAGTCCGGCACCTCGCCGTCCAAGACGCAGGCGCACCGCCTGATCGCACCGCAGCTTGCGCTCGAGGCGGCCATGCTGAGGCGCGGCGCGTTTGTGGAATTGTCGAGGCTGGAGCCGTCGGACCTGCTCTATGTACGGCTGAAGTCCAGTGGCGAGGTGAAGCCGGAATCGATCCTGTCGCTCGGCCGCAACATCAGCCGCACCGCGGCCGATCTCGGCGAGGAAGCGTGGGAGCGCCTGCAGCGGCTAATCGAGCATTACGAACTGCCGCACACCGGCTACCTGTCGCGGGCGCTGCCCTTCCGCGAGGGCGATGTCGACGGCGACTACGATCACCTCGCGCGGGTCCTGGAGTGGTCGGCCGGCCGGCGGGAAGGCGGTGGCGAATGAGCCTGCGGCACGAGATACCGCGCGAGACGAAGGAGCTGCAGGCGAGAGCCTCGGACCCGCGCCATTCGGCCTGGGTTTCCGCGAATGCCGGCTCGGGCAAGACCCACGTGCTCGCACAGCGCGTCATCCGGCTCCTGCTCGACGACGTCGATCCGGCCCGCATCCTTTGCCTGACCTATACGCGCGCGGCGGCCGCAAATATGGCCGGGCGCGTGTTCTCGACCCTGTCGAAATGGACCACCCTGCCGGATGCCGAGCTTGAAAGGGCGATCGCCGAACTGGAAGGCGCGCCGCCTTCTCGAGACCGGCTGGCGCTGGCGCGCAAGCTCTTTGCCCGCGCCCTCGAAACGCCTGGCGGACTGAAGATCCAGACCATCCACGCCTTCTGCGAGGCGGTCCTCCACCAGTTCCCGCTCGAGGCGAACATCGCGGCCCAGTTCCGCATGATCGATCCGCTGATGGAGGAGGCACTGTTCGCCGCGGCCCGCCGTGAACTGCTGGCAGGCTATGTAGGCATGCACGCTTCGAAGGAACTGCGCGACGCCTTCGCCACCGTCCTGCAACGTGCCGGTGAATTCGGCCTGGACAAGTTGCTGGAAGAAATCGTCCAGAACCGTGACGGGCTGCGTGCCTTCCTCGACGAGGTGGCAGGGGATGATCCGCCCTATGCCGCGCTCTTCGAGGAGTTCGGCTTCGCCGACGGCGAAAACGCGGCCTCGATCGCGGCGTCCGTCTGGCCCCTGCCGGGCTTCTCGCCGTCGCAGTTTGATGAGCTGTTGGCGGTTTGCACCCAGGCCGGCGCCACCCGCGCGCTCAACATGCTGATACCTAAGGCGAGCCTCGCCTTCGCCGAGGCGGACCCGGAGCAACGCCTAGAGCATCTGCGTGACGGGTTCCTCAACGCCGATCGCGAGGCATACAAGCCGGCCTGGCTGTTCCCGAAGGCAGTTGTGGCGCGGCTCCCGGACCTGCCGGATCGCTATGACGCCGCCTGCACGGCATTGATTGAAACCAGTGACCGGCTGGCGCTCTACCGCATGCTGGACTACAGCCGCGCCGCGCTCACCGTGGCCGAATGGCTCGTCGGGCGCTACGAGCAACTCAAGGCCGGGCGCGGCCTGCTCGACTTCAACGACCTCATCACTCGCACGATCCGCCTGCTGTCGCGCCAGGACGCCGGCCCGTGGGTGCTCTACAAGCTCGACCGCGGCATCGACCACATCCTCCTCGACGAGGCGCAGGACACCAGCCCGGACCAGTGGGCCGTCGTGCGCGCCCTGGCGGGAGAGTTCTTCGCCGGCCGCGGCGCACGCGAGGACGTGCATCGTACGATCTTCGCGGTCGGCGACGAAAAGCAGTCGATCTATTCCTTCCAGGGAGCGGCACCGGAATCCTTCGCGGCCAGCGCCTCGGAGTTCGCGGCCCGCATCAGGGGCGCCGAAAAGCGCTTCGAGCGGGTCGAGCTGCACATGTCGTTCCGCTCGACGGAAGATGTGCTGGCGGCAGTCGATCGGGTCTTCGCCGATCGGGGGGCCAGTCGCGGCCTGAGCGCCGAAGGCACGAGGGTACTCCACAGCGCCATCCGGGCGGGTGTGCCCGGTTATGTGGAACTCTGGCCGTCGATCGGCGCGGCCTCCGTCGAGGAACCGGATGACTGGACGCTTCCGGTCGATCACGCCACGGCGCCCGAGGTGCGCCTGGCCGAGACGATCGCCAGTACGGTGGACGAGTGGCTGCGCGCCGGCGAGGTCATCGAGGGCACCGGCAAGCGGGTCACGCCGGGCGACGTTCTGGTGCTGGTCCGCAAGCGCGGCAGCTTCGTCGAGGCGCTGTCCAAGGCGCTCAAGGAGCGGCGCATCCGCGTCGCGGGCGCCGACAGGTTGCGGCTCTCGGCCCACATCGCGGTCAAGGACCTGATTGCGCTCGGTCATGTCGTGCTGCAGCCCCACGACGACCTGTCCCTTGCCGCCCTGCTGAAGAGCCCGGTCTTCGGCTTCGACGAGGATGCGCTGTTCGCGCTGGCCGCCGGACGGGGCACGGCTTCGTTGCGGGATGCTCTGCGGCGCGACGACAATCCGCGCAGCCGCGAGGCCAGCGTCCGGCTTGACGCCTGGGCCACCGAGGCCGCGTTCCGTCGGCCCTTCGAATTCTATGGCGCGATTCTCGCCCGCGACGGCGTGCGCGCCCGCATGGTGGGACGGCTCGGCCCGGAAGCCGGCGAGATCCTCGACGAGTTCCTCAGCTTCGCGCTGGCGCAAGAAAAGGTCGGCGCGCCAGACCTCACCACGTTCCTGGCGACGCTCGAGTCCTCCTCTCCCGAGATCAAGCGCGAGATGGACCAGGCCCGCGACGAGGTGCGGATCATGACCGTCCACGCCTCCAAGGGCCTGGAGGCGCCCATCGTGTTTCTCGTGGACGGCGGATCGGCCCCGTTCAGCGCCTCCCATCTGCCGCGCCTCCTGCCCTTTACGCCCAGGAACATTCCGGGCGTTTCGAAGGGCTATCTCTGGCGCGCCTCGGCGGACACGGCCAGCGAGGCATCGCGCCGACTGGAGGATGACATCCGTTACAAGGCGGAGGACGAATACCGGCGGCTGCTTTACGTGGGCATGACGCGCGCCGAGGATCGCCTGATCGTCTGCGGCTTCCACGGCAAGAACCAGCCGAAGCCCGAGACTTGGCATTCGCTGGTCGCCCGCGCCCTCCGCGGGGCGGCCGAATGCAGCGAACGCGCCATGCCGGGGCTTGACGAGCCGGTGCTCCGCTTCTGCATCCCCGGGCCGCGCACGTCGGTTCCGTCTGCCGAGACCGTCGAGGCGCAACCGCCGGCTGCACCGCAATTCCCCGAGGCGCTGCGGCAGCACCTGCGCCCGGTCACCGACCTGCCGCGCCCGCTGGCTCCGTCGGGCGCCGGTGCGCTGGTGGTCGAAACCAGCGAAGCTGCGGTGCTTCCTGGCGGCTCGCCCGTGCTCGACACGCAGGCAGCGCCAGGTTTCGCCGTAGAGCGGGGCACCGTCCTGCACCGGCTCTTGCAGGTGCTGCCCGAGATCGAACCGGGGGAACGGGAAGCCGCCGCCGCTCGCTACGTCGCACGCGCCGGCGCCGGCTGGACCGAGTCCGAGCGCCAGGCCGTCCTCGACTCGGTGTTCACGGTCCTTTCGACGCCGGATTTCGCGCCGCTGTTCGCCCCCGGATCGCGTGCCGAGGTGGCGGTCATGGGTACGCTCGAAATTCGCGGCGTGCCGCGGGCCATTTCGGGAAAGATCGACCGGCTGGCCGTCACCGCGCAAAGGGTGATGATCGTCGACTACAAGACCGGTCGGCCGGCGCCCCTGACGGCCGACGAGGTACATCCCGACCATATCGCCCAGCTTGCCCTCTACAGGGCTCTGATCCAGCCGCTCTATCCCGAGAGGGTCGTGGCTGCCGCGCTCCTCTTCACCGAGGCCCCGCGTCTGGTCGCCGTTCCCCCCGATGCGCTTGACGCGGCCCTTGCCCGACTGCGCGGGTCGTGAAACAAGTCCGCTTGAAGGCGGTTTCACCCGCGCCCATATGTTCGGCAACGCCGATTAGCGAAAGGACTGGTCATGGCCACCGTCAAGGTCGACAGCAGCAATTTCCAGAAGGACGTACTCGACGCGGATGTTCCGGTCGTCGTGGATTTCTGGGCCGAATGGTGCGGACCCTGCCGCATGATCGGGCCGTCGCTGGAGGAGATTGCGAAGGAGCTCGCCGGAAAGGTGACGATCACGAAGCTGAACATCGACGAGAATCCCGACATCGCCGCAAAGTTCGGCGTGCGCTCGATTCCGACGCTGATGATCTTCAAGGATGGCGAGGTTGCTGACGTAAAGGTCGGTGCGCTGCCGAAGACGGCGCTGTCGCACTGGATTGAGGGTGCCGTCGCCTAATCCCGTTTCCGTCACTCAGGAACCATGAAGCCCGGCCACGTGCCGGGCTTTTTGCATGGCGGGACGGAAAGCCGGGCGGAAGCGTTCAGCCTCCGCTGCTGTAGGCTGCGATCGCGGCCATGTTGACGATGTCGCTGTCCTTCGCGTTCAGCGACACGATCTGGACCGGCTTGTTGAGGCCGACCAGCAGGGGGCCGATGACCGTCGAGCCGCCCAGCTCCTGCAGCATGCGCGTCGAAATCGACGCCGAATGGAAGGCCGGCATGACCAGCACGTTGGCTGGTCCCGAAAGCCGGCAGAAGGGGTACTGGCGCTGCATCAGCGGGTAGTTGAGCGCCACGTCGGCCGCCATCTCGCCGTCATACTCGAAATCGACGCGGCGCTTGTCGAGAATCTTCACCGCTTCCTGCACGCGCTCCGAACGCTCCCCGGGCGGCTGGCCGAACGTCGAATAGGCAAGCATCGCGACGCGCGGCTCGTATCCCATGCGACGCGCGAAGCCGGCCGCTTCCTCGGCGATGTCGGCGAGTTCCTCGGCATTGGGCATGTCATGGACGGCCGTGTCTGCGACGATCACCGTGCGGCCGCGCGACAGCACGATCGATGCGCCGATGACCCGATGTCCCGGCTTGGCGTCTATGACGCGCCGGATGTCGCCGAGCACGGTCGAATAGTTGCGCGTGACACCCGTGACGAGGCCATCGGCATCGCCCAGTGCCAGCATGCAGGCCGCGAAATGGTTGCGGTCGTTGTTGATCAGCCGCTGGCAGTCGCGGAAGAGGAAGCCTTTCCGCTGCATACGCTCGTAGAGATGATCGGCATACACGGTGTTGCGGCGCGACAGCCGGGCGTTGATGATCTCGATCCCGGCCCGGTCCAGCTCGATGCCTGCGGCGCGGGCGTTTTCGCGGATCACGTCGTCGCGACCGATCAGGATCGCCGTGCCGAGCTTCTGGTTCACATAGGCGACCGCCGCGCGCATGACCTGTTCCTCTTCGCCCTCGGCGAAGACGATGCGCTTCGGCCGACGCCGCACGCGGTCGTAGATCCTCTGCAGGGTCGAGGCGATCGGGTCGCGCCGTGCGGAGAGTTCCTGGCGGTAGCGGTCGAGGTCGAGGATCGGCTTGCGCGCCACTCCGCTGTCCATGGCCGCCTTGGCGACCGCGAGCGGGATCGCCGAGATCAGGCGCGGATCGAACGGCACCGGGATGATATAGTTGGGGCCGAACTTCGGCCGCATGCCCTGGTAGGCAGCGGCGACGTCGTCCGGCACGTCCTCGCGGGCAAGCGCTGCAAGCGCGTGGGCGGCCGCGACCTTCATCTCGTCGTTGATGGTGGTGGCGCGCACGTCCAGGGCCCCGCGAAAGATGTAGGGGAAGCCGAGCACGTTGTTGATCTGGTTCGGATAGTCGGAACGGCCGGTAGCCATGATCGCGTCGGTGCGGATCTCGGCGACCTCCTCTGGCGTGATCTCCGGATCCGGATTGGCCATCGCGAAGATGATCGGGTTCTTCGCCATCGACTGCACCATGGCCGTGGTCAGTGCGCCCTTGGCGGAAAGGCCAAAGAACACGTCGGCACCCTCCAGCGCGTCGGCCAGCGATCGGGCGTCGGTCTTCACCGCATGCGCCGACTTCCACTGGTTCATGCCCTCGGTGCGCCCCTGGTAGACGACGCCCTTGGTGTCGCAGAGGATCACATTCTCGGGCGGGAAGCCCATCGACTTGATCAGCTCTATGCAGGCGATGCCCGCGGCGCCCGCGCCGTTGCACACCAGCCGCGTTGTCTTCATGTCGCGACCGGTGATGTGCAGCGCATTGATGAGGCCGGCAGCAGCGATGATGGCGGTGCCGTGCTGGTCGTCGTGGAACACCGGAATGTCCATCACTTCGCGCAGCTTCTGCTCGATGATGAAGCACTCGGGAGCCTTGATGTCCTCGAGGTTTATGCCGCCGAAGGACGGGCCGAGATAACGCACGGCGTTGATGAAGGCTTCCGGGTCCTCCGTGTCGATCTCGAGGTCGATGGAGTCGACGTCGGCGAAGCGTTTGAACAGCACCGCCTTGCCTTCCATCACAGGTTTAGATGCAAGGGCACCGAGATTGCCGAGACCGAGGATGGCGGTACCGTTGGAGATGACGGCGACGAGGTTGCCGCGCGTCGTGTAATCGAAGGCCCGCGAGGGTTCCTCTGCGATCGCCTTCACCGGAACGGCCACGCCCGGCGAATAGGCCAGGGACAGGTCCCGTTGTGTCGCCATCGGCTTGGTCGGGCTGATTTCGAGCTTGCCAGGCCGCCCCATGGCGTGGAAATCCAGCGCCTCCTGCGCGCTGACGGATGGCCCGGTATTTTCAGGCTTCTTCGATGCCATGAGGTCGCGTTCCTTCCCAGACGCCGTTCTGTTGTAGAGCACAGGCGATAAGGCTACTCCTGCGCGCTGTAAACTGTATCGCCGTAGGGCGCCGACGAAAATGGTGGGTCTGCTTCCCGCCGGTTCGCGTCGGCCGGGAAGGCTTCCCCGTGTTCTTCTCCGAGCTGCTCGCATTGTCCTCGGCGGTCTGCATCGCCGTCAGCGGCATGCTCATCGGCGAGCTGAAGGGGCGGGTCGACGTGATTCGCCTGGCGCGCTGGCAGATGCTGGCGGCCTTCGCGATGACGGCCAGTGCGGCCCTGGTCGTCGGTGGCTGGCGCGCACTCGAAGCCTGGCAGATTGGCCTTCTGAGCCTGTCCGGCGTTTCGGGCATCGTCATTGCCAGCACCACCTACTTCTCGGCCATCTACCTGGCCGGACCGCGCGTGACGGCGTTGCTCTTCTCGCTGACCTCCCCGCTGGCGCTGCTGCTCGGCTATGTCGTGCTCGGCGAGACCATCAGCCTTCGCCAGGGACTCGGCATCGTCTGCGTGCTGGCAGGCATCGTTCTGGCCATCGGCATGCCGCGGCGCTTCGGCGGTTCGGGCGCCGGCAAGCCGACGGTTTCGGTCGAAGTGCCGGTGCCCAACGATGCACCCGTTGCTCCGTCGCGCACCTTTGCGATCGGCGTGGTGCTCGGCATCGTCACGGCCGTTGGCCAGGCCGTCGGCACCCTGCTCGCCCGGCCGGCGATGGCGGCCGGCGCCGAACCCTTTGCGGCCATGGCGGTGCGCTCGGGCGTGGCGGCGCTGTTCTTCGTGGCCCTGCTGGCGGTTCCCCTTTCCATTCTCCACAGGCCGTATCGATTTCGTCCGGGGGATCTCGCGCTGGGCGTCTGCTCGGCGTTTTTCGGCACCGGGCTCGGCATGTCGCTGTTGATGGCCGCGCTCGCCACCGGCAATGTCGGCGTTGTGTCCACGCTCTCGTCGATGACGCCGGTTGTGATCCTTCCGATGGTGTGGTTGAGAAGCGGCACGCCGCCATCTTCGAATGCCTGGTGCGGCGCTGGTCTCGCTGTGATCGGCACCGCTCTCATCAGCCTCTGAGCTTCATGTCGCAGACGCAGGAATCCGCCGGAAACGCCACTCCAAATCGCCGTGACGCCGCCGGCCCGGCCGCGACGCCGATGATGGAGCAGTACATCGAGATCAAGTCGGCCAACCCCGGATCGCTGTTGTTCTACCGGATGGGCGATTTCTACGAGCTGTTCTTCGAGGATGCGGAGATCGCCTCGCGGGCGCTGGGCATCGTCCTGACCAAGCGGGGAAAGCATCTCGGCGAGGACATTCCGATGTGCGGGGTGCCCGTCCATTCCGCCGACGACTACCTCCAGAAGCTGATCGCGCTCGGCCACCGGGTCGCGGTGTGCGAGCAGATCGAGGATCCCGCCGAAGCGAAGAAGCGCGGCTACAAGGCCGTCGTGCGGCGCGACGTCGTGCGCCTTGTCACGCCAGGCACCATCACCGAGGACAAGCTGCTCGCGCCGGCGGAATCCAACTTCCTCATGGCGCTCGGCCGCGTGAAGGGGGCCGGCCTTGCTCTGGCCTGGCTGGAACTCTCCACCGGCCTGTTCCGCGTCGCCGAGACGGCGCCGGACCGCCTCCTGACGGACGTGCTGCGGATTGATCCGCGCGAACTGATCGTGGCCGAGCCGGTCTTCTTCGATCCCGAACTCAAGTCGGTGTTCGACGTGCTCGGCCGCACCGCGAGCCCCCAGCCGGCCAGCCTGTTCGAGACGGCGACGGCGGCCGACCGCATCGCGCGATTCTATGGTGTCGCCACCACTGATGGATTCGCCAGTTTCAGCCGGGCCGAGCTTTCGGCCATTTCCGGTATCGTCGCCTATGTCGAGAAGACCCAGAAGGCCGAGCGTCCGCCGCTCGGCGTTCCCGAGCGCGAAGCGACAGGCTCGACGCTGTTCATCGACGCGGCGACGCGCGCCAACCTCGAGTTGACGCGCACCCTGTCGGGCAACCGGACCGGTTCTCTGCTAAGCGCGGTCGACCGCACCGTGACGGGGGCAGGCGCACGACTGCTCGCCGAGCGGCTGACCTCGCCGCTGACCGACCCGGCCCAAATCAATGCCCGCCTCGATTCGGTCGCCTGGCTGGCCGACGAGACCGATCTTCGCGACAGCCTGCGGTCCGTGCTCAAGGGCTTGGCGGACATGCCGCGCTCGCTGACGCGGCTGGCGCTCAACCGCGGCGGTCCGCGCGACCTCGCGGCCATCGCCGCCGGCCTGCAGGCGGCGGCCAGTATCCTGGAGCTCCTTCGCGACACACAGCCGCCGGCCGAGATGGCGGAAGCTCTCGAGGCCCTCGCCGCACTGCCTCACGAGTTCGGCGCTCGCCTCTCCCGGGCGCTCGCCGACGATCTGCCGCTGCTCAAGCGTGACGGCGGCTTCGTCCGTGCCGGCTGGGATCCCGAACTCGACGAGATGCGGGCGCTGCGCGACGAATCCCGCAAGGTCATCGCCGGCATGGAGCGCGCGCTGGCCGAGGAGACGGGTGTCCGCTCCCTGAAGATCCGGCACAACAACGTGCTCGGCTACTATATCGAGGTGAGCGCCAACCAGCAGGCGGCCCTGACCGGCAGCGACGCGTTGCGCGCCCGCTTCATCCATCGGCAGACCATGGCCGGCGCCATGCGCTTCACCACGACGGAGCTGGCCGACCTCGAATCGAAGATCGTCAACGCCGCCGACCGCGCCCTGGCCATCGAACTCGCCGTGTTCGACCAGCTCTCCGGCGAGGCCGTCGGATATGCCGAGCGTCTGCGCGGCGGGGCCACGGCGCTCGCCGTGCTCGACGTGTCGGCCGCGCTGGCCCTGTTCGCGGCGGAGGAAGGATGGACCAGGCCGACGGTCGACGACAGCCTTTCCTTCGCGATCGAACGTGGCCGTCATCCAGTGGTCGAGCAGGCGCTTTTCCGCGCGGGCGGACAGCCCTTCGTCGCCAACGACTGCGACCTGTCACCAGCGAGCGACGGTCGCCACGGCGCGATCTGGCTGCTGACCGGACCGAACATGGGCGGCAAGTCGACCTTCCTTCGCCAGAACGCCCTGATTGCGATCCTCGCCCAGACCGGCTCCTTCGTGCCGGCGGCGCGTGCCCATATCGGTGTCGTCGACCGACTGTTCAGCCGCGTCGGCGCCTCGGACGACCTGGCGCGCGGGCGCTCGACCTTCATGGTCGAGATGGTCGAGACGGCGGCGATCCTCAACCAGGCAGGCGAGCGCTCGCTCGTGATCCTGGATGAGATCGGCCGCGGCACGGCCACCTTCGACGGCCTCTCAATCGCCTGGGCTGCAGTCGAATACCTGCACGAGAAGAACCGCTGCCGCGCCCTGTTTGCCACGCATTTCCACGAGATGACGGCGCTGGCCGGCAAGCTCGGCCGCCTGCACAACGCCACCATGCGCGTGAAGGAATGGCAGGGCGACGTCATCTTCCTCCACGAGGTCGCCCTTGGCGCGGCCGACCGCTCCTACGGCATCCAGGTGGCGCAGCTCGCCGGACTGCCGGCGGCGGTCGTGGAGCGTGCCAAGGCCGTGCTGCGGCAGCTCGAGGAGGGCGAGACCTCCGGCAAGGCCGACCGGCTGGTGGACGACCTGCCGCTGTTCTCGGTCGCAGCCCGTCGCGAGCAGGCGAAGTCGCCTGAGGCGGACAAGCTGCGCGAGATGCTGGCGAGCATCAACCCGGACGAGATGACGCCGCGCGAGGCGCTCGAGGCGCTGTACAGGCTGAAGGCGGAGGCGAAGTAGCCGGCCAGACGGGCCGTGCTGCGGAAGCGGCCTCAGTCCGGCAGCTTCCAGGCCTCGCGTGATTCGCTGCGCGGGTAGACGCCGAGGATGCGCACTTCGCGCGAGAAGAACTTCAGCTCCTCCAGCGCGTTCGTCACGCCCGGATCGTCAGGGTGGCCCTCGATGTCGGCATAGAACAGCGTCGCCGTGAACGAGCCGAGCTGGTAGCTCTCCAGCTTGGTCATGTTGATGCCGTTCGTTGCGAACCCGCCCATCGCCTTGTAGAGCGCGGCCGGAACGTTGCGCACGCGGAAGATGAACGTCGTCATCATCCGCGCATCGGGCGTCGGCCGCTCGGCCCAGGCCTTGCTCTTTGTCAGCACCACGAAGCGCGTGACGTTGGTGTCCGTGTCCTCGACATTTTCCTCGATGATGTCGAGCCCGTAGAGGTCTGCGGCCAGCCGCGGCGCCAGCGCCGCCATCGAGCGATCGCCGACTTCCGCGACGAGCTTTGCCGCGCCGGCGGTGTCACCGGCCACCATCGGCTTCCAGCCGTTCTTTCGGATGTATTTCCGGCACTGGCCCAGCGCGTGGATGTGGCTGTGGACCGACTTGATCTCGCTGCGCGACACCCCCTTCAGCACCATGAGCTGGAAGTGGATGGGCAGGAAATACTCGGCGATGATGTGGAGCCTGGATTCCGGCAGCAGGTAGTGGATGTCGGCGACGCGGCCGGCGATCGTGTTCTCGATCGGGATCATGGCAAGGTCGGCCTTGCCGCGCTCCACCGCGTTGAACGCGTCCTCGAAGGTCGGGCACGGCAGCGGCACCATGTCGGGATACATGTTGCGGCAGGCGGTGTCGGAATTGGCGCCCGGTTCGCCCTGGAAGGCGATGCGGTTGGTCTTTTCGGCCATGGTCAGCCCTTCGCAGCCAGAAGTTCGCGGGCCCGTTCGAGATCCTCGGGCGTGTCCACGCCCAGCGGGACCGACTGCACGATCGCGGCGTCGATGCGCATGCCCGCCTCCAGCGCGCGCAGCTGCTCCAGGCGCTCGCGCTTTTCCAGCGGTGACGGCTTCAGCCCGACGAAGCGGGCGAGCGCCGCCCGGCGATAGGCATAGAGGCCGATGTGATGATAGCGCGGCCCCTCGCCCCAGGGCGCGGTGGCGCGCGTGAAATAGAGCGCGCGCAGGCGCTTTTCGCTCACCGGCGAGCCGACGATCTTCACCACGTTGGGGTTGGTGTGTTCCTCCTCGCGGGTGATCTCGACTCCGAGCGTGCCAATGTCGACGGCAGGGTCTTCGAGCGGTGCCAGCGCGGCAGCGATCGTCCCCGGCTCGATGGTCGGCAGGTCGCCCTGGACGTTGATGACGACGTCGACCTTGCCGTCCGGATCGATCTTGGTCAGCGCCTCATAGATGCGGTCCGAGCCTGATTCGTGGTCGACGCGTGTCATGACGGCCTCGAAGCCATTGCCACGCACCGCCCCGACGATTTCGTCGGTGTCGCCGGCGACCACGACGCGCCCGAGACCGCTCTCTGTGGCGCGCGCCGCCACCTGCACGATCATCGGTCGTCCGGCGATGTCGGCAAGCGGTTTGCCCGGCAGCCGGGTGGAGGCCATGCGGGCCGGAATGAGGATCAGAGTGTTCATGAAAGGGTGTGGCCCGTCGTGTCAAAAGGTCTCACGGAAGGCGCCCTTATAGGAGTTGCGTGGCTATCGCAAAAGACCTAGTTTCCGCCGCACCTGACCGGAGGCGGAACCCGGTCGCGGCGTCGTGCGCGTGCGAGAGGCTCGCGTAGGATACTTGGAGCAGAGGCGGATGGACTCTTTCGAACTCAATAAGTGGATCGGCGCTCTGCTGGCTGCCGTATTCGTCATGTTCTCGATTTCGCTGATCTCCGATGCGATGTTTGCCGCGCCGGTTCCGGAAAAGCCCGGCTTCGTCATTGAAGCTGCCGAAGACGACGGTCATGGCGGCGAGGGTGGCGGTGCTGCCCCGGCGCAGGAATCGATCCTGCCGCTGCTGGCCAGCGCCAATGTCGAGCAGGGTGCTGCCGTCTTCAAGAAGTGCGCGGCCTGCCACACCGACAATTCGGGCGGCGCCAACAAGGTGGGCCCGAACCTCTGGGGGATCGTCAATCGCCCGATCGCCTCGCATGAGGGCTTCGCTTACTCGGCCGCCATGAAGGACTTCTCGCAGGGCGGTTCGGTCGAGTGGACCTACGAGAACCTCGACCACTTCCTGCTGTCGCCCAAGGGCCTCGTGAAGGGCACGGCCATGGGCTTCGCCGGTCTGAAGAAGGCCGATGAGCGCGCCGCCGTCATCGCCTATCTGCGCACGATGGCCGACAGCCCGGCTCCGCTGCCTGAGGCTTCCGCGGCGCCCGCGCCGGAGAACGCCTCGGCTCCGGCCGAAGGTGCGGCTCCCGAGCCGGCCCCCGCACAATGACAAATTTGTAATTGTGGCAATCACCAAAAAGCCGGGTTCGTCCCGGCTTTTTGCTATTCATCGTGACCATAGCTCTCGCCGTGCCGAATCGCTGCTGATTCTGTGCGGCACAGACAACGGAATCCTGTTCCGTCCGATTGGAGGTCTTTGCCGATGATGTCCTCGCCGCTGTCGCGGATCGTGCTTTGCAGTCTTGCCGCCGTGCTGGTGACGACGTCGGTAGGTGCAGCACAGGAATGGCACACCTCATCCTCGCTGATGGGTGCATCCAAGTACGGCGAGAAATTCGAGCGCTACGACTACGTCAATCCCGATGCTCCTAAGGGCGGGACCCTGAACGGGGTCGCCTCGGGCACCTTCGACAGCTTCAATCCCTATATTGTCCGCGGCACGCCCGCGGCCGGCTTCTCCCCCTTCGGCGGCGGACTGCTCTACGACACGCTGATGGAACAGTCGATCGACGAGCCCGGCGTGAGCCACCCGCTGGTCGCCGAGGCCTACAAGTTCCCCGAGGACTATTCCTCCGCCACCTACCGTCTCAATCCGGCTGCCCGCTGGCACGATGGCAAGCCGATCACCGTCGATGACGTGGTCTGGTCCTTCGAGGTGCTGAAGGCTAACAGTCCGATGTACAACCGCTACTACGAGAACGTCACCGAGGCGGTCGCGCTGAATGATCGCGAGGTGGAGTTCCGTTTCGACCAGAAGGGAAACCGCGAACTCCCGAAGATCCTGGGCGACATGCCGGTGCTTCCGAAGCACTGGTGGGAGGGGACGGACGCGCAGGGACGCAAGCGCGACATAACCAAGCCCACGCTCGAGACCCCGCTGGGGTCGGCCGCCTACAGGATTGCGAGCTTCAAGCCGGGCAGCGAGATCGTCTGGGAGCGCGTACCGGACTACTGGGGAGCGAAGCTGCCGGTGAAGATCGGTCGCGAGAACTTCGACCGCCGCCGCTACATCTACATTCAGGACGACAACGCCGCCTGGCAGGCCTTCACCAAGGGCGGGCTGGAAGACATCCACGCCGAGCCCAGCTCGCGACGCTGGGCGACCTACTATAATTTCCCTGCCTACAAGGCCGGCGACGTCATCAAGCGCGAATTCCCGGCCACCTCGCGGGCCTCGATGCAGGGATTCGTGATGAACCTGCGCCGCCCGCAGTTCCAGGACCGGCGCATTCGCGAGGCGCTGACCTACGCCTTCGACTTCGAGACGATGAACCGGACCATCTTCTTCGGTTTCAACCGGCGCACGTCCAGCTATTTCGTGGGCAGCGAGCTGGCGTCCGGCGGCCTGCCGGAGGGACGTGAGCTGGAGATCCTCAACGAGTTCCGGGACCAGCTGCCGCCGGAGGTATTCGAGAAGGAGTATGTCCTGCCGGTCTACGAACAACCCGCCCCGAAAGAGGGCGACCGCCCGCAGCCGGAGCCGGCCAGCCCGCCGCAGCCCGAGCGTGTCCACCTGCGCGAGGTCGTAAAGCTCTTCGCCGAAGCCGGCTGGCGCATCAAGAACGGCAAGATGACCAACGAGAAGACCGGCAAAGTCTTCCACTTCGAGATTCTCGGCAGTAACGACACCGACGAGATCATCGCCACGCCCTACATCAACATGCTGCGCAAGATCGGGATCGAGGCGACGCTGCGCATCGTTGACCCGACCCAATATGTGAACCGGGTCAACAATTTCGACTTCGACATGCTGACCACCGTTCTCGCCCAGTCCGACTCGCCCGGCAACGAGCAGCGCGACTTCTGGTCGTCGCGCGCCGCCGACGCGCCCGGCTCGCGCAACCTCGCCGGCATCAAGGATCCCGTAGTTGACGCCCTCATCGAGAAGGTGATCTTCGCCAAGGACCGTGAGGAACTGGTCGCCGCGACCCGGGCTCTCGACCGGGTGCTCTTGTGGAACTTCTATGTGGTTCCTCAATATCACCGTCCGGTCGTCTGGCTCGCCTACTGGAACAAGTTCGGCATTCCCGAGAAGCAGCCCGACTATGTCGGCCCGGACACAGAGTCCTGGTGGATCGACCCGGTCAAGGAAAAGGAGCTGGCGGCGAAATACCGGAGCGTGAATTGATGGGGCGGGCGAGGATGCACCGTCGCGACGTTCTCGCCCTCGGCGCGGCGGCGTTCGCCACGCCCTTTCTGCCTGACCGGCTGCTGGCCGACGTGCCGTCCGAGGTTCCCCTGCATGGCTTGTCGGCTTTCGGAGACCTGAAGTACGGGCCCGAATTCACCCATTTCGACTACGCCAACCCGGATGCGCCCAAGGGTGGGGTCTTCAACTTCTCGCCCCCGACCTGGTACTTCAACCAGAGCGTACTCACCTTCAACACGCTGAACTGCTACGTGCTGCGGGGCGACGCGCCGCCTCGCATGGAGATGTGCTTCGACGCTCTGATGACCGCCGCACTGGACGAGCCCGACGCCCAGTACGGCCTGATCGCCGAGACGGTCACCGTTTCAGCCGACCGCAACACCTACACATTCCGCCTTCGCCCCGAAGCCCGTTTTCACGACGGGTCGCCGCTCACGGCATCGGACGTCGCCTTCAGCTACCAGCTTCTGAAGGAAAAGGGTCATCCGGAGCTGACGGTTCCGCTGCTGAACATGAAGGAAGCCGTGGCCGAGGATGACCGCACCTTCCGGCTCACCTTCGACGGAACGCAACCGCCGCGCCTGATTTTGACCGTCAGCGGGTTTCCCATCTTCTCGAAGGCGGACATCGAGGCGAGCGGATTCGAGAGAGGCATGGCCCCGCTGCTCGGAAGCGGTCCCTACCGCGTTGGCCGCTTCGTCGCCGGACAATGGATCGAGTATGAACGGGTCGAGGATTACTGGGCGCGCGAGCTGCCCGTGAACCGCGGTCTCAACCATTTCGATCGACTGCGCATCGAATTCTACGCCGATCGGCAGGCCGCGTTCGAGGCCTTCAAGAAGGGCGAGATCGCCTATCGCCAGGAGTTCACGTCCCGTGTCTGGGCGACCGGCTATGACTTCCCCGCCGTTACACAGGGCAGGGTCGTCCAGCGCGAGTTCCCGAGCGAGAAACGCCCGTCGATGCAGGCCTGGGCGCTGAACCAGCGGCGGTCGCAATTGGCGGACGCACGGGTTCGCGAGGCGATCGGACTGTGCTTCGACTTCGAGTGGACACGGCGCAACCTGTTCTACGGCGCCTATGAACGCTCGCAGTCCTGTTTCGAGCGTTCCGACTACCGGGCGGAGGGCAAGCCCACGCCGGAGGAACTGGCGGTCATGGAACCGCTTCGCGCCCTCCTGCCCGAAGCCGCCTTCGGCGAGGCGGTCATCCAACCGGTGTCGAACGGCTCGGGGCGCGACCGCGCTTTGCTCGGACGGGCCTCGAAGCTTCTGGCCGAGGCCGGCTGGAAGCGGAACGACGGGCTCCTGACCAATGCGGCGGGCGAACGGCTGGCCCTGGAGATCCTGGTTCAGGACGAAACCTTCGTGCGCGTGGATACGCCCTTCGTGGAGAACATGCGCGCCATCGGCATCGATGCCTCGATCCGCCGGGTCGATGCGACCCAGTACGAGGCACGGCAGCGCAGCTTCGACTTCGACATGGTATCGCTCGCCATGTCCTTCGCCGCCACCCCGACGCGCGACAGCCTCTTCAACATCTTCCACTCTCGTTCGGCCACACAGGAAGGCTCGCGTAACCTGCCCGGCACCGCCGACCCGGGGATTGATGCTTTGATAGATCTTGCCGGCCAGGCCAAAGACCGAACCTCCCTTACGATCGTTTTGCGCGTGCTGGACCGGGTTCTGCGGGCCCGTCGCGACTGGCTTCCGAACTGGTTCGCGCCCACCCATCGCGCCGCCTTCTGGGACATGTTCGGCTACCGCGAGCCGAAGCCGGACTACGGCTTTCCTGTCGAGGCCCTATGGTGGTTCGACGCCGGGAAAGCGGCGAAGATCGGCAAGGGGTGAGACCGACCATGCGCCCGTTCGGTACCGTTTTCCGGTTTGGACAGCCTAGCGCAAGCCAGGCCGTGGCAGGTATGGAAGCCTGATGGCCGCCTACATCCTTCGACGCGTCCTGCTGATGATTCCGACCCTGTTCGGGATCATGGCCATCTCCTTCGTCGTCGTCCAGTTCGCCCCTGGAGGACCGGTCGAACGCGTGATCGCGCAGATCACCGGCCAGGGCGGTGATGCAACCGATCGTATCTCCGGCGGCGGCGCCGGGGATGCCGGTCCCGGCACCTTCAACCCCGGCGCCGAAACGAACTCGCGCTATCGCGGCGCCCAGGGCCTCGACCCGGAATTCATCGCAAAGCTGGAACAGCAGTTCGGCTTCGATCGCCCGCCGCTCGAGCGCTTCGCCCTGATGCTGTGGAACTATGCGCGCTTCGACTTCGGCGAGAGCTATTTCCGCGACATATCGGTGCTCGACCTGATCCTCGAGAAGATGCCCGTGTCGATTTCGCTGGGCCTCTGGATCACGCTGCTTT
>Ga0180217_1001504_pt1 | contig 25196 bp, 26 predicted proteins | sample eDN3rd37CBELigOP_FD_128521 | JGI IMG/M metagenome (GOLD analysis project Ga0180217, IMG submission 128521) | Enriched Organic Plus compost microbial communities from Emeryville, California, USA - eDNA 3rd pass 37_C BE-Lig OP (version 2) (version 2) ... | reverse complement strand
GGGGTCGTCAGGCCGTTGCCGGACGGCACCTGTCGCCCTGTCGCGAGCGAGGACGTCGAGTCGGGAGATCTTCAGCACCTTGCACAGCTTCCGGGCGAGAACCTCGACGGTGACGGGCCTGGACAGAAGCTGCACGCCCGGGTTCAGCACAGTGCGGTCGCTCGACCGACCATACGACGTCCGGTCGGATCTCCTCTGAACGGCGGGAGCGACGGCCATTCCTGCCTGGCGATGCCGGGCCTTGCCCGCGCCCATATCATTGGCCCGAACCTGGGAACCGGCCGCCTGCCACGCGCCTCGGAGACTGGATCCATCGGAGGCCTGACGCTGCATGATGAAGCTCTTCATCGACCTCGATGGCGTGCTCGCCGATTTCGACCGCGGCGTGCAGGCGGTGACGGGCAAGCGGCCTGAGGAGCTGCCGCTGAAGACGATGTGGTCGGCGCTCTCGCGCGCGCCCCGCTTCTTCGAGACGCTCGAGTTCATGCACGACGCCGAGGCGCTCTGGCGCTTCTGCGAGCCCCATCACCCGACGATCCTGACGGGCCTGCCGCTCGGGAGCTGGGCGCCGGAGCAGAAGAAGCGCTGGGTTGCCCGCATGCTGGGCGCGCATGTACCGGTGATCACCTGCATGAGCCGTGACAAGCCGCGCTGGTCGGGCCCCGGCCATGTCCTCGTGGACGACCGTGCCCCCGCCCGCGAGGGCTGGGAGCGGAAGGGCGGCGTCTTCGTGCATCACCTCTCCGCCGAGCGCTCGATCGCCGTGCTCCGAAGCCTCGGCTTCGACGGGCAGCGGCCGGACCGGCAGGAGGCGGCGGACTGACCGCGCGGCCATGTCCGCCGTGCCGCGTCAGCCGCCGCTGATGTCGAAGCCGACGCGCGGGCGCCGCGTCGGACCCTGCTGCTTGAGATGGCTGCGCAGCTCCTCGTACTCGCGTTCCATCTCCGGCGTGACGGAGGCGCGTGCCTCCGTCAGGGCCTTCTCGAACTGCGCGCGGCCGATCCTCTGGCTGCCGAGGTCCTGGCGCAAGGCCAGCAGGCCGGCCCGCCGGACAACATCGCTGAGGTCGGCGCCGGTATAGCCCTGGGTGCGGCGGGCGATCTCCTCGAGATCCACATCCTCGGCCAGCGGCATCTCCCTGGTCTGGATGCGCAGGATGTGCAGCCTCCCGGGCTCGTCCGGCACGGGAACATAGACCAGCTCATCGAAGCGGCCTGGCCGCAGCAGCGCCGGATCCAGCAGGTTCGGCCGGTTCGTGGCGCCGATCACCACCACGCCCTGCAGCTCCTCCAACCCGTCCATCTCGGCGAGGATGGTGTTCACCACCCGCTCGGTCACCTGCGGCTCTCCGAGCCCACCGCCGCGCGCGGGCACCAGGCTGTCGATCTCGTCGATGAAGATGACCGTCGGAGCGACCTGCCGTGCGCGCGCGAACAAGCGGCTGACCTGCTGCTCGGACTCGCCGTACCATTTCGACAGCAGGTCGGAGGACTTGGTGGCGATGAAATTCGCGTTCGCCTCCCGCGCCACCGCCTTGGCCATCAGGGTCTTGCCGGTGCCGGGCGGCCCGAACAGCAGGAAGCCCTTGGCTGGGCGGATGCCAAGGCGCCGGAAAGCATCCGGATGCTTCAGGGGGAGCTCGATGCCCTCCCGCAGCTGCTCGCGCGAGGCCTGCACGCCACCCACATCCTCCCAGGTCACGTTGGGTACCTGGATCATGATCTCGCGCAGCGCCGAGGGCTGGATGCGCTTCAGCGCGTTCTCGAAATCCGCCCGTGTCACGCGCAGATCGGCCAGCACCTCGGGGCGGATGCCCTCGCGCAGATTGACCTGCGGCAGGATGCGGCGCACGGCGTCCATCGCCGCCTCCCGCGCCAGGGCCGAGACGTCGGCTCCAACGAAGCCGTAGGTGGCGCGGGCAAGCGCATCGAGATCCACATCCTCGTCGAGCGGCATGCCCCGTGTGTGTATCGCCAGCACCTCGCGCCGCCCGTCCTGGTCCGGCACGCCGATCACAATTTCGCGGTCGAATCGGCCAGGGCGCCGCAGGGCCTCATCGATGGCGTCGAGGCGGTTGGTGGCGGCGATCACCACCACGTTCTGCCGCGGCTCCAGCCCGTCCATCAGGGTGAGGAGCTGCGCGACGATGCGGCGCTCCACCTCGCCCCGGGTCTCGGTGCGCTTGGGCGCGATGCTGTCGATCTCGTCGATGAAGATGATGGAGGGCGCGCGCCTTCCCGCCTCCTGGAAAACGTCGCGCAGACGCTGCTCCGATTCGCCGTAATGGCTGCCCATGATCTCCGGGCCGGCGATGCTGAAGAAGGAGGCCTCCGATTCGTTCGCCACCGCCTTGGCCAGCAGTGTCTTGCCGGTGCCGGGCGGCCCATGGAGGATGACCCCCTTGGGCGGGTCGATGCCAAGGCGCTGAAACAGTTCGGGGTGGCGGAGCGGCAGCTCCACCATCTCCCGCACCTGGTCGACCGCGTTGCCGAGGCCGCCGATATCGTCATAGGTGACGTCGGCACGGCGCGTTTCCTTCGGCTCGACGAATTCCGGCAACAGCTCGATCTCGGTTTCGGGACCGACGCGCACGATGCCCCTCGGCGTCGTCGCGACCACCGACAGGCGAATTTCCTGCAGCGCATAGGCCTGCTGACCAAAGAGCTGACGGACGACCTCGTCGGGAACGCCGTCAGGCCCGCCCAGGCCCGCCCGTCTCTGGTAGAAGGAGGTCGAGACGACGTCACCAGCCACCAGCGGGCGCCCCGTGAAGGTGCGTCGCAGGGCCTCGCCGGACCCGGAGAGGCGCAGGTTCTTCTGGGCGGGGGCGAGGGTAACCCGGGTCGCGGCTTTCGCCTCCACGCGCCGGATCTCGATCCGCTCGCCTGCCGTCACACCCGCATTCGCGCGTTGCAGGCCATCCAGCCGGATGATCTCCAGGTCCTCATCCTCAGGATAGGGCGGCACGGCGATGGCGGCGGTGTGACGCGCGCTGACGATCTCCAGCACATCGCCCTGGCCAATGCCCAGGGCCTGCAAGGCCTTCCGACTGACGCGGGCCACGCCCTTGCCGACATCCTCGGGCCGCGCATTGGCCACTTGTACCTGGACACCCTTCGGTTCCGCTTCGGCCATGGCGCCCTCGCCTCCCGCCTCGCTCGTCATGCCGCCCGTGACTGCCGGTTGCGACCTTCCCGGCGACACATCCGCAGCTTGGCAACAGGGGTCCGGGGCCTGGGTTCCCGGTCCGACCACCTCCCACATCCTTGCCGAGGCCGAGACCCAGTGCGTGCGGCGCCGGGCGCAGCCGGAAGGGCCCGACCCCGACGGAGGCGAAGGCCGCGCAAGGGCGTGAGGCGGAAGGGGACCGCCCGGTCCGGCAATGTGGCTAAGGGGCTTGATGCATCGATCATTGATGTATATGCTGCATGTCATGCCATCGGCTGGACCCGCCCTGCCCTCCTCGCCCCGTGTGGACTATGCCTCGCGCGCGTACTGGGCAGGCACGATCAAGATGGGACTCTCCAAGTTCTTCATCCTGCGCGTGCTGCATGACAGGCCGATGCATGGCTATGACATCGCCCGGGCGGTCGAACGGGTGACGGGAGGCTGCTGCTCCCCGACGGAGGGGACCATCTACCCGGTCCTGCGGGAGTTCGAGGCTGGCGGTTTCGTCACCGTGGAGGACATGGTGGTGCAGGGCCGGCAACGCCGGGTCTACGCGCTGACCAAAGCCGGCCGCGCCGCCTTTCGGGTTGCGCTGGATGCCTGGATGGAAGCTACGGCCGCGCTGCAGGACACGGGCCGTGCCTTCGCCGCCGCCGACCGCGCAAGATCCGCGAAGGGTTGCTGCTGATGCGCCGCTCGCCCGGCCCGCTCTTCGTCAAAATACATCGCCCTTCTATGCATAGAGGAGCATCGACATGAGTGCTTCCGCCAGCCCGGTCGCCGTGATCGGCGCCGGCCCTGTCGGCCTCGCTGCCGCCGCGCATCTCCTCGCGCATGGCCTCGAGCCCCTGGTGCTGGAGGCTGGGTCGGAGATCGGCGATGCCGTCCGTGCCTGGGGCCATGTGCGGATGTTCTCGCCCTGGCGCTTCAATATTGACGCCGCTGCCCGCGCCCTGCTGGAGGCTGAAGGCTGGACCCCGCCCGATGCCGAAGCTTACCCGACCGGGGCAGAACTCGTGGCGCGCTACCTCGTCCCGCTTGCCGCGACGCCCGCCTTGCGTGGCCGCATCCATACCAGGACGCGCGTTGTCGGTGTCGCCCGCCGGGACCACGGACGGCTGCGCGACGCGGCCGCACGCAACGGCGTGCCCTTCGTGCTCCATGCCGCAACGGCCGCAGGCGCCGTGGAGGCGTTGGAGGCCACGGCCGTGATCGACTGCTCGGGCAGCTGGGGCGCGCCGAACCCGGCCGGCGCACATGGCATGCCGGCACCGGGCGAGACGACGCATGCGGACCGCATCGCCTATGGCATTCCGGATGTCCTGGGCGCCGGGCGCGACACCTATGCCGGTGCCACCACGCTGGTGGTCGGTGCCGGCCATTCGGCCATGAATGCGGTGCTCGACCTGCTGGCCTTGGCCCGGACCGCCCCGACGACGCGCGTGCTCTGGGCCTTCCGCCGGCCGCTCGCCGCGGTGAAATTCGGCGGCGGCGTCCGTGACGCGCTGGCACAGCGCGGCGCGCTTGGCAGACAGGCGCAGGCGTTGGTGGAAAGTGGCGCTGTTACCGCACTCGCGCCGTTCCTGATCGACGGCATCACCGACGAGAACGGCGCGCTCGCGGTCACCGGCCGACAGGGCGACCGCACCGCGACCGTGCGAGCTGACCGCATGATCGTCGCCACGGGCTTCCGGCCGGACCTCTCCTTCCTGCGCGAGATCCGCCTTGCTCTCGACGCGGCGGTCGAGACGACGCCGGCTCTGGCCCCGCTGATCGATCCGAACCTGCATTCCTGCGGCACGGTGCGGCCGCATGGCGAGGCGGAGTTGCGCCACCCGGAGACCGGGTTCTACATCGCCGGCATGAAGAGCTACGGCCGCGCGCCGACCTTCCTGCTCGCAACAGGCCACGAGCAGGTGCGCAGCATCGCCGCGGCGCTGGCGGGCGACTGGGACGCCGCGCGACGTGTTCGGCTGGAACTGCCGGAAACCGGCGTCTGCTCGACCGAGCGGGTCGGGCGGGCTGCCACCGCAGCATCCTGCTGCGAGCCTGCCGGCGTTCCCGCACGCGCGCCGGACGCGGTGGCTTCCTCCGCCTGCTGCGCTCCCGCCGCAGCGCCCGCCCAGCCAAAAGTGTACTGCGGGTGAGGACCGGGGTGTGAGCGACGCGGCGACACCATCCGCGCCGCCAGGCGCGACGCGGGTCGTCATCGCACTCGGGACGGCGCAAACCCTGGCCTGGGCCTCGTCCTACTACCTGCCCGCGATTCTGGCGGCACCGATGGCGCGTGATCTGGGCCTCTCGGCCAGTTGGGTGTTCGGCGCCTTCTCCGCCGCCCTGGTGCTGTCCGCTCTGCTGGGTCCTGCGGTAGGCCGCGCGATCGACGCGCGCGGCGGGCGCGGCGTGCTGGCCCTCTCGAATCTGGTGCTCGCCGCGGGTCTGGTACTGCTGGCCTGCGCCAGGGGGCCTGGGATACTGGTGGCGGGCTGGATCCTGCTCGGTGTCGGCATGGCCATGGGTCTCTACGACGCCGCTTTCGCCACGCTGGCCGGTCTCTATGGCCGGGCAGCGCGCGGGCCGATTACCGGCATTACCCTGATCGCCGGATTCGCCAGTACCGTAGGATGGCCGCTCTCCGCCCTGCTGGAAGATGGCCTCGGTTGGCGCGGCGCCTGCCTCGTCTGGGCGGGACTGCACATCGTGCTCGGCCTGCCGCTCAACCGCGTGCTGGTGCCGCCGGCCCCGCCGCCGGAGCGTGCCTCGGCCGCGACGGCGATCGAAGGCCCGCCGCCCCCGCGCCTCGCCATGCCGCTGCTTGCCTATGTCTTTGCCGTCACATGGTTCGTGACCGGGGCGATGGCGGCGCATCTGCCGGTGCTGCTACAGACGGCCGGGGCCGCCCCGGCCGTCGCGATCGCAGCCTCCGCCCTGGTGGGCCCGGCGCAAGTGGCCGCGCGAGTGGCGGAGTTCGGCCTGTTGCGCCGCTTCCACCCATTGGTCTCGGCACGGCTTGCCACGCTTGGGCACCCCTTGGGGGCAATGGTGCTGGGTGTGCTCGGCGGTCCCGCGGCGGCGGCCTTCACGGTGCTGCACGGCATGGGTAACGGCGTGCTGACCATCGCCAAGGGGACGTTGCCGCTCGCCGTCTTCGGCCCGGCAGGATACGGCGCGCGGCAGGGCCTGCTCTCGGCGCCGGCTCGGCTGCTGCAGGCGACGGCGCCCTTCCTGTTCGGGCTGCTGCTGGAGAGCGCAGGCCTTGGCGTGGCGCTCGGCCTCACCTCGGCGTTGTCGCTCTCCGCTTGCGCCGCCCTGCTGGTGCTATCGGCGCCGCATGCGGGGACCGCGGTGCGCTGAGGCGCTGCGCGCACGCGCCGTCGGCCCTCCGAGGGCGCCGGGGCGAAGCGGACCGATCCCGACGCACCCCTCCCCGGTTCCCGGCCGCGGCGGTTGCAGGACGGCCTTCGGCCCCACCTGCCGTCACGGAGACAGTGGTCCGCCTCGCTCGTGCGAGGCCGGTGCCGAATGCAGGGCCGCGCCGCCAAACACCGGCGGATGTCATGCAAACGTCACTCGTCCAGGCTTTTGATTCGACTATAATGGAATCATGGAAATCGACGATGCCGCCCTGGCCTTTGCCGCCCTGGGCCAGCCGACGCGGCTGGAATTGCTGCGCACCCTGCTCGGTGCTGGACCGAACGGGCTTGCGGCAGGTGAGGCGGCGGCGCGTCTCGGCGTGCCGCCCTCGACCCTGTCCTTCCACTTGCGGGCCCTGGAGCAGGCGGGACTGATCGCGCCGACGCGCCGGGGGCGCCACCTGATCTACGCAGCCCGGATCGCCACATTGCGCGACCTGATCGCCTTCCTCGCGGACGGCTGCTGCGATGGAGAGCCCGCGCGCTGCGGCGATCTCCACCGCCTCCTCGATGCCCCACCGGAGATGTCCGCGACGATGCCGACACCCCCTGCCTTCAACGTGCTGTTCCTGTGCACGCGGAATTCGGCCCGCTCGATCATGGCGGAGGCCATCCTGAACAAGATCGGCCAGGGGCGCTTCCGGGCCTTCTCGGCCGGCTCCCAGCCCGCACCCGAGGGACCACTGCCAGAGGTGCTGGCCCAACTGAAAGCGCTCGGCCACTATGTCTCGTCGCTGCACAGCAAGTCCTGGGATGAGTTCACCGGCCCCCAGGCGCCGCGCATGGACTTCGTCATCGCCCTTTGCGACACGCTGGCCGGGCAGGTCTGCCCCGATTTCGGCGCGACCACCGTCACCGCCGCCTGGCCGCTGCCCGACCCGGCTAAGTTCGGCGGCAATACCGCCGAGCATGCAACCCTGCTGAACGAGCTCTATGCCGGATTGCGCCGGAGGCTGGAGGTTTTCAGCAGCCTGCCCTTCGCCTCGCTCGACCGCATGGCGCTGAAGGCACGCCTGGACGAACTGGCCGACCCGCATGTGGGGGTGCGCTGAAATGCGGGTCGGCATCAGCGGCATGGGACGCATCGGCCGCCTCGCGCTGCGGGCCGCCCTGGGCGCGGCGGAACGGCCGCAGGACGACCCGCGGCGCGGCAACCGGCTGGAGGTCGTGCATCTCAACGAGATCAAGGGCGGCCCCACGGCCTGCGCCCATCTGCTGGAGTTCGACAGCGTTCAGGGGCGCTGGCGCGGGCCAGGCATCGCGGCGGAGGGCGAGGGCGCCCTGCGCATCGGCGAACGGCGCCTCTCCTTCTCCGCCCATGCCCACCCGGCCGAAATTCCCTGGGGTGAACTCGGCGTGGAGCTCGTGCTGGAGTGCACCGGCAAGTTCCTGACGCCGGAAGTGCTGCGCGGCCATCTCGACCGCGGCGCGAAGCGGGTGATCGTGGCGGCCCCGGTGAAGGATCCATCGGTGCTGAACCTGGTCGTCGGCGTGAACCACGGCCTCTACGATCCGGCGTTGCACCCGATCGTCACCGCGGCCTCCTGCACCACGAATTGCCTCGCCCCGGTGGTGAAGGTGGTGCACGAGGCGATTGGCATCCGCCATGGCCAGATCACCACGATCCACGACCCGACCAACACCAATGTGGTCACGGACGCACCCCACAAGGATCTGCGGCGCGCTCGCTCCGCGATGCTGAGCCTGCAGCCGACGACGACGGGCAGTGCGACAGCAATCGCGCTGATCTATCCGGAGCTGAAGGGCAGGCTGAACGGCCATGCGGTGCGCGCGCCGGTACTGAATGCGAGCCTGACCGACTGCGTCTTCGAGCTTCGCCGCGAAACCGCTGCCGAGGAGGTGAACCGCATGTTCGCGAAGGCCGCTGCCGGGCCGCTCGCCGGCATCCTGGGCTATGAGGAGCGCCCGCTGGTCTCGGCGGACTACGCGCGCGACACCCGCAGCGCGATCGTGGACGGTCCGTGCACCATGGTCACCGACGGCACGCTGCTGAAGGTCTATGCCTGGTACGATAACGAGATGGGCTATGCCTGCCGCATGGTGGACCTGGCCTGCCACATGGCAGAGGCCGGGATCTGAGGCATGAGCAGCACCACCGCCGCGTCCTCCGCTGGCGCCGGCGCCACCCGCAACTACGCCATCGTCACCGCCGCCTATTGGGGCTTCACGCTGACGGACGGCGCCCTGCGGATGCTGGTGCTGCTGCACTTCTATCGGCTCGGTTACTCGCCTTTCACGCTCGCCTTCCTGTTCCTGCTGTACGAGGCCGCAGGCATCGGCGCGAACCTCGTTGGTGGCTGGCTCGCCGCCCGCCACGGCATCGCGCGCATGCTGGCGATCGGGCTGGCGACCCAGATCGGCGGCTTCCTGATGCTCTCCGCGATGTCGCCAGGCTGGGGCCCGGCCTTGTCCGTGGCCTGGGTCGTCGCGTCGCAGGGCGTCTGCGGCGTTGCCAAGGATCTGACGAAGACGGCCAGCAAATCGGCCATCAAGCTCACGGCGGGCGATGCCTCGGGCCGGCTGTTCCGTTGGGTGGCGTGGTTCACCGGCAGCAAGAACGCGATGAAGGGCGCGGGCTTCTTCCTCGGTGGCCTGCTGCTCGAGGGGATGGGCTTCCGCAGCGCGCTCTGGGCCATGGCAGTCATGCTCGGTGCCGTGCTCATGGGCGTGGTGTTCGCGTTGCCGCCGCTGATGGGCAAGGCGAAGGCGTCGAGGTCTGCGAGGGAGTTCCTCGCCAAGAACCGAGGGGTGAACCTGCTGGCCGCCGCGCGCATCGTGCTGTTCGGTGCGCGCGATATCTGGTTCGTGGTCGGCCTGCCGGTCTTCCTCTACGCCTCGGGCTGGACCTTCACCATGGTGGGCGGCTTCCTGGCTCTCTGGACCGTCTGCTATGGGGCCGTGCAGGCTGCTGCGCCCGGGCTCGTGCGCCGCAGCGAGGACGGGCTGTCGAGCGAGGTGCCCGCCGCGCGGCTCTGGTCCCTGGCGCTGGCGCTGGTGCCGTCGGCTCTGGCCATGGCCGTCATCACCGGCATGCCGCGCCTGGATCTGGTCGTCGTGACGGGGCTTGCCGTGTTCGGGCTCGCCTTCGCGGTGAACTCCTCGGTCCACTCCTATCTGATCCTTGCCTATGCCGGCTCGGAGAAGGCGGCGGAAGACGTCGGGTTCTACTATGCCGCGAATGCGGCGGGGCGCTTCGTCGGAACGCTGCTGTCGGGCCTGCTCTACGCCTCGGGCGGACTGGCCGCCTGCCTTGCCGGCTCGGCCGCGATGCTGGCTGCGTGCTGGGTCATCACCCTGGCGCTGCCGCTCCGGCGGGAATGAGCCTCCGGCCGCGCTTCAGGCGCGCGACCGTCTGAACCGACCGGATTCGGGTCAGGAGGATCCTGGCGGCCCGTCATGCTGGATCCCGGGGCGCAGTCAGGGTAGTGCCCACTGCAACTGCGAGATGCTGATCCCGGAGACCTCCGTTCGGCTGGCCGGAGCGCCATCGCCTGATACTCCGATCCAGCCGATCGCCGTCGGCCTGTATCGGGTGTCGCGGCGGGCTTGATTCGGTTTCCCTATCGCCGGAGAACCCGGCCTATTATCTTGAGGCGCTTGCGCTGGCGGCCAGGAGCCGCGAGCCGGAAGGTCAAAGTCGGGAGCTTTGTACGCGCCATGGGTGCCGCCCTATTCGCCTCCGGCCCGGGGCAGATCCTTGCACCCACCGGCTGTCTGCCGGTGCGGGCCGTGGCCGCGGCTGCAGTGATGCTCCGACGGGGCCGGGTTGTGGCGGCGATCATGCTCCTTGGCGGGGCCGGCCCAGGTGGGCGGAGCCTCGTCCCACATGGCTGTTCCGACCGGCTCTAGCGCGGCGTCGAATGCCTGTCGGGGTGATGGTCTTGCCTGCGACCTTCCATTTCGGTGCACGGGCGGGATGAGCGAGTTCTCCTGCCGCAGCCCGGTTCCGGCCTTCAGGTCCCTGCCCTTTTGCTGGTCGCCGGCCCCGGCCATCCGCATCTCGCTCTGGCTGCATGCAGGAGGGCTCGCGGCCGTGGCGGCGAACCCCTCCTGGTGGCCCGATCTGCTGGGCGCACTCGCGGCAAACCACGCCGTGCTCGCCTGCGGCATGCACCCGCGCAGCAGGATGCTGGGTCCCAATCTCACACGCCTGCCCCCGGCGCCCTCGGCCATGGTCGCGCTCACCTTCGACGACGGTCCGGACCCGGAGGTGACGCCGCGCGTGCTGGACCTGCTCGATGCCCATGGCGCGACAGCCAGCTTCTTTGCCATCGGGCATCGCGCCGCACGGCACGCAGCCCTGGCACGGGAGATCGTGCGCCGCGGGCACGGCCTTGAGAACCATACCTATCGCCACCCGCTCAGCTTCGCCTCCTGGCACCCGGGAGCGATGTTGCGCGAGCTCCTGGCGGCGCAGCATGCGATCGCCGATGCCTGCGGGCAGGCGCCGCAATTCTTCCGGCCACCCGCAGGTCTCCGCAGCCCCCTGCTCGACCCGGTGCTCGCCATGGTCGGGCTGTCCCTCGTCTCCTGGACACGCCGCGGCTACGACACCGTCAGCACCCGGCCCGCAGATGTGCTGCGCCGCCTGACGCGCGGGCTCGCGGCCGGCGATCTCCTTCTGCTGCATGACGGACGCAGCGCACGCGCGGAGGACGGCACACCCACCGTACTCGCGGTTCTCCCCGGCCTGCTCGCACGCCTGCAGGAGAGCGGGCTCAGGGCCGTGTCGCTGACGCAGGCGCTGCAGGCGGCGAGCGCCGTCGATGCAGCAGCGCCGGCAGGCGGGCCAGCATCCCGAGCACCAGTCGCGTATGCATCCAGGTGAGCAGAATATTGTCGCGCCAGTAGCGGAAGTGCGAGACGCCCCCTTCCTCCGCGGTCAGGTAGCGCACCGGTGTGGGCAGGTTCACCGGGCGCACGCCGTGCCAGCAGAGCCGCACGGCTGCTTCGGGGTCGAAGTCGAAGCGGCGCATCCAGCGGCTTCGCTCCATGACCTCGATCAGCGGAAGGATGGGGTAGACCCGGAAGCCGAACAGCGAGTCGCCGATGCCTGCGCCGAGCGTCTCGAGCTTCGCCCACCAGTTCGAAATGCGGCGCCCATGCACGCGGAGGCGCGGCGCATCCGCCCCGAAGACCGGGCAGCCGAGGATCATCGCTGCCGGCTCCGCGCGGGACGCGTCCATCATCGCCGCGATCGAGGCGGCGGGATGCTGGCCGTCCGCGTCCATGACCAGGGCGTGCGTGAAACCCTGTCGGTGCGCCGCGCGCAGCCCGTGCAGGACCGCCGTTCCCTTGCCCTGGTTCGCGGGCAGGACCATGACCTCCAGGCCCGAATCGGTACGCGCCGCCTCGCGGAGTAGGATGTCGGTGCCGTCCGTGCTGCCATCCACGACCACCCAGACCGGCTGCCATGCCGCGCGCGCCTCGCGGACCGTCTCCAGCAGCCGCAGGCCGGTGTTGTAGCTCGGGATCAGGACCAGGCGTGTCTCGCGTCGCATCAGGCGAGGGCTTCCCTGGGCAAATGCTCGCGGAAATAGGTCTCCAGCCCAGTGACAAATGCGTCCGGGTCGCCTTTCACCTCGAGGCGCTGGCCAAGCCGGATGCGATAGACCAGGGGCAGCTGTGGCCGGCGGAACAGCGGCCAGCCTTTCCTGAGATACGGGCTGTCGGCTTCGATGAACACGGTCTGCACCGGCGCCCCGGCAGCCCTGGCCATGACGGCGAAGCTGCGATGGAAGCGGTCGATGGGCGCGCGTGCCGTGCGCGAGCCCTCGGGAAAGATCAGCAACTGGCTGCCCTCCCGCACTGCCTGCGCCGCCCGGCGGATCATCGGTAGCGGCGCGTCGTTGCGGATGTAGGCGGCTAGCCGCACGCCGCCGCCGAGGAACAGGTTGTCCCAGAGCGATGCCTTGGTGATGCAGACCACCCGCGGGAGGCGGGAGATCAGCAGCACCGCGTCGAGCATGGTCGGATGGTTGGCCGCGATCACGATGGCCTGCTCGTCGCGCAGCCTGTCCAGTGCCGCAAGATCTGCACGCAGGACGCCCGTCGCGCGCATGACGCCGAGGGACCAGCGGAATCCGGCCATGATCATGAACTGGCCGAGCGGCTCCCCGACGCGGCGGGGCAGGAGACGATACAACAGGGAGGCGGGCAGGCTCCAGAGCAGGCAGCTCACGCCGAAGACCATCAGACAGAAGTAGAAGGCGAGAGGGTAGTAGACGGACGTGATCCAGCCCGGCGACGCAGAGCTCGCCCACCCACGCCGCGCGCTGCTCGGCTGCATCCTCGCCTCGTCACCAGTCCCCTTCCCGCCCAGAATACGCTAATACGCGGTCGCGAGCGAAGCTGGGAACGGGGCGATTCTGGCGGTGACGGTGAAGACGGACGGGATCGCATCGATGCGCCCGCAAGATGCCCCTGCGACAAGCGGATTACGGCCGGCGCCGCATCCGCCGCTCACCGCCTATTACGCCGCCGAGGAAGACCGCGACGGCTTCGTGCGCGACCTCTTCGATACGACGGCCGCATCCTACGATCGCATCAACCGGACCTTCTCGCTCGGCTCCGGCGCCTGGTACCGCCGGCGCGCTCTGTGGCGCGCGGGGCTGCGGCCCGGCCAGACGCTGCTGGACGTGGCGATCGGCACCGGCCTGGTCGCCCGCGAGGCGGTCCGCATCCTGGGCCGGCCAGCCGATGTCCTGGGCCTTGACCTGAGCGAGGGCATGCTGAGGGAGGCGCGCCGGACCCTCACCGTCCCGCTCGTCCGCGGACGGGCGGAAGCACTGCCCTTCGGCGATGCGAGCGTGGACTTCGTCAGCATGGGCTATGCGCTGCGCCATGTCGCCGACCTGTCCGTCGCCTTCGCCGAATACCATCGCGTGCTGCGGCCGGGCGGACGCCTGCTGCTGCTCGAGATCGGGCGTCCCAGTGGCCGGCTGGCCTATGCAGCCGCTCGCTTCTACCTGGGCAGAGTGGTGCCGGCCCTCAGCCGGTGGCTGGGCGGAGGGCGTCGGACCAAGACGCTGATGCAGTACTACTGGGACACGATCGACGCCTGCGTCCCTGCTGCCACGATCCAGCAGGCCCTGGCTGGGGCAGGCTTCACGCAGGTCACCTGCGACGTCCAGTTCGGCATTTTCCGCGCCTACATGGCCCAAAGGCCGGCCAGCCCCTTCGCCTGGCCCCGCTAGGCCGATGTCACAGACGATCGATCCGACGATCCCCGGAGCACCATGCATGTCCGCCTCGCAACCGCCACCGCTACAGGGCGCGATCGGCCCTGCGGAGCTCGACGCGATTACCCAGCGGGTCGTCGGGCTCTACGCCGGCGCTTCCCGCTTCGTGCGCGGCTTCGTCGGCGGCAAGCTGCGTACCGATCCGGCAACGGGGGCAGTCCTTCGCCGGGCGGCCGCCGCGCCCTTCGGTACAGTGGCCGATCTCGGCTGCGGTCGCGGCCAGCTTGGCCTCGCGCTGCTCACTGCCGGTCTCGCGGAGCGAGTCACCGGGCTCGACCGGGATGGTGCCAAGATCGCCGACGCGGCACGCGCCGCATCCGGCCTTCCGGCCGCCTATGCGGTGGCGGATCTCGGCACCGCGCCGGTTCCGGCCTGTGACACCGCCCTGCTCATCGACATCCTCCTGCAGATGCCGGAAGCGGCGCAGCACGCGCTGCTCGCGCGCGTTGCGGCGGCAGCACGGCGACGCGTCCTGATTCGTGCCTTCGACCCCGACTGCGGCTGGCGGGCGCGGCTGGGCTTCGCCATGGAGCGGGTCGGCCGCGTGGTCCGGCGTGACGGTGCCGAGATCCGGCCCTTGCCCCTGCATGTCATCGCGGGGCCCTTCGAGGCGGCTGGCTTCGCGGTGTCGGTCACGCCCTGCTGGGGGCGCACGCCCCTGCCGAACGTGCTGCTGGCAGCGGAACGGCCGGCATGAGGCACGCGCTGCTCGCGGCGGCCGCTGCGTTCACCCTCCCCGCAGCAGCGCAGGAAGCGCAGCGGCCGCTGTTCGAGGCGGGCGCCTTTGGCGGCGGCGCCCTGCTGCCCGACTACCCCGCGGCCGGCCAGTCCCATCTGCGTGCCATCGCCTTGCCCTGGCTGATCTTTCGCGGCGACGTCCTGCGCAGCGATGAGCGCGGCCTGCGTGGCCGAATGTATCGCGACGAGGATCTGGAGCTGACACTGAACTTTAATGGTGCGCTCGGCACCCGCTCCAGCGAGAACCGGGCGCGGGATGGCATGCCAGACCTCGATTGGCTCGGCGAGGTCGGTCCGTCGCTCCGCTGGGTGGTCTGGCGCAATACGGAGAGCCGGTCGCGGATCACGCTGGAGACGCCGATTCGCGCGGTCTTCTCCACCGATTTCGAGCGCATCCGGTACCGGGGCTATGTCTTCGCCCCGGAGGTCGCGATCGAGCGGTTTGGGCTTGTCTTCGACGAGTCGCGGGCGCGGCTGGGCATCGGCCCCATCTTCGCCTCCGGTCGCCTGATGGACTACTGGTACCATGTCGGTCGGGACCATGTTCGGCCCGGCCGCCGGGCCTACGATGCCTCCGGCGGCTATCTCGGCCTCCGCCTGCAATTCTCCTACCGTGTTCCGGTCACCGAGCGGCTTTCCGTAACCCTGGGAGGACGGCTCGAGAATTTCTCCGGCGCCACGAACAGCGACAGCCCGCTGTTCCGCTCCGAGTTCAATGCGACGCTCGTCGGCGGCGTGTCCTTCACGCTGTACCGGTCGGAGGCCACCATCGCTTCTGCCGCCGAACCCTTCGACTGAGCCCTCTGGTCGCCAGCACCCGAAATCGCGGGTCCGAACCGACCGGCCCGAATACGCTGCCAAAGCGGCGGCATCGCTGGTCCGCCTTCCTTGCCACCCCTGCCAAGGCTCTGATATTCACACCGGGAGGCCGCCAAGACTCCAACGTGAACGGCGCTCTCGCTGAGGTCCACGAGCACTCAATGTCCTCCGGCACTCCCGCCCCCACGACCGACGAATTCTCTGCCGGGCTGTCCCCGCAGGAGCTTGAGGTCGCGCGCCTGATCGTCTCCGCCCTCTCTCTCGATGTGGCGCCCGAGGACATCGCGCCGGAGGCACCGCTGTTCAACGACGGCCTTGGCCTCGACTCCATCGATGCGCTCGAGATCGCGCTCGCCGTATCCAAGGCCTATGACGTCAAGCTGCGCTCTGATGACGAGCGGAACCACCGCATCTTCGCCTCGCTTCGCAGCCTCACCGGGCACATCGAAAAGCACCGGACGCGTTGAGGCCATGCGGGGCGTGCGCCGCGGAGCCGGTGCATGGGTCGGGCGGCGACTGGCGGCGAGCACCTTCGTCGTCCTTGCCGCGGCCGCCCTGGCGACGGAGATGGCAGTCGGCGCGGTGGCAGTGGCCCTCGTGGGGTCTGATGGCCCCGCGGTCCTGGCGGCACTTGGCAATTTCTGCGTGTGCCTGCGCTTCGGTGCCACCCTGCTTCCCGGGCGGGAACCGCTGATCTCCCGCTACAGCCGCTTCGACGCGGGCCTGCCGGATGCGGACGGAACCTACACGCGCCGGCTGACCCTCGTCTGGTCCGCCCTGCTTGCCGGCTTCGCCCTGGCCTATGCCACGGCTGCGCTCGCCTCCTGGTCTATCGCGGTAATTTCGGTCGTGCAGCCTCTCACCTGTGGCACCCTCTTCCTGGGTGAGCACGTGCTTCGCAACCGGCGCTTCCCCGAGCATGGGCGGGCCACGCCGCTCAGGACCCTTCGGGCGATCTGGCTCTCCCACGGTGCGGCCGTGCGGCATGCCGCCTGAGGCTCCCCACATGCTGCAAGGCGCCGATGCCACGCTCGTGGTGCAGGATGAGGATGCGGCGTCCTGGCCGCTCACCGCGCGGCCCGCCTCCGATGTAATCTGCCACCGCGGCGGCCAGGCAATCACCGTCGGGCGGTTCCTGGGCGAGGTGGCGGCGCTCGCAGCGCACCTCCCGGAGCATGGCCACGCGATCAACCTGTCCGCCGATCGGTATCACACCCTGCTCGGATTTGCTGCGGCACTGGTGCGCGGGCACACGACGCTGCTGAATGCGGATCCGGCCCCGCAGCGACTCGCCGCGCTCTGCGCACGCTACCCCGGCACCTATGCGCTGGCTGACGGCCCGGCCGAGACACCGCTGCCGCTGATCCGTCTCGACCATGCATCCTGCGCCCCAACCGGCGCCGCCATCGAGGCTCCTTCGATCCCCGCAGGGCGCGTCGCTGCCATCGCCTTCACCTCAGGCTCGACCGGCGAGCCGGCGGCGCATCCCAAGCCCTGGGGCGCACTGGTCGCTGCTGCTGCAGCCGCAGCTGAGCGCTTCCGGCTTCGTCGTGGCGACGGAACGCCCACCAGTATCGTCGCCACCGTGCCGCCGCAGCACATGTACGGCTTCGAGACCACGATCATGCTGCCCCTGCAGGCGACGGTCGCGTGCCATGCGGGGGAGAGCTTCTTTCCCACCGATGTGCTGGACGCGCTGACCGCGCTGCCGCCGCGACGGCTGCTGATCACCACGCCCTTGCACCTCCGCGCCCTGCTCGCCGAGATCCGGCGTCCTCCGCCGCTCGCTGCGGTCATCTCGGCAACCGCGCCGCTCGCGCCAAGCATGGCGGAGGCCGTCGAACGGGACTGGCAGACTCCCATGCTGGAGATCTATGGCGCGACCGAGGCCGGCTCCATGGCGAGCCGCCGCACTGCGGCGGAGGCAGATTGGCTCCCCTATCGCGGGGTACGGATACGGCCCGGGGTCGCTGTGGTGCCCGGGCTGGGCGAGGTTCCGCTGGCTGACGCCATCGAGCCGACCATGCGCGGGCGCTTCCGCCTGCTGGGGCGACGGACCGACCTGGTGAAGCTCGGGGGACGACGCGCCTCCCTTGCCGAGCTCAACCGGGTGCTGGCCGAGATCGAGGGGGTGCAGGACGGCGTCTTCGTTGCGCCAGAGGACATAGAGAGCAATCCTGCTGCGCGGCTCACCGCCTATGTCGTCGCCCCGGGGCGCTCGGCGGAGGAAATCCTGAATGCGCTCCGCGCACGGGTGGAGCCGGTCTTCCTGCCGCGCCCGGTCGTTCTGGTGCCGGCACTGCCGCGCAACCGCCTCGGCAAGTTGCCGCAGGAGGCGCTGGTGGCGCTGCGCACTGCCGTGGCGGACAGCGCGTGAGCCGCGCCTACGGCGGCGAGGTCGCGGCGCGCCTGTCCGTGCCCCACGACCACCCTGCCCTGCCCGGGCATTTCCCCGGCCGGCCGATCGTGCCCGGCGTGCTGCTGCTGGATGCGGTGCTGGAGGCGGCAGCCTTCGCCCGGGGCCGCCTGTTGCGTGCCAAGTTCACGGCTCCGGTCCTGCCGGGAGATCCGGTCGAGATCATGTTCGATCGACGCGATGCGGGGCGGATCGCGTTCAGTTGTCGTTGCCGCGGCACTGTCGTCCTGTCAGGGGAGCTTGCGTGCAGCCCGCTGGAACCGCCGCCCTAGAATGGACCACCGCGCCCGAGCGCGGCAGCATCCGGCTGGCCCGTTTCATGGTCTGGCTGGTGCACCATGTGGGCTGGTGGCCAGGGCATCTGCTGCTCTACCCGATCGCTGCCTACTTCCTGGCCTTCTCGCCGCGCCAGCGGGCGGCGGCAGGGGTGTATCTCGGGCGTGCGCTGGGGCGGCGGCCGGGGCTCGGCGACCTGTTCCGACTCTACTTCGCCTTCGCATCGACCATTCTCGACCGGGCCTTCCTGGTCGCCGGCCGGGCGGAACGGTACAGGATCGAGGTGCACGGCCTGGATGTGCTGCAGGAGAGGATCGCCGCAGGCCAGGGATGCCTGCTCCTCGGCGCGCATCTCGGCAGTTTCGAGGCACTGCGCGCGGTTGCCGATGCCGGCTGCCCGGTGGAAGTGGCGGTCATGATGCACGAGGCGAACGCTGCACGATTGAAGGCCGTTTTCGACGTGCTACGCGGCCCGGGCCGTGCCGCCACCATCATCCCGCTGGGCACCACCGACGCCATGCTGCGCGCCCGGGAGTGCCTGGAGAATGGCGGGCTGGTGGGATTGCTGGCCGACCGGGCGCCGCGCGGCGAACGGCTTCTGCCCGTGCCCTTCCTCGGCCAGCCTGCGCCGCTGCCGACCGGTCCCCATCTGCTTGCCGCCGTGCTCGGCGCGCCGGTGATGCTCGCCTTCGGCATCTGGCGGGGCCCACGGCACTACGAGGTCCACTTCGAGCCCTTCGCCGAACCGCTGCCCTCCGGCCGCGCCGGGCGGGAGGCTGCGATCGCCGAGCGCGTCCGCCGCTATGCCGAGCGGCTCGAGGAAATCTGCCGGGCCCACCCCTATAACTGGTTCAACTTCTACGACTTCTGGCAGGAGCGTCGGACATGAGGCGCACCCGGCGCAGCCTGCTGCGCGCAGCGGTCCTTCTCGTCCCGGTGGCCGGGGGAAGCCTGCCCGTCCGGGCTGACCAGGCGGCGCTCGAGGCCTTGATGCGCACCTTTGCCGCAGTGCCCCGATCGCAAGCCTCCTTCACTGAGAAGAAGGCGATTCCGGAGCTGGACCTTCCGCTGCCGAGCGAGGGTACGCTCGTCTGGGTGGCGCCGGACCGGCTGGAGAAGCGCACCACCACACCGATCCAGGAGGTGCTGCGCGTCACCGGCGACCGCCTAATCTACGAGCGGCCGGACCGCGGAACCCGCCAGGAGTTCAGCCTGGCGGAGCAGCCTGAAATGCGGGCGCTGGTCGAGGCCATCCGAGGCACCCTCGCGGGCGACCTGGCGACGCTGCGGCAGCACTACGACATCGGCTTCGACCTCCTTGCCGACGGGTCATGGCGCATGGTCCTGGTGCCCCTCTCCTGGCGCCTCCGCGGGGCCGTGCAGCGCATCGTCCTGGCGGGGCGCGGGGCGCAGGTGCTGGCGGTGGACACCGAGGGCAACGGGGGCGTGACGCGCATGCGCATCACCCCGCTTCCGTGACGCGGATTCTCGCTGCGCTGTTGCTGCTGGCGGGCCTTGGGGGGGTGCTGGCGGCGAAAGTCGGCCTGCGGACCGACCTTGCGGAGTTCCTGCCGCCGGGCCGCACTCCGGCCAGCGCCTTCCTCTTCCACGAACTCCAGGGCGGCACGGCCACCACGCTGCTGCTGGCTGGCATCGAGGGCGCGGATCCGAAGGAACTGGCGCGGCTCTCACGCGAGACCGCCGCGGCCCTGCGCGCCTCCGGCCGCTTCGACTTCGTTGGCGATGGTACGCTGAGCCTGTCCGAGGCCGAGCAGGCGCTGCTGTTCCGCTACCGCTACCTCCTCTCGCCCGAGACGCGGCCGGAGACCTTCACACCAGCAGCGCTGCGTCCGCACCTGGAGGCCCTGCTCGAAGGGCTGCGCTCCTCCGCCTCGCCGCTGCTGGTCCGCTTCGGCTTCGCCGACCCGACCGGCGCCTTCCTGGGCTTGGCCCGGACCTGGCTGGCCGAGGCGCGGGTCGAGACGTGGGATGGCGCCTGGTTCGCTACCGGCGACGGTCCACCCCGCGCACTGCTGCTCGCGCGCGCCCGCGGCGCGGGGCTCGACGCCGAGGCACAGCGCGACGCAGTGGCTACCTTTCAGGCCGCCTTCGCCGCTGCCCGGCCGGGGCAGGCGCGGTTGCTGCTGAGCGGCCCCGGCGTCTTCGCCGCCGAGGCGGCGGCCGTGATCCGCGCGGATGTGCGGCGGGTCTCACTCGCCGCCGTGGCACTGCTCGCGGCCTTCCTCTTCTGGCGCTACCGCTCTTTCCTGATGCTGGCGGTCGTCGCCGTACCGCTGGCCGCGGGAACCATTGCGGGCTTTGCAGCCACCGCCGCGATTTCTGGCGGCGCGGTGCACGGCATCGCTCTGGGCTTCGGCATGACCATGCTGGGCGTCACGGTGGATTATCCGATCCTGCTCGTCACCCTGCGACGGCCTGAGGAGAGGCTGGGCGAGGCTGCCGCACGCCTCTGGCCGACGCTCCGGCTCGCAGCCGCCTCAGCCGCGGCCGGACTCGCCGCCATGCTGGGTTCGGGCTTCCCGGGCCTCGTCCAGCTCGGCGTCTTTGCCGGCACCGGGCTGCTCGCCGCGGCCACGACCACCCGCTGGATCCTGCCGCTGCTGCTGCCCGGGATGCGGATCATGGCGCGGCCCCTGCCCGCCCCGCTGCGAGTGGCGCTCTCCGCCCTGCGTGGGCGCCGGGCCCTGGCCGGCGCGGTGGCGCTCGCGGCCGCAGTGGGACTGGCGGCAGCGGGAGGACCAACCTGGCAGCGGGATCTCGCCGCGCTCAGCCCGGTGCCGCATGCCGCCCAGGCGCTCGACGCGGAGCTGCGCAGCCAGCTCGGCGCGCCGGATGTGCGGATTCTCTTCGCGCTCGGCCCAGGTTCGGAGGCGGCGGTGCTGGAAGCCTCCGAACGTCTGGGTACGGCCGTGGCACCCCTGATCGGACGCGACGGGGCCCTGCAGGGCCTCGATCTGCCCAGTCGGTACCTGCCAAGCCCGGCCACCCAGCGGGCCCGCCAGCATGCCCTGCCCGAGGCGGAGACACTGCAGCAGGCGCTGCGTGCGGCGGCCGAAGGGCTGCCTTTCCGGCCCACCGCCTTCGCGCCCTTCCTCGCCGGGGTCGAGGAAAGCCGTACCCTGCCGCCGCTCGACCTCGCTGCGCTCGAAGGCGCGCCCACTCTCGCGGCGCGGCTATCCCCCCTGCTGTCGCGCCGTGGCGGTTCCGTGCAGGGCGTCGCACTGGCGCAGGGGGTCACGGACCCCGCGGCCCTGGCCGCGGTGGCGGCGCAGCTGGATGACCCGCGCATCCTCTTCGTGGACGTGAAGGCGGAGACGGAGGGCGTGATTGCCGCCTATGCCCGGGTGACGCTGCTCTGGGCGCTGGCCGGCGGGGTGCTGGTGCTCGGGCTGCTCGCTCTCGGACTGGGAGGACCTGTCCGGGCGCTGCGCACTGCCGGACCGATCGGTGGCGCGCTGCTGGTGACACTGGCCGTGCTCGCCCTGACAGGCGAGGCACTGACACTTTTCCATTTGGCCTCCCTGCTGTTGCTGGCAGGGCTCGCGATTGACTATTCTCTCTTTCTTGGCCGCGCCGCTACCGATCCAGGCGCGGCGACCGATGACACTCTGGGAGCCGTCTTGAACTGCGCCGTCTCGACGCTGCTGACATTCGGACTGCTCGCCTTCTCTGGGACACCTGTGCTGCACGGGATCGGTCTGACGGTGTCGGTGGGAGTCGCGAGCGCCTTCCTGCTGGCCTGTGCTCTCACGCCGCGTCCCGCAGCCCATGCCTGAATCCGCCGCCATGTGGCCACTGAGCCTGTCCGCTTGCACGGTCGTCACCGCCCTTGGGCCCGGCGTCGCGCCGCTGCGGCGGGCGCTGCATGTACGGCAGGGTGGCCTCGCGCCCTGTGACCTGCCCGACATGCCGGAGGGGATCTGGATCGGCCGCGTGCCGGGGCTGGAGGATGTCGCGCTGCCGCCGCCCCTCGCCAGCTTCGCCTGCCGCAACAACCGCCTGGCCGAGCTCGCACTGGCGAGTGATGGCTTCATGGCGGCAGCGGAGGCTGCGCGTGATCGCTACGGACCCGAGCGCATGGCGGTGGTGCTCGGCACCAGCACCGCCGGTATCGAGCAGACCGAGCAGGCCTACCGCCGGCGCGATCCCGCGGATGGCGCCCTGCCGAGGGATTTCGACTATGCGCGCACCCACGACCTCCAGTCCCTGCCGCGCTATGTGCGGGCGCGGCTGGGTCTCAAGGGACCGGCGCTCGTCGTCTCCACGGCCTGCACCTCAGGCGCCCACGCCGTGTTGGAGGCTGCCGCGCTGATCGCTGCCGGACTGGTGGACGCTGCGGTAGCGGGCGGCGTGGACAGCCTTTGCCGCATGACGCTGCACGGCTTTGCCTCGCTCGAGCTGCTGACCCGGGGCGGCCCCTGCCGCCCCTGCGCGGCCGACCGCGACGGCATCTCCATCGGAGAGGCGGCCGGCCTCATGCTGCTGGAGCGCGCCGCGGCCGGCCCCGAGGATGCGCCGTTGCTGCTCGGTGCGGGGGCCAGCAGCGACGGCCACCACATGTCCTCGCCGCATCCGGAGGGGCTCGGCGCCGTCACCGCGATGCGCGCCGCGCTTGCCGCGGCCGGTCTCGACCCGGAGGCGGTCGACTACGTGAACCTGCACGGCACCGGCACGCGCGCGAACGATGCGATGGAGGATCGCGCCGTCCATCACCTCTTCGGAGATGCCGTGCCCTGCAGCTCGACCAAGGGCTGGACGGGGCATGCGCTCGGCGCCTCGGGTGCCGTGGAGGCGGTGATCGCCGCGCTCTGCCTGGAGGACGGGCTGGTGCCCGGATGCCTCGGCGTCGAGACTCCCGACCCGGAGTTCCGCAGCAACGTCGCCGCCGGTAACCGAACCGCACCGCTCCGACGGGTGCTCAGCAACTCCTTCGGCTTCGGCGGCAGCAATTGCAGCCTAGTCGTCGGCCGTCCTGCCGCGTGACGTGGCGCCGGCCATGAGGTGTTGGATCGGCAGCGTGGCGGTGATCGGCCCGGGGCTGCCCGGCTGGGCCGCGAGCGAGGCGGTGCTGGCGGGCGGTTCGCCCTGGACGCGCACGGAGGTCACCTTGCCCCCGCCTGCCCTGCTGCCGCCTACCGAACGCCGGCGGACCAGCCCCACTGTGCGGCTGGCGCTGGCTGCTGCTGCCGAGGCAACGGCGGAAGAGGCGGACCGCGCGGCGCTCGAGACCGTCTTCGCCAGCAGCAATGGCGACGGAGTGATCGTCGGCAGTATCCTGGATGCGCTGCACGATCCCGCCGGCGTCACCGTCTCTCCTACCCAGTTCCACAACTCCGTCCACAACGCACCTGCGGGTTACTGGCATATCGGCGTCAGCTCGACGGCGCCCTCGGTCAGCCTGGGTGGCTATGATGGCAGCTTCGCCGCGGGGCTGCTGACGGCCGTCACCACGGTCGCGGTTCGCGGCCGCGCCGTGCTGCTCTGTGCCTACGACGTCCCGATGTCATCGCCGCTTGCCGCAGTGCGACCGACCGGAGCGGCCTTTGCGGCCGCATTCGTGCTGCGGCCGGAACCAGGGAGCGTGTCCGGATCGTCGCTGCGGGCAGCGCTCGAACTGCGCTACCGCGCCGTGCCGGCGCCCGAAGCTCCGCCGACGGACGCGCTGGATGCGCTGGCAGTGGAGAATCCCGCGGCGCGCGCCCTGCCGCTGCTGCGTGCCCTGGCGGCGCGGCGTGCGGCGGTGCTGCACGTGCCGCTGCTGGAGGATGCGCATCTGGAACTGCGAGTCGCACCGTGTTGACCCCACCCCTCATCGGCCGTGCTGCCATTGCGCGCCTGGTGCCGCACCAAGGGGCGATGTGCCTGTTGGATCGCGCGCTGACCTGGGATGCGGAGAGCATCCTCTGCGAGGCCGAGAGCCATGCCTCGCCGGAGAATCCGCTGCGCCGGGACGGCATGCTGCCCGCGGTCTGCGGCCTGGAATTCGCCCTCCAGGCCATGGCGCTGCATGGCGCGCTGTCCGTGGAGCAAGGCCGGCCGCAGCCGGCCGGCTTCGTCAGCAGCCTGCGCGATGTGCGGCTCGAGGCCGAGCGGCTCGACACGGTCCCCGGCCCGCTGCGCATTACGGCTGCGGCGCTGGTCGCCGAGACGCGCGGCTTCATCTATCGTTTCGATGTTTCGGGCCAGGGACGCAGCCTGCTCAGCGGCCAGGCTGCGGTCATCCTGCCCGGGGGCGCCACGTGACCACAGTTCGGCGCGCTCTGGTGACCGGCGGGTCAAGCCCGATCGGTGCCGCCATCTGCCGCCGCCTGGCCGAGGACGGGCATGAGGTGGTGATCCATGCTCATGCCGGTCTCGTCCGCGCCGAGGCGCTGGCCGCCGAGATCGCGGCTGGCGGCGGCCGAGCCAGCGCTGTCGCGTGCGACCTCACCGACATTCCCGCCACCGCCACCGTGCTGGAGCGGGTGCTTGAGGCCGGGCCGGTACAGATCCTCGTCCACAATGCCGGCACCCATGAGGATGCACCGCTGGCCGGCATGACAGAGGCGCAGTGGCGCGGTGTGGTGGAGGTCTCGCTCCACGGCTTCTACGCCGCGCTCCGGCCGCTGCTCCTGCCGATGATCGGAACGCGCTGGGGCCGGATCCTGGCGATCTCTTCCGTTTCCGGCATCATGGGCAATCGCGGCCAGGCGAACTACGCTGCGGCGAAGGCCGGGCTGATCGGGGCGGTGAAGTCGCTCTCGCTGGAATATGCCTCCCGCGGGGTAACGGCCAACGCCGTGGCGCCGGGCATCATCGAGAGCCCCGCCGTCGCGGCCGTGCTGACGCCCGAGCGCATCGCGCAACTCGTGCCGGCGCGCCGCGCCGGCCGGCCGGAGGAGGTCGCGGATCTCGTCGGCTTTCTCGCTTCGGAACGCGCCGCCTACATCACCGGGCAGGTTATCGCCATCACCGGCGGCTTGGGCTGAGACCACACCACCGGTGGGGTCAGGAGGATGAGCTGGGGGAGGACTGCGCGACGATCGCGTTCCGCAGGTTCTGCACCCAGCTGTTGTAGTTCCGATGGATGACCGCCCCGTCAT
>Ga0180217_1001500_pt1 | contig 25234 bp, 24 predicted proteins | sample eDN3rd37CBELigOP_FD_128521 | JGI IMG/M metagenome (GOLD analysis project Ga0180217, IMG submission 128521) | Enriched Organic Plus compost microbial communities from Emeryville, California, USA - eDNA 3rd pass 37_C BE-Lig OP (version 2) (version 2) ... | reverse complement strand
TGAACCCGCGCCTGCGCCTGGCCATCCAGAACGCCAAGGCACAGTCGATGCCGAAGGACAACATCGACCGCGCGATCAAGAAGGCCTCTGGTGGCGACGCCGAGAACTATGATGAAATCCGCTACGAGGGCTACGGCCCGGGCGGCGTCGCGGTTATCGTCGAGGCTCTGACGGACAACCGCAACCGCACCGCCTCCAACGTTCGCGCAGCCTTCACCAAGGCTGGCGGTTCGCTCGGCGAAACCGGTTCGGTGTCCTTCATGTTCAACCGCGTTGGCGAGATCGTGTATCCGGCTTCTGTTGGTGATGCCGACAAGGTGATGGAAGCTGCAATCGAAGCCGGCGCAGACGACGTATCGTCCGACGAGGACGGCCACGTCATCACCTGCGCTTTCGAGAACATCGGTGAGGTCGTTGCAGCGCTCGAGCAGTCGCTGGGCGAAGCTGAGTCCACCAAGACCGTATGGCGCCCGCAGACCAGCGCCCCGGTCGATGAGGAACGCGCCCGCTCGATCCTGAAGCTCATCTCCGTCCTCGAAGATGACGACGACGTTCAGAACGTCTACGCAAACTTCGAAGTCGACGAAGAGACGATGGCGAAGCTCAGCTCGTAAGAAGCTCAATGAAAAAGGCGCAGATCACGGTCTGCGCCTTTCCTTATCCGTACTCCGGACATGAAAAAGGCCCCGTCTTGGGGCCTTTTTCATTGAAGCTGTTCTGAAGCCGCGAAGGATTAGATGCCGAGGCCTTCGTAGCGCTTCTTGAACTTGGAAACGCGGCCACCGCGGTCAACCAGCGTCTGCGTGCCGCCAGTCCATGCCGGATGGGAGTTCGGGTCGATATCGAGCTGGAGCGTTGCACCCTCTTCGCCCCAGGTGGAGCGGGTGTAGTACTCGGTGCCGTTCGTCATTACGACCTTGATCGTGTGGTAGTCGGGATGGATGTCAGCCTTCATCACTCTGTCCTGATTCTTCTGTTCGCCTGGGCCAAAACCGTCACAGTGCGGCATCTCGCCCATGCGGAGAAACTTGCAGCTGCAGCCAACCAAGGCTACGGCTTTGAACGGGTTCGCTGCGCCTATACATCACCCTACTTTAGGTTACAAGGCCGTACGGTGCGAATCTCGAAACAGCGGAAGGAATGCTATGACGGAGATTGCTGGAGGGCCGAAGTCGGGTAGTCGACGGTCGCTGACGCCGCTCCGACGCCTCTTGCCCTACCTGGGCCGCTATCGCGGACTGGTCGCAGGCGCGTTGCTCTTCCTGGTGCTCGCGAGCGCCGCCACCCTTGTCCTTCCGACTGCTGTAAGCCGCATGATCGACCACGGCTTCTCCAATGAAGACGGTTCGGCTATCCGTGACCACTTCATCTTCCTCATTGCCGTTGGCTCCGTCCTCGCTGTGGCCTCGGCCATGCGTTATTATTTTGTCATCACGCTGGGCGAGCGCGTGGTTGCGGACCTTCGCCGCGACGTCTTCAACCACCTGACGCGGCTTTCGCCTTCCTTCTTCGATGGCGTTCATTCGGGCGAGATCGTTTCCCGCCTCACCGCGGACGCGACGCAAATCAAGTCCGCGCTGGGCGCTACGGCCTCGATCGCGCTTCGCAACACGATCATGGGCATCGGTGCTGTGGCGATGATGGTCGTGACCAGCCCGCGCCTGTCGCTTCTGGCGCTTCTGTCCTTTCCGCTGGTGGTGCTCCCGATCATCGTCTTCGGCCGCTTTGTTCGCAGCCGTTCGCGCGGCGCGCAGGACGCGCTGGCGGATGCCATGGCAATGGCTGGTGAGCAGATTGGGGCCATCCGCATTCTTCAGGCCTTCGTGAACGAGGAGCGGGCCAACAGCCGTTTTGCCGGTGCCGTGGACTTCGCCTTCGAGGCGGCGCGCTCCTCCATCACCGCGCGCGCGATCCTGACCTTCTTCGCCATCCTGGCCGTTTTCACCTCGGTCGTCGTTGTGCTCTGGGTTGGCTCGCAGGACGTTCTGTCCGGCGCGATGACCGGTGGTACGCTTGGCCAGTTCCTTCTTTATGCCGTGCTGGCCGCAGGTGCGCTGGGCGCGCTTTCCGAAGTCTGGGGAGAGTTGCAGCAGGCATCGGGTGCTGCCGAGCGCATGTCGGAGATCCTCGCCGAACAGCCGGCTATCAGGGCCCCGACCAATCCGCTCGCACTGCCAGTGCCCGCACGCGGTGAGGTCGAATTCTCCAACGTCAGTTTCGCCTATCCGACCCGTCAGGACACTCCGACGCTCCGCCAGCTGTCCTTCCGCGTTGCGCCGGGCGAGACGGTGGCGATTGTTGGACCGTCAGGTGCGGGCAAAAGCACGATCTTCTCGCTTCTGCTGCGCTTCTACGACCCTACCTCCGGTTCAATCCTTGTTGATGGGGTGGACGTCAGCAAGGCCGATCCGCATGACCTCCGCGCACGCATCGCCATTGTGCCGCAGGAGAACGTGATCTTTGCCGATACGGCTGCTAACAACATCGGCTTCGGCCGGCCGGATGCGCCGCGTTTGGCCATCGAGGCTGCTGCAAAGGCGGCTCTCGCCCACGACTTCATCATGGCTCTGCCGGAAGGTTACGACACCCATCTGGGTGAGCGAGGCGTGACGCTCTCAGGCGGTCAGCGCCAGCGCATCTCGATTGCGCGAGCCATCCTGCGTGACGCACCAATCCTTCTGCTCGATGAGGCAACCTCTGCGCTTGATGCCGAGAGCGAAACGCTGGTGCAGCAGGCGCTGACGCATTCCATGGAAGGTCGTACGACGATCATTATTGCCCACCGCCTTGCGACGGTACTCAAGGCCGATCGCATCCTTGTCATCGAAGACGGCATGATCGTGGAGGAAGGCACTCACTATGAACTGGTGCGCATGGGCGGCGTCTATTCCCGCCTCGCCAGCCTGCAGTTTGAGGCTGGCGCAGGCGCCTTCAGCGGGGCAGCAGAGTAATATCGCCCTCCTACTTCTCCGTCAGCTTCAACTCGATGCGGCGGTTACGGCTGCGCGCTTCAGGTGTATTGGCAGGATCGAGCGGCTGAAATTCGCCGAAGCCCGCTGCGACCAGCCGTTCCGTGGGAACACCACTCTCGACAAGGAAGCGCACCACAGCGATAGCGCGCGCGGCTGACAGCTCCCAGTTGTCGCGGAAGCGTCCCGTGCCCGAGAGGGGCACGTTGTCCGTGTGGCCGTCGACGCGAAGCACCCAGTTGATCTCAGGCGGAATTTCTTGCTGTAGCTCCAGGATGGCAGAAGCGAGTTTGCGCATCTCGTCCTGGCCGGCCGGATTGATCTCCGTGGCGCCTGTGGCGAACAACACCTCTGACTGGAAGACGAAGCGGTCGCCGACGATACGGATGTTTTCGCGGTCGGACAGGATTTCGCGCAGACGCCCGAAGAAGTCCGAGCGGTAGCGGTTCAGCTCCTGCACGCGCTGGGCAAGCGCCACGTTCAGGCGGCGTCCGAGGTCGGCGATTTTCACATTCGACTCGCGATCCTTCGCTTCCGCTGCCTCGAGAGCGGCTTCAAGTGCGCTGATCTGCTGGCGAAGGGCGGAGATCTGCTGGTTCAGCAGCTCCACCTGCGAGAGTGCGCGCTGGCTCACCTGACGCTCGGATTCCAGTTCGCCAGTCAGCGAGGAAATGCGCGCTTCAGCTGCTGCACCCTGACCGGCACCGCTCGAAAGCAGCTGTTGCAGGCGTGACTGCTCAGCCTCGGCTGCCGCGAGCGACGCCTGAAGGCTTGCCAGCTGGTCTTCGACATCCTGGCTGTTGGTACGCTCGAGTGCCAGGAGCTGCGTCAGCTCGTTAATCTGGTTGTTGAGGCGATCAAGTACCTCGTCGCGGCTGGTGATTTCCTGGCTGAGGAAGAACTGCGCCAGCACGAACACAGACAGCAGGAACATGATGGCGAGCAGCAGGGTCGACAGGGCGTCGACGAATCCCGGCCAATAGTCAACGTGACGGTCGCGTCGGCGGCCAAGTGCCATCAGTGAACATCCGTTCTGTTGAGTGCGGCGGAGATGTTCTCAAGCGTCCTGCGGAGCTGCTTCTGGTCTTCCGCCTGCGCCTCCATCCAGTCGCGCATCATCTGCTGCTCGTTGCGCATGCTCTTGACCAGACCGGAGATGCCCTCGGCGAGCGAGGCCATGGCGGCTGCCGTCCGCTGGCTGTTGCCGCCGCTCTCCTGTGCCGTGCGCAGACGGCCGGCGAGCGCGCGAAGCTCTTCCGTTGCACCATCCTTGCTGTCGGCAAGATCAGAGCTGAGGTCCGTCACGGTTGAAAGCCAGTTTTCGAGTTCAGTATAAAACCGTGTCTGGGAACGTCCCGCCTGCAGGTCGAGAAAGCCGAGGATCAGTGATCCCGAAAGACCGAACAGCGAGGACGAGAACGCCGTGCCCATGCCGCTCAGCGGCGCGGAGAGCCCTTCCTTGAGCGAGTTCAGAATGTCGTTGGCATTCCCCGAACCCGGATCAAGCGACTGGATCGTGTTGCTGATCGAGCCGATGGTCTGCAGCAGACCCCAGAATGTACCGAGCAGGCCGAGGAAGACCAGAAGACCGATGAGGTAGCGGGAGATATCGCGGCTTTCATCAAGTCGGTTGGCGATCGAATCCAGGATCGAGCGCATGGATGAAGGTGACAGTGCAATGGCCGACGAGCGGCTGAGCAACGCCTTCATCGGTGCGAGTAACACAGGTTCGCTTGCCTCCGTGCCGGCGAGGAACGAGTTGATCCAGCGCACCTCGCGGAAGAGCCGGACCACCTGCTGGAAGGCCAGCAGGATGCCGATCAGCAGAACGCCTAGGATCAGGCCGTTCAGTCCGGGGTTGCTCTGGAATGCCGTCGAAATCTGCCGATAGAGGATCGCAGCCACAAAACCGACAATGACGAGGAAAATAAGCATCGAGTAGAAGAAGATGCGTGGGCTCGAGAGCCGGATGGGCGCGTATCTTTCTTCAGCAGTCATTCGATCTTTTCCCACGGATTTTGAAACCCCGTTGTCTCTGAGGATTGTTGTCACTCTGGCCCACTAGCCGCAGACGCTTGACCAGCCAAACACCTTTGCCCGTATCACGCCACGAAACACAACCTTCATCGGATAGTTGGCCAAGAGTCTAAACGGAAATATGACGAAATTGAATTAACTCTAGCGCCCTTCAGGATGTAATGCATGGCAAAAATTCTCGTGACGGGTGCATCGGGCTTTGTCGGGCGCCATCTTGTTCCGGTGCTGGAGGCAGATGGCCACCATGTTGTCGAGGCGGGGCGTACGCGCAGGCATCAGGCCAGCAACCACGTTCAGATTTCCGATGTCGGTCCCGGCACGGACTGGTCCGGCAAACTGAAGGATATCGATACCGTCGTTCATCTCGCAGGCCTCGCCCATCTGAACGCGCCGGACGACGCGTTCTTTGCGGTGAACGATCTGGGCACCCGGTCACTCGTGGATGCCTGTCGCGAAGCCGGTGTTCGCAGCTTCATTCTGCTGAGCAGCATTGCCGCGCGGAAAGCCGAGTATTCCCCATCCGGCGCCAGTGCCTACGCGCGCTCGAAGCTTGCGGGGGAGCGCCATGTCCTGGATGCTATGGGGAAGGGGGGCCTAACGGGTATCATCCTGCGTCCACCGATGATCTACGGGCACGACGCGCCGGGCAACTGGCGCCGCCTCCAGCGTTTTGCTGCCGGTGGGATGCCACTACCCTTTGGCAGCGTGCACAACCGTCGCTCACACTGTTCGATCGGCAATCTGTGCAGCGCCATCGTCACCGCGGTAAAGGCGGGAGTGCAGAGCAGCGGTGTCTACGAGATTGCCGATGAGGATCAGGTATCGCTGGCAGAGACGCTGAGGTGGCTGCGGGAGGGAATGGGAAAGCAGGCTCGGCTTCTGCCGTTTCCCGTCGCTGTGATTAGGACGCTGCTTGGAGTCCTCGGCCAGAAGAAGCTGATCGAGTCTTTGCTCGATGACCTGAAGCTGGACCCGTCGCCCTTCATGCGGACGTTCGGCTGGACACACCCCGAAAAAGCAGAAGAGGCGATCCGGAAGTCCGGTCGCCTCTTCGTGAAATCGTCTGAAAGTGTAGCTTAGCGCTTGATCTGCAGCTGCTTCAGGAGCTTCGCCTTGATGTCCTCGTTGCCTGCAACGATAGAACCGCTGGTAAGCATGGTCTGCTCCCCCTGGCGGTCGCTGACGTAGCCGCCAGCCTCGCGCACCATCAGGATGCCGGCTGCCATATCCCACGGCTTCAGGTTCTCTTCCCAGAAACCATCGAAACGGCCTGCGGCCACATAGGCAAGATCCAGCGAAGCAGCGCCGAAGCGGCGGATGCCGGAAACTTCGCCCATCACGTTGCGCAGGTCGATCAGCGCCTGCCCATGGTTGCCGTGGCCGAGGAAGGGAAGACCGGTCGCGATGACCGAGTGACCGAGCTCACGGCGGGCCGCCACGCGCATGCGGCGGTCGTTGAGGAACGCGCCACCACCACGTTCGGCGGTGTAGAGCTCATCCATGGCCGGGTTATAGATGATGCCGGCAACGATCTGGCCCTGACGCTCAAGCGCGATGGAAACGGCAAACATCGGAATGCCGTGGAGGAAGTTGGTTGTGCCGTCGAGCGGATCGACAATCCAGCGATGCTGGGGATCGTCACCGACGACCTCGCCGCGCTCCTCCATGAGGAACGAATATCCCGGACGTGCGCGGGAAAGCTCCGTGAAGACAATTTCTTCTGCCCGCTGGTCAGCCTGGCTGACATAATCGGCAGGTCCCTTTAGGGACACCTGAAGGTTCTGAACCTCGCCAAAATCGCGTGCGAGCGAACGGCCAGCCTTGAGCGCCGCCTGAACCATGACATTGATGATCGCCGAACGCGCCATGATTGATGATCCTGTGTTTCAAATAACATGTCTATCGTCTGAAGAAGGCCGGAACAATGCGCCCGGCCTGATCAGGATGGAATAGACGAAATGTAGGAGCTGCCCTGCTGAAAAGGGGCTACGCTCCAGCCTATCAGTCTGCGCGACGTAGATAGGTCAGTTCGTTCGTGTCTACCACGATTTTTTCGCCGGAGGTGATGAACGGCGGCACTAGGACGCGGATGCCGTTTTCGAGCACTGCAGGCTTGTAGGAGGAAGCTGCTGTCTGGCCCTTGACGACCGGATCGGCTTCGGTGACCTCGAGAGTAACCTGATCCGGCAGCGAAATGCCGATCGGCTTGTCCTGATAGAGCTCGACTGTGACGGTCATGCCGTCCTGCAGGAATGCAGAGCGCTCGCCGACGAAATCCTTCTGCAGTTCGAGCTGCTCGTAGGTTTCGCTGTCCATGAAGATCAGAGCATCGCCCTGCTCATAGAGGAACGTGAAGTCCTTCTGCTCGAGACGGACCTTTTCGACGGTCTCGGCAGCGCGGAAACGTTCGTTGAGCTTGGTGCCGTTCAGGAGGTTCTTCAGTTCGACCTGGTTGTAGGCGCCGCCCTTGCCGGGCTTCACTGCTGCGGTCTTGACTGCTACCCACAGGCTGCCGTCATGTTCGATGACGTTGCCGGGACGGATTTCGTTGCCGTTGATTTTCATACGGATCTTCCGTTGTAAAACTGATTGTCGCGGAGCTTGGGTCTGCTCAACACCACAAATTGGGCCCGTAGGCAAGATGTGTAGCCGAAAGGTGGACCAGAAAAGCGTTCCTAGCGCAAGGTTTCCAGGAGCTCTGTAGCCTCCTGGAGCTCTTCTTCCGTCAGGCCTTCGATAAAGTCTTCCATGGATGGATCGGTGAGCCCGGCCCGCCGCGCGCGCAGGTACCAGGCTGCGGCCGCTATAGGATCGGCCTCGACACCAACGCCTGCGCGGTAGAGTTTGGCGACGCGATTCTGCGCGGCGATATTGCCAGAATCGGCCGCACGCTTCAGCCAGGCGAAGCCCTCCACGAAATTGACCTGGCCGCCTCGGCCCTCGACCAGCCAGGTGCCGAGATCCAGCTGGGCCGTGTCGAAATTGGCCCGGGCGGCAAGTTCAAGCCAGCGCCGCGCTTCCTCGAGATCCTGTGATTTTCCGCCAACTCCTTCGGCATGGATCTGCGCCATGGCGTATTGCGCGTCCGGCAGCTTCGCCTCGGCCGCCTTCTCGTACCAGCCGACAGCCTCATCCAGCTTGCCGCTGTCGACCAGCATTTGGGCGAGATTGAACTGCGCCAGACGCTTGCCTGCTTCGGCGGCCTTGCGCATGAGTTCAAAGGCCCTGTCACGGTCCTGCTGGACGAGCCGGCCTTCAAGCAGCATCAGCGCGAATTGCAGCTGGGCATCGGGGACACCATGTTCCGCTGCTTTTTCATACCATTTTGCGGCTTCCTTCGGGTCCTGGCGGACACCGAGACCGTTTGCGTAGATCTCGGCCACGAGCGTCTGTGCCGCTCCATCACCTTTCTCTGCACGGGGAAGAGCGAGATTGAAAGCGGTCAGATATCGGCCCCGCTGATAGGCGCCGTAGGCCTCATCGATGAGTTCGCCAAACCGCGAGGGATCGAGCCCGGGCTCTTCGCCGTTGGTCAGGGGAGCCTCTTCCGATTGGGTCGGGCGAGGGCCCTTGCCAGCGTCATCCTGCGCAAGAACCGGCCCGCCAACGAGGATCATGGCAGCCAGAAAAGGAACAGGAAGCCGGAAGATCGTCATGCTAGTCTTCGAAACGTGGTGCTGATGCATCGAGCAGGGCGTTTGCTTCTGCGACCATCTTCGCGGGGTCCTTGCCCTCAGCGAAAACGGCAGCGCCGAGCGCGACGAAGTCGGCACCGGTGTTGGCAACGTCAACGACTGAGGCGACGTCATCGCCTGCCAGCACGATGCAGGGGATCTGCATCATCTCCGACCACCACTGGCCGAGGGACAGGTTGCGAGGATGCGGTTCGGGCTTGTTGTCGAAGCCAAACTTGCCGAAGAACAGGTAGTCAGGCTCGGTCTCACCAAGCACCATGGCCTCGTCGCGTGTCTTGATGCCGCCGCAGCCGACCATCATCTTCGACTGATATTTGCTGATTGCCTCTGCGAGATCATCGGCATTGCCTTCGAGGTGCATGCCGTCGGCATGGACGCGGGCTGCGATTCTGGGTTCGCCAGCAATGACCGTTGCAACATTGGCTGCCTGGGCGATCTGTGTCAGGCGCTCGGCATGTGCCTGGAACGACACGTCATCTGCATCGTATTGGGGAACAATCAGCGAAGCCACGTCGCCGGCGGAAAGGGCGCTTTGCAGGCGCGCTTCAAGTTCGGGACCGGCGGGAGGCGCGATGAGCACGACGCGGCAACGGTTGGGTGTCTCTTGGTTACTCATGATCTTCACGAACTCGCTTCGGTAAAGGCTGTTGCCCCGCCATTCCGGCTGCATTTTGACGCCGGACTGTAGTGGTCAACGGGACTGATACAGGAACAGATCGGAATTTGCGAGCATACAAACCGGCAGAACCATTAACGGAATCGAGCTTGAAGTCCTTAATATTAACCATGAATTAAGCTTTATAGGTGATTACTGTGCATATCCAGTTCGTCTGGATCTGACTGAATGGCCAAGCCATTCTGTTTGACGCCTCCCTGTTTAAACTCCTGAGAGCCGCTTTTGCGGCTCTTTTTTTGTTTTTGTCGACTCAAGCACTGCATCTTGAACGTGCTGTTTCTCATTGCTTCAATTTTTGGTTGAACTTTCGAGGGGGTTGATATCGCCAACATCCCGGAGCATTTTGCTGGCAAGAACATTGAACAGGGACAGGCTCTGCTCTTTCGGGCAGCAAACGGAAATCGGCTGTAACATGGGTTCCATGGGAATTAGAGGTAGCTTCAACATGGTCAAGCTCGCCGAGAGGCGAGTCTTTTCGCACTCCTTCAAGCCGATCTACGACGAGGGAATGGGACTGGTTGAGGAAGCTGCAGAGTTTCTCGACGGGGAAGGACGCATTCTGGTGCGCAGCCTTTCCCGCACTGCTGCTTCCCTCTACGCTGCCGAGTCCATGCGCCTGACGACCCGCCTGATGCAGCTTGCATCGTGGTTGCTTCTGCAGCGTGCTGCCAACTCCGGCGAAATGAGTCGTGAGCAGGTTGCCGCCGAGAAGGCCAAGGTTTCCCTCGATACCGCTGAGCCTGAGGAAGGTGCACCTGGCTGGGACGAGCTTCCTGAAGCCTTCTGCGATCTGATCCGCCGTTCCATCCGCCTTGAGGAACGCGTTCGCCGCATGGATCAGGAGATCTATGGCGACGGGCTGAACTTCCGCAATGATTATCCGGCAAACCCGGTGTCAGACCAGATCATGCTTCTGGAGACGGCCTTCGCGCGGGGGTAGCCCTCCCTCGTTTGTTTATTTTTTGTTCTCCTGCTTTCAATACGATTCTCCATGGCTATGTTGAGCCATGGCAGAGACGATTCGAATCATCGGGATAGACCCAGGCTTGCGCCGCACCGGCTGGGGCGTGGTGGAAAGCCTCGGGAATTCACTGCGCTTTGTCGCCTCCGGCACGGTTCGTTCCGATGACAAGGCCGACCTCGCGTCCCGCCTTTGCCAGCTGCACGACGGGCTGGCCGAAGTTCTCCATTTTCACATGCCGCACGAAGCGGCGGTCGAAGCCACTTTCGTCAACAAGGATGCGACGGCAACTCTGAAGCTCGGGCAGGCGAGGGGTATCGCCATGCTGGTGCCCGCGCGCGCCGGACTCCGTGTTGCGGAATATGCGCCAAACGCGGTGAAGAAGTCGGTAATCGGCGTTGGCCATGGCGACAAGAAGCAGATCCACATGATGGTAAAGGTGCTGCTGCCGAAGGCGACCTTTAACACGGATGACGCAGCCGACGCTATCGCCATCGCCATCTGCCACGCACATCACAGACAGTCTCCCGCCTGGCGTCTTGCAAGGGAATCTGCAGCATGATCGGCAAACTGAAGGGACTCATCGACGAGATCGGCGAAGACCATTGCATCATCGACGTGAACGGCGTCGGCTATGTGGTGCATTGCTCCGCCCGTACACTTTCCGCTCTCGACCGCGTCGGAACCGCAACAACTCTCTACATCGAGACCTATGTCCGTGAGGACATGATCCGGCTCTACGGTTTTGGCACAGTGCTCGAACGCGAGTGGTTCCGCCTGCTGATGGGCAACGTGCAGGGCGTCGGCGCCAAGGTAGCGCTGGCGGTGCTGTCCACGCTTTCGCCATCCGACCTTGCCAATGCAATCGCGCTGCGCGACATCGCCATGGTTTCGCGCGCGCCGGGCGTTGGCAAGAAGGTGGCCGAACGCATCGTCACCGAACTGAAATCGAAGGCTCCCGCCTTCGCAGGCGAGGCTTCAGGAACCATCGGCCTCAAGCAGGAGCTTGGGGAAGGCGTCGCACCCACTCCCGTGGCGGATGCGGTGTCTGCGCTCGCCAATCTTGGTTATTCTCGTGATATCGCGGCCAACGCCGTGGCGGCAGCACTCAAGACTGCGGGCGAGAACGCGGACACCGGAGCGCTGATCAGGCTCGGTCTCAAGGAACTGGCGAAATAGGCATTTGCATGCTGAACCATCGCATAACGGCGCCAAGTGCGGTATCTGAAGGCATGGAGCATCATCTATGAGCGAGGCAGGACGCCTCATCTCCGCCGAGAAGCGTGGAGAGGATTTTGACACTACCATGCGCCCGCAGTCGCTGGACGACTTTGTGGGCCAGAAGGCCGCGCGCGCCAACCTGAAGGTGTTCATCGAGGCAGCCCGTTCGCGCGGAGAGGCGTTGGACCACGTCCTCTTCGTCGGCCCTCCCGGCCTTGGCAAGACGACGCTCGCACAGATCATGGCTCGCGAGCTCGGCGTGAACTTCCGCTCGACCTCCGGCCCGGTGATCGCCAAGGCGGGCGATCTCGCAGCACTGCTGACCAATCTGGAAGAGCGAGATGTGCTCTTCATCGACGAGATCCACCGTCTTAATCCGGCCGTTGAGGAAATTCTCTATCCCGCGATGGAGGATTACCAGCTCGACCTGATCATTGGTGAGGGCCCGGCGGCGCGTTCCGTGAAGATCGATCTGGCGAAGTTCACGCTCGTCGCCGCGACCACGCGTCTGGGCCTGCTGACGACGCCGCTGCGTGACCGTTTCGGCATCCCGGTGCGACTGGACTTCTACAGCGTCGACGAGCTTCAGCTGATCGTCAATCGCGGTGCCCGCATCCTCGGCCTGCCAATGGACGACGAGGGTGCCGAGGAAATCGCCCGCCGTTCGCGTGGAACGCCGCGTATCGCGGGCAGGCTTTTGCGCCGCGTGCGTGATTTTGCGACTGTTGCCGGCGCTGACATAGTGACGCGTAAGGTCGCAGATGAGGCGTTGAAGCGGCTCGATGTCGATGCGCTGGGTCTCGACCAGCTCGACCGCCGTTACCTCCACATGATCGCCGAAAACTTCGGCGGTGGTCCCGTGGGTATCGAAACGATAGCAGCCGCACTCTCCGAGCCGCGCGACGCGATCGAGGACATCATTGAGCCCTACCAGATCCAGCAGGGGTTCATTCAGCGTACCCCGCGCGGTCGCGTGTTGACGGCGCGCGCCTGGAAGCATATCGGCCTGCCCATGCCGAAGGCGGTGGCCGACGCGCAGATCAACCTGTTCCAGGACGACGAAGGTTAGGCTGAAAGGCCATTGGAAATGGAAGCAGATTCAGCAAACGATCCGGAACTTATGGCGGGCATCTCCGGCAAGCTCACGCCTTCCGGTCATGTGCTGAAGGCGCGCGTCTATTTCGCGGATACGGACTTCACCGGCGTTGTCTACCATGCCCGCTATCTGGAGTTTCTGGAGCGCGGCCGGTCTGACTTCTTGCGCCTTGCCGGGGTGCGTCACACGGAACTCGCGGATGGCAAGCACGGCGAGGTGCTTGCCTGGGTCGTCCGCCGCATGGAGATCGATTTCCGCCAGCCCGCACGTGTCGATGACATCGTAACTGTTGTGACACAGGTGGCCGAGATTTCCGGCGCGCGTATCCGCATGCACCAGAGGCTTCTCAGGGACCAGGAACTGCTGGTCGAAGCAAAGGTCGAGGCTGCGATCATTGGCGAGAGCGGCAAGCCACGACGCTTCCCGAAGGATTGGATTTCCGCCTTCATGTCGCCGGGAAGCTGAACTGGATGTGATGATCCGGTCAGGCCGATATTATCCGCGCCGCTAACCAGTCCTTAACCATAAATAACCATACCATCGAGGAAGCATTCGGGGTTCCGATGCCATCCTTTGACCAAGATTACTCGGAAAAAGGCGCATAAGGGACTGCAGAGGCAAACCGCCGGTGCAGCCACACGGGCGGGGCAAGTCTGCACAGAATGCTGCCCAAGAATTACGAGGATGATTATCCATGGAAAGTGTAGCGCTCACCGCGCCGGGTGGTGATTTGTCTATCTGGGCGCTGTTTTGGCAGGCAGGGTGGGTGGTTAAGCTGGTGATGCTCGGCCTTCTGGCTGCATCCATCTGGACCTGGGCAATCATCGTGGACAAAGTGATTGCTTTCGCGCGCATGCGCGCTGCGCTGGACCGTTTCGAGCAGGTTTTCTGGTCCGGCCAGTCGCTGGAAGAACTTTACCGCTCTTTGTCGGAGCGCAAGACCACCGGCATGGGCGCAATTTTCGTCGCCGCAATGCGTGAATGGAAGAAGTCCTTCGAAAAGGGCGCCCGTTCGCCGCTCGGCCTTCAGATGCGCATCGACAAGGCGATGGACCTTGCGCTATCGCGCGAAGTCGAGCGCCTTGAGGGCCGCCTTGGTTTCCTGGCGTCCGTTGGTTCTGCCGGCCCCTTCATCGGTCTGTTCGGTACCGTCGTCGGTATCATGACCTCCTTCCAGGCCATTGCAGGTTCGAAGTCGACCAACCTCGCAGTCGTCGCACCCGGTATCGCCGAGGCGTTGCTTGCAACCGCAATCGGTCTGCTGGCAGCAATCCCGGCCGTTATCGCCTACAACAAGCTCTCTTCCGATGCGAACAACATCGCTTCGCGCATGGAAGGCTTTGCCGACGAATTCTCCGCCATATTGTCGCGCCAGATCGATGAGAAGGTCGCGTCGAAATCGCGTGCCGAGGAGTATGCATAATGGGAATGTCGGTTGCGGGCGGGCAATCTGGCGGACGGCGACGACGCAAGGGACGCAGGAAACCAGTATCTGAGATCAACGTCACGCCGCTCGTCGACGTGATGCTTGTGCTTCTGATCATCTTCATGGTCGCAGCGCCGCTGCTGACCGTTGGCGTTCCGATCGACCTGCCTGAGACGCAGGCAAGGGAAATGAACTCCGACACGCAGCCCATCACCGTTTCGGTCAACAGCGAAGGACAGATCTACATCCAGGAGACGGAAATTCCGCTCGAGGAAGTCGTGGCCAAGCTGCAGGCTATCTCCAAGACGGGCTATGAAGAGCGCATCTACGTCCGTGGAGACAAGTCTGCCGACTATGGCACCGTGATGAAGGTGATGGCGCGCATTTCCGCCGCTGGTTACCGTAATCTCGGTCTTGTAACCCTCCAGGAACAGGACGGCTAGTTGCCATGAAGGCTGGCCTTGCCACGTCTGTCGCATTGCATGCCGTGCTGCTGGGCATAGGCATGGTTTCGCTGTCTGCGCCCAAGGCGTTCGAGGTGGCGGACGTCGAGTCTCTGCCGGTTGATATCGTTCCTTTCGAGGAAATCTCGCAGGCCCAGATCGGCGAGAAGAAGGCGCCCATGGCAGACAAGCCTGCGCCGCTGCCGACCAAGCGGCCCGAAACTGTTCCTGAGGCGCAGAAGGTTGGTGACGCCGACGTCGACACTGACCTGCCACCCACGCCTGCGCCGAAGCCTAAGCCTGTCCAGAAGGCCGAAGAGCCAGCGCCCGCACCGGAGCCTACGCCCAAGCCTGTGGAGAAGCCCATTGAGCAGGCGAAGGTGGAGCCGCCGAAGCCTGTGCCAACGCCTGAACCGCCGAAGCCTGCGGAAAAGCCCGTGCCGCCTAAGGAACCGACCCCTCAGGCGCCTGCCGAGGTTACACCCAAGGAAACAGCTGCGGCCGAAAACGTTCAGCTGCCTGACAGTGCGCCGGTTCCCCAGTCCCGCCCGAAGCCTGAGCCACAGAAGCAGCCCGAGAAGGTAGCCGAGAAGCCGAAGCCGGTCGAAAAGCCAGCCGAAAAGCCCAAGCCGCAGACCCAGAAGGCCGAGTCCAACAAGAAGGATGTGCTCGATGAGGTTGCAGCCCTCCTGAACAAGGAGCAGGCGGCTGGTGGTGGCGCGAAGCGTTCCACCGAGCAGGCAGCGCTCGGCAGCACCAAGAAGAACACCGGGCAGAAACTCAGCCAGAATGAGCTGGACGGCCTGCGCTCGCAGATTCAGCAGTGCTGGAACGTCCCGGCGGGCGCCATGGATGCTGAAAATCTCAGGGTTTCCGTAAAGTTCAAGCTGACCCCTGCTGGTGAGGTGGATGGAAGGCCGGAGATCATCGACGGCGGTGGCAACTCACCCATTCACCGGGCAGCAGCAGAGTCGGCGCGCCGCGCCATCCTCAAATGCGGCCCTTACAACCTGCCTGCGGAGAAATACGACGCCTGGGCAGATGTTATCGTCAATTTCGATCCGTCCGACATGTTCTGATCTCTCAAGAGGCAAGAGCTTATGCAGAAATTCCTGAAAGCAAGCCTGGCCACTCTATGTATGGCCCTCGGTACTTTCGCAGTTACACTCACGCCAGCTCGGGCTTTGGTTGAGATCGACATCAACCGGGGTGTGGTCGAGCCTGTGCCCATCGCAATTACCGACTTCATCTCTGCCGATGCTCGTGGTGCGGAAATCGCCAGCGTGATCGCTGCTGACCTGCGCCGGTCCGGCCTGTTCGCACCCATCGACAAAGCGGCGTTTATCGAAAAGATCTCGAACCCGGACGCTTCGCCTCGCTTTGAAGACTGGAAAGTCATTAACGCGCAGGGCGTCGTGACGGGCCGCGTCACGCGTGAGCCGGATGGCCGCCTTCGCACGGAGTTCCGCCTGTGGGACACCTATGCCGGCCAGCAGCTGGTGGGCGAGCAGTTCTTTGCCGCCAACGAGAACTGGCGCCGCATCGCCCACATCATCGCTGACACGATCTACAAACAGTTCACCGGTGAACCCGGCTACTTCGACACGCGCATCGTGTACGTGGATGAGTCCGGTCCGGCCAACAAGCGCGTCAAGCGCCTGGCGATCATGGATCAGGACGGTGCCAACCATAAGTATCTCTCCGATGGCCGCGCCATCGTCATGACCCCGCGCTTCTCGCCGGAGCGTCAGGAAATCACCTACATGTCCTATGAGGGCGGTGAGCCGCAGGTCTATCTCCTGCAGCTGGAGACCGGCCAGCGTGAGCTGGTGGGCAACTTCCCCGGCATGACCTTTGCACCGCGCTTCTCGCCCGGCGGTGACAAGGTGATCATGAGCCTTCTGCGTCAGGACGGTAACTCTAACATCTTCACGATGGACGTCCGCACGCGTTCAACGGCCCGCCTGACCAACACGAATGCGATCGACACGTCGCCTTCCTATTCTCCGGATGGCAGCCAGATCGTCTTCACCTCTGACCGCGGTGGCCGCGCCCAGATCTATGTCATGAATGCCGATGGCTCCAACCAGCGCCGCATTTCCTTCGGCGATGGCATCTACTCGACGCCGGTCTGGTCACCGCGCGGCGACCTGATCGCCTTCACCAAGCAGAGCGGCGGTTCCTTCCAGATCGGCGTCATGCGCACCGACGGTTCGGGCGAGCGGATTCTCACGACCGGCTACCTGCAGGAAGGCCCGACCTGGTCGCCCAACGGCCGCGTGATTGCCTTCTTCCGCAACTCCGGCGGCAACCCGCAGCTCTACTCGATCGATCTGACCGGCCGTAACGAGCAGCGGATCCCGACGCCGAACTTCGGTTCAGACCCGGCCTGGTCGCCGCTCATGAAATAATTCTGCCACCTTTCGGCCCAATTCCGCGTTAGCTTGCGACTTGCGAAATGGGCCGGACAGGCACCAGGAAATGAATTGTTAACCATAACCATTGAATGCCTGTTAACGACGTTCATGGTTAATCATCTTTGATTGATCTACTCAAATCTGAAGGAGTGACGGCATGCGCCGTATCGCAGCCCTTACTAGGAATCCGGTTGCCCTCGCTATCGTTGCCGCTTTGGCGGTTGCTGGTTGTAAGTCGAAGGCAGTCCCGAACAGTGCGGCTGACTTTGGGCTCGGTGCTGGTGGCGCTGGCGGCGCCCTCGGTTCTGCTGCTCCCGGTTCTCCGCAGGAGTTCACCGTCAGCGTTGGCGACCGCATCTTCTTCGACACGGACTCTTCGGTGATCCGCGCCGACGCACAGGCAACGCTGGTCCGGCAGGCCCAGTGGCTTCAGCGCTACCCGAACTACCCGGTCACCGTCGAAGGCCATGCCGACGAACGCGGTACGCGTGAGTACAACCTGGCGCTCAGCGCCCGTCGTGCTGCCGCTGCACGCGACTTCCTGATCTCCCAGGGTGTTCCGGCAAACCGCGTCCGCACCATCGCATACGGCAAGGAGCGTCCGGTTGCAGTCTGCGACGATATCTCCTGCTGGTCGCAGAACCGCCGCGCCGTCACCGTTCTTGGTGGCGCGGGCATGTAAGCCAGAAGATCAGTCTCGAAAGACCAGGGCGGCTCAATGGGCCGCCCATTTCGTAGGTGGTTGAAACAAAATTTGGCCGAACTCGCGATGCCTGATAAATCTGACGCGACGGCAAGGTCTGCCGTCTTCAATGTTCCTGAGATGATGAGAAAGGGATGCTGTTGCGAACCCATTTGAGCAGCGTGGCCACCCTGGCTTTTGTCCTGCTGGGAATGGCCGGATTGGCACATGCCGGCCCACAGCCGGCCATGGTGAAGAGTTGGAGCGGGGCCTCTTCCACGCAAGCACCCATTGTGCTCGCGCAGGCCTCGGATCCGAGGGTTACCGGACTTGAGGAAGAAGTCCGCCGCCTGAACGGTAAGGTGGAGGAGCTCAATTTCCTCATCCTGCAGATGGAGGATCAGCTCCGGAAGATGCAGGAAGACAATGAGTTCCGTTTCCAGGAGCTGGAGGGTGGTGGAAACGCGGGTGGAAGTGGCCAGAAGCGCTCGGAAGCTCCGGTCACGGCTCCTCCTGGCTCATCGGACGTTGCTGGGGTGACACCCCAGCAGCAGCCTCTTCAGGGTACCGGTGAACCTCCAAGAACCCTGGGCAACATCGTGTTCGACCAGAACGGCAACGTGCTGGGCGCCCAGCAGGGTGAAGTGCAGTCGCAGCCAACGGACAATTCTGCGGTAGCCGCATTGCCGGCCTCGGATGATCCGCAGGAGACCTATCGCAACGCGTACGAGTTTCTGATGGCGGGCGATTACAAGACGGCGGAAACTGGTTTCCGCAACTATCTCGTAAGCTTCCCCGAAGGTGAACAGGCACCCGACGCCAGTTTCTGGCTGGGCGACTCAGTGCTCCAGCAGGGTCGGCACCAGGAAGCGGCCGAAATCTTCCTCAAGGCCAACAAGGACTATCCAAACTCGCCCAAGGCTCCTGAAATGCTTCTCAAGCTTGGCGTCACGCTCGCCGCGATGAAGCAGAAGGACATTGCATGTGCGACATTTGAAGAAGTAGGTGCGCGCTACCCTGAGCTCTCCAATGTGCTCAAAGAACGTGTGAAGCGCGAGCAGGCATCCGTCGGTTGCTGAACTGCACCTCTAACTTGAAGACTGATTTTTCCGCCATCGATCTTGCAGGCCGGTCCTGTGTCGTGGTGGCTGTTTCCGGAGGCGGTGACTCTCTCGCGCTCCTCTTTCTCCTTCGTGACTTCCTGAACCAGAAGACGGATTTCAAGCCCAACATCCTTGCGGTCACCGTTGACCATTGTCTCCGTCCGGAGTCTGCCGAAGAAGCGCGCCAGGTGGCTCAGCTTTGCGCGGATTTCGGCGTGCAGCATCGAACCATGCGCTGGGATGGAGCCAAACCTGCCACAGGCATTTCCGAAGCCGCACGCCAGGCTCGCCAGCGTCTGCTGGCGGAAGCTGCGACCGATGCGGGTGCTGATCTGATCTTTCTTGGTCACACGGCTGACGATCTCGCTGAAACAACGCACATGCGGTTGGCGCGTGGCGCGGGCAGGGGACTTGCAGGCATTGCACCGGCTACGCTTTACGACCGACGCATCTGGTTCGTCCGGCCCCTCCTGGCTCTGCGCCGTGCCGAGCTGAGAGAATATCTGCGCACCAGGTCTATCCCCTGGGTTGACGATCCCACCAATACAAACCCGCATTATGAGCGTGCCAGGGTGCGCCAGTCGCTTTCCGAAGAGGATATCGTCCGCCTGCGGGACATGGCGAGCGTGGCGGCTGCCAACCGCGAGGCATTGGGTGGCGAGGTGGCGCATTGGATGCGCTCCCATGTCAGGCTCTGTTCGCCCGGCCTGTTTCGACTGCCCTGGCGGAACATGACGGACCTGAGTGAAGAGGCGCGGGTCTATCTCATGCGCTTGCTGCTGGCCGTGGCAGGCGGTGCGTCGCAGCTTCCGGACCACACAAGGACCAGGGATCTGGTCGCAGTTTTGCTCGGCGGGGCAAGGCGCGCCACACTGTCGCGGGCTGTCGTCTCACGCCATCGCGAGCATCTCTATCTGTATCGCGAGAACAGAAATCTTCCACGACAGAAGGTTGCAGACGGCCTCGTCTGGGACCTGCGATTCCGCGTTCGTGCGCCGTCTACCGATCACGATTTTGTCATCGGGCATATGGGCGAAGCGCTTGCGTCGCAACGGGATTTTGCCGAAGCAGGATTGCCGAACAGCATAGCGCGCGCGGCATTGGCGGCCGAGCCGATCGTTGAACGGGCTGACGGGTCTGAGGTAGGAACGGTGCAGCTGAGGCTGGAGCGGACGCTCAGTCCCTGGGTGACCCTCATCCCGTCTTTTGACTATGAAGTTGCTGCAGTCATGTCAGCCATTGTGGGGATGGCAAATTTGCCCGAAAAGCCTTGGGTCCGCCATAAACAAGGTTGAAATAACCATATCTGCCTGGAATCAGGTTTTGGCCGGCCGGGCAACTTGGCAATGATGCGCTTGGTACCTATGTTAGGCTTAAGCGAAAGTCCCGTCTGGGTGCATACACGGAACGCACATGAATCCTAATTATCGTAATTTCGCGTTGTGGGCGATGATCGCAGTTCTGCTGATCGCGCTTTATCAACTTTTTGATACACCTCAGCAGCGGGGCTCTTCGAACGAGATCGCCTATTCGCAGTTCCTTCAGGACCTGTCGAATGGCCGCGTCGACAGCGTGACGATCGCGGGTAGCCGCATCACCGGCACCTATTCGGACAACCGCATGACCTTCCAGACCTATTCCCCGGGTGATCCCACCCTGGTCGAGCGGCTGGAAGCGAAAAAGGTAACGATCAACGCACGTCCTGAGACGGATGGCTCTGGCTCGATCCTTGGCTACTTCATCTCCTGGCTGCCGATGATCCTGATCCTCGGCGTCTGGATTTTCTTCATGCGACAAATGCAGTCGGGGTCCGGTCGTGCGATGGGCTTTGGCAAGTCCAAGGCAAAGCTTCTGACGGAAGCGCATGGCCGTGTGACCTTCCAGGATGTCGCCGGAGTGGACGAGGCGAAGCAGGATCTGGAAGAGATCGTGGAGTTCCTGCGTGATCCGCAGAAGTTCCAGCGCCTTGGCGGCAAGATTCCGCGCGGCGTACTGCTCGTCGGCCCTCCCGGAACCGGTAAGACGCTTCTCGCTCGTTCCGTGGCGGGTGAGGCAAACGTCCCGTTCTTCACCATTTCCGGTTCTGACTTCGTTGAGATGTTCGTTGGTGTCGGTGCGTCCCGTGTGCGCGACATGTTCGAGCAGGCGAAGAAGAACGCACCCTGCATCATCTTCATTGACGAGATCGACGCCGTTGGCCGCCACCGTGGCGCAGGCCTCGGCGGTGGTAACGACGAGCGCGAGCAGACGCTGAACCAGCTTCTGGTCGAGATGGACGGCTTCGAGGCCAATGAAGGCATCATCCTCATCGCCGCGACGAACCGCCCTGACGTTCTTGACCCGGCGCTGCTGCGTCCCGGCCGTTTCGACCGTCAGGTCGTTGTGCCGAACCCGGACCTCACCGGCCGCGAGCACATTCTCAAGGTTCATGTCCGCAATGTTCCGCTGGCTCCAAACGTTGATCTCAAGGTTCTTGCACGCGGTACCCCGGGTTTCTCGGGTGCTGACCTCGCCAATCTGGTGAACGAGGCTGCTCTGATGGCTGCGCGCCGCAACAAGCGTCTCGTAACGATGCAGGAGTTCGAGGACGCCAAGGACAAGGTCATGATGGGCGCCGAGCGCCGCTCCACGGCGATGACGCCGGAAGAGAAGGCGCTGACTGCCTATCACGAGGCTGGACATGCCGTGGTTGCACTCAATGTTCCTGCGGCCGATCCGGTTCACAAGGCGACCATCATCCCGCGTGGCCGCGCTCTCGGCATGGTCATGCAGCTTCCGGAAGGCGATCGCTACTCCATGAGCTACAAGTGGATGGTGTCGCGCCTGGCAATCATGATGGGTGGCCGAATTGCTGAAGAATTGAAGTTCGGCAAAGAGAACATCACCTCTGGCGCCGCTTCAGACATCGAGCAGGCTACCAAGCTTGCCCGCGCCATGGTCACCCGCTGGGGCTTCTCCGACAAGCTGGGTCAGGTTGCGTACGGCGACAATCAGGAAGAGGTCTTCCTCGGTCACTCCGTAGCTCGCACCCAGAATCTGTCGGAAGAGACCCAGCAGCTGATCGATGACGAAGTCCGCCGCCTGATTGATGAGGCCAACAACAAGGCTCGCGAAATCCTGACGCAGCACCACGATGGCTGGGTCGCGGTTGCGGAAGGCCTGCTCGAGTACGAGACGCTTTCCGGCGACGAAATCCGGGCCCTCATCCGCGGCGAAAAGCTGGTTCGCGGAACCGGCGACGATGCTCCTCCGACCCGCGGCTCTGCCGTTCCGAAGACCGGCGTCCGCAAGGAAGGCAAGAAGGGCGGCGAAGAGCCGGAAGCAGGAATGGAACCTCAGCCTCAGGGCTGACAGATTCCCCCAACAGGGATCTGGAAGGCGAGTGTGCTTGAATGCATGCTCGCCTTTACCGTTAACGCATCGTTACCGGTTCGCGCATATTGTGTTTTCGTTTTTGGCCGTGGGGGTTGGATAAGTTCGTGGGGAGCGTGTCTTTGCACCAGAAGGCTAAACCGCTGCATAAGACTAAGGATATGGCAAAAAAATATTTCGGAACTGACGGAATTCGGGGACGCGCGAATCGCTTCCCAATGACACCGGAAGTGGCCATGCGTGTGGGCATGGCTGCTGGCCTCACCTTCCAGAATGGAGATCATCGGCATCGCGTCGTCATTGGCAAGGATACCCGTCTGTCCGGCTACATGATCGAGAACGCCCTGGTGTCAGGGTTCTGCGCTGCGGGCGTTGACGTGTTTCTTCTGGGGCCGATTCCAACACCGGCTGTGGCCATGCTGGCACGCTCGTTGCGTGCTGATTTCGGCGTGATGATCTCTGCCTCGCACAACCCCTTCCATGACAACGGCATCAAGCTCTTCGGTCCGGACGGCTACAAGCTCTCTGATGAGATCGAGGGCCAGATCGAAGCGATGCTTGATCGCGATATCGAGCTTTCGCTCGCGGATTCCTCGAACCTGGGCCGCGCAAAGCGCATTGATGGCGTTCACGACCGTTACATAGAATTCGCCAAGCGCACGCTGCCGAAGGACCTGTCCCTTTCCGGCCTGCGCATCGTGATCGATTGCGCCAACGGCGCCGGCTACAAGGTGGCTCCGTCCGCTCTCTGGGAGCTCGGCGCGGAAGTGGTGCCGATCCACGTCGATCCGAATGGCTTCAACATAAACGCCGGCTGCGGCTCTACTGAACCTGCAAGCCTCGTGCAGAAGGTCCATGAAGTTCGCGCCGACCTCGGGATTGCTCTCGACGGTGATGCTGACCGTGTGGTGATCGTGGATGAGAATGGCGCCATTATCGATGGTGACCAGATCATGGCGGCGATCGCCCAGTCCTGGCACGAGGACGAGCGTCTGCTTGGCGGCGGCATTGTCGCAACCGTGATGTCGAACCTCGGTCTCGAGCGCTTCCTGAACGGCCGCGGCCTTGACCTTCACCGCACCAAGGTTGGCGACCGCTACGTTGTCGAGCATATGCGCAACCATGGGTTCAATGTGGGCGGCGAGCAGTCCGGTCACGTCATACTGTCCGATTTCTCGACTTCGGGCGACGGACTGGTGACGGCGCTGCAGGTGCTCGCCTGCATCAAACGCCAGAACAAGCCTGCGAGCGAGGTCTGCCGCAAGTTCGAACCTGTTCCGCAGGTCCTGAAAAACGTGCGCTTCTCCGGCGGCAAGCCGCTTGAGCGCGCCAACGTAAAGGCTGCCATCGCTTCTGCCGAGGAAAAGCTCGGCAAGACCGGCCGTCTGGTCATCCGTCCGTCCGGTACGGAGCCGCTGATCCGCGTCATGGCGGAAGGCGATGATCTCGACCTCGTGAACGCCGTCGTGGACGACATCATCGACGCGCTGGGTGAAACCCGCAACGCTGCCTGAATGAAAGGCGGCCCTATCGGGCGATACTATCAAGCGGATCAACCTCCCTCGGGTTGATCCGCTTTTCTTTGTGCTGAGTTCCCGTCCCCAAACCCGTAGCTTTACCGTTCTCTGCAATCAAACGTAGAAAATCGAAAAATATTAACCTTAATAGTTACAGTTAATCGTGACTTAACCTTTTTCCCGCAGGATCAACCACATTGGATCAGCTTGGGGCGCTGGGGATTTCGCATGCCCCTGGGGAAAAGGACATGCTCAAGAAACTCAATCTTCTCGTTCTTGCTTCGTCATTATTTGTGGCGTCAGGGGCGATCGCAGCAGACATTCCTGCTCAGCCGACTTACGCCGATGTGCCGCCGCAGGCTTTTGCCCTGTCCTCGGGACAGGACAGCTATTCGACCTCGGGAGGGTGGTATCTGCGTGGCGACATCAACCATCACTGGTCGCAGGTCCGCGGCATCGAATACATAACCTACGGCTCCTCGGTACCCGAGCCCGGCACCAACCAGTTCACCTGGACCGACCTTAGCGGCGCGTGGTCGCTTGGCGCTGGTGTTGGCTACCAGATCAACCAGCACGTGCGCACCGATCTGACGGCTGATTACTGGTTCAAGTCGGATTTCCGCGGCGCGACATTCGGCGACTGCAGCTCGGGACCCTGCACGTCATCCGACTGGTCGTCCTATCGCGCGCTGCTGCTGATGGCCAATGCCTACATTGACCTCGGCACTTACGCTGGCGTGACGCCCTATGTCGGTGGCGGTATCGGCGGCGCCTGGGTCAAGTGGAATGACCTGACCAACGAGACCGAAGATGGTTCCTGGGTGCATCGCGGCGGCAAGGGCTGGCGTTTCGCCTGGTCGCTGATGGCTGGCGCATCCTATTGCCTGACCGATTCGCTGGAACTCGATGCCGGATATCGTTTCACCCGCATCAACGGCGGCAAGATGTTCGACTATACCAGCTACGTCGGACCTGGTTTCGACAAGGGCTTCAATGTCCACGAGGCACGCGCCGGCCTGCGCTACTCGTTCGGCGGACCGAGCCTGCACTGCGCACCGCAGCCGCAGGAAGTTGCCTACCAGCAGCCCGCCTACGACCCGCCAGCGCCTGTCTACAAGTACTGAGCAATACAAGATTACCTCCAGCACTCTGAAGCCGCGGTGCCCTCGCACCGCGGCTTTCTTTTTGCAGGACCTCCAAAGCCGGGCGGTAACGAATTGTTATCCTTAACCGTGCATTAACGCTCATGGTTAACACTGCGTGTATTCGGCGGAACCGGTAAGCGTGCGCTTCGCCGCGCTGTGGAGTTTTGGAATGCGTTATCTTCAGAAGGTCGGCGTAACTCTGGTGCTTGGGGCAGCCCTGCTGTCCCTTCCGGCCATGGCAGCAGACATGGACGACGATCTGGAGATGGATCTCGTGCCGGAGCTTGGTAGCATCGAGGCCCGGACTGGCTGGTACGTCCGCGGCGATGCCGGATATCTTGCCGATCTCGGCGGAGACAGCAGCTACCGCACCTTTGATGGCGGAAGCTACACGTTGGCCAGCGGTTCCGGCAGCTATTCCAAGGATGTGTCTCTCAATCTCGGCGTCGGCTACACCTTCACCGACATGTTCCG